>Ga0114931_10005594_pt1 | contig 15523 bp, 13 predicted proteins | sample 2SBtaG_FD_89579 | JGI IMG/M metagenome (GOLD analysis project Ga0114931, IMG submission 89579) | Deep subsurface microbial communities from Kolumbo volcano to uncover new lineages of life (NeLLi) - 2SBTROV14_V59a metaG | ecosystem: Environmental > Aquatic > Marine > Volcanic | place: Kolumbo...
AGCCAAACCCCACCAAGTCCGACACCGAGAACTCCCGCCGCTCCTTCACCGGACGACCAGGACCCGCCACAAGCCAAGCTACCTCCAAACCCCACCCAAGTCAACCTTAAGTGAACGGCGTTGCCCCTAGGGTCGAACGTAAAGGCCGGTGCGACATGTGCGACGTGCCTCGACCCGACGCCCTTGCCCCGTCACGTCCACGACGCAGACGGCACCGCCGGCCCGGCCAGGCCGAAGGCCAGACCGAAAGCCAGGCTTGACGTCGAACCCAAGGCAATTCGTACACCCCCCCGGGGCCACCGACCCCAACGGGGGAGCCCCGATCCGAGCCGTGCGGACCGAACCCCCCGACCGAACCCCCCGACCGAACCCCCAGGCGCGAGCCCGCCCGGCCCACCGCGCCCGCATCGCGCCGGCGCCCCCGGCCCACCGCGCCCGAGGCCCACCGCGCCCGAGGCCCACCGCGCCCGAGGCCCACCGCGCCCGCGTCGCGCCGTCCCCCCGCGCCGCGCCGTCCCCCCGCGTCGAACCCGCTCCCCGCCGCCGCCCCGGTAAGCTGGGTGCGACTCAGAAGGAGGGTTCCATGAAAGAGAGCATCCTCCGAGCGGCAGCGATCGCGGCGCTGGCCCTCGCGCTCATCATGTCCGTGACCACCTGGATCGGTGTGAGCACCTCGTCGCAGCGGGGCAGCGTCCTCATCGGCTTCTTCGAGTTCGCGCTCATCCTGTTCCTGGGAGCGGTGGCGTGGGCGCTGTTCAACGCGTTCGCCGACATCGTGACGAGCCGCAGCACGCTCGAGATGCTCACCGTGCGCCTCGCCAAGCTCGAGGAGGCCGTCGCCCGGATCGCGCCCGAGGACGAGGCCGGTGCCGCCCGCGCATCGGCCGACGCACCCGCGACGCCCGACCGGGCGGCCGCACACGCGGCCTCACACGCGGCCTCACACGCACCCGCGACGCCCGACCCCGCCGCGCCGGCGGACGGCCCCGACGCCCGCTCCCGGGAAGGAGACCAGCGACCATGATCCACCACGCCGTGCAGGGGACGGCCGTCCCCGCCCTGGGCTTCGGCACCTTCCGGCTGCCCGGCGACGACTGCCGCGAGGGCGTCGAGCACGCACTCGGCATCGGCTACCGACACATCGACACCGCGCAGGGCTACCACAACGAGGAGTCCGTGGGCGAGGGGATCCGGCGCGCCGGCGTGCCGCGCGAGGACATCTTCCTGACCTCCAAGGTCTCCCCCGACAACTTCGCGGGGGACAGCGCCGACACCAGCACGGTCGAGAGCCTGCACAAGCTCGGCACCGACTACGTCGATCTCATGCTGCTGCACTGGCCCAACCCCGACGTCCCCCTCGAGGAGCCGCTCACCAGCCTCGCCCGCCTGCAGCGCGAGGGCGCGGTCCGTCACGTCGGGGTCAGCAACTTCCCGCCCAGCCTCGTCGAGAAGGCGCAGGCCATCACCCCGCTGTTCTGCAACCAGGTCGAGTACCACCCCTTCCTGTCGCAGACCGCGCTCCTGAAGCAGGCGCGCAAGCACGACCTGCTGCTCACCGCCTACTGCCCCATCGCGCGCGGGAAGGTCCTCCAGGACCCGGTCCTGCGCGACCTCGGCGCCAAGTACGGCAAGACGGCGGCCCAGGTGGCGCTGCGGTGGCTGGTGCAGCAGGAGCGCGTCGCCGCGATCCCCAAGTCGGCGCACGCCCAGCGGCGCATCGACAACTTCGACATCTTCGACTTCGAGCTCACCGACGAGGAGATGAAGGCGGTGTTCGCGCTCGACCGCGATCAACGTCTGGTCGACCCCGCCATCGCCCCCGACTGGGAGCGCTGAGGCGCCGCTCGATCGCGCGGGCTTCCCGGGCCGGTCCTCGACCGCGCCCCCCGCTGGCGCCCCCCCGCCGGAGCCCCCCCGCCGGCGCCCCCCCCGCTGGCGCCCGCCCCGCTGGCGCCGCCTCCGCGCGCCCTACCCCCCTGGGAGCACCCACAGCGCCAGCCACAGCACGCCCATCCCCACCACCACCGTGACGGGGATGCTGCGGGTGCGGTAGGCGACAAGCGCCGCGGCGGCGCCGCCGATGAGCTTCGCGGTCTCGAGCCGTCCCCAGGGCGCGCCCAGGTCGACGAAGACCGGCAACACCAGCGCGGCCAGCACCGCCGGCGGCACGAAATCGAGTGCGCGCTGCACCAGGGGCGGCAGCGACAGGCGCTCGCCCGCGAAGAAGAACGAGGCACGTAGGAGGTAGGCGGCCAGCGCCATCCCCAGCAGCACGATCCAGTAGGCGGAGGCGCTCACCGGCCGCCCTCCCCGGCGGAGGCGCTCACCGGCTCTCCTCCACGGCGGCCCGGCGCCGAGCGCGGCCTGCGCTCCCGGTCCCGACGGCGATGCCGGCGAGCGACCCCAGCATCATCCCCAGGTTGAGCGGCCATCCGGCCAGCACGACGGCGAACGTACCGGCCACCGTCGCGGCCAGCACGGCCGGCCGGCCCCGCAGCGCGCCGGCCAGCAGCGCCAGGAACACCAGCGGCACCACGAAGTCGAGGTGCCAGCCGGGCGGCACCACCGTCCCGAGCAGAGCGCCCGCGACGGCCGACGACGTCCAGAAGAACCAGATCGGCCCCCAGGACGCCGTCAGGTAGCCCAGCACGCTGGCCGGCGGCGCGTCGGACTCGAAGCGGTGCACGGCCAGCACGAACCCCTGGTCGGTGGTGAAGAACGCGACGACGAAGCGCCACAGTCGCGGCACCCTGCCCAGATAACGCGACAAGGACGCGCTGTACATGGTGAAGCGCAGGTTGATCAGCGTGGTCGTCGCCAGGATCACCAGCACCGGCGCGCCCACCTTGATGAGCTGGTAGGCCGCGAGCTGCGACGCCCCCGCGAACACGAGGTAGGGCACCAGGATGGCCTGCAGCTTGTCCAGGCCCGCCTGGACCGCCGCCAGCCCCGTGATGGCCCCGAACGGGATCACCGCGACGGCGAGGGGAAGCCCGTCGCGCAGGCCCAGCGCGACGGAGCGACGGTCGACGGTCATGGGGGCGAGTGTACCCGCAAGGGGGGCGTCGACGCGGCCGGCCGGACCGTCACGGCGGCTCCCGGCGCCGGTTGCTACAGTGGTCCCATTCTCGAACGTCGAGGGGCCCGTTGATGATTCGCCCGGCGAAGCGCAATCGCGTCCGTCCATCCTCGATCGGGCGGCGAGGTTGGCGCCGTTTCATCTCCTCCGGCGCTCGCTGGGCCCTGCTGGCGGGATTCCTCGTGGGAGGCGGCACCTTCGTGGCGCTCCAGGAGGTGCCGCCAACGTATCGGGCGTCCGCGTGGCTGCTGGCACCGCAGACCGCGCCGGACGGCGCCGGCCTGGACCTGATCACGCCACCGCCTATCGATCCCGGCATCTACCGGGCCGCCGTCACGGAGGGCCCGGTTGCCGCAGAGGCCTTGACCTCGCTCCTGGGGCATCCCCGACACCAGAGGCGCTGCGGGTGTTCCGGAAGCACACCCGCGTCGACGTGGAACGAAGGAGCATCTCCAGCGTGATCCGGGTGCGCGCCTCGAGCGTGCACCCGCTGGCCGCCCAGCGCGCCGCCGATGCGCTCGCCAACGCGCTCCTCGCCTGGGACACCCAGAGGGCCCGCACGGCCGTCTCCAACAGCGTGAACGCGCTCCGGCGGACCATCGTCCGCATCGATGCCGATCTCGCGTCCGGAACGCGCGGCGGGCGGCACCTCAGCGATGCAGCGAGGGCCGACCTGGTCGAGCTGCGCGCGGCCCTCGAGCGAGAGTTGCGTGGGGCCCGCAATCGCTCCGCGTCGTTGGTCATCGTCGGTCTGCTCGAGCCGCTCGCCATGGCGGTCCTGCCCGACCACCCGTCCTCGCCCGACGTCCCCCTCGGTACGCTGATCGCATCGATCGCGGGGATGGCTCTCGGCCTCGCCCTCTTCTTCGCCCGATGGCACGTCGATCCCCGCGTGCGAGGACGCGCCCAGCTCACCGACCTCGCCCGGGCGCCCGTGCTGGCCGAGTTCCCGCTCACCTCGTCGGCCCCGAGCCGCACCTGGCACGAGGCCGCCAACATGCTCCGGTCGCAGGTGCTGTTCGCGGCGGGCAAGCAGGGTACCTACGTCCTGGCCGTGACGTCGCCCAGCTCGGCCGCGGAGAAGGCGCAGATCGCCATCGGCGCAGCCGCGAGCCTGGTGCGCGCGGGGTATCGCACCCTTCTCGTCGACGCCGACCTGCGTTCGCCGCACCTCACCGAGACCCTGGGAGCCAGGGGCGCGGAAACGGCGCCGTTCGCGACCCAGCTGGAGCACCCAAGCCTCGACTACTCGCCTGCGATCGTGGCCGTAGAGGGCGATCGGACGTGCGACTTCGTGCCCGGGGGCCACGGCCAACATCACGCTGCGGGACTGCTAGAACGCGCGCTCCCGATGCGGTTGAGAAGTTGGAAGCGCCGCTACGACTACATCGTCCTGGACTGCACCCCGGTCCTACCCTTCGCCGACACCCTCGCCATCGCCCGGCACTGCTCGGGGGTGGTCGTGTGCGTGCCTTCGATGACATCGACGCCCGCCGAGATCACGGAGACCACCCGTCTGCTCCGGTCGCACCAAGCGGCGGTGCTGGGCACTGTTCTCACGGGAGCCGACGTCGCGGAGGGCCCTCGGAGCCGCCCCGGCTTCCCTCGCGCCTCGGTCCGTCGGCGTGCCAGGGCGGCCAACGGCCGCAGCACGAACCTGCGGGGCCGCTGAGCACCGGCTCGCCCGGAACTTCGTCACGACGACACGTGCACGTGCAGGTGTACCATCGCCCGGTAGTCGCACGGCTCGGCGCGGCCATGGGCCGAGGATGCGAGGACGTGAACCTCTTCCACGGGGCCGAGGGCCTGCGACCGATCGCTGGGAGGTGATGTCGCCTTGGCGCCAGACAACGCACCCGCCCATCACGCGGCCGTCGCCATCCGAGCGTTCGAGCCGCACGAACTCGGCGATCGCCGCCTGACCGGTCTGAGGGACCTCCACAACGCGGTCGCGCGCGAGACGCGTCCCGACGACCCGCCTCGACCTACCCGCTACTTCCGAGATCACTACGAGGCCCTCGCACAGGCCACCGAGTTCCACCGCCGCTTCTGGGTCGCCGAAGCCGACCGCGAGGTCGTCGGTTGCCTCATCGCCTCACGGCGTCGCAAGGGAGGCAACGAGCGCGTGCTCCACCTGGAGCTGCTCGTCGAGCCGGGCGCGCGGCGCCGGGGTACCGGCACGGCGCTCACGCGCAAGGCGGCCGCGTTCGCCCGCGATTACGACCAGGACGTCTTGATCGGGCTCGTGACGGGTCACGAGCCCCTTAGCGACAGGCCCGGAGGGCATTTCCTGCGGGCCCTCGGCGGGCAGCCCGGGCTCGAGCACCGCATCTACCGGCTGGAGCTCGACCGGGTCGACGAAGCCCTGCTTCGCGACTGGGTCCGGGAGGGCACCGGCCGCTCCCCGGACGTCGAGCCGGTGTGGAGGTCCGGCGCCTTCCAGGCGAACGAACTGGACGCCGTCAGCCGCATCATGGGCGCGATGAACGGGGCTCCACGGGGCGATCTCAAGACCGAACCCACGCACTACACCCCGGAGAGCGTCGCTCAGCTCGATCGAGCCACGTTCGCCCGCGGTTTCGAGCGCACGGCGCTCTTCCTGCGCGACCGGCGCATCGGGGACCTGCTGGGCTACACGATGATGCTCGCAGACCCCTACGACTCGCGGCTGCTCCGCCAGGCCGACACCGCGGTCGACCCCGCGGCCCGGGGGCGCGGCCTTGGCAAGTGGCTGAAGGCGGCCATGCTGCTGAGGACGCTCCGCGACCGGCCCGCACGCTCGGAGGTCCGCACCGGCACCGCCGACGACAACCGCGCCATGATCGAGATCAATCGCCGTATCGGGTTCCGCCCGTGGCTGGCGCACAGCGTCTGGCAGATCGAGCTTCCCACCCTGGAGGAAGCGCTCGCGCGACGCGTCGCGTCCAGCGCGCGCTAGACGCTGGATCCGTCGCCCCTGGCGCGGGGGCCCGCCAGAAGCGTCACACCGAAGCGGGGAACGTCGGTGCCGACCTCGAGCAGGACGCCCGACAACGCCATGAAGGCCGCCGCCATGGTCGGCCCCGCGGGAGCCCCGATCCCGACGGCTAGTCCTGCCGCGAGGAGCAGCATCGAGGTCGCCACCCCGCGACCGAAGACCAGCGCCACCGAGACCACCAGCCAGATGGCCGCGAGCGCGGATGCCTGCGCGGTGCCGGCGAGGATCGGAGTAGCGAAGCCCGCCAGCGCCGCGGGAACCGCGAGCACGCCGTATCCCGCGACGAAACGGAGCAGCAGCCGCCGGACGCGCGCGGCCGTCCGCGGCCCGGCGTCCCCGGTCTGCAGGGCCGACCGCATCCCGCGAAGCAGAGCGCCCACGGCGATCGGGCCCGACAGGACGATCACCGCGAGCACGCCCAGGCCGAGGACCGGCGCGGGACTTCCGGCGTCGGCGAGCGAAAGGAGCAGGCCCGCCATGCCGGCTCCCGCGGCGAGGGCCGGCCCGAGGACGTCCCTCTGCCTGGATGCCCACCGCAGAAGCGTCGGTTCCCGGCAGCTTCGACGACGTCCGCCCAGCAGCAAGGCGGCGACCGCCACAGCCGCCAGGACGGCCAGCAGCAGCCAACCCGCCTCGGGGCGCGCCAGGGAAGCGTCCGATCGCGCGCCCGCGCCGAGCGCTCCGAAGGCGGTCAGGCCCAGTGCACCCAGACCCGACGTCATGGCCCACAGCCGAATCATGTACGTCCTGGGCAGGCCGGCGCTCGCGCGCCGGCCCAGCGCCGCGCTCCCGAAGCACCAGGACAGCAGCCACACCGCGGCGGGAGCCGCCGGAGCACCCACGGTCACCGCCAGGGCCCCCACCGTGAGGACCCCTGCAGCGGTCACGGGAACGTTCGACCGGCGCATCAGCCGGGCACCGTCCGCCGTCTGGCCCCGGAGGCACGCGATCGACCGCGCGAAGCACCCGGCCCACGGGGCCCCGGGCCCACCGGACGCAGCGCCGCGAACCCCGCTCGCCAGGGTAGGGCTGCGACGGCGCCAACCGCGCGCTCCCACCCAGGGATGCATGCCCTCCTCACCTGCCATGTACCCTCCAGAGACGGCCGGGCGTCACCACGAGCCCATCGCGGCCCGCACTCGCCGATCGATTCCGACGTCCCTCTCGCGGCTAGTCTAGTCGGGTGCCGGGCGAGCCGCGGTGCGGCCGTCACGCGCGGCGGCGCGGGGCGGTCATCACAGTGACGCGCGAGGGGTGTTGCTAGACTTGCTCATTGCCAGAAGGGGAGCCTTGCCTTGACGACGCGAATCGACTCCGGCCACCACCAACCACAGACCATCGGGCTCCAGGATGTCTTCCTCTTCCTCCGGCGCGGAGCGCTGCTGGCCGCGCTGACCGGAGTGGTGGCCGGAGCCGCCGCCTTCCTCCTCACCCACAACGCCCCGCCCGTATATCAGGCGACCGTGGCCCTTCTGGCGTCGAGCTCGAGCTCCGGGTACTCCAGCCTGGGCCTGGTAACGCCGCCCCCCGTGGATCCGGGCGTGTACCAGACGGCCGTGCTCGAGGGTCCGGTGGCGCGCGAGGCCCTGGCGAAGGTCCTGGGGAAGGCACCGTCGACCGCGCAGCTCAAGTCGTTCGACCAGTCGCTCCATATCGACGTACAGAAGCAGAACATCTCCAGCATCATGCGTATCAGCGTCGACAGCGCCGACCCGAGGTTCGCCGCCGATGCCGCCAATGCCCTGTCGACCAGCCTCATCAACTGGGACATCGACCGGGCGCGCCAGACGGTGGCGCGCAGCATCGCGGCTCTGCAGCAGGCCATCAGCGACATCGACGCCCAGCTCAAGAGCGGAACCGCCAACGGACAGCCGCTCAGTGCCGATCGCAAGCAGGCCCTCACGGCCTTGCGGCAGCAGCGCTCGCAGGAGCTGAGCGCCGCCCGCGCCAGGAGTGAGGCGTCGGTCATGGTCGGGCTACTCGAACCGTTGAGCACGGCCTCCGTGCCTACGGAGCCGATCGGGCCCAAGGTCGCGTTCAAGACGCTGGTGGCCTTCGTCCTCGGGATCGCGCTGGCCTACGGCCTGCTGTTCGTCCGCTGGACGCTCGACCCTCGCGTACGCGGACGGAACGAGATCATCGCGCTCACGGACCTTCCGATCCTGGCCGAGTTCCCGACACCGGCGCGCGGCAGCCGTCGGCTTTCGGTCGAGGCCGCCAGCTTCCTTCGCTCTAGCCTGATGTCGTCGGCCGGCCGCGACCGCCCTCTCGTCGTGGCGATCACGTCGCCCCGCTCGACCGAAGCGAAGCAGGGCGTCTCCCTGAGCCTGGCAGCGAGCCTGGCCCGCGCGGGGTACCGGGCCCTCCTGGTGGACGCCGATCTTCGCCACCCGAGCACGACCTACGGCCTGGACGTATCCCAGGTTTCGACGCCGCCGCTCGAGGTCTACCTCGAGAGCCCGTACCTCGAGTTCGCCCCCCTGACCGTGACCATCGGCGGGAAGCACGAGTTCGACTTCGTCCCCAGCTTCACGGCCGCGCAGTACCCCGTGGAACTGCTCAATCGCGGGTTGTGGACCCGGCTCGAGGCCTGGCGCAGCACCTACGACTTCATCCTCGTCGATTGCCCGCCCGTGCTTCCGTACGCCGACACCTTGACCGTGGCGCCGATGTGCTCGGGCGTCGTGCTCGCGACGGATCTCGTCAGCACCACGCGCACCGAGCTGAGCGAGAGCGTCTCGCTTCTCCAGCAGAACGACGTGCAACCCTTCGGCGTAGTCCTGACCAACGTCCGCGTCGCGCGTCGCGCTCGCAAGGCGAGCGATGCCGACGAACGCACCATGGTGCGCGAGGCTCCGGACCCCTACAAGACCCTGAGCAGGGGTGTCACGAACGTCCAGGTCAAAGAGCGCTAGGGCCGGCCATCTCGACCCGTCCGCCTCCCCAACCTCTGTCCCCCCGTGAGGGTCCGTGCCGCGCACCTCGCCCCCGTCGTCGCTCCTGAGGTGCCGCTCCATCGGTAGCGCCGGTCGGACCCGATGATGCGCGTCCGCATTCCGGAGAGGTTCCGGAACACCTTCGTCTACCTTGTGACCGTCTTCTTCACCCAGCTCGGCTCGTTCATCCTGCTTCCGATCCTCACGCGGTTCCTGGTCCCCAGCCAGTACGGGGAGTACGCGATCGCACTGGCGGTGGGTGGCCTCATCGGGATGTTCGCGTCGTCGTGGATGCGCAACGTCGGCTTCCGCTTCTACTTCGACGCCAAGACCGCGGGCACGACGCGCGCCTTCTTCTGGAGCGTGCAGGGCCTCCAGACCTTCACGGTCACCGTCATGTTCGCCGTCACCATCCTGGCGATGTCGCTGTCGGCGCACCCCCTCGTCTCGCTGCCCACGATGCTCGCCCTCGCCGTGATGACGGTGACGGGCGACCTGTTCACGTGGGCGGTGACCCTCCTACGCGGGGAGCAGCTCAGCGGGCGGTTCGCGGCGGCCGAGATGACCTCCCTCGCGGTCCGCGTCGCGGGCACGATCGCAGGGCTGGCCATCGGGTTCCGGAGCCCCGCCTTCCTCTTCCTCGCAGCCGCCGGCGCCGCCGGCCTGGGCGCCCTCGTGGCCGTCACGGCCCTGGAGCGACGCCTCATGGGACCGCTGAGGATCCGGCTCGGACCCCTGCTGCAGATCGCCGTCCGCGGTCCCTCGGCGTTGCCGTTCTCGATCGGCGAGTGGCTGAACCGCCTCTCGGACCGGTTGATCCTCAGCTTCCTCTCGACGGCAGGGGTGGTCGGCGTCTACTCCGCCGGCCAGAGCATGGGCGACCGGCTCGTGGCCGGGCTCGTGCAGGCCGTCTTCATGATGGCCTGGCCCGACGTTCTCAACGCCTGGACCGACGGCGGGATCGAGCGTGCGCGCGTCGCCATCCAGCGCTACATCCAGATCTTCCTCACGCTCACGGTGGGGCCGGTGGTGGCGCTGGTCCTCTACGCCGGCACGTTGATCCAGCTCCTCGGCCAGAGCTACCAGGGCGCGGTGCATGTGGTGGCCGTCATCGGCCTCGCGACCTGGGTACGCGGCTTCGGGAGCTGCTTCAACCGGCACTACGAGCTGAACAAGAACTACCGCACGCTGTCCGGCATCACCCTGGCGGGAGCCGCGCTCAACGTGGGGCTGACCTTCCTGCTGGTCCCCGGGCTCCTCGGCCTGGGCGCGGCGCTGGCCACCCTGATCTCCCAGGTCATCGTGGCGATCGTGTTCGTGCTGGCCCGCGACCGCGACCTCGTCGCCTTCCCGATGGCGGACGCCGGGTTCGTGCTCCTCGGCGTCGCCGTGCCTGCGGCCGTCGCATGGCCGCTGTTCGGCCCATCGGTCACGGGGATCGTCGTGTTCGCCTTGGGCTACACGGCGATCATGGGCGCCGTCTGGATGCGTCGATTCAGGCGCGCCTGAACGGGGCCCGGGACGGGCAGCCGGCTCAGCGGGCCAGACGGACCCGGGACGCGTAGGCGTCTTCGAGCGTCCGCACGGTGGCCTCGAGGGAGTAGGTCCGTGCCGCGACGTCCCGGGCCGTCGTCCCGAACGCGGAAGCGCGTTCGACGTTCGAGAGCAGAGCGTCCATCGCGGCGGCCAGCGCGGCGGGGTTCCGGGGGGGCACCAACAGGCCGCTGACGCCGTCCTCGATCAGGTCCGGCAGCCCGCCCACGGCGGTCGCGACGACCGGCTTCCCGAGCAACATCGCTTCCAGGACCGCGAGCGGTAGCCCCTCGGAATCCGAAGGGCTCACGATCAGCTCGGCGGCGTTCATCAGGTCGGCCACGTCGCTGCGCAGGCCCAGGAAGGTCACGTGCTCGCCCACCCCGAGATCGGACGCGAGGCGTTCCAGACGTTCCCGCTCACCGGCCTGATCCTCCGAGCCGGCCGAGACCACGCGTACGTCATGGCGCCGCTGCAGGAGCTCCGCCGTCGCGCGAACGAGGTTCTCCTGTCCCTTCACCCGACGGAGATTCCCGACGTGCACCACGAGCTTCTCTCCCGGCCCAACGCCCAGGTCTCGCCGCACGGCATCGGCGGGCCGCGCGACCTCCGGGATTCCCACCGCGTTCGGCAGGGTGATCATCTCTCGGCACGGATACCCCTTCACGGCCTCGCGGATGGCCGGGGAAACGCACACCACCAGGTCGTTCCAGCCGTAGGTCGCGCGATTGGCCAGGCGCGTGGGCACCCGATGCGAAGCCGGCATGCTGTGCTCCGAGTACACGACGACGGTGCGCGGCGTCGTCAAGATGCGACTCAGGATGCCGGGCACGGGAAGATGCGCGTGCACGACGTCGGGACGGAGGCGTCTAAGGAGACGCAAGTAGCCGCCGCCGAACACGTTGCGCAGGAGCGTGCGCCCTTCGGGGCGATGCACGTCCACGCCCAGCGCCTCGAACTCGGGAACGAGCAGGTCGAGCCGAGGGTCCAGGTACGTCAGGTGGTACTCGAAGCGCGCGCGGTCCCAGGCCCTGGCCTGGGCCAGCACCACCTTCTCGGCGCCGCCCATGGGCAACCCCTTGAGCACGACCAGTACGACCGGCCGTCGCCCCGCGGTTCGCGCGGCGCCGGACGCGGCGACGTCGTCCAGGGGAACCGTGTCGGGCTCAACGAGTGGCAAGCGCCATGACCTCCGTGACGACGTCGCTGGTATGCGCGATGGCCGCGTCGCTGAGCGTGGGGTGCACCAGGAACATGAGGGAGGTGTCGCCGAGCTCGCGCGCGACGGGCAGACGCTCGACGGGGCCGTATCCGGCGTCCGCGAACGCCTTCTCCCGGTAGATCTCGCTGCAGCTGCCCGAGAAGCAGGGAACGCCGGCCGCGGACACCGTCTGCATGATGCGGTCGCGGTCCCAACCGGTTCTCAGGGCCTCCGGGCGCACGAACACGTAGTACTTGTAGTAGGCGTGGCCGACCGCTTCCGGCGGGCGCGTGACACGCAGGCCGGGGAGGCGCTCGAAGCTCTCGTTGAGCGCGTCGGCGCGCCGGCGGCGTTCTGCGACCGAGGCGTCCAGGCGGGCGAGCTGACGCCGGCCGATCGCCGCCTGCATCTCCAGCATCCGCCAGTTCGTGCCGAACGACTCGTGGAGCCAGCGGAAGCCGGGCGGGTGCTCGCGGTGGTAGACGGCGTCGTAGCTCTTGCCGTGGTCCTTGTACGACCACGCCCGCTCCCAGGCCGCCTCATCGTCGAGCAGGAGCATCCCGCCCTCCCCGCCGGTGGTGATGATCTTGTCCTGGCAGAACGAGAACGTCGCGGCGTGCCCGAAGCTGCCCGCCGGCCGGCCTCGGTAGGTGGCGCCGTTGGCCTGCGCGCAGTCCTCGATCACGACGAGGTCGTGTTGGCGGGCGAGCTCGACGATGGCGTCCATGTCGCAGGGCCAGCCCGCCAGGTGCACCGGGATGATCGCCCTGGTACGCCGCGTGACGAGCGGCGCGATGGTCTCGGCCGTAATGTTCTGGCTGTCGCGGTCGACGTCGGCGATGACCGGGATCGCCCCGCGCATCACCGCCGCGCTCGCCGATGCGATGAACGTACGGCTGGTCGTGATGACCTCGTCACCGGCGCCGATGCCGAACGCCTCCAGGGCCAGCTCGAGCGCGAGGGTGCCGTTCGTCACGGCAACCCCGTGCGAGCGCCCGATGGCGTCGGCGTACTCGCGCTCGAAGGCCCGGCCCTCCCCGCCGGTCCAGTAGTTCACCTTCCCGGACCGCAGGACGTCGCCGGCGGCCTCGATCTCGTCCGCGGGGTAGGACGGCCAGGGAGCGAACGCGGGGCGCTCGGGCTCCGCGACGGTGGCTGCGGTCAGGCGGTCAACTGGTTCCATGGTGTCCTTCCTGTCGTTGAGGGTGCGCTCCCATGAACTCGGGCATGGTGGCGTGGCCTTCGGCGCTGATGCCGTGCCGCCCGAGCACGGCACCGAGGGTACGTAGCAGGATGCGAAGGTCGAGGCCGAGGCTCCAACCGTCGACGTAGGCCACGTCGAGCGCGAACCTGTCGTCCCAGGTCAGGGCGTTGCGGCCGCTCACCTGGGCGAGGCCGGTGAGCCCGGGCACGACGTCCATCCGACGTGCCTGTTCCGGGCTGTACCGGTCGACGTACGCGAGGATGAGGGGGCGCGGACCGACCAGGCTCATGTCGCCCTTGAGGACGTTCACGAGCTCCGGGAGCTCGTCGAGGCTGCTCGCGCGAAGGAACCGACCGAAACGCGTGAGGCGCTTCGCGTCCGGGAGGAGGCGGCCGTCGGGGCCGCGGGCGTCGGTCATGGTACGGAACTTGTAGATGGTGAACGGGCGCGCCTTGTAGCCCTGACGCGTCTGCGTGAAGAGGATGGGCGACCCCAGTTTCCACCGGATGGCGATGGCGAGCACCGCGAGCAGGGGGGAGAGTACGAGCAGCGCCAAGGCGCTGACGACGAGGTCGATGCATCGCTTGACCCATTTCGGATCGATCATGGAGTCTCCACGGGAACGGGGCGCGGGCCGGAGCCGCAAGAGGTGCCGGCGCACGACGAGGTAAGGCCTACAAGCGAGTATAGCGACGGTGACGGGACGACTGCCGTGACGCACTCCATCGAGACGCCCCATGAGGCACGGCGGCAGCGCCCTGGGGCGCTGCCGCCGTGCACCGACGGGACGTCGGTCTACGCGGGGCTCAGAAGGCCGAGCTCGCGGGCGAGCTGGTGTCGACCGACCCGGTCCCCGTGTTCAGGACCTGCCCGACACCGGGGCCGCTCGCGGCGCCCCACCAGTTGTTGGTGGCCGTGACCGCGAAGCTGCCCGCGTTGTTCAGCGCGAGCGAGGACGTCAGGTTGCTATACGTCACCGAGAAGCCGGAGAAGTCGTGGACCACGACGCTGGCGGACGTCGTGTCCGTCGCGACGATCCCGACGCTGGTGCCGTTGCCGCCGACGGTGAGGCCGTTGGCGTCGACCGTCAGGACCGGCGATGCCGACTGGATCGTGGTCAGGTCGCCGCCCGCCGTGGACCCGGCGCCGAGGATCGTCAGGTTGGGCACCGTGACGTCGATCGCTCCGGTGAAGGCCGTGGCCGGCCCGGTCCGCAGGTTGATGGTCGCACCGCTCGGGGCGTTGTCGATCGCCGCCTGGATGCTGTTGGCGCGGATGGTACCCGTGTAGCCGTAGGGGGCTCCGTCGGCGCTCCCGACGATGAACTGGTTCTGCAGCACGGCCTGGTCGCCGGCCGACACGGGCTGGATGAAGGAGGTGGGCCAGTTGCCACCGAAGTTGAACAGGGAGTCGAGGATCGCCGTGGCCTCGCTCTCCTTGTAGAACCAGTACTGGCCGCCCGCGTTGGCCGTGTTGCGCACGACGTCGGTGAACTGCGGAGCGCTCAGCCCGGTGAGCGTGCCGCCTCCGTCGAGGCGGAGTTCCATCTTGTTGACCTCGTTGAAGGTGCCCTGGACCGACACGTTGGACATGCTCGCGCCGGCAGGGTAGATCACCAGCCCGGCGTAGCCCTCGTGGTTCGTGGTGGTCACGCCGGAGACCGTGAAGTTCGATCCCCCGTGGAGCACGATGCCGGCACCGCTGCTCACGTACGACGCGTTCACGCTCGTGTTCGAGATCGTCGCCGTGTCGACGTTGACCAGGAAGATGCCGGTGCTGTTGTTCCCCGCGTCCTGCTGGTCGATCGTCACGTTCTGGATGGTGAGGTTCTGCGAGGGCGGCGTGGCGCCCGTCGTGTCGAAGACGTCGATGCCCGCCGTGGTCGGGCCGGGCGTCTGGAGCCGCAGCGTGAAGTCCTGGAGGGTCAGCCCGTTGACGTCGACGCCGACGATCGAAGCCGCGGAGAAGGGCCCGTTGGCGTCACCGCTTGCGGTGATGATCGTGCTCCCGACGCCTGCACCGGCCAGCGTGAGCGCCTTGCTGATGTACAGCGTCTCCGGGTAGGTCCCGGCGGCCACGTGGACGGTCCCGCCGGCGTTCACGGCCGAGATGCCGTCGTTGATGGTCTGGTACGGGAACGCGCTGCTGCCGTTGCCACCGGCGGAGGCCGAGGCGTCGACGTAGATGTTGTTGAGGTCCGGCGCCGGAAGCGTGACGGTGACCGTGATGCTGTCGGACTTCGTGCCGTCGAAGTTGCTCGTAGCCGTGATGGTCGCGGTGCCCGCGCCCACGGCGGTGAGCGTAGCGGCGTCGGTTCCCGAGGGGGCTACGGTGGCCACGCTGGTATCGCTCGAGTTCCAGGTCACGGCGTTCGAAGCCCCGCCGACGGTGACGACCGTCGCGGTCAACGACGCGGTGTTGCCCGCCACCAGGTTCTGGTTCCCCTGATCGATGGTCACGCTGGAGACCGCGGGAGCCGGCGACACGGTCACGGTGATCGAAGCGGTCTTGGTGTTGTCGAACACGCTGGTCGCCGTGATCGTCGCCGATCCGACGCCGGCCGCCGTCAACGTCGCCGCATCCGGGCCCGTCG
>Ga0114931_10005595_pt1 | contig 15522 bp, 11 predicted proteins | sample 2SBtaG_FD_89579 | JGI IMG/M metagenome (GOLD analysis project Ga0114931, IMG submission 89579) | Deep subsurface microbial communities from Kolumbo volcano to uncover new lineages of life (NeLLi) - 2SBTROV14_V59a metaG | ecosystem: Environmental > Aquatic > Marine > Volcanic | place: Kolumbo...
CGGTATGATCGATGGGATTTGGTGTCGGCTCCGCGCCTTCCGCGATTCCATTCTGATACCGGTTCGAAACGTCGGTCAGGCACAGAAGATCGCCCCGGGCCGTGAAGGCGATGTTGTCCATGCTGGCAAATCCGGCACCATCTTTCGCGCCGGCTTCGCCACTTTGCAGAATCCGCTCCCAAGCAAAGGTTTCGCCGGGCCCGTTCGGGTCATCTTCCGCGATCTTGTATAGGCCGCCGAACGGTTGACTACCGGTGACATCGGCATCGAACTTGCCGGTCAGGAAGATGCGTGAATCCGGGGTGCCATCGGAGCCGGGCCGACCCCACGTAAAGGCGATGAAGACGTCGCCGGTTGCCGGGTGAAGGGTCAACATCTCCGGCCGCGCGGTTGGCGTGCCGCCCACCAAATTGGCGACAGCGAAAGCATCGCACAATACGGCGCCATAGGAGTCGTAAAAATCAGCAACCGTCTTACCGCGATACTCAGGCAGGACATCGACCTCGGTCTCGACGGTTATATTGAGCAGATCGCCATCCTCGCGCTCGCCCGCCACACCGCGGCGTCGGGGCAATTTTAGTATGCCGCCGTGAATCGCCGATCCGGTCGCCGCCAGCTCGGCGGAGGCCAGAATGCTCGGCGAGAGAGGCGCCGTCGAGCTCGACATGTGTATGGGAATCCAAGTGCCCGTCCCACGCATCGCCCCACCGGTCGGCGGATCGAAGCGCGCGACATAGAGGATCCCGTCCTCCAACAATTTGGTCGCGGCATCCCGATCGGTGGGGTCATCGAGCACAGCGGAACTCACGTACCGCCAGATGTGCCCGCCGGACCGGTCGTCGCCCATGTAGGCCACGAGGGGCCGGCCCTTGGCGGCGCGTAGTGTCACATTCTCGTGCCGGAACCGGCCGAGGGCGGTGTGCTTGCGCATACGAAAATTCGGATCGGCCGGATCGACCTCGACGATCCATCCGTACTTCTGGCCCGCGAGGCCGAAAAGGCTACCGGTCGTGCCCGAAATATAACCTGTCTGCGTGCCGTCGCGGCGCATCTGTTCCTGCACGCCCAGATGCTTGCGGCGGCTACCGCCGGTATTTTCTTCGCCGAAAAGCACGGTCCCCCACGGCGTAACCGTTCCCGCGCAGGAATTGACGGCGCCGATAATACGGTTGCCAAGACCATCGGCATTGAGCCGCGCGAAGATTCCGGTGGCCGCCGGGCCTGTACCCAACAGGTAATTGGTATCGCCGATCTGGTGTGCGCGGTCGCCCCAAGCGGTCACGTTCTTATAGCGATCCGGCCTTTCGGCGTTGATGGCCAGACCCGAAAGGCCGTGCACCCGCCGGTTCAGCGGATGCCCGGCAACAACGGCGAGCCGTCCGTTGCTATCGCGGCGCAAGCGCACCGCCGTGCCCCCAATATTGTAGAGCGCCTCGCCAAACCATCCGAGAGTGTGATCGCGCGGCAACGCATATCCAATAACCGCCTCGAAGACACCGCCAGTGCTATTTGGCTTTTCTTCGGCCACCGCGGCGAACGGTCGGGATACGTACTCGTGATTGATCCACAACATCCCTTCGCCGGGTTGCCGTGGATCGGGAATGAAACCGGTGTAGTAGTTGTTGTAGCCGACGTAGTGATTGGCATCGGCGAAGACACGATCGCCCCAGCGCACGATCACGTAGCGTTCGAATTCCGGTGGCACGATGAGATCGTCGACCACGTTAAACGTCGTTAGCTCCGCCGTGGTCGAGGCGGGCAAAATTTTGTGCGCCCCAATTCTATCGACCAGACTACTTGATTGGCGCGTATAGACGGGCAGCGGGTGCGGAACGCGAATTGGTATGAAATTCAAAGTCCCGGGCGCTAAGTGGGAAGCGCCGCGCGCGAGGCTAATCGAAAACAGGGGGCTCGCCAGTCCGGTAGCACCGCCGCCAAGAAACGCAAGGACCCTGCGTCGCGTTGCCTCAAACATTTCGATCTTCCCGGTTAGTCCGCGTTTAAGAACGTCCGGTAATCGGCGGTCAGATCGGCGACCGCCCCCTCGTAAAGCCGTTGCCCGGCCTCGGGCGAGGCTAGCGCCGGGTTGGAGCCGATTCGCCCATCGGGAAACCGCCGGCGGTAATCGCGGGCGTCGTGGATGGGACCGCTCGGCGCGATGGCCGGCGACATCTCCGCCGACTTGATGCTTTCCGGAAAAGCGTATTGGGTCAGCGCCACTTCGGAAGGTGTGGCGTGGCTGCCTTCGGCGTTGCCATATAACTCGCGCGAGATCTGGCGCACGGCCGAACTGTCGTACCAGTTCTTCAGGCGGCAGCGCAGATCGGATGCGTTGCCGCTGTCGTCCTCCAAGCTGCTGTCCGCATGAACTTCGGAAAACGCGGCGCTGACCGTGGCGATGTTGCCACCGTGGCCGTTGATAAAATAGATGCGGGTAAAGCCGTGCCGAACCAGGGATTGCACCATATCGCGCACCACGGCGATCAAGGTGGACGGCCGCAAGGTCATGCTACCGGGAAAACCCAGGTGGTGCTGGGCCATGCCGACAGAGATGGTCGAGGCCACCAAGGCATCCGCCGCGTCGCCAACCCCTTTCGCCACCACCTCGGCGCACAAGGCATCGGTGCCGATCAAACCGTTCGGCCCATGCTGCTCGGTCGAGCCTATGGGGATGATGATGCCGGTATCGCGAGCCAGGCGAGCCTCGACCTCTGGCCAAGAACAATGGAGCAGCAGCATGTCGTTTCCTCGAAAGTTGTTCGATCAAGCAGCGCCGACTATAGGCCGCGCCCCAGCTACCATGCCAGGGCCACCATGCCAGGGCCACATTTTTGCCCCGTAAATGCCGTTTGACAGACACGAGTCGCACCCGCACCTTCGGCGAGACAACAAGTGATGTTGCGGCTCGGTTAAGAAATGTTAATGAATGTTCCGTTACGATCCCAGGAGATCAAGATGCAAGTAAATCCGGGCAACCGAGTTTGGCGGCGGCCCACATCAGGCAAGTAGCCGAAGCGACAGGGAGCCTTCCTACTTGAAACGCCTTTTATTGCGACTACCGCCCATCGCCCGCACCGCCAAGGCGGCGATGCTTGCCGGCCTTCTCAGCCTGTCCCTGCTCGGCGCCTTGGTTTACGCCATGTGGCCGTCGGAGGTTTGGCAAGGCGGTCCCAACTCACCCCTCGTTGAATCCGATGCGGACCAGCAAGCCTTGCAACAGCAAGAGCGGCAGATCGTATCGGCGGCGGAAACCGAAGCACCACGACCAACGACCATCTCGCGCAATCTGCGTGTGGCCAGCGGTGATACACTGATGGCGTTGCTCACCAACGCCGGTATCGCGCGGCGGGAGGCCTACGAGGCCATCACCGCCTTGAGTGACGTTTTCAGCCCGCGCGCGCTGCGCCCGGGGCAGGAGATTCGCCTGGACCTAGCGGCCGATACCCCCGATGCCAAGCCGAAGCTGCTGGCGCTCAACCTGCAGCCGGATGTAGAGCGCGATGTCCGTGTAACCCGGTCGGAGGGCGACGGCTTCGTCGCCAAGGCCATAGCGCGGCCGCTACGTGAATCGATCGAGCGGGCGGTTGGCGAGATCGAGACCAATCTATCCGCCGATGCGTACGCCGCGGGTGTACCCATGCCAGTCCTATTTCAGTTGATTCGTATTTTCAGCTTCGACGTGGATTTCCAACGCGATATTCAGCCGGGCGATAAATTCGAAGTGATCTATGACGCCAAGCTGGAGGAGGACGGCTCCCTGGCCAAAACGGGCGACGTGCTTTACGCCGCGATGACACTCTCGGGCAAACGCCTGGAGCTATACGGTTTCACGCCGAAAAGCGGTGTCAGAGATTTCTTCGACGCCAAGGGTCAATCGGTGCGCAAAACGCTGATGCGCACACCCATTGACGGGGCTCGGCTATCGTCACGCTTCGGTATGCGCAAGCACCCGATCCTAGGCTACACCCGCATGCACAAGGGCACCGATTTCGCCGCCCCTAGGGGCACGCCCATATACGCCGCCGGCGATGGCACCATCCGCACCGCCGGGCGCAAGGGTGCTTATGGCAACTATGTGCGCATCCGCCACAACTCGACCTACAACACCGCCTATGCGCACATGAGCCGTATCGCCAAGGGCATTCGCGCGGGAATCCGCGTGAAGCAAGGCCAAATCATCGGTTACGTAGGCACCACCGGCCGTTCGACTGGGCCGCACTTGCACTATGAGGTTCTGGTCAACGGCAAGCAGGTCAACCCGACCAAGATCAAGCTAGCCTCGGGCGAAAAGCTGAAGGGCACGGACCTGGAACAATTCGCCGACCAGCGCGCCGAGATCGATGCCTTGCGCGGCGCCAGGCCGGTCGTAACCCAGACGGTGAAGGCTGAATGAGCGGACACGGGGCCGGTAGCCGCTAGTTTACTCCCAGTCATCCCGGCCGCAGCGTAGCGGGCACCCTCACCCCACACCAGATCGTCATGCTCGTGCTTGACACGAGCATCCATCGTGCCGCCGCACCATGGGTTGCCGGGTCGAGCCCGGCAACGACACACGTGGGTGGTGACCGAGTCCGCCTGACGGACGAATTATTCCCAACCCACGCAATACGGCTCGGGCTTGAGATCTTCCGGCTCGCCTGTTGCGCCGGGTGGTGGAAATTTTGTTTTGAATGTGAAGGCGCGCTTGGTCGGTCCTTGTTCGTCCAGCATACGCAGACGGCCCAGGCCTTCTTCCACGCTCGGTTGCGTGCCTGCCGGCACCCACCATAGCGCCTGATAGGCGCCCTTCGGCGGCGCGAACCATTGGCGCCGCTTGGTCATGACCTGGCGGTGCGAGGTTTTGTAGGCAAAGTCGAACAACGTCTCCACGCTTTCCCAGACCGACATGTTGACGATAAGGCGCGGATCGTCCGTCGCCTGGATATCGGTGGCGTTGCCCGACTCGGTTTGCAGTCGCCAGACGAAGCCCGGGCTGGTGTCCGCCAGGGTATTCACCTCGTCTAGGCGTTCGAAGAATTCCGCGATGCGCGGGTCCTCGAAGTCATGGAGCGCGGTGGCTATGTTTATTTGCGTGATATGCCAGTCCTGCACGCGGTTCTCCCAACCGTTGCCACAAAGACAGATCAGGCAGCCTGCACCATTTCCCCGTTGATAACCAGACCGTCGGCGCCGGCGGTGACATCCACCGTATCCCCATCACCGATCTTGCCTTCCAGAATCAGGCCCGCCAGGGGGTTCTGCAGCTCGCGCTGAATGACACGCTTGAGCGGCCGGGCACCATAGACCGGATCGTAGGCCTGCTCGGCCAGCCAAGCGCGCGCCGTATCGTCCAGGGTCAGGGCGATCTTGCGTTCGGCCAGCATGGCCGCCAGCCGGTCGATCTGGATATCGACGATGGCGGTCATCTGCGCCCGGCTGAGCCGGTGGAACAGCAAAATCTCATCCAGCCGGTTGAGAAATTCGGGGCGGAAGGCGGCGCGGACTACCTCCATCACCTGCTCGCGCACGGCGCCGCTATCCTGTCCTTCGGGCTGCGATGCCAGGATGTCGCCGCCCAAATTGGAGGTCATGATGATCAGGGTATTGCGGAAATCCACAACCCGGCCGTGCCCGTCGGTAAGACGCCCGTCGTCGAGAACTTGCAGCAGGATGTTGAAGACATCCGGATGTGCCTTTTCGATCTCGTCGAACAGGATGACCTGATAGGGCCGGCGGCGCACCGCCTCGGTCAGCGCCCCGCCCTCCTCGTAACCGACATAGCCGGGCGGCGCGCCGATCATTCGGGCGACCGCGTGTTTTTCCATATACTCCGACATATCCAGGCGGATCATGGCCCCCTCGTCATCGAACAGGAATTGGGCCAGCGCCTTGGTCAGCTCGGTCTTGCCCACACCGGTGGGGCCGAGAAAGACGAACGAGCCGATGGGCCGCTGCGGATCCTGCAAGCCGGCCCGGGCGCGGCGCACGGCATTAGAGACGGCGTCGATCGCCTCCTCCTGGCTGATCACCCGCGCGCGCAACGCGTCCTCCATGCTGAGCAGCTTGTCGCGTTCGCCTTGCAGCATCTTATCGACCGGCACCCCGGTCCAGCGCGAGACGATGGCCGCGATCTCGGCCTCGGTAACATCTTCGTTCAGCATGCCGCCATGGCCGGCCTCCTCGGCCTTGGCTAGTTTGTGTTCCAGGTCAGGAATGACGCCATAGGCCAATTCGCCGGCGCGCTCCAACTTGCCCTCGCGCTGCGCGATCTCCAATTCACCGCGAGCGTGGTCGAGCTCTTCCTTGAGCTTCTGGGAACCCGCCAGGGTCTCCTTTTCGGCCTGCCACTGCACGGTCATGGTTTCGGACTGTTTCTCCAGATCGCGAATTTCGCCCTCCAACTTGCGCAACCGTTCCTTGGAGGCCTTATCGCGTTCTTTCTGCAGGGCCGCCTGCTCGATCTTCAGTTGGATCAGCCTGCGGTCGAGTTCGTCGATCTCCTCCGGCTTCGACTCGACCTCCATGCGCAAGCGGCTGGCCGCTTCATCGATCAAATCGATGGCTTTGTCCGGCAAGAAGCGGTCGGTGATATACCGGTTGCTCAAGGTCGCCGCGGCGACGATGGCCGCATCCGTGATACGCACGCCGTGGTGCAACTCGTACTTCTCCTTCAGGCCGCGCAGGATGGAGACCGTCTCCTCGACGCTGGGCTCGTTCACAAAGACCGACTGGAAGCGGCGGGCCAACGCCGCGTCCTTTTCGATATGCTGACGGTATTCATCCAGCGTGGTGGCGCCGACACAATGCAGATCGCCGCGCGCCAAGGCCGGCTTGAGCATGTTGGAGGCATCCATGGCGCCGTCCGCCTTGCCGGCGCCAATTAGCGTGTGCAACTCGTCGATAAAGACGATGATCTCGCCCTCGGCGGCGGCAATCTCCTGGAGGACCGCCTTCAAGCGTTCCTCGAACTCACCGCGAAACTTGGCGCCGGCCACCATGGCGGCCAGATCGAGAGCCATGAGGCGGCGGTTCTTCAAACTTTCCGGCACGTCGCCGTTGACGATGCGCAACGCCAGGCCTTCGACGATGGCGGTCTTGCCCACCCCCGGCTCACCGATCAGCACCGGATTGTTCTTGGTCCGGCGCGAGAGCACCTGAATGGTACGGCGGATTTCCTCGTCGCGGCCGATGACCGGATCGAGTTTGCCTTCGCGGGCCACGGCTGTCAGATCGCGCGCGTATTTTTTCAAGGCGTCATAGTTTGCCTCGGCCGAGGCACTATCCGCCGTGCGACCCTTGCGCAAATCGTTGATCGCGGCGTTGAGCCCTTGCGGCGTTACACCGGCCTCCGCCAACGCCGTGGCGGCGGCCGTGCCGCTGGCCATGGTCAGGGCGAGCAGCAACCGCTCGGCGGTAACGAAGCTATCGCCGGCCTTCTTGGCGATCGTCTCGGCCTGCTCGAAGAGGCGCGCCAGCTCCGCGCCCAGATACACTTGTCCCGCGCCCGAACCTTCGACACGCGGCAGCTTGGCCAGCGCCGCATCGACCGCCTCCAGGGCGCGCCCCGGATCGCCGCCGGCGGCGCGCATCAGATTGCCGGCCAAGCCCTCGTTATCGTCGAGCAGGACCTTGAGCAGATGCTCGGGGGTGATTTGCTGATGACCCAGGCGCAGCGCCGTCGCCTGGGCGGCTTGCACGAAACCGCGTGAACGCTCGGTAAATTTCTCGAAATCCATGACTCTCTCGCCCTCCTCGCCCGCGCCCGCTTCATGCAGCCCACGGCCGACGATGCCTCAATTCAGCCTATCACCGCGTCCTACTCTAGCGGCCCGCGATGAACGGCGGGTTGACCAAAATCAAACCCGCCGACTGGCCCCTACCAAGTTCGATATGGGGTGTTGCATAAAAGGCACAAGGGCTGAATTCCGCAGCTTTACTGGCGGAGCATGAAAGCTATTGGGCGGGTCGCGGGTGCGGGCAGGTCGATTCGCGCGCTAGCGTGGTCTAGACGCTGGCGGGCTTGCAGTCGCCGTCCGATTTTGGCTCCGGCTGTGCATCCGGCTCTTTCGGGGTTGGCTCGACGCCATTGGTGCTGGCGGCGTTAGAGCTCGCAGCCTTTTCCACGGGAGCCCTTCGGCGCGGCTGGCGGCGTTGCGCCTCGACCTCGGCTGGCTGCTGTTGCGGCGGGGCATCCTGGCCATTAGCTACCGGTATCGTGGGCTGCTCACCGGTACCAGAGGGGACCCGATTTTGAGCTTCGTTCGTCCGCCGCCCATCGTTCCGCCCATCGTTCCGGCCCCGGTCCTGCCGGTTGTCGTTGCGACGGCCATCATTTTGCCGGTTTTCGCCACCCTGTCGGTCTGACCGCGCTTGGCCATTCTGCTGCGGATCGGTGCTGGCGTTGAGAACGCGAAAATAGTGCTCCGCGTACTGAAAATAGGTTTCGGCCGCGACCCGATCACTCGCCGAAACCGCATCGCGCGCCATGGCGAGATACCGCTCGTAGACCTGGTGAGCATTACCCCGAACCCGGCCTTCTGGACCGCTGCTGTCGAAGTTATTCGGCCGTGAATGACCGCCGTGTTGTTTTCTATTCGGCCTACCGCGCGGCCGCCGCACATTTGTTCCAGGTTTCATGAACCTACTTGCTTCTATTTGTTCAGTTGTCTTGCTCGCTTTTTCCAAGCATCGCCAAAACTGGCGAGCGCGCGAGCATACTGCCACAGACACGTGTATTGGGGGTCGTGGGGCGTCCTTCACGGACGCAGGAGCCTTAGGCTCTATAGCCTCCAACTTAGAGGGGAATCAGCCGCGTTCCAACTACTATTTTCGCTCATCCACAGGCCGCGCGGCATTTCCGGCCAACAAACATCGCCATTGTCCCGCCAAATCGCGCTCGCGGCCGATTTCCAACAAACCAGCGGCGCGCAACAGAGAGTCTACGTTCTCGATCTGTGCCGTCTCGATTTCCAGCGCGGCGAGCCCTCCGGGGGCCATCAGCCGGGCAATCTCCGGAGCCAGGGCGCGGTAGGCATCGAGGCCATCCGGGCCACCGGCCAGCGCCAGGGGAGGATCGAAATCCCGTACCTCGGGTGCTAGATCGGTTAATTCACTAGAAAGTATATAAGGCGGATTACTAACAATTACTTGCCAAACGCCACCCAGAGGCATGCCCCCAGGGGCGGCCCAGGACGCACGGAGAAAATCCGTCCGCGCGGCCAAGCCCAAGGCGACGGCATTCGCCCGCGCGATGCGCACTGTTGCTTCGGATATATCGACCCCTACGCCGTATGCCGCCGGCAATTCACTCAGCAAGGCCAACAACAGGCACCCGCTGCCGGTACCTAGATCGAGAATACGCAACGGCGCGGCGCGATCCGCGATACGCGCCAGCACGGCGGCCACCACGGTCTCGCTATCGGGCCGGGGGTCCAGGGTATCGCGTGTGATCTTAAACGGCAGGCTCCAAAATTCCCGCGCGCCCAGGATGCGCGACACCGGCTCGCGCTTCACGCGCCGATCGACCAGTGTTTCGAATGCCGACCGCGCGGCCGCATCGAGGGGCCGTTCCGGGCGCGCCCGCACCGTATCCGCGTCCGACCCCAACGCGGCGGCTAGAAGCAGCAAGGCATCGCGCCGCGCCCCCTCCACCCCCGCGTTCCGCAAGCGGGCGGTGGCGGCGGCAAGGACCTGGCTCACGCTCACATCCTCCGCCGCGCGGGCCAGCAGGCTCATTGCATCGCGGCCAGGCGCGCGGCCTGGTCCTCGGCGATCAGGGCTTCGACGAAATCGTCCAACGCCTCGCCGGTCAAAACCTGGTCCAGCTTATAGAGCGTTAGGTTGATGCGATGGTCCGATACCCGCCCTTGCGGAAAATTGTAGGTGCGTATCCGTTCCGAACGGTCGCCACTGCCGACTTGGCCGCGCCGGGTCGCCGCCAGTTCGTTCTCTTGCTCCTGACGCATCCGGTCGTAGAGGCGGGCGAGCAGCACCTTCATGGCCTTGGCCCGGTTCTTGTGTTGCGATTTTTCGTCCTGGCACTGCACCACGATGCCGCTGGGCATGTGGGTGATGCGCACCGCGCTGTCGGTGGTATTCACATGCTGTCCACCGGCGCCTTGCGAGCGGTAGGTATCGATTCGCAAATCTTTCGCGTCCACGTGCACATCCACGTCCTCGGCCTCGGGCAGGACCGCGACGGTCGCCGTGGAGGTATGAATGCGGCCGCTGGATTCGGTGACCGGCACGCGCTGTACCCGATGCACGCCGGATTCGAATTTCAACCGGGAAAAAACCCCGGCGCCGGAGATAAGCGCGCTGCCTTCCTTGCACCCGCCAATCTCGGTTTCGCTATAGCCCAAGGTCTCGAAGCGCCATCCACGCGCCTCGGCATAGCGCTGATACATGCGGAACAGATCGGCGGCGAACATGGCGGCCTCGTCACCGCCGGTGCCGGGGCGGATTTCCAGCACGGCGTTGCGCCCGTCCGCCTCGTCCCGGGGCAGAAGCTGTAGCATGACCTGGCGCTCCAGATCGGGCAGGCGGGCATTCAACTCGTCCCGCTCGACCGCCGCCAGTTTGCGCATCTCGGCATCGGTATCCGCCGCCGCGATAAGCTCGTCGAGATCGCGCAACTCGCGTTGCACCGCGCGCAAGGCCGTGATGCTTTCGACCGTCGTGGTCAGATCGGCGTACTCGCGCAGCATGCGCGTATAGTCGGCGGAGCCGGGTTTATCGTGGCTTGCCACCCGGGCGCTCAGCTCGTCATAGCGGCGCAGCACGCGATCGAGGTTTTCGTCCAGGTTCACCGGTTATCCTCTCCACCCCTATCGAGCCCGCCCTCATCAAGGCGAAACAGGCGGCGCAGGGCCGCGTCCAAATCGGTTTGCGTACCGGCTTCCGCCGCCGCCCGGCGCAGTACTTCCGACGGGTCGTGCAGCAGTTGGTTGAGTAACAAACGGGTCGCTTCGTCCGCGCCAAGCCGCGAATCCGCCAGCACCTCGGCCCGCAGCACCTCGAACCGGCGGCGCAGCGCGGTTACCGAGGGGCCAGCGCCGCGCTCGGCCCGGCGCTGCTCAAATCCGGCGATCTCCTCATCGAGAATACGCCAGGCCGCGATAGTCGCCGCCTCGCGCTTTGCCTTGCCTTGCCGGGCAACCCGCTCCAAATCCGCCAGATCGAAGACATAGGCGGCATCAAGCTGGCCAACCGCCGGATCGATATCTCCGGGCACGGCGGCGTCGATGAAGAATATCGGCTCGCGCCGGCGCTGTTTCAACGCCGCTTCGGCCAGGGCCGCGGTGACCGCGTAGCGCCCCGTGCACATGGCCGCGACAACGATATCCGCGCCGGCCAGCGCCTCGTCCAGCTCCTCCCACGGGCGGAAATGGCACGCCAGGTGCCGTGCCACCGCCTCGCTGCGGGCGATGGAGGTATGCATGACCGCCAAATCGCCGATGCCCGCGTCCTCAAGCTCGGCGGCCAGAAACTCGCCCATTTCCCCCAGCCCGATCAGCAGGGCGGTGCGACGGCCTAGATCGCCATGCACATCGCGGGCAACAAGCATCGCCGAGGCGGCGATGGAGACCGGCTGCTGGGCCAACGGCGTCTCGCCGCGCACGCGTTTGGCGGCGCCATAGGCGGCCTGCATGACCGGCTCTAGGGTCGGCCCCATCAGCCCCGCCGCCGTCGCTCGCCGGTGGCATTCCTTCACCTGTCCGAGGACCTGCGGTTCGCCGACCACCTGGCTATCCAGCGAGGCAGCAACCGCAAAGATATGCCGCACCGCCGCCCTATCCCGGTGGCAATAAATCTGTTCGCGTACCTCCGTCGCGCTGGCGCCCGTCGCACGCACCAACAGGGCGATAAATCCCTCGACCGGATCGGGCGCGCGAGCCGCCGCCCACAGCTCCAGCCGTTCGCAGGTCGCCACCGCCATCCCCTCGGCAACGCCCGCCTCGCGCACCGCGGCCAATACCTGCGCCGAGTCGGGCTCGCTGGCGAACAGCCGTTCACGCAGCGCCGCCGATGCGGAGCGAGTGCTAATGCCCACGGCGATGAGAGGTATATCCAAGTCCACGGCCACCTCGGCCATTTCGCTTAAGCTAGCGGAATCGAGCCAGGTGCTCGCTCAACGCATCTAGGGAGACGAGTTCCTGTTCGCCCGAATCGAGGTCGCGAACCGTGGCGGCGTTTTTCGCCAGCTCGTCATCGCCCAGGATGACGGCGGCGCGTGCGCCCACCTTGTTGGCCCGGCGCATGCGTTTCTTGAGGTTGCCGGAAAACCCCAGATCAACGGCAAAGCCGGCCCGGCGCAGCGTCTGCACAATGGGTAACGCCTTGCCTTCCGCCGTGGCGCCAACCGGGATCATGACGATGGGCCGCGGCGCCGGCGGCGCCTCGGTCATGAGCATGGTCAGACGTTCGATCCCCGCCGCCCAGCCAACACCCGGCGTCGGCGGGCCGCCAAGCAGCTCGACCAAGCCATCGTATCGGCCGCCGCCAAGAACCGTGGCCTGGGCACCCAGGTCCTCAGTCGTAAATTCGAAGATGCTGTGCGTGTAGTAATCGAGGCCGCGCACCAGGCGCGCATTTTGGCGATAGGCAATCCCCAGGGCATCGAGCCCCTCGGTCACGGCGGCAAAAAAATCGCGGCTGGCCTGATTCAGATACTTGCCCAGTTCCGGCGCGCCCGCCGCGACCTTACGGTCGCCCGCGTCTTTCGAGTCCAGAATACGCAAGGGATTGCGCTCGAGGCGATCGACGCTCTCGGCCGATAATTTGTCCCGGTGGTCGGAAAAATAGGCGACCAGCACATCGCGATAGGCCGTGCGGCTTTCGGGATCGCCAAGCGTGTTGATCTCCAACCGCGTGCGCTCGAGCAGGCCAAGCGCCGCCAATATATCGACCCCGAGGGCGATCATCTCGACATCGCCAAGCGGCGCGGCAGCACCCAGTAGCTCCATGTTGATCTGGTGAAATTGCCGCTGCCGCCCCTTTTGCGGCCGGTCATAGCGGAACATGGGGCCGTGGCTGAAAAACTTGCACGGCAACTCATGGGTCAGCCCGGCGCTCAAGAAGGCGCGGACCACCGCGGCGGTCGCTTCGGGGCGCAGGGTGATCTCCTCGCCGCCCCTATCGGCGAAGCTGTACATCTCCTTCGAGACGACATCCGAGGTTTCCCCCAACGGCCGGCGAAAGACCTCGGTGAACTCGAAAATCGGTGTCGACATTTCGAGATAGCCGTAGCGTTCGGCCACATCGCGCGCGGTCTCGATGACGCGGCGATGGCGGCGCATCTGATCGGGCAATATATCGTGGGTACCGCGTACCGGTTGCAGCGCGGACAAACTCTTTCTCCAGATTTAGCTAAGAGGCGATGGCGGTTTTCTCGGCCTCGATCTCGGCGTCGATTTCGGCCGCCTTGCGTTCCACCAGAGAGACGAGATGATCGACGATGTCCTGATCCTTCAGGCGATGATCCGGCAGACCGGCAATGTAGACTTGGTGCGTGCCGTTGCCGCCGCCGGTGAATCCGATATCGGTCTCGCGCGCCTCGCCCGGTCCATTGACCACGCAGCCGATCACCGAAACGGTCATGGGCGTCGTGATGTGGGCCAGACGTTTTTCCAACACCTCGACCGTATTGATCACCTGAAACTGCTGCCGCGCGCAGGACGGACAGGAAATGACATTCACGCCGCGATGGCGCAAATTCAACGCCTTGAGCATATCGAAGCCGACCTTGACCTCCTCCACCGGTTCGGCGGAGAGGGAGACTCGCAAGGTATCGCCGATGCCGGCCCACAACAGCGTGCCGAGCCCGATCGAGGATTTGATGGTGCCACTACGCAAACCGCCCGCCTCGGTCACCCCGATGTGCAGCGGATAATCGCACGCATCGGCCAAGCCTTGATAGGCCGCCACCGCCAGGAACACGTCCGAGGCCTTGCATGAAATCTTGAACTCGAAGAAATCCCGGTCTTCGAGAATACGGGCGTGATTAAGGGCGCTTTCGACCATCGCCTCGGGGCACGGCTCGCCATATTTTTCCAGCAAGTCCCGCTCCAGCGAGCCGGCGTTGACGCCAATGCGCATGGAGCAGCCGTGGTCCTTGGCCGCCTGCACCACCGCCTGCACCCGCTCGGGCTTGCCGATGTTGCCTGGGTTGATGCGCAGGCACGCCGCCCCCGCTTCCGCCGCCTCGATCGCCCGTTTGTAGTGGAAATGGATGTCGGCGACGATGGGCACATCGACCTCGCGCACGATCTCGCGCAAGGCTTTGGTCGATGCCTCGTCCGGGCAGGAGACCCGCACGATATCGGCGCCGGCATCCTCAAGCCCCTGGATTTGCGCCACGGTGGCGGCGACATCCGTGGTCAGCGTATTGGTCATCGACTGCACGCTAATAGGGGCATCCCCACCGACGGCGATCTTGCCGACATGGACTTTGCGGCTTACGCGCCGCTGAATCTCGCGATAAGGCCGCACGCTCATCGACCAACTCTCAAATGCTGTTAATTCCGCGCTTTCGCGGTCCCGAACATGCGCGTTTTCGCCCACGACTGCAAGGCCGGGGCAACCACAAGACCGGGGATGGGGGCTTAGCGGTTGTTGGCGGTATTGCTAAGCAACTGTGCCGGGTTGAGGCTGATGCTGCGCCGTACCGAGCCTGGCGGGCCCGCCGGGGGCAGGCGAATGCCATCTACCTCCAACTCGATGCCACCGGCATTGCCGGTCAGCAGGGTCAGGCCGGTCACATTGGGGACCCGGTAACTGTCCCCCGCCCGTAGAACGCGGGTGAGCAGGATAGCCTCCTGGGCATCGCGCACCTGCACCCAGCTATCCTGCAAGGCACGGATGACGATGCGCGATTCGTCGTTGCTGCCGCCGTAGACACGGGGCGAGCGGTCGTCGGGAATGATGACCGTTTCCGGCGTCTACGGTGGCGCCGCGATGACCACCGTCCGCTCGACGAGCGATGCGAGTGTCGCCGGTTCGCTGGACGTCTCGTCGGCTAATGCTTGTGATTCGACGATTGGTGGCGGCGTAGCGGTGTCTTCCGGCGCCGAAACAAGACTTGGTGTAAGCGGCGCGGGCGACACCGCGACATGCGGCTCCGCGGAAGCCGTCACGGCCAATGCCGTAGGTTCTGCCGTGGAACCCACAGCCCGCGCTAGATCGTCTTGTGCCGGCGGTTCGGTAACCGGCTCAACCTCGGTAACCGCGCTTTCTTGACTCGACGGCGGCGCAACCAGCGCGGGCGTTTCTGGCACGGGCGTTTCTGGCACCGCCGCCACGGGCGCCGCGTTCTCGACCTCGGCCGCGTTCGTGGGGCTCGCCTGTGCCGAAGCGGTGGTGACAAAGGCCGCATCTTCGGCCGGTTGCTCCACCGGGTCACTGGCCACTTCAGGCGCCGGCTTGGCGGGCGAATCGGCCTCGCCGGACTTGGCGGTTTGCGTTTCGGTTGGCCATGACGGTATCAAATCGGCGACCGTGCGGCCCTGCTGCGACAGATAGAACCAGCTACCGTAGGCGACGGCC
>Ga0114931_10005596_pt1 | contig 15520 bp, 10 predicted proteins | sample 2SBtaG_FD_89579 | JGI IMG/M metagenome (GOLD analysis project Ga0114931, IMG submission 89579) | Deep subsurface microbial communities from Kolumbo volcano to uncover new lineages of life (NeLLi) - 2SBTROV14_V59a metaG | ecosystem: Environmental > Aquatic > Marine > Volcanic | place: Kolumbo...
CGAGATATACGTCGCGTAGCCGCGTCGATTGAGCAGAAGCATCGCTTGTCCGCCACTGTTCAGCGTGTCGCGCAAAGCGCGCTCCAGCGCCGGACCGATCAGCCGAATGTGTGTGATTCCTGCGTGCGCAAGACGCTGACGTTCTTCACGCATGTCCACAACGCGCACGCGTGGAAAGCGCATGTTGGGCGCGCGGTCAAACATGGTGTGCAGCGTGAACCTGCCGATCTTCGCGTTGCGCCACGACTCAAGTGACGGCGTCGCGGACCCGAGCACAATGGGGCACTTTTCGATCTGGGCCCTGCGGATGGCGACATCGCGCCCATGAAACCTCGGAGAATCCTCCTGTTTGTATGCGTTGTCGTGCTCTTCGTCGACGACGATCACACCCAGTTTGCTGGTGACAGCGCTGTCAAAGGGCGCAAACACCGCGGACCGCGCCCCCACCGCAATGCGGGCGGCGCCGCTGGCGACAGCTGACCACTGCTCGTTGCGCTGGGCTGCGGTCAATCCGGAGTGGAGCACCGCAACGCCTGCAGCGCCAAAGCGTGCGCGAAACCGTCCCACGGTTTGCGGCGTGAGGCTGATCTCCGGCACAAGGACCAGCGCGCTTTCGCCGCGCGTCAGCGCCTGCTCAAGGACACGAAGGTAGACCTCGGTCTTGCCTGAAGCGGTCACGCCGAAGAGCAGGTGCGCGTGGAACGCGCCAAGCGACGCAGTGATGGCGTCGATCGCGGCGCGCTGTTGCGGTGTTGGTGTGACTGGCGCCTGCGCCTTGCCAGCCAAAGCGCCAGCATCGTCGTCCCAAACGGCGCGAATGCGCCGCTGGACAGTTTCGCGCAAAACGCCATGAGCAATGAGTCGCCGCACAGGCGCAACATTGCTGCACCCTGCGCGGGCAGCGAGAGTCCTTGCGGGCATTGGGAAGTCGTCAGGGGGAATCGAGCGAACGACTTTCCAGGCACTCGCCGTCGCAGGGGGTAGCTTCACGATGGGCTCAGCCCCGGTCGGCGTCACCTCGCGTCTTGTAACGGCGCCCACGCCTTTCTTCACCGCCGCTGTCGCCATGGCGCCGAGCGCGACACCGAGCGGGCAGCAGTAGTACCGCGCCATCCAGCGCGCCAGTTCGACCAGCGATTCGGGTAGGCGCACGCCCGTTCGCCTGGAGATGGGTTTGATCTTCGCGGGGTCCAAATCCGGCGCGATGTGAGCCTCGACCACAACACCCGGGGTCGGCGTGTCGCCACGACCAAGGGGCACGATGACACGCTCTCCCACGCAAACGTCGCGCTGCTCGGGCGTTGCTGCGTACGTCAGGCCAACGGGCTCATCAAGCGCCCGCTCGACAGCGACGCGCACGAACTTCGCGACAGGCGACGGCGCATCGGCTGCGAATAGTCGGGGTTCAACCACATCGCACAGCCTATCCCATCGCAGGGCCCCGACAGCGTAGACTCGGGCGCTGTGATCTTCCGCTCGCCTACCTGCGATTCACTCGCTCCCGCCCGATTGGCCTTAGAAGATGGCGCTGTTTTCGACGGCGCTGCATTTGGGGCGGTGGGAACGGGCGTCGTGTCGTGCGCCGAGGTCGTCTTCAACACGGCGATGTGCGGTTATCAGGAAGCATTGACGGATCCGTCCTACACCGGGCAGATTCTCGTGATGACGGCGCCGCTCGTGGGGAATTATGGCGTCAATGCTGAGGATGTGGAATCTGACATGGTGCAGGTTGCGGGATTCGTCGTGCGTGAAGCGGCGCGCCTTGCGTCGAACTGCCGGGCGTCAGCAGACCTCTCGACCTACCTCGACGAACATGGAGTGCTCGGACTGACGGGTGTCGATACAAGGGCGCTCACCCGCAGGTTGCGCACGCAGGGCGTCATGCGAGGCGCTCTCACGGACGACGCGACTATTTCGGACGCCGACCTGATCGAGCGCGCCCGCGCTGCTCCAAGTATGGCTGGGCAGAATCTCGTGCCACTCGTCAGCTCAACCGTCGCTGCGCCTTTCGGCGATGCGCGCGGCGACGACGGGCTGCGCGTCTGGGCGATCGACTGCGGTGTCAAACGAAACATTCTGCGATCGCTGGCGGATCGAGACTGCGCCGTCACGGTGATCCCGCACACGACAACTGGCGGCGCAATCCTTGAGGCCTACGCCAAAGGTGTGTTTGACGGGCTGCTCGTCTCCAACGGGCCGGGTGATCCAGCAGCGGTCGACGCCACGATCAGTGCGCTGCGGATAGTGCTCGGCGCGCCGGTGGAGCAGTCGCCACCCGTCTTTGGCATTTGTTTGGGCCACCAGATCTTGGCTCTGGCGCTGGGCGCGACGACATACAAGATGCCCTTTGGACATCGGGGCGTGAACCAGCCTGTCCGGTTCGAGCAGACTGGCGGCATCGAAATCACCAGCCAGAACCACGGCTTCGCTGTGGACGCAGCGTCGCTTGGATCAATCGGGGCGGAAGCGACCCACTTCAACATCAACGACGGCACATTGGCGGGCTTTCGAATGTGCGACCGACCGGTGTTCTCGGTGCAACACCATCCAGAAGCGTGTCCCGGCCCACATGACGCGACTGGCCTGTTTGATGCGTTCATAGAGGCCATGCGCAGCCGTGACAGGCCGCTTGCGCGTGAATAGGTCGTGGCCCCAAGACGCTCCTCAGGTCCGGTATCCAAGGGCTCGAAATGGGGTGATGACGCCTTTTCCAGCTCTGGTTCCGAATCAGCGGGAACCGAATCGCGCTTGCGACCGCAATCTAGCCCCGGTATGGTCCGCGCGCGAAAGCGCCGGACAACCGCGATCCGAACGCAGGGGCGGCCTGATCACGGCGCAATCCGCACGACCTGTTGAGGGGAGTGATATTGGAATGGCTGCGCTTGACGCTCGGCCTGCGTGAGTTTTTTCGATGCAATCACTCTGTGAGACAGTGACTCAACAGCATTTCGAGCAGTTGGAGAAGAGAGTAAGCATGAGACGTACAAGAATCGGGATCGTCGTTCGTGGATTTGTCGGCGTCGCAACGCTCGCGATGGCTGTTGCTGGCGCCAATGCACAGCCGCAACACACCGATGCTGTAAACGCCATTTCGAAGGCAAAGGCAATGCTTGCGGACGGACAGTTCGTCGCAGCGAAGCATACGCTCAGGGCGCTTCGGCCTTCAGATGTTCCTGAAGCCCAGCGCGACGACGTATCCAGAATGTTCAATGACATTGAGCGCGCCTGGCGCACCGCTGATCCCAATGATATCAGCCTGCAAAAAGCGACCTTGGCGCTAGCAGATGGAGACCTGCGCACCGCAGACCGTCACGCGAGCGCCGTGATGCAATCACGCAGCGCCTCGCGCGAGCACAAGGCAAAGGCTTCAAGCCTGCTCGATCAGGTGGCAAAGGCACGGGCGGCGTTCGAACCACTCGTCGCTGACGCCCTCGATCGAGCGCATGAAGCGGCAGGTAAAGGCGATTTTGCGCGAGCGAAGTCAGAAGCGGAAGCGGTCATGCGTTCGGGCGTTCGGCTCAGTGAAGCCCAGCAGCGCACGCTTGACAGCGTTCGTGAACAGGTTCTCAGATCGCAGCGACGCAATGGAGAGGCGCTGGCGCCGGAAGCGCCCACAGCTGCGGCCTTCGCGGCGTCTGGTCAGCCAGACAAACCAGAAACAACACAGGAAAAAGAGAAAAATCAGAACGCCGAGGAGCTGTTCCGCGTCGCCAAACAGTTCGATGCGCAGCGGCTGCTGCGAGAAGCGGACGCCGCCTTTGACGCGGGAAGGCTGAACGAGGCATTGACAAAGTACACGTCGCTGGGAAACGAGTATCGCGATGCGCTCAGCGAGGACGAGCAGAAACATGTGGATCAGCGCGTGGGTGAAACACAAACCTTGCTCAATCAGCCCAACCTGCTCGACCAGACGCTGAAGCAGCAGCAACTCGTGCGTGAAGAGGCGCTGGCGCAGTTTAATAACTTTCTCTCGGAGGCGACCCAATCGTTGGCCCAAGGCGATACGGACCGGGCGACCCAGCTCGCCAGCGAGGCGCGTGTGCGTCTGACGCAAGCGCGCGAGGTGTTCTCTGACGACGAGTTTAACAGCCTGATGAAGCGTCAGCAGCAGGCGCTCAAACGCATCAACGATTCACTGGAGAAGATTCAGCAGCGCGAAGCGGAAGATCGCGCCAAGCAGTTGCAACGTCAGCAAAAAGATCGGGAGCGCGCCGAGCTGCAAGAGCGCGACCGCAAGATCGCAGAAAACCTTGATCGCATTCGCGAACTGCAGAGTGAACAGAAATACAAGGAGGCGCTGCAGGTCGTTGATCAGGTGCTGTTTCTTGATCCGCAGAATCCCGCAGGCCTGCTGCTCAAGGACGTGCTCCAGGATGTGAGCATCTATCGCGAGTGGGAGCGCACCCAACGCGACAAGCAGCTCAGCTACGCCAAGGAGTCGGTCAACATTCAGAAGTCGATGGTTGCGCCAGAAGCGCTGCTGGATTATCCCGCCGACTGGCCTGAGATCAGCGTGCGCCGGGGCGAGCCCCAGTCGTTTGTTGAATCACCGGGCGACCGCCGAGTGCTTGCGGAGCTCGATTCACGTCGTATTCCCGCGTCATTCGCGGCCAACTCGCTGCAGGATGTATTGCAGTTCGTCGCAACGGTCACCAATCTCAACGTTGATGTCGATTGGGATTCACTCGCGAACATCGGCGTCGACCGAGACACGCCTGTCACACTCAACCTGCAACCCGTGCCTGCTCGCGTCGTGCTTGAGCGGGTGCTCGACAAAGCCAGCCCCGACGCCTTCAGCAAGGCTGGCTGGGCGGTGAACGACGGCGTGCTCGTGATCGCCAGCGAAGAGGCGCTGCGCAAGAACACGTTTATCGTCATTTACGACGTGCGCGATCTGACATTCGGCATCCGCGACGCTACAGAAGGGCCGCAGATTGACTTGAACAACGTCCTGAATCAAGCGTCAAGCAGCGGCGGTGGCGGTGGTGGATCAGGCAGTATTTTTTCAGGCAATGAAGAAGTAGACACCGCAGGGCTCACGCAGGAAGAGCTCCTCGATCTCATCGAGGACATCATCAAGCAAAGCGTGGATTTCGAAGGCTGGCGCGACAACGGCGGCGACACGGGCTCGGTCCAGCGATTCAATGGCAACCTCATCATCACCAACACGGCGCGCAACCATCGACAGATATCAGGCTTGCTGCGACAGTTGCGTGAAATACGCTCGATTCAGATCAATGTGCAGGCGAACTTCCTGGCGGTCGATCAGAATTTCTTCGAGCAGATCGGATTCGACGTTGACGTGCTCTTTAACGCTCAGAATTCGCAGTTCCAAGATGCGCTCGCGCAACAGGCCAACCAGCGAATCGTGGGGATCCCAAGCGGCCGAACGAACCTGCGCCCGACAGACCTGATCGCGCCATTTTTCTCCGGCGACGGATCGAGCTCGGTGCAGGAATTCGCATTTGATCCAAATCAGGCGATAACGAATAACAACCAAAATATTACTATAGGTAATTTTTCCCTTCCTTTCACAACCACCAGGCCCGATCCTGTCAGCATCATTCCCGCCCAGCAAAATAGCCTCGATCTGTCAAAATCGCTGTTCTCGGGCAGCACGTTCGCGTCGACAATTCTCAGCGCCAATCCGGCGCTTGGCATCGCTGGCTCGTTCCTTGACGACGTCCAGGTGGATTTTCTCATCGAAGCGACACAGGCGGACAAGCGCAGCGTGCAACTGACTGCGCCAAGGCTGACGCTGACAAACGGTCATCGCTCAAACATCTTCTTCACCACGCAAACTGCTTTTGTTTCCAACCTGCAGCCTGTCGTCGGCACCTCCTCCGTCGCCTTCAACCCCACACTTTCATCGCTTAATACAGGCGTCACGCTGGACATAGAAGGCGTCGTCTCAGCCGATCGTCGCTATGTCACGCTCAATATCCAGACGGGCATTGCCGAATTGCAGGGCATAACGCAGCGTGCGTTCACCGCGACAGCGGGCGGCGTGGGTGGCGGCGGCGCAGGCACCGGTACGGTCGGCACCGCCACCGCTTCGATTGACTTCCCAACTGTTTCCGTCACGTCGATCACAACGGGCGTCTCCGTCCCGGACCAAGGCACGCTCCTCCTGGGCGGACAACGCCTCAAGACTGAGAACAACGTCGAAACCGGCGTCCCAGTCCTCAGCAAGATTCCCGTTCTCAACCGTTTCTTCACCAACCGAATCGAAGAAACAACTGAACGGACGCTCATGATCCTCATCAAGCCCACGATCCTGATCCAAAGCGAGGAAGAGGAGAAAAACTTCCCCGGTCTGCTCGACACGCTTCGCAATCGTTTCGGTTCGGGATTCTGATCAGGAGCACGCCTCGTTTCGGATCCCGCAAGCGATCTTCAGTTGTTGTCTTTGCTCACTACTTCACTGCAGCAATCGCTTTCCGATGGGTTTCAGGATGGCGAAAAGACGTCCATACGGGCGAGCACCCTTTGTGAGTTGCGCCTCAGGCATGTGGTTGGAGTATCGTTTGCAGCTTGACGCCACCCCGACCCGTCCGATAGCGTGCACGCTCAATCCGCACCGCTGCCCATGCAGTCGGCTGCTTCAGGAGATACCGCTTCATGGCGACCGCTGAGTCCCGCATTCGGGTTGACCGTCACGATGACGTCGCAATCATCCGCTTCATCGACCGCAACATCCTTGACGAGGGCAACATCCAGCAGATTGGCGACGAGATCGGCGCAATTATCGACGCTTCCAAGAATCCGAAGTTGCTGATTTCCTTTGAAGGGGTTGAGCACCTTTCCAGCGCCGCACTTGGCACGCTCATCACCATCAACAACAAGATTCGGCTTGGAAGCGGAGAGCTCCGGTTGGCGGAAATCGATCCGCAGATTCACGAGGTTTTTGTCATCACAAAGCTCAACAAGCTCTTCCAGATTTTCGATTCCATGGATGACGCCCTCAAGAGCTTCACCTGATGCATCTGGCGTGTGTTTGGTGCGTCGCCTCATGATGTCTGCTGCCCGAGCTCCAAAACACGATCCCACCCAGCGACAGACGTTGTCGCTGCAAAATGACCGCGCCGAAATCGAATCGCTCCACGCCACGGTGCTCGAAAGAGCGCGACACCTCGGCTACCCAGAAGCCGCCCGCTTCGCTATTCGCCTCGCACTTGAAGAAGCCATCGCCAATGCGTTTCAGCATGGCCAACAGGGACGCCCCGAGGGCTTCATCGACGTGACCATTTGCCCGACCCGAGACGAGATCCGCATCACGGTTTCGGACCACGGCGATGGCTTTAATCCAGCCGTGCTCGCAGATCCGACAGCGCCAGAAAACCTCGACAAGCCCGCCGGTCGAGGCGTCATGCTGATGCGAGCGTATATGCACCGCGTCGAGTTCAATGCAAAGGGCAACAAAGTGACCCTGATCGCCAAACCAGTTCAGCGGGCGGCCAAGACTGCGCCCGAGACGTAAACACCGCTCACGACCCGACGGGGCCTCGCCGCAGCGGTGGTTTGCATTCAACGCACATTCAGGACTATGAGGCATAGCCACGCACAGCGTGGTCGTGTGCATATAGCTCATCGCACATGCGGCGTCTTGGGAATAAGCAAACAAGCACGTCAACATGCTCTCGCTCCCAGCCATCACGCTCAAGGAGGGAGGAAGCCCTGATGACGCAGAACGCTCTAACTGGCCCGCTGCAGCGGTGCAATCTGCAAGGCGCAAGGCGACATCGCTGCAACGTCTCCCGTCGGCAGGTCGCCATTGAGGGCTTCGGTGGGCAGGCGATCGGCGCTGATGAGAAGCGCCTCGGTGATATTGAATGCCCCCGTATCGTTCGCGACGGCGCGCGCGGGATCATCACGCGCACTGCCATCGCCTGCAGCGTCGTCTCCCCCGTCGGACGTGTCCTCTTCCTCTGCGCGCAAGATGCGCAGCGCGTCGAGCGCTGTCTCCATGGCTTCGATTCTGCTGGAAGCGAGCGCCAGCACTTCAAAATAGTCGGAAGATTCAGGTGATTGCTGATTGCGCAATCGCAGCGTCAGGCGCCAGGGCGTGACGCCAAGGGGCGTTCCATCCTCGTCGACATTGGACAGGTCGTCGACGTTGAGCACCAATCGCCATGCGTCCAGAAGCTCCTCTAGCTGCGCTTCATAGGCAGAGAGAACAGGCTCCGTGGCGTCAGCCGGATCGGGCAGCACACTGAGATGCTCGTGCGCAACTGAGTCAATTGCAGCAATCTCGTCCAGTTCATCGAGGTCAAAGGCTCGCAGCGTTTGCTCGATCGCTGGCTTGAGCTCCACCGCGGCTCGAACCGTCACAATCTTATGCTCATCCATGTAAATATAGAGAAATGGCTCCGCTGACATGGCTCCGAAGCCGACCAGACCGTCTTCAAGCAGCCAGTCGCGCCGTCGTTCAAACTCAGCGAGGAAATGGTCAAGGCCGACCAGTTCGTATGCGATGTACGGATCAATCTCCCGGTGGGCGTCCTCACCAAGCATGTCGAGAATCGGATACACGCGCCCAGGCAGCAGCGCGAAGAGAGCCCGCGTCAACGATGCGAGACGATCCGCGCTTACAAACACTTCGAAAACATACCGGTCTGGCCACTCTTCCCAGCCGCCCGGCTCATCGCCTCCATCTGCAGTTTCGAAGGTGATCGCAAAACCTTGTTTTGGCTGCAACAGATCAAGCGGTCGAACGCCAAGCGGATATTGAAAGCCGCCTTCTTCGATCCTGTTGACGTCGCCATGCGCCTCTGCATGGGTCATATGCCTGAACCATCCCTGCGTCTTTGACGCTGCAGTAACGATAGGCGAATGATCGAATCCAGCGGCGCTGGAACGATCCAGCGCATTCCCTGCATCGGCGTCTTCGATTCGAGCAGGCAGCAAAGCCTGTGTGTAACCGCGACGGACGTGCCAATCGAGGCCCCCCACGCCACAACAACCGGAGGCGCGTTGCAAAACCGGGCGTCAGCCGCAAGAATAAGGCACACTGAATACTGATCGGCGCCACCACACGCAGAAAGGCAGCCACGCGCATGCAAGGGTTCAATGATGTGCTCAAAATGGTCAACCAAGTCATTTGGCACGACTATGTGCTGTACCTCGTGCTTGGCACAGGCGTGCTGTTCACACTGTGGAGCATCTTCTGTCAGTACCGCGCCCTGACGCATGGCGTGCAGGTGACGAGAGGCGTCTACGACGACAAGGACGATCCAGGCGCCATCAACCACTTCCAGGCCCTTTCTGCAGCCCTTTCAGCGACAGTCGGGCTTGGCAACATTGGTGGCGTGGCGCTGGCGATCGCCCTTGGTGGACCGGGCGCTGTCTTCTGGATGTGGATGATCGGGCTGGCGGGTATGGCCCTCAAGACCACTGAAGTCACGCTCTCCATGCTGTATCGCAATACACATGATCCTGACAATCCGCATGGCGGGCCCATGTTTGTTGCAAAGAAGGCGCTGGCAAATGCCGCCAGGGAAGGCAGGAAGGGCGTCGGGATCGCGACAGGCATCGTCTTTGCTCTCGTCGCGCTTGGGTTTGGCCTGCTGTGGTTCTTCGTTGTGAGCGGTCAGCAATCACCCCTGTCCATCATTATCGCAGCCATCATCGCTGCGGGGTTTGTCACGATCGGGATCATGAACACTGCCGCTATCGGCGCTGTCGTGGGCGGCGTGTTCGTCATCACGCTGCTCGTCTCGACGATTACGGGTGGCAATATGTTCCAGGCGTGGAACGTGGCGGACATCACGCAGCAGTATTTTCAAGTGCCTCAGATCGTTACAGGCATCATCCTGTGCGTCCTCGTAGGCATGGTGATCCTTGGGGGAATCAAGCGCATCGGCGCTGTTGCGGGCAGGCTTGTGCCCGTCATGTGCGGCATGTATCTGATCGCTGCGATGTACGTGCTCATCATGCACGCAGGCGACATCCCCAGCATGTTCGCCTTGATTTTCCACGAAGCCCTCAGCCCGACCAAAGCACAGGGAGCGTTCCTTGGCGGCACCGCCAGCTATGCATTCCTCTGGGGCATGAAGCGGGCGCTCTTTTCCTCCGAAGCAGGCCAGGGATCATCCCCCATCGCTCACTCCGCAGCCAAGACCAACGAACCGGTTCGTGAAGCGGTCGTCGCTGGTCTCGAGCCATTCATTGACACGCTCGTCGTCTGCACGCTCACAACACTTGTCATCTTGTCCAGCGGCGTGTGGAACCGCAGCCCCGACGTGCAGTTCGCGGAGGACGCTTCGCTGCAGGCTGTGCAGAATGAAGCGGGAGAATGGACGCTTCCCGACACACCTGTTGTGACAATAAAGAATCCCGATCTGCGCAATGGCGCCGACGTCTTCGCCGTTATCGACGCAGACTCCAACAGCAACACGGGACTCACGCTGCACAGACTCAATGGAACGGTTGTCGAACAGCCTGCTGACAGCGACAGCTATGTCATTGACTGGAAATCCCATGAAATCGCAGAAGAGAGCGATGTGAAGACAATCACATTAGAGTCAGAGGGCGCATATTTTGATTACAAGGGCGCTTCGCTCACCGCGAAGGCGTTTGACATGACGACGCCTGGACTTGGCAAGTGGCTCGTTTCGATCGCGGCGTGGCTTTTCGCGTTATCTACCATGATTTCATGGTCCTACTATGGCGAGCAGGGTGTGGTGTTCCTTCTTGGCGACAAAGCCGTCCTCCCCTACAAGATGCTCTACTGCCTGCTCATTGTGGTGGCGACAATCCCTGCGCTCATCGGGTCGGACGCCCAGCTTGACGCGCTCACTTCGCTTGGCACAGGAGTCATGCTCTGGGCCAACATACCCCTGCTGCTCATCTTTGGCGCCGTCGCAATGGGCGCCTACCACAGCTATTTCCGCAGGCTCAAGTCTGGCGAAATGACGCCGCCTCACAAGGCGCCGCCCATCACCGAGGTTGTCGAAGGACACGATGTGGAATAGCGCATAGTGACCGTGACATTCTGGCGGTCAACGAACGCCATACCAGCGTGCTTCGATCTTGCTGGGCTGAGAACTTCATGGTGCATGTTCAGCCCTGGTCTTTGCCGGAAGTCTGTGACATCGCCACAGGCGCGCTTGCTTCAGAGGCTACGAGGCTGGACCTTGAGCAAGCGACCTACGGTCTTGACGCAAAGGACGAACTCTCACTGCACGCTGTGTTGCGCGAAGGATTCGCCAGTGCTCAATTTGGCGTGCTGGCTGAGCAGCGCTATCCGCAAAGCCGAGCCCGCAGACGGCGAAGTGAAGGCGAGCGCTGCGACATTGTGTTGACGCCAGCGCCTGAGCAGGCGCTCACGGACCCATTGCTTGACGACACGCTGTTCGCTGGTCAAGGCGTCTCGCCGCGCGGCGCGCTTTGGCTGGAGGTGAAGATCGCGCGCCAGTTCGCGCTCACTGATGGCGTCGCGGGACCATCACCTTGGTACACAACCCAGTTGCTAACCGCTGCGACAGCCGACGTGCGGAAACTCGTACGGGAATCGGGTGTGAACTTCGCTTGCCTTCTCCTCGTGCTGTTTACACGCGACGCCGCCACCGCAAAGTACGATCTGGACGTGTGGCTGTCGCGCTGTCTGGATCACAATCTGCCCATCGAGGCGCCGATCATCGGGCGCTTCGCTATCGCGGATCGTTTGGGAAACGAATCGTGCACCGTCTCGCTGACGCGCATCAAGCCTGCCCGGCGCCACGATTGACGCGACGAGGTTACGGGCGCAATAGCGCCAACCGCTGGCGACATTTTCCGCGCCGTCACCTGGAGCGAATGCGCAAGCTATCTTCTGGTCGTGTGTATATACAACACATCTGCGCAAGACGCCGCGTTCTGCTTTCAGCCGCCGCAGGGCGAAAAAAAGCCGCCAGCGTGGGCGTCTGCCCAGCGTCAGCGGCGTGCGAAAGGGACCAGGGAATCTATCCGACCGGCCCAGCCGGGACGCTTGAGGAGAGCCAAGCGGCGCAGGCGAGCGGACCGGAGCATCGCTTCGTGTTTATTCGATCACAACGGGCGCCTTCGATGCAAACAGGTCGCTCGCAGCGTCGTCATCGCCAACTGTTGCCTCGGATGAACTGGGCAGCGCCTTGTGTTCGTCGCGGATAACCGCCGAGGTCTCCGTGTCGATCTGGAACTGTGCTTTGTGCTCGTAGTTTGTCGTCGCGTCGCCCTTGCTGAGCATGTCGATTCTCGCGTCGAGCTCCGCGTGCTTTTTGGCCAGTCGAGCGCGGAACTGATCGAGGCTGGCGACCTGGTACCTGCTGAGCTGGTCCAGCTTGCGCTGCCTCTGGTCCATTAGATCAACGAGCCGCTCTTTGCGCGCCACTGCGTCAATCTGGCTGTCCAGTTGAAAGAGCTGCGACTGGAATTGCATCTGCTCCTGCTCCAGTTGCGTAAGCAATCCGTCCAGTTGTTCCTTCTCGTGGCGCAGACTTGCGAGATTGCGCATGGCGTCTGCGCTTCGCGCTTCGTAGGACTTCACTGCAGCGGCAATGTAATTCGCCTTGGCGTACGCCTGATCAACGCTCACCTTGTTGTCGTCCCAGCGAATATTCACGAGCACCATCGGGCTCTCGGTCTTTTTCTGCTGGGCGCGAGCGATGAGGCTCTGCAGGTTGGTCAGGTCGCTGCTCGCAAGCGCGACGACGCGCTCGCTGACCTTCTGTTCGCGCTTGACCGAGCGGATCTCTTCGTCGATGTCCGCGACCTGACCGCGGACCTCCGAAATACGCTGTGGATATTTCGCCTCAAGCTCGCGCAGCTGCGCACGCAGGGCGACGGGATCCTCGATGTTGTTGTCGATCACGCTGACAACCCTGGAATGAAGCTGGCTGAACAGCGCCATGGCGCGATGGGGGCCAGCGACCATGACTGCCCCGCCAGCCACCAACCCACCAATCAAACCAACCCGGATGACAGTTTTCACGATGCCGGCCATTGTTCGTTTCCTTTCCCGAGGGTTTCAGGCCCGGATCCGCCGGGCTCTCCTCGATTAGCTTCTTGCGTCCAAGCATGTTCTTTGGGAGCCGTTGCCTGCGATTTCGCGCCTTGTCATGACCACCTGACGTCCGATTGCGCTCCAAAGCCTCGCCACTGCAACCTTTCGCGTCCGATTGGACAAAAACCGGGACATGTCCGGGCCCATCGGTGTCGTATGCTTGGTGCGTGGATGTTCGTTCCTGCGCCGCATCGGCAGCATGAACGCCACCAGGGGGATAATCGGGCGGCGCGCAAACACGATGCTCAGCAACCTCACGACCAATTTCGTCGCACGACTCCGCGCCCGGGACGAAGGCGCCTGGTTCGAATTGTGGGAGACATTCGGCCCGGTGCTTCGCGCCCAGCTCTCCAAATGGGGCCGCGGCAGAATCGGCCCAGAAACCGCAAACGATCTTTCACAAGAAACGCTCGCCGCCCTTTCCAATTCAATTGAAAACTATGACCCCACGCGTGGCGCCCGCTTTTCCACATGGCTTCTCGCAATCGCCAAGCACACGTTGGGCGACGAGATCGACCGCAGAATGGCTCTGAAACGCGGCGCCGGGAAGAAGCCGGCGGAGTTCGACGCGACGTGGATGACCGGAGGTAACGACGGCGTCGCGCCCGACGCGGAATATGAGGCTGCAGTCTTTCGAGCAAAGGTCGAAGCTGCGCTGCGCGCCGTCGAGCGCGAGTGCGACTTCAAGGATTTTTCCATCTACCGTTTGCGCGTGCTCGACAGCGTGAGCGGCAAGGAAGTCGCTGTGCAGATTGGCATGAGTGAGCCGACTGTCAGCAGGCGTTTGGCGAAAGTGCGTGAAACGCTCCGCGTCAAACTCAATGAGGTAATCACCACGTATTCTTTCACCGAGGAGGAATTGATTGAACCCGAACGAAACGGGCTCAGACTCAATCCCACAAAGGCTGACGACACCCTGTTCGACGAAGCAATCGCTGAGATTTACCACCAGCAGGCGGAGCTTCACCGACGCGATCAGGCGAATATCGAGCGATAGCGCCTGGGAAAGCGCGTCCTTGATTGACGCCAGCGACGAGCACGCCACGCCGATCGGGAGACGCTCGGGAAACGGAAAGCCTCGAGCGCGTCGTCAGGAGACACTGATATGGGCGCCTTTGGTGGAATACTGATTTCGGTTCTTGCGGTCACCATCGCAATTCTTCTCGTGATGTATGTCGTCGTGCCGCTTTTTACCTTTCTTGGCTGGTTTATTCGTCACATCGCCCGGTTCGTAGGCGGCGTGATCAGCGATGCGCTGCGCGCCATCGGCTCGGTCATCGTCATGCCGGTGTATGTCATCGCCATTCTTGGAACGATCATCGTGGGACGATGGTCAGCGTCAGGCCACTTCGGACGCATGTTGCAAGGTGAGTTCGCGACGATCGGCCGAAGTCTCTACAATATTGTCATAGGCAGACCGCCAGACTGCTCATGCTCAAACCCCTAGTCGAAGGCATCGAGCAGCGCGTGCCCGAAGCGTTCGCGCAATCGCCTGGCCCCGACAAACCATCCAGGCGAACTGGACAGTTCGAAGGCTACAAGATCGTCGGCTCACTCAAGGGAGGCGGCTCGGGCGCAAGGCTGTATATCGCTGAGCCCGACGAACGTCGACTCGCAGCGTTCAACCGCGCGGGGCGTCCGGGCGTGGACCGCGTCGTCATCAAAGCCTTCAGCATGACCGAAGGCTCGACACTTCCGCAGATCATCCGTGAAAGTAGAGCGCTTGAAGCAGCCCGCGACTTCGGGCTCATTCTCGACCACGGCATGAGCGAGCAGCGATTTTTCTACGTCATGCCATATGTGCCAGGCGACGACCTCAACGTCGTCACCCGCAAGATGCACGAAGCTTCGCCAATTGCGGGGCTCGACGACGCCAACCTGCGCGACGGCGTTGGCTTTGTCATTGATCTGCTCTCGACGCTCGACCGCTACCACCGGGGCGGACTGTGGCACAAGGACGTCAAGCCCGACAACATCATCATCAGCGACAACCAGGCGCATCTCGTCGACCTCGGGCTCGTCACGCCGCTGCGCTCTGGAATGACGCTCACCACGCATGGCACGGAATACTTCCGCGATCCTGAAATGGTCCGCATGGCGCTCAAAGGCGTCAAGGTGCATCAGGTGGATGGCGCCAAGTTCGACATATTTGCAGTTGGCGCCGTCCTCTATTCGATCATCGAAAACTCCTTCCCAATGCACGGCGGTTTGTCACAGGTGACGAAGCGCTGCCCCGAGTCGCTGCGCTGGATCATCCGTCGATCCATGACGGAGTACAGCAGCAGGTATGAAACCGCCAACGATATGTTGCGCGATTTGAAAGCCGCCCTCGCGTCTCCTGATCTTTTCGTCATGCGTCCTGCAGATCTTCCCAGTATGAAAGAGGGTGATGCGCCCGATCTCCCCCCCCCCCCCCCCCCCCCCCCCCCCCCCCCCCCCCCCCCCCCCCCCCCCCCCCCCCCCCCCCCCCCCCCCCCCCGCGCGCCCCCCCCCCCCCCC
>Ga0114931_10005597_pt1 | contig 15518 bp, 7 predicted proteins | sample 2SBtaG_FD_89579 | JGI IMG/M metagenome (GOLD analysis project Ga0114931, IMG submission 89579) | Deep subsurface microbial communities from Kolumbo volcano to uncover new lineages of life (NeLLi) - 2SBTROV14_V59a metaG | ecosystem: Environmental > Aquatic > Marine > Volcanic | place: Kolumbo...
CGTTCACGCCCATCCTGGAGAACGAGTCTCTGGCGCCGGGCAAGGGTGCAAACCCGATCGGTCAGGGGAACCCTCTGGCTTCGGCCTATGGAATCGATGAGGCCGTGCTCAGCCAGGACATGACCGGCGCGACGCCGCTCGGCACCGTGGCCCGCGAGGTCGACCTCTGGGCCGCGACCCCTGCGAGCGACGCATCGATGCAGCTCGGGAGTGGCCAGCTCTTCACCCCGTCGGTCTTCTTCGAGGCCCGCCGGGTGGTGCCGGGCAAGCCCAGTGCCGACGGAGACTGGTATCTGATCGGCGAGGGTCAGTGCGCCTACAACTGCGACGGCTACGGGTACGACGAGAAAGTGAACGCTTCCGTCCAGAACACCGCCATCAGCTACCAGGGGCCGCTCTTTAGCGTGACCTGGAATACGCTGGCCAAGCACCCTGACGGCAGCTACATCTGGTACGACAACACCGCCGACGGGAACATGGTCCAGGTCCGCGCGCGGGCGCGGGATGCCTGGGGCAACGAGGAGACGGTGGTCGACGACATGATCTACAAGATCGTGGTCGACAACACGCCGCCCACGGCCCAGGTAGTCCTGAAGGACTTCGAAACCGGCGAGCCGGTTGACACCATCGAACGGAACAACCCGGCCGGTCTTCTGATTGAAGCCGTTGCCGGTGATCCGAGCGTGTTTGTCAACGACGACCTGCAGGTTTCGTTCTACTACAAGCTCTCGAGCGATCTGGACGAGATGGCTTCCTGGCGTCCGTTCAGCCGGCTGGACGGCTTCCCGCCGACGAACGACAACCCGGACATCACGCGTCCTTACGCATTCCATCTGAATGTGAACGCGTTCCGTGACAGCGAGGGCGAGCCGTTCATTCCGAACGAAAGCTACGACTTCGGCGTGGACGTCTCCGACCTGGTCTGCAACTTCACGGAGGTTGCCGGGACCAAGAAGGCCGGCACGGCTGGAACGGTTACCGTGGTGGACAACATCGCTCCCAAGGCCTCCATCACCGACCTGGTGAGGGACTACGAGGGTGTGCTCTGCCAGGCGAACGTGGAGGGCGATACTCGAATCGTCGAGAATCCGGACGGTGTCCGGGTGAACGGGATCGAGGAGCTCTGGGCCCGGGTGCTGGGCGGTGAGTCCGACACTCAGGATGTCCTGTTCTACTACCGCGCCGCCGGGACGACCGAGTGGACCCTGGCCGACGGCGACGTCACCATGAAGGACCTTGGCTCCGGCGACGGCAACGCCGACGGCGTTCAGGTCTGGGTCCTCTCCAACTGGAGCTCGGCTCCGTTGACCGAGGGGGCGTGGGAGTTCGCGGCGGTGGCCAGCGACGATGCCGGCAACACCGACGACGATCCTGCGGTGACGACCCTGATCATCGACCGCACCGGTCCCGTCTTCACCGGCGTGACCCCGGTCGACGACCAGATCATCGTTCCCGAAAACATCGTTCCGGATCAGCCCGATCCGGGTGCATTCGACGAGTGCAACCCGCAGAAGCGGGTCGCCGACGTCGTCGTCAGCACCACGGACACGGACATCCTCTACGGCAGTTCCTGGGACAACTGCGTGAGTTGGGAGTGGAAGCGGTCCGCCCTCGAAGACGTGGAAGAGAACTGGAACTCCTTCTCGGGCATGACCCTGAAGGACGGCTTCCCGGACAACGGTGCCACCAACCGGTACAGCACCACCGTGGTTCTGAGCGGTCCGGGGAACGCGGGGATCGCCGACGGGCTCGTTGATTGGCGTATCGTCGCCACCGACGTGGCCGGGAACACCTCCAAGACCGTGATCGCCCGGAACACCGTGGTCGACAACACCGATCCGAACCTGGAGATCACCCACTTCCACATCGACGGCCACGAGACGACCATCGACCCGATCGACAACGGTCAGATCACCGATGTCTCCCACGGAGATGACATCACGATCTACGCCACCGCGAACGACGACGAGCTGGATATCCCCGCCGATCACGAGACCGGCGTGGCCGAGGTGCAGTTCTTCGTGCGGTACGTGAACACGCCGATCGACGACAACCAGGAAGACCACAACGACTATCAGGGTGACTTGAGCGGCGACTGGCGCCTGCTCGGCGCCGGTACCTTCAACGCCGAACTCGGTCTCTGGGGTGTGAACTGGAACACCACCGGGCTGACGTCGACGGGGAGGGATGTCGACGTCTACGAGGTCACCGCATGGGCCACCGACGATGCGGCCAACTGCGGCGAAGCTCACGACGTCATCCAGGTCCACGTCACGAACCAGGCGACGCCGCTCGCCCAGGTGACCGCCTTCAACCCGGATCTGCTCTCGGCCATCACCAAGGGCACCAACGACCGGGTCTACGGCCTCACCTTCGGGGAGAAGGAAGCCGCCCAGGTCATCTTCCAGTACCGCGCGGTCGGTGCGACGGAGTGGACGACCATTGGTGTCAGCGAGTACACGGGTGAGTCCCTGACCACCCGTCAGGCCAGCCTGATCAACCAGGATCTCTGGTATGCCCCGGTGCGGACCTCGGACTGGGCCGACGGAACGCAGCTCGAGATCCGGGCGGTGGCAAGCGACGCGCTGACGCAATTCGTGAGCAAGCCCGGCGCGGGTGAGTTCTCCATGAAATCCGGAGTCCCCGGCCAGGGCGGCGTGAAGCAGCTCGACGGTGGCACCGACATCTTCAGCGGTCTTTACGACCTGGAGAACACCCCGGTCCTGGTGGTGAACGTCGAGCGTGCCGCGAACGGCACCACGACCCTCACGCCGGCCGACGACCTCGGCTACCTGAACAACCTCGAGGTTCACGTGACCGACAGCCTCCTGGGCGGTCGGATCACGGTGACCACCAGTGACGCCAACCTCGCTCCCTTCGTGGTCGTGGTCGGTGAGGACGGCACCGGCGCCATCGCCGAGTACGTCCCCGAGCTCGACCCGAAGGCCGACGACGACGCCACCTGGGTGAGCAAGCTGATGGAGGACGGCCAGACCCTCATGACGGATCTCGATCCCACCGAGGGCATGGTGCTGACGGTGTTCGCCTCGGCGCACCTGAAGCGGACCTCCACCGAGGATCCGGCGCCGCGGACCGAGATGCGGAGTACCTCGCTCATCTTCCACCAGGTCACACAGGACCGCGGAAGCAACGGGGTGGCCGGCGTCGACGGACGGAGCTACAAGGCTGCCGATGGGTATCCGACCGACGACTTCGCCATGGAGATTCCGCCCGCCGCGTTCACGACCGACCTGGGCGACCGGAACCTCGGATTCCTGATCAAGCGGGTGAATACCCCGCTCATGCCGGAATGGCAGGATCGGTACCTGGAAACGGTCGGCCAGGCGTTCCGGACGTCGCTCCACTACTCGGACTGGTCCCTCGTGGATCGGGAGATCGAGCCGGACGACGGCTATCGCGCTCCCGGCTTCATCCGCTACAACGAGGACGACCTGCCCCCGGGCACCGACGAGTCCAAGTTGAGCGTCCGGCGATGGGATCCGAGCCCCGGTGAGTGGACCTTGCACGAGGTGACGAACGTCGCCGTCGACACGACGGCCAACGTAATCACCTTCAATGCGAAGGAACTCGCGAACCAGATCTGGACCGTCGTCGCTACCGATGAGGCCGCCCCGATCGAGATGACCTTCGTGCCGAACTGGAACGGTTGGACCGACGAGGATCCGATCATTCGCGGGACCGCCCGTCTCGACGGCGGTCGCGAGATCGACAGCGACACGATCGAACTCTGGATCGACGGCAAGATGGTCTATAGCTCCTACAACAACTGGTTCCGCTATCCGGGATCCGAGTTCGAGTGGGACTACGTCGGCGGTCAGGCCGAGAAGATCGCCTGGACCTATCGTCACACGTGCAACAACTTCGATGCGCTGAAGGACGGCCCGCACACCGCGAAGCTGATCTTCCAGGGCAGCGAGTTGTCCACGCTCTACGGGAACGACATGGAGTTCGCCTTCAACGTGGACGCCACCGCCCCGTACATCGCACTGCACGGAGGCTACCTGGGGAATCCGACCACCGACTTCGCGTCGCCCTATGTCAACATTGAGGACGAAATCTTGACTGTTGACCTGTACGACCCCCAGTCCGGTGTCGCCTTCCGCGAGGATCGGGTTCGCGACTTCTTCGACAACAACGGAGAGGACATCTGCAGTGTCGACGGCGTCTTCGACCAGTCCTGCGGCCTCGAGTGGGTCCAGTGCAACGATCAGGAGGGGCTCGACAGCAGCTTCAAGTTCGATGTCTGGGTCGTTCGCAAGAGCCAGGAGGCCCAGGGGATTCCCGACGAGATCGAGGATCGCACCCTGATCTACACCGGCACCGCGGACGCCGTCGCGCCGTACACGACGCCGCCTCTGGCGGAATACACGCCGGGTGACACCCTTCGTGTGCCGCTGGCGATCATGACCGGCGGAAACCTGATCGAGGACGGGACCGTGATGGAGATCACGCTCTACAGCCAGCGGTTGCTCTTCGGTGGGCCTCTGGAAATCGACGAGTATTTCGACGATATCCAGTCCTTCATCGTGATGCTCCAGGATCTGGGCATCCAGGTGACGTTCAACGACGAGTCCGGACTGTACGTGGCGTACCTGAACGGCGTGACCGACTGCGTGCACAACTCCGGCAGTCGTTACGTCGAGCAGCGCTACATCGTCGATGAGACCGCGCCGGTGGTCATGCCGACCTCGGCAGGAGTGTCCTGCGACGGTGAACCGACCGATGCGGTTCCGCAGTCCGAGAGCTACAACTTCTCGGCTGCCTTCATCGACGCGGGTGTCGGCGTGGATCCGGCCTCGGTGACGGTCGAAGTCACCGGACCGGACGGATTCGAGACCTCGGATCCGGTCGTCACCAGCAAGGATCTGAATCTCACGGTGTCGGCCAACGAAGGCCGGCTCGCCATCGGGACCTACACGGTCAGCATCCGTGGCGCGGACGCCGTGGGGAACACGTTCGCTTCGAACTGCACGTTCACCGTCGGGTCGGGCGTGGTTCAGGTACAGGCCGCGAAGGTCTTCCCGAACCCGTTCAGCCCGGCCACCGGCAACGCGACCATCACCTTCGACCTGCCGAAGGCGGCCGATGTGACGGTGCGGGCCTACGACTGGAGCGGTGAGTTCGTGGCTGAGATCTTCAGAGGCCCCCTGCCCGTCGGTCAGGCGAATATCGCCTGGGGCGGACAGGCGGAAGACGGTACGCCGCTCGCCAACGGTGTGTACCTGGTCCGCGTCGTTGCCGACGACGGATCCCGCCAGGAGCCGAAGGTCATCAAGGTCGCTCTCTGGAACGAGCGATAGGAACTGGGGAGGGGGGGCCCTTCGGGGCCCTCCGCACCCGGCACGATAGTCGTTGCAAGAGCAAAAGGGATGAGCAAGGAGGTAAAGGTAATGATTCGTCGAAACCGAGGCCTTTTGGCCATGGTGGTGATCGGGGTGCTCGTTGCGAGCGTCGCCCCGGCCACGGTATCGGCGGTGGAGGATCAGAACAATCACGGCGCCGCGTTCCTGCGGGCCGGGGTTGACGCCCGATACTTCGGTATGGGTGGTGTTGGTACGGCGACGGCCAACGATGTCTCTGCCGCATATTGGAATCCGGCCGGTCTGTCCCTGTTGAAGGGGTTCAGCCTGACCGGGATGTTCACCGGAGGAATGACCTTCGACCGGAACCACAATTGGGTGGGCGCGGCCTATGGGTTCGACAAGTTCGCCCTGGCCCTCTCCTGGATCAATGCGGGGACCACGGACCTGACCAGCTTCAACGCGGGCGGGGTGAAGGGTCACACCTTCGACTTTTCGGAGAACTCGGTCATGCTTTCCGCGGCTACGCAGTCCGGCCCTCTGAGCGTCGGGGTGAGCGGGAAACTGGTCACCCAGGACGTGGGGACCCATGTGATCGGGAGCGGTGAGGATAACGTCAACGGCCTGGGCCTGGATTTCGGCGCCCAGTTTGCCCTGACCGAATACGCCCGGCTGGGCATTTCGGTACAGGACCTGTTCACCCAGGTCGGGGATCAGAGTGCCGGCGACGTGAACGACATTCCCTCGAATCTCCGGTTCGGCGGCGCGTTGTCGCCTATCGACGGGATGACCCTGGGGGTCGACTTCGAGAAGACCCGAGACGCGAACGACTACCTGTTCCATGCCGGGGGCGAGTACTGGGTTCCGCTCAGCGACGATTTCCGGGGCGCCTTGCGCCTGGGTGTGGACGACGGAGATTTCGCCGGAGGCATCGGTCTCGGCTTGTCCTTCTTTGAGTTCAACTACGCCTATGTGGTCGAGCCTCAGGACTTCCTGAACGAAAACCATCGCTTCTCGCTGAACTTGAATTTCGGGGAAACCGGGAACATGTACCGGGAAGGTCACGGCGGGGCGGATCGCGACGGCGACGGCATCGCTGACGTTGATGACGAGTGCCCGAGCGAGGCCGAGGATTTCGACGGCTTCCAGGACATGGACGGTTGCCCGGATTACGACAACGACGGGGACGGCATCGCCGACATCTCGGATAAATGCCCGAACCAGGCGGAAGATTTTGATGGGTTCGAGGACACCGATGGTTGCCCCGACATGGACAACGACGGTGACGGCATCTTGGATCGGGACGATAACTGCCCGAGCGAAGCCGAGACCTTCAACGGGTTCGAGGATTCGGACGGTTGTCCGGACGATGCCCCGATCTATTTCCCGTTGGCCCACATCAACTTCAAGTTCGGTACCGCCGAGATCAGCGGCGCCGATCCGATTCCGGTCCTCGAAGAGGTCGTGCGAATCATGAAGGACAATCCGACCATTCGTGTCGAGATTCAGGGCCACACCGACAACATCGGAAGCGATACGGCCAACCAGGAACTTTCCGAACGCCGGGCGGAGGCGATCAAGAAGTACCTGACCGACCGCGGCATCGAGGCGAGTCGTCTTGAGACGCGAGGCTTTGGCGAAACGCGTCCGATCGACAGCAACGACACCGACCTTGGTCGCGCCCGGAACCGGCGGATCGAGTTCGTCGTCATCAAGTAAGAACCGCCTCCAGGCAGTCTTTACCTCCTAGATCCCCTCGGCCCCGGGCACGTCGCCCGGGGCCGGGGGGAACTTTTTTTGGAGGTTTGACATACTCCCAGGAGAGAGGTTCGGGTCCCCGGCCTGGGTCGTGTGTCAGGCCGGGGGCACCGCGCTAGGAGGCGAGTGTGGCAAGATGCCGGGTTGCTGGTGTGTTCCTGATGCTTTTGGCGGTCGGGTTTCTCGGCGGCTGCGCCGGAGGAGCGAAGAAGGGCGCGGGCACAACCGAAAGGAGTCCGGACTGCCTCGTTGGGGGACCGGGGGCGAACCGGGGGGGACGCCTGGTAGCCGCCCTCCTGGAACCGGTCGACGCCCGTCACGCGCCGGTTCCTGTCAACCGGTCCGAGGCCCTACTCTTCCGAAACCTCTACGAGACGTTGATTGAGGTGGATTGCCGGGGAAGGGTTCTCCCCGGCTTAGCCGAGAGTTGGTCCGGGAGAGAAGACGGTCGTATCTGGACCTTCACGCTCCGTCGCGACGCCCACTACACCGATGGCTCGCTTGTTTTCTCGGGTGACATCCGCCGCTCCTGGGAGGCTGCTCGCGGAAGGGCCGGATTCCCCTCCCCCTGGACTTGGGTTCGCCCGGAATCGGTGTCGGCGGCCGGCCGAACCGTACGGGTGGCGCTGACCGAGGGAATCGGTAATGCGCCGACGCTCTTCTGTCATCCCGACCTGGCGATTGCGCGTCGATCACCCACCCGTCTCTGGGCCCTTGGTACCGGCTACTGGAGTGTGGCCCGTTCGGGGGCGGACGAAGTGCTCTTGGTCCCGAATCCCTGGAGTCCGGCGACCCAACGTGAGTATCCGGTGGAATGGCGGTTTCTCCTCAGACCGGGTGGAGACCCCAGGGATTTGCTGGGGGAAAAGGTCGACGCCCTTCTCGTCGAGGATGGAGACGCTCTCGACTATGCCTCGAGCCTCTCGGCCTACCGCCTGGTCCCCTTACCCCCGGATCGCCTGTATCTCCTTCTGGGAGCCGGGCTCGAGAACGCCCGGGCGGGGGACCTGCGCCGGGATCTGGCCCGTGAACTGGCGGGCTCGGCGGGCTACTCGGGCGTCAAGGCAGCATCGGCCGTGCGCTTTGCCGGTGCCCCTTGCAAGACCCGCCGAAAGCGACCGGATTCAGGGCGGGTGGCGACCGCCCCGAAGACCGAGGGAGGCGGGGGCGTCGACTCCCTGGATGCCGACGGCAAGTCGCGGGTGTACTACCTGGAAGGGGACCCCGGATCCCGAAACCTGGCCGGCAGGCTCGTCGCGCTCTCCGGCGGCGACCCCGCACCGTCGAGTCTGAGGAATCCCTCGGTGTTTCCCGTTCCCGCGGGGAGAATCGCCGCTACCGCCGTCTCCATGCTGGGCCCGGCCTCGGTGCTCGTTCTCTCGGTGCCCTCCCGTTTCGGCGACTCCTGCCTCGAGAGTCTGGCCCTCCAGGCACTGCTTGCCCCCCCCTTTCCCGTCGCCACCGCCGGGGCATCCCTCGTCGTTCAATCCGACGTGGCCGGATTCGCGGTGGACGGGAACGGCATTCTTCTCCTGGATCGGGCCGGACGCCTTGCTCCCGGGAGTCTCCCGTGAGTCTCCGCCTTCGGCTGCTGGGCGCCTCGGTCCTCCTCGCGCTGATCCCGCTTCTGTTGCTGGCGGCGGCTCTTCGCCGGGGAATGAGCGCCCGCCTCACCCGGGAGCACACCCACCGTGTCGAGACCCTCATCGACGTCATCCAGGAAGACCTCGACTCCAAGAGCCGTACCGTGGACGAGCGTTTGGCCGCCCTGAAGGAGCAGATGGGAGACGACAACCGGTTCCGCTTGGCGGCGGTGGATCACCGGCCGGAGGAGCGGGCCTACCTGCTCGACTACGCCCGTCGCGCGATGCGGCTCCAGGGTCTTTCGCTCTTATGGATCCAGGACGCCACAGGTCGTATCCTCAGCTCGGGGCACTTCCCGAACGAGCATGGTCGGAGCGAGTCGGTGCTGCCCCGGTTCCTGGCCGCCCTCCCGCAGGGGAGCGGTTTCGTTCGCGCCCGCCGCCCCGAGGGCCCCTTTCTCGCCTGGGCGCGTGTCGATTCCGTCGAGCTCGGGGGGAGGCGCTTCACGCTGGTGGCGGGGATTGAGACCGAGAAACCCTTCCTGACCGCTCTCGCCCGGGATCCGGAGCTTGCGGTGTCCCTGGTGACCCCCATGGGGATCTTCTCCTCGGATTCCACCCTCGTTCCGTCGGCGGGGGGTGAGGCTCTCTCCGAAGTCCCCCTGGATGTCCCGGCGCAGGCCTCACGCCTGGCCGGGACCGGGTTCCTGGTCCGGGAACTGCGCCGTCCCTACGCCGATCCCAGGGCGGGACGACCCGATTCCCTCGGTGCGGCGATTCTGGTCGCCTACCCCCTCCAACCCCTGCAGCGGCTGCTGCGGGGCCTCGACCTCTGGCTGCTCGGCGTCCTCCTGGTGAGCTCGGCCGGATCGCTTCTTCTCGCCGCCTGGTTCTCGGCCCGGATCAGTCGCCCCATCGAGGACCTCGCCGCCCGAACCGCCCGTCTCGATTTCGATCGCCTCGATGTGGATTTTTCTTCCTCCCGGCGAGACGAGGTCGGTGCCTTGTCCCGCACCCTGGACGCCTTCGCGCGGCGTCTTCGGACCGGGGCCCAACGCCTTCGGGAGACCGAGCGGCGGGCCACCCTTGGCGAGGTGGCCCGCCAGGTCAACCACGACATCCGGAACGGTCTCACCCCGGTCCGAAACGTCCTGCGCCACCTCGACCAGGTCGCCGCGACCGCTCCCGAGACGCTGGCCGGCGTCTTCCGGGAACGGGAGCCGGTTCTGCGGAAGAGCCTCGAATACCTGGACACCCTCGCCTCCAACTACGCCCGCCTCTCCCGTGGGGGAGACGTGGGGCTCCACGACCTCAACCGGGTGGCGGGCGAAGTGATCGGCGCTCTCGAACCCCCTCCGGGCGTCACCGTGCGCCTCGAAGGCGCTCCCGCGCCGCTCGTCCTGCGCGCCGACCCGGTCGGACTGCGACGCATCCTCGAGAATCTTCTCAGCAACGCCCTGGAAAGCCTCGGAGAGGGTCCGGGGGAGGTGGTCCTGGCTTTGGCGGAGGAGAGCTCGCCGGCGGCGGGCCGCCGAGCGCGCCTCACCGTTCGTGATTCCGGACCCGGTCTCGCCCCCGAGATCCGCGACCGGATCTTCGACGATTTCTATACCACCAAGAAGAGCGGCAGCGGACTCGGGCTCTCCATCGTTCGGCGGCTGGTGTCCGATCTCGACGGAAAGCTCTCGGCGGAAAGCGAGCCGGGCCGGGGCGCGATGTTCACGGTGACCCTTACTCTCGCGGAACCCGACCCCAAGGAGACGCCATGACCCTGGTTCTCATCGTCGACGACGTCGCCGCCATGCGAGACCAGTACGCGTACGACCTGAACCGCCTGGGGGGGTTCGAGACCCACACCGCGAACGGGGGAACCGACGCCCTGGACCGCCTCGATCGCGAGGCGGTGGACTGCGTCATCCTCGACCTCGAGATGCCGGGTATGGACGGGTTCGAGGTCCTGGAGGCCATGAAGCAACGCCTTCATCCCGCGCCGGTCATCGTCTACACCGGCACCGGAGACTACGCCCGCTGCGTCCGCGCCCTCCGTCTCGGCGCCTACAGCTTCCTCGACAAGAGTGAGCCCATGGAACGGGTGGTCCTCGAGGTCGAAAACGCCCTTCGCCATCGCCGCCTGACCGAAGAGGTCTCGGGGCTCCGGGCCCGCCTGGCCGAGGATTCGCCGCTCTTGGGCAGCAGCCGTCCCATGGGTGAACTGCGCCGGACGCTGGCTCGTTTGGCGCCGATCCCGAGTCCGGTCCTGATTCTGGGGGAGAGCGGCACCGGGAAGGAACTCGCGGCCCGGGAGCTCCACCGCCTCGGAGCCCGCCCGGAGGGGCCCTTCCTGGCGCTCAACGCGGCCGCCCTCCCCGAAACCCTGGTGGAGAGCGAGCTTTTCGGCCACGAGGCGGGGGCCTTCACCGGGGCCGATCGCCTTCACCGGGGGGCCTTCGAGAGCGCCTCCGGAGGGACGCTTTTCCTGGACGAGATCGGGGAATTGTCCCAGGCGGCCCAGGCGAAGTTGCTCCGTGTCCTCGAGGGCAACCGGATCACCCGGGTGGGGGGGAGCAAGCCGGTGGCGGTGAGTGCCCGGATCGTCGCGGCCACCAACCGGGACCTGGATGCCGAGGCGACCGAGGGACGGTTCCGCGAGGATCTCTTCTACCGGATCGGGGTCCACGTGGTCCGCGTGCCCGCCCTGCGGGAACGCCTTGAAGACGTGCCGGAGCTGGTTCGCTTCTTCCTCGATACCGCGAGCCGCCGCCTGGGAGTGCGAGCCAAGAGCATCGCCCCCGAAGCGCTTGGTCGGCTCCAGGCGAGGCGTTGGGAGAGGAACAACGTACGGGAACTGCGGAACGTCGTGGAACGGCTGCTCATCGCCTCGGAGGGGCCGCGGATCGAGGTCTCCGATCTCCCGCGGGAACCGGGCGTCGTCGCGGCCGTTCCTTCCCGAGGCACGCTGCGGGAGCGCAAGGTTGAGGCCGAACGCAGCATTCTGCTGGACGCCCTCGAACGCCATGCCTGGCGTATCGGCGAGACCGCGGCGGCGCTCGGCCTCGCCGACCACGCGAGCCTTCTCAAGATCATGCGCCGCCACGGCCTCCGCAAGCCCTCGGCGACCGACTGAGCCCCCCCCTGGAGGTGTCCATCGGGACACGACAGGGGTGTGTCCAATAGGACACACCGACCGCTCCGGCGTGTTCTCATCAGGATCGATGTTCAAGTAAGATATTCTAAAATAACAATTTACAGGATGGACTCGACCGACCTCGCTCCGGGCACGCCCCTTGCGATAGGGAAGTACACCAGCTCGGTGACAGCGCACCCAACCCGGAAAGCGAGGACGGACATGCAAAACGAACGTGATTCTCTGGGAGCGAGGGCCTGGTTCTTCATCGGCTCCTTGGCTCTGCTCCTGGTGGTCGGAATCCTGGCCTACCAGCTTCTCTCCGGAGGCGATGAGCCTGTCCGGAAGAGTCACACCGGCTCCCTGGATCTCGGGGCCGCGACCCAGGCGGAGGACGCCTCCACCGATCCCGGCCGTGCCGCGGGGACGGCGGAACCGACCTTCGCCGCGGCGGCTCGGGTCCCGGCGAAAAACGTCTCCTCGGCGGAGGAGACGGCGGAGGCGGCCGACTCCCGCGTTCAGGTCGCAGCCCGTCCCGCCGACGATCCTTACCTGGACGGCCTGGCACTCCTCTCCAGAGGAGAGCCGGGCGAGGCGGTTGAGATCTTCCGGAAGGTTCTCGAAGCAAAACCCGAACACGTCCCCTGCCGCGTCAACCTGGCTCGCGCCCTGCTTGCCGATCAGCAGCCCCACCAGGCCCTGGTCGAGGCCCTGAAGGCAGAGCGCCTGGACGAAACCAATCCGGACGCGATCCGGGTGGTTGGCCGCTGCCGCCACGAACTCGGCCAGGCCGACCTCGCCGCCAAGGCCTATCTTCGCGCCATCCGGTTGGACCACGACGACGCATGGGCCATGAACAACTTGGGCCTCGTCCGAATCGAGCAGCAGCGGTTCGACCTGGCGGTGTACCCCCTGGCCAGGGCCGCCCAGCTCTTGCCCGGAGAACGGGCGGTCCAGAACAACCTCGGGGTGGCCCTCGAGCGGACCGGCCACTACGCTGCTGCCGAGGCGGCCTATCGGGCCGCCGTCGCCGCCGACAGCACGGACGCGCGCGTTCTGGCGAACCTACGGCGCGTCACGCCGTTGCTTGCGCGGGACGTTCCGTTCGACCTCGCCCTGGCCGCGGCCGGATTCGTGAAGAGCCTCGAGGTCGAGACCGCTTCCGCCGAGGGAGCCGTGGACGATCTCTCCCACCGGGCGGAGGAGACCGCCCGGCCCTGATCCCCCCGGCCACCCTGGAAGGCAGTCCGCGGCGGTCTCCAAACGGCCGCCGCGGGGTCGCTTTCCTGGCCCGACCCAGGCCCCCGTGCTAGGATCGGTACTCCTGATTCCACGGTGCGACGCACCCACGGCGGCCAGTTCATGTTCTTACTGCGATTCCTGCTCACCCTCGTCTTTTTTTGGGTCCTCCTCCGCTTGGTGCGCGCGGTGACCCAGGTTCTGAAGGGTTCCCCGCGCCCTTCAGGAGGGAAGATTCATCGCCGGCCCCAAAAGGGCCGAAACCCTATTGAAGGGGGCGATGTGATCGACGTCGAGTACACCGAGAAACCCAAACAAGGCGGGGACAGGAACGCGTGACCGAAACCGGACCGGAGGTGGCGTCCGCCATCGAGGTCGTGGAGCTGACCAAGGAATACCGAAACCCTCGGGGGGAGGTTTTTCGGGCCGTCGACCGGATTACCTTTCGCGCCCTGGCCGGGAGGATCTTCGGCCTACTCGGCCCCAACGGCGCCGGGAAGACCACGACCCTGCGGATGCTCTCCACTCTTATCGCTCCGACCTCGGGGGTCGCCCGGGTCGCCGGATACGACGTGACCGGTGATCCGGAGGCCGTGCGACGCTCCATCGGGTTCCTCACCGGGAGCACCGGTCTCTACCCGCGCCTCACGGTGCGCGAGGTCGTGCGCTACTTCGGGCGCCTCTACGGGCTCGAGACCGACCGGCTGGAAGCCCGTTTGGATTCGGTGTTCACGGAGCTGCGGATCGAGGAGTTCCAGAACAAGCGCTGTGGCGATCTCTCCACCGGCATGAAACAGAAAGTCTCCATCGCCCGGGCCATCATCCACGATCCCCCGGTGCTGATTCTCGACGAACCTACCACCGGCCTCGACGTGCTCGCCAGCCGCCATCTCGTCGAGTTCATACGGGGCTCTCGGGATCGCGGGCGGTGCGTCCTTTTCTCCACCCACATCATGAGCGAAGCGGAACGCCTGTGCGATGGGTTGGCGGTCATTCACCGGGGACGGATCGTCGGGGCGGGCACGGTGGCCGAGCTGCGTGAGCAGACCGGACGGCGTTATGTGGAGGACGTGTTCCTGGCGCTTCTCGGCGAGCCGGTCGAGGCGACGTCCCCGGCGGGGGAGGCCGCCCCGTGAACCGCGCCCTCCTCGGACAGATCGCCTTCGTCTGGCGCAAGGAGATGCTCGATACCCTGCGGGACCGCCGCACCCTCCTCGCCATGATCGTTCTACCCCTGCTCGTGTACCCGGTGCTCATCATCGGAATCTCCCAGCTCGGCCTGCGCCAGGTGGAGCGGATTCGTGAGAGCACGGCCCGCGTCGTGCTGGAGCCGAGGGGGGCTGCGCCGGAGCTGGAACAGGCGATCCGGGCGGACACCACCCTCACCCTGCTTCGGGTAGCGGACGCCGAGAAGGCGCTTCAGGACCGGGAGATCGATGCCCTGCTTCGCGTGCCGGACGACTTTGAAACGATCCTGTCCGATGGGAAGCCAGTCGACCTCGTCCTCAGGGTGGATCTCTCCCGGGACCGGGGTAGGGAACTCAGCGACCGGATGAAGGAGTTCCTGGTCGACTGGCGAAGCGGCCTCGTTGAGAGGCGGCTGGAGGAGCGCGGGCTGGATGCGGGCTTCGTGCGTCCCTTCGGCATCACCATCGACAATGCCGCCGGTCCGCGTAAGATGGGCGGATCGTTGATGGGGCGCATCCTTCCCGTGCTCCTGGTGGTCATGATGATGACCGGCGCCCTCTATCCCGCCATCGACGTCACCGCCGGGGAACGCGAGCGGGGCACCCTGGAGACGCTCCTGGTCTCCCCCGGGAACCGTTTCGCCATCGTCATGGGGAAGTACTTCACGGTCTTCGTGGCGTCTATGGTCACCACCCTGGCAAACCTGGTGTCGATGGGGTTCACCATCTTCTACCTCGTGGGAAATTCCAAGGCGGCGGCGGGGCTCGGTTCCGGACTCCCGTCGTTCATTGACTGGCGCGCGTTCCTGCTCGTCTTCATCATCATGATTCCCATGGCGCTCTTCTTCTGCGGTTTGGCGATGCTCGTCGCGTCCTTCGCCCGGTCCTTCAAGGAGGCGCAGAATTATCTTTCCCCCCTTCTGATCGCCTGCATGGCGCCGGCCTATCTCGCCATGCTGCCCGGGTTCGACCTGAGCTACAGGATCGCGCTCATCCCGATCGCCAACGTGGTGCTTCTCTCCCGCGAGCTGTTGCTTGGAAGCTACCCCTGGAACTACTTCGCGGTGACCCTGGCCACCATGACCGGTCTGGCGGTGCTGATGCTTTCCCAGACCGTTTCCCTCTTCGGTCGCGAGGCGATGCTCGGCGGAGGGGATGCAGGACCGCGGCTGGACTTCCGGAACATCTATCGCCGGGGAGAACGTCGCGCCGAGACCCTCACCCCGGCGATTCTCACCCAGGTCTTTGCCCTGGTGCTCCTGGGGTTCTTCTACATCGGCACGCCTCTTCAGCTCGCCGACGTGAA
>Ga0114931_10005598_pt1 | contig 15518 bp, 12 predicted proteins | sample 2SBtaG_FD_89579 | JGI IMG/M metagenome (GOLD analysis project Ga0114931, IMG submission 89579) | Deep subsurface microbial communities from Kolumbo volcano to uncover new lineages of life (NeLLi) - 2SBTROV14_V59a metaG | ecosystem: Environmental > Aquatic > Marine > Volcanic | place: Kolumbo...
ACAATGTTCCACGAGCGATCGCTGCCAGAGACACAAGAGGTTTTGTAAAGTTACTACGGAAAACCGGGACCAATGAACTCTTAGGGGCCCGAATCATTGCTCCGGAGGGTTCTGAGCTTTTGATGGAACTTTCCTTAATCATAAAATACAAACTGCCACTTTCAGAGATCGCGAGTGCTCTGCATCCTTATCTTACGCTGAGTGAAGCCGTTAAACTTGCGACTCAAACCTTTGATAAGGACATCAAGCAATTGAGTTGCTGTGCAAGTTAGCTTATAGACTCTAATGATAGGAGAGCTGATGTCAGAAAACGACCTTCTTCAAATTGGAGAAATTGCAAAACGAGCCGAAGTGAACATTCAAACACTTCGCTATTAAAGGAGAAAACCCGTGCTCTTTTAGCGATGGAACGCATGCTAAAGAAACTGATTCATGCTTGCCGCGCAAATAAAACCTCAGAGTGTTGTCCGATCTGATGAGAAAATATGTTTCTTTTTGTCGTTCATGGTTAGACAGAGTATTTTAGTTTGACCATCCTCTTAATTTATAAATTCTTGCCCTTTTTTTACCTTCAGCTCTAAGAGCTTTTTCTTTACAGAGAGATTCCAAATCACGTTCAAGCGTTCGTCTCGGAACATCTGGAAACAGACTAATTACATCCGCTGTTTTAATTTCCTTTTTCTTTTTAACAAGCTTAACAATAGCATCTCGTCTTTCTTCAAGAGACGGTAAAGACTTTTTCAAAATCTGTTTTGCTTCTTTTGTGATATCTTCAGCTGCTTCACAGAAGCACTTTGCTAAAAACTCCAACATAGGAGTGAGGCGTTGCAATTTTTTTGTTTGTCTTATTGTTGAATAATATTCATCCCTATGTCGCATAATAGCTGTCTCCGAAGGGATATATTTCACGATCTCTTCACCGGATCGTAAAAGCAAAAGGTGTTGCATTAGACGAACCGTTCGACCGTTACCGTCCGCAAATGGATGGATGGCGACGGCAATAAAATGAAAGGCAAAGGCTCTGGTGTAAGGGTTTTCGGTTTCAGTTGCATCAAGCCAGTCCCATAGCTCCGCTAATGCTTCTTTAAGTGCATAAGGTTCTGGACATGAATCAATAGTCTCGTTCGTCGCCGCATTTACGATAGAAACGGGAATGGTTCTAATACGACCCACCTGAGTTTTATTGAGCAAACCTGAGGTCAGCATCTTTTGAAGGTCACAAAAATCATTTATCGTAATAGGACGCGAATCAACGGCCAGTTTTTCCGCAAAGCTGAGCGCGTCGGAATAATTTTGAATTTCTCTTTTTGCCGTTTCGTTTGCAGTGATCTTTTTCTTTTTGATAACTTTTTCGACATCCTCTTCATGAAGAGGATTCCCTTCAATTTGATTGGAATAGGTAATAGCCCTCACTTTGGCATTTCTAAGAAGTGTGACCTTTAACGGCCTGCTGAGGGCCTCTGTGAAAAAAGGGCGACATTCTGCAATTCTCATAAGAAGGCTGACCAATTCATCAGAAAAGGATGCTTCATAGGGAATACCTAGTGATTTTAAAGACTTATACTCGTTCATAGGGGTTCTGCCCGATCTCATTTTCCGCCATTTTTCCGCCATTGTCAAGGTGGCGGAAATAGTTGGTGAACTGATTCGTGCGAAGTGACTTTATCCGCCATTTCAAGTTGGCGGATAAGTGGCGGATATTGACAATTAAATTCCCTAAAACGACTAACACCACACTCCCCGCGGTGGCCCCACTTACCTCTGAGCGCTGTCTATTTTTAGAATAGACTATAGAATATTATTAACTCTTTATTCCTTTTGTCGCTAAAGCATCCGTGGCATGAATGCTGACCCCTTCCTTGTGGGCAAAACGGTTCAAGCATCAAACCTCATAGAGCTTTCCAAATTTTTCTTTCAGATAGTCTATATAAGGTCGAATGCTCAGATCTCCTCCAGTTGATTTTTTGATAATCTCTGGAGCCGTATATTGGCTGCCGTACTGATAAATATTATTTGTTAACCAGTTTCGCAAACCATCAAATTCTCCTTTTTCAATCTCTTGAGGAATGCTCGGCAGAGCCGCCGTGGCAGCCGCAAAAGATTGTGCACTAAAAATATTCCCAATGCTGTAACCTTGAAACTGACCTCCGATAGGGCCGCTATACCAATGAACATCTTGGAGAACACCGTCCTTATCATCATTTGGGCGCACGCCAAGGTATTCTTCGTATCGCTCATTCCAGATTTTGGGGAGTTGGGCGACTGAAAGCTTGCTTTCCAACAAATCCTTTTCAAGCGAGAAGCGAACCATCACGTGAAGACTATAACTCACCTCATCCGCATCAGTACGAATAAGACCCTGCGAAACCTTATTGATGGCTTTATAAAAATCATTCAGTGAGACATTTTCAAATGGATTTGGAAAGTGTTTCTGAAGCTTTGGAAAAAAGTATTTCCAGAAACTCAGACTTCTTCCAACTATGTTTTCCCACAGGCGAGATTGACTTTCATGAACACCGGCCGAAGTCCCATGGCACAAAAAGCTGCCATCAAACTCGCGCTTCACTCCTTGTTCATACATGGCATGCCCAGCCTCATGAATGCTGCTAAATAAAGCTTCCGAAAAATCATTTTCTCGAACACGTGTTGTGATGCGTACATCGTCTAAGGCAAACTTCGTCATAAAAGGATGATGGGTCAGGTCCTGACGCCCACGCGAGAAATCATAGCCAAGGCTTTGGATGACTTTCTTTCCAAAAGCCAACTGTGCGTCTGCAGGAAGAAACGTATTCAAGAAGTCTGTTGTTGGTTCCGGCCTCTTAAGAAGCTTGTCAAAAAAAGGAACAAGTTCTTCTTTAAGTTCTGAAAAAAGTTTTTGAATACTGGCCGCCTTCATCCCATAATCCGATTCTTCAATCAAGGGGTCGGCGATATGATCATATCCCGGAAAATAATTCGAAAACTCTCGGGTGAGCCGAAGAGATTCTTCTAATAAAGGCTGCACCGATGAAAAGTCATTATCTTGTCTAGCTCTTGTCCAGGCATCATAAATCTTAGAACAATGATCCGAGAATCGCCCCATAAACTCAGCAGGAATTTTAATTGCCCGTTCATAGTGACGACGAGTGTAGCGAAGCAGAGCTCCTTCAAATTGGTCAGGCCCTTTCTCTTCTTCAAAACTTGCCAGTTTATCGAGGAGCTTGCCGACGGAGGGATCCGAGAATTTTTCATGGGCCAATTTTGAAAGTGTCGCCATTTGACGCCCACGAGCTGCATTTCCTTTTGGCGGAATATAAGTCGATTGATCCCAATGGAGGACAGAAATTGCCGCTTCAATATCCGCGACCTCCTTCAGTTTTGTAAGTAGTTCATCATAAGCTTCTTGTGCCATGCAGCGATCCTATACGTTCAAATGATTAAGGAAAAGTCTATGTTCAGACTTGATAAAGGCTTAGCGAGTATTCCTCGATAAATATTAAGATTCAGCTTATTAACCGACTCTTAATTCTGATCAGAGGAGTTTTGAAGGAGAATAGAGACGGAGAGACAGGAGGCAGAACCCGTGAGAATACTTTTAATCACCGATGCCTGGCATCCTCAAATTAATGGAGTTGTGCGAACGCTCGAAACGATAAGCCACCACTTGCAAAACTTGGGCCATGAAATTCGGGTAGTGGGCCCGAATGAATTCAGAAGTTTTTCTTGCCCCACTTATCCAGAGATTTCCTTAGCTTTTGGAGTAAAACGAAAACTCCATCAAATCATTTCTGGAGGACACTACCACAGCATTCATATTGCAACGGAAGGGCCTTTGGGTTTTAGTGCCAGAAGACTTTGTTTGCAATTGAGGGTTCCTTTTACAACAGCCTATCACTCGAAGTTCCCCGAATTCATTCATGCGCGCGCTGGGATTCCCACGTCTTGGGTTTACCGTGTTTTGCGAAGATTTCACGCCCCGTCGCAGGCTGTGATGGTCGCTACGAATTCTTTGAAAAAGGACTTAGCCTGTCGTGGTTTTAAGAACTTAAAAATTTGGTCAAGAGGGGTGGACACAAAGCTCTTTCGGCCACGATCAAAAGATTTTCTTTCGGACCCACGCCCGATCTCCCTTTATGTTGGCCGAGTAGCCGTCGAAAAAAATATTGGAGCCTTTCTTGATCTTGAGCTTCCAGGGACGAAATATGTGGTCGGGGACGGGCCACAATTGGCGGAACTGAAGGCGCGCTTTTCTCAGGTGAAATTTGTGGGACTCAAAAAAGGAGAGGAACTGGCTCAGTATTTTTCGGCAGCCGATGTTTTTGTTTTCCCCAGTAAATCCGACACTTTCGGCCTCGTTCTTTTAGAGGCATTAGCCTCTGGACTCCCCGTAGCTGCCTATCCCGTAACAGGACCTGTGGATATCCTTCAACAGGATCGGGTCGGAGTGATGAACAAAGACTTGGGTGCTGCGGTCACTCGAGCACTGAAGCTTCGCTCGGAAGATTGCCGGAACTATACTCTTCAATACTCCTGGGAAAATGCAGCAAAGCAATTTTTAAATAATCTCTCGTCAATTCACGCAGAATTTCAGAGACAAGACCTCTTCGGCGAGATTCAGACGAGATCCGCTTACAAGTTTCTGACCCAAGTTTAACCAAGCCCTAACCCAGTTCAAAGTGAGACTCGCGTAACATAGAAGGAGATGCTTTTGTCGGACATGCACATACATTCCAATTTTAGCGACGGCCAACTGAGCATTCCTGAACTCATTGATTTCTACGGGGAAGCTGAATTCGACGTCATTGCCATTACCGATCATTTCTGTGAAGAACGTTCCATCCTTGGAAGAGCTGCTGCATATCTGAACCGGACACTTACGCGCGAAAGCTTTCCTCTTTATATCCAAACGATACAACAAGAAGCCGAGCGAGCATGGAAGAAATATGAAATGCTTGTGATCCCAGGCTATGAAATTACAAAGAATTCCATCCAAAACCATCGCTCGGCCCATATCTTAGCTCTTGGAATGGAACAAATTGTATCTCCCGATCAAGACGCATTGAATATTGCAAAGCAAGTCAAAGAGCAAGACGGTCTTTGTATCGCAGCACACCCCATTTCGAAGGCCCTTCTTTGTAAGAAAAATCTCTATCTTTGGGATCGACGGCGTGAACTCTCTCCCTATATAGATGCATGGGAGTTAACCGATCAAGGAAAAATCATTCCGGAGATGTTGATTTCCAAACTGCCCCGGATTGCCACAAGTGATTTGCATCACCCAAAACATATTAATTCCTGGAAAACAGTTTTACATTGTAAAAAAGAAATGGGTTTTGTTTTTGAAGCGGTGCGAAAGCAAAAACTTAGTTTTCGCTATTTCAATCTTTCGATGAACCAAAACTTGGCTTTAATCGCTTAATTCGGAAGACGTCCTGCCAAAAGTTCCGAAAGAACTTTCGTCGCTTCGATCCGACTGAGAATAATTTTCAAAACAGCGGTGATTGGCACAGCTAAAAACGTTCCTGGAATTCCCCAAACAAGGCACCAAAAAATCAAAGACACTAGAACCGTCACCGGATGGAGATCCATTCGCTCTCCCATCAAGCGAGGCTCTAATACATTTCCAATGATTAATTGCAGGGCCGATAATAAAGCGAGGACTACGATGAACCGGACCCCAAAACCAAATTGTAAGATAATCACAGGTAAGGGCAGAAGAGTGGCAATAATGGAGCCAATGCTGGGAACAAAATTTAAAATAATAGTCAACACACTAAACATGATCGCGAGTTGTACGCCCGAAGAAATTAAGATGACTCCAACGAGAAGGCCGGTTGCAAAAGACGTTAAAAATTTAATGCCCACATAACGAGAAATCTTGGTTTGAATTTCGAGGAGCATGGGGTTTTTTGCCACCCCCGAACCTTCGCCCGCAATCAAAAAGAGAGTAAAAATAATGATAAGAGCTAAATTTACAATTATCGACAATAGACTTCCCGTTAACCCACTTGCCCAAGATAAAAACGGAAGACCTTTTAGCCTTTCCAGAATGTCCACATGATGAAACACAGCGCCGGATTGGTCCGTAAGATTTATAAGGTAGTTGATAAACTCCGTAATCTTCTGCCGATAGACGTCTGTGCTTTGCAAAAATGAACCAATGGAATTCGATATAAAGAAGATCAGCAAAGCAGATCCCAGTAAAAAAATAAATATCGTCAAAACAACAGAAAGCCATCGTGGAAAGTGTAAATGTCGTTGAAAACATTTTACAAAAGGCAAAACGATTGCATAGGCAAAAATGGAAAAAACGAGAGGAACGAGAGCAGCTTTCATATAACTTAAGGCTGCCATTCCCGCAACCCCCGTCAAAATGACCAGACAGGTGTTATTCAGCTTGGCATAGTTGTCCTTCATGCCCTTTTCATAGTTGACCCGGGTCAGAAAGAAAAGCTCTTTAAATCCATCGATCTAACCTTTGTTGGATAGAAATAAAGCGACAAAATGTGTTTTTTTCTGGCCTATTCGAACTTTGGCCGTTACTGGAAGGGAGAAAGAATTTATGTCGACCCCACAAATTGAAAAGATGATTGAAAAACAATTAGTGGCGCGAGGAATTTCGCAGCCCGCTGTTCTTCGGACGATGCGTGAGGTCGATCGAGCTCGATTTGTTCCACAAGAAGCTCGCGCCGAAGCTTACGAAGATCACCCCATTTCGATTGGAGAGGGCCAAACAATTTCGCAACCTTATATGGTGGCCACGATGCTCGAAGCTGCTGAATTGAAAGAAACAGATCGAGTCTTAGATATTGGAACGGGTTCGGGTTATTCTTCGGCTCTTTTGAGCCGAATCGTTCAAAAGCTCTATACGATTGAAAGACTTGCACCATTGGCTCGAAACGCTCAGGAACGGTTGAAGGAATTGGGCTATAGAAATATTTATTTCTTAATTGGGGACGGAAGTTTGGGGTGGAAAGAAGAGGGACCTTTTGATGAGATTCTAGTGGCTGCGGCGACAAAGAAAGTTCCTCAGGCCCTCATCGATCAACTTAAAATAGGCGGACGTTTGATTATCCCCATCGAGAGTTTTAACGGAAGTCAAACATTAATGCGAATTCGAAAGACGGGAGAAAGAGAATTTAGCGAAGAAGCGCTAAGCCCCGTTCGTTTTGTTCCTCTAATTTCCAATGCCTTTCTTTGAGGGGAAGAATAATTTCTCCCCCTCTGGTTTCGTGCTAGGCTGATGGGGTTGAGGGCAAAAATGAAGACACTGTCTTTTCCAAAGGATCAGATGAAAATCATTCTGACCGAAAATATTCACCAATCCGCATCAGAGACTTTTTCTGCCGATGGATTTAAAACAGATTGCCTCAAGACGGCACTTTTGCCGACGGAACTATTAGAGGATGAGCAGAATGCACATATTTTGGGCATTCGTTCCAAAACGAAAGTGTCGGGAGAATATTTCAAAAAAGCGAACCGCCTACTGGCTCTCGGTTGTTTTTGCATTGGAACCAACCAAGTGGATTTGGATGCAGCTCGTCTGGCTGGAATTCCTGTATTTAATGCTCCCTTTAGCAACACCCGCAGTGTGGCGGAGCTGGTCATTGCTGAAATCGTGATGTTGTCCCGAAAGACTGGCGATCGAAATATTGAGCTGCATCAGGGAAAGTGGAATAAGTCTTCCTCCGGCTGTTACGAAGTGCGCGGAAAAACTCTTGGCATTGTTGGTTATGGGCATATCGGCTCTCAGCTCAGCGTTCTCGCGGAGAGTTTTGGAATGCGAGTTCTTTATTACGACATTGTGAGTAAAATGCCGATTGGCAATAGCCAAAAGTGCCAGAGCTTAGAGGAACTTTTACAAAAATCGAATTTTGTCAGCTTCCATGTTCCAGAAACCGAGTTAACAAAGAAGATGATGGGTGCGGCTCAAATTCGAGCAATGAAAAAAGGCTCTTATCTCTTGAACCTCAGTCGAGGGACGGTTGTTGATTTGGAAGCCTTGGCCCAAGCGATGAAAGAGGAACATTTGGCGGGATGTGCTTTGGATGTTTACCCAGAAGAGCCAAAAAGTAATAAGGATAGCTTTGAAGCTAAACTCGTTCAGTTCCCCAATGTCATTTTAACTCCGCATATTGGGGGAAGTACGGAAGAGGCGCAACATAATATTGGAATTGAAGTAGCAACAACTTTAATTCGCTTTATTAACGAAGGGGTAACGCTTGGGGCTGTGAATTTTCCGCAAGTGGATCTACCGATTCGAGAAGATTGCCATCGAATTTTAAATGTTCACAAAAATGTTCCTGGTGTGCTGGCTAAAATCAATAGGATTGTTTCGGAAGTCGGAGCAAATATCCAGGGCCAGCAGCTTTTGACGGATCCGCAAATTGGTTATCTTGTGATGGATGTCGCTAAGGGCCTATCCGATATTGTGAAGGAAAAAATATCGGAGCTTCCAAATAACCTTAAGACCCGAATTTTATATTGAGATTTACTTAATCAAAAATCTTACCTGGATTTAAAATACAATGAGGATCAAAGAGTTTTTTAATTCCTCTCATATACTCAATTTCTTCAGCCGAGCGAGTAAAGCCCAAAAAATCCTTTTTTGTCAGCCCAACACCATGTTCAGCTGAGATACTTCCATTAAATTTCTGAATGCATTTGAACAATAGTTGATCCACTTTCTTACAATGCGAAACAAACTCATTCATTTCCACTTTTTCTGGCTTCAAAATATTGATATGTAAATTTCCATCCCCCACATGTCCAAACCAAAGGGTTTCAAAATCTGGATAATTCTTTTTTAAAATTGTTTCCATTTCCTGAACAAAGGCGGGGATCTTTGATGTGAGAACAGAGACATCGTTTTTATAAGGCTTATGCTTTGAAATCGATTCCGAAATATTTTCCCGATAGGACCAGAGTTCTGCAAACTGCGTAGAGTTTTGGCTGATGGTTCCATCTTTAGCCAAGTCTTTTTCAAAGACGGCATCAATCAAGGGGTTTAAACTTTTATCGTCTTCTTCTGCTTCCACGACGACATAAAGAGCGGAGCTTTCCGAAAATGGTTGAGTCAGATCGCTACTGGCTAAAACATAAGACAAAGCGCTGTTCGTAAACACTTCAAAGGCGCTGAGCTCACAAGTTTTTTGGGCCAATTGGTATAGCACAATAATTTTTTCCCAGCTCTCTACACTGAATAAGAGAACTTTTTTCTCTCTAGGTTCTTTGCAAACTCTTAAAATAATTTCTGTAAATAAACCGAGAGTTCCTTCGCTTCCTAGAAACAAATGTCGAAAGTCATAGCCAGTAGCATTTTTAACGAGTCCCTCGTTCAATCGGAGACACTCGCCCTTCCCGGTCACCACTTCTAAGCCGGCTACCCATGATCGAAAGCTCCCATAGCGCAATACATGAAGGCCGCCCGCATTTGTCGCCACATTTCCGCCGATTTGGCTGGAGCCCGATGAGGCAAAATCTACGGGAAAAAAATAGCCTTTGTCTTTTGCGAGTTCTTGAATCTGTTTGGTGATCACTCCTGGTTGAGCCCGAATTAAGAGATCGGCTTCGTTAAATTCGAGGATTTTGTTCATCTTCTCAAAAGAAACAACGATCTCGCCATTTATTGAAACGGCTGCACCACTTAGTCCTGTTCGACCTCCGGAGGGGACAAGCGCCACTTTATTTTCTACCGCCCATTTCACAAGCGCTACGACTTGAGCACTTTCCCTTGGAAACACGACAGCCGAAGGTCTTAGCTCATAATAGCTGGTCCAATCTTTGCCGTAGCTTTTGAGTTCGTCTTTATCGTAAAGAACCTGATCTTTTAAAAAGATTTTATCAAGCCCATCATGCATGGCCCTATTCTAAAGCATTCAAGCTGTCTTACAAGCTTCCTTCGGGAGGGATTCCTTGAGCGATGGCCGAGAGCTCTGTCGAACAGCTTTTCCTCGTAGAAATTTCTCTTAGTTTTGTAACTCCCCTTCTAATAAGCCTTCCAAGACCTGGAAGATAGCCGATATCTTGAATTGCTTCAGCTCTTCGTTGTCGGTAGTCAGCGACCATTGCAGGATTGCCTTTGAACTGGTTAATTCGAGTGGTGTAGAAGAGGATCTTTGCAAGATTCGCAATCTCAGCAACGCTAACCTGAAGTGCAATGCCTAATCCTAGACCGCCCGTTCGAGCAATAGAGGAGATATAGTTTCTGCCATAACCTTCGATTTCTCGTAAACCAGATCCTCGGTCGATTTTTACAATTCGTATTTTCTCTGGGCCGATCAACTGAATATGCTCATTAAAAGTGTTAGAGATTTGCCTGGAAACCCCAACCCATAGAAGAGGGTTGAATGCTTGAATACTATTTCGGGCCAAAGGAAGCCAGGACCCAGGCTTAATTAAATTCACGCCGATAGATTTAAGCGGGATTTGTATATTTTTGGCCATATAGTAGCTCAACTGCAGCCAACGAATTGGATTTAAATGGCCCACTCGAATATCAAAATCTCCAGTTTCAAGCCTTCCGTCTTCCGAGTCGTTCTTTACGCCTAAAACTTTTTCTCGAGCGAGCACACGAATCAGACTTCGGATCATCGTGGAATTATTTTTTTCCGTAAACACAATCGGTAAAGTCGCTAAGAAAACATACAAGATAGAAGCATGGGGCTGTGTAAGAGCTAGAAAGGCTATTGTGACAGGCGCCGCAAAGGCTATTTTTTTTGCTGTTTCGAGAGGGACCTTCCACTGGCTATCTCCTTCTACGCTCGAAAGATTGTCATAAAATTGATTCCAGGCCGCACAAAAAATCATATAGCTACAATAAAAACCGAGTGCCACAGGGCTAAAATGAGTTGTGTCTGGATGCCGTTGAGCTTCTTCCATAAGCAAAAGTGCCTGTGAACCCCCATTTATGGCCACACTAAGAACCGCGGCTTTTGCGGTACCCATTGTCGGGTTTTCATATCGGGACCTAAAAAACCACCAGAGGGATAGAGGATTTAATAACGCGGGCTTCTTGATAAGCTTTGTGGGTTCAAACGAATTGTTTCGTGAATCAAAGATAACAACATGACCAGATTGAGCCCGTGCGTATTTCAGTAGTACTTTTGAATTTGGCGGCAGGCTGTTTGAGCTTAGGGCATGGTCCGGATTAATAATAAATAAAGTCGTTGAATTTCCTTTTACACTTCCGGTTGTCACGACGTTTTTCAAGGAGCGGAGCCAATTATTCGCTTCGTTAGTCTTCGGTAGCTTCACCTTTGTAATTAGGTGGTATTGACCTTTTTCGTGAATGACCGCAAATCGAATAGGGAGTTCTCCGCCGATGAGGGCTCTCAGACGAGAACTGTGCGCATCTTCTAGAAAATTTTTAGAAGCTCTTTCTGCCAGTTTTCCAAATTGGTTGCTGACATCTGCATAGAAAGATTGCCATTCATTGGTTGCTAAAGCTCCATTTTGATCTGAGTTCGAAAAATCGCCAAAACTCAGCTCATGGGTAATTTTTAAAGCTGTTTCGAAAATGTTTTTGTCTTCGCCTTCCTTCGAGAACTCTGCCAATAGTTGAGTTGTATGGCTCACACGCCGAAAAAATTCATCGCCATCAATCGTTGTCAGCCCAGGCTCATTTGACTTAAAGAGCTCATTTTTTAAAGTACTCCAAAAAGCGTCCTGAGGGTTGGCATCCGGATTCTCTGTCAGAATCTCCACATACTTCTCATCGATTTGATTACGAAAACTCCTCCAGCTATTTGAATCATTGTTTTGTTCATGGAAGACAATTTTAAGTGCAAGACAAAGATTGTTTGCGGGTTGTTGAATTCGATTATTCAGAATTCTTGTTTTCTCTAAGAGTTTCTCTATTGGAAAATTCGAATCGAGTTGGTTTCTTTCGATGAAGTTTTGAACAGCAAGAGAAGCAGCTTCTTTAAATCTGGACTGGAGATTAGAAGGATCCGAAGGATCCGAAAGTTTAAAAAACATATCTCTTTGAAAATTTAAGCGTGTCTTGTTTCTTAGTTCTCTTCTTTTTTGGGGATCAGAAAGATAATTTCTTAAGGCAATTCGATAAGCTAAACTTAGGCGATCTTCCGGGCGCTGTGGAGCCTCCGCTAAAATTTTGTTCATCGTATAATTTAAAACGCGAACATACTGTTTTTTTGAAGGACAGTTAGGGCATTGTTCTTTGCCAAAGTGACTGTCATAAGTTGTCATCACGGCTCTAGAAAATTCTTCTTGTGACATTCTTTGAAAACGAAGATCTTGCGCCCGAAGATATTCGTCTGCTGCAAAAGCAAGAGCTTCCCGCGTTGGAAGTTCATTTACAATTTTAGGATTTCTATTGAATAGGACAGAATTTCCCCAGCTGGAGTTTTCAGTCGGTAGGGTCACAGAGCTCGAGGGAGTCGACCGTTCTTGAGCCGCAAGTTCTGTGCTTGAATGAAATACAAAGATCAAAAGGAAAAGAAAAAGAAAGTGCCGCTGAACTACTGCCCCAGTTTTCATCAAAAGCCCACGCATATCAAACCACCGAATAAGAAGTTTGTAGCATTTCTTGAGGCGATCTCCAAAGAAGATTGGGTTAATTCTGGGCTAAGGGCAAAAAGACTAAATATCTAGAATGAATAAGCTTTATCGGTTCTTGAAATTGAAGACAAGCGAGCAGTCCTTGGGGCTTAATTTTGCAAAAACTTCTTGCCTCGCTTCAAAAACTTTGGCGCAGGTATTGGCGGCGAGCCGAATAATCAGTTTTTGGGAAAGAGAAGTTTGCGTGATGTATTCATAGGCGGAGCCGAGGTACTGCCGCTCTAAGATTTTAACAGAGAGCTCACCTTCTTTTTCATGAAGCTGAATGTTTTCGGGACGGCAGACCAAATAGGCTTGAGCGCCACTTGGTGAATCTGGACAGGGCCAGGGAAAAGAAATCTGCTTTCCGTTTAATTCCAAAACACATTCCTGGGCAGAAGTACTCTTCACTTCCGCTGGAATTAAATTTGCGGCACCCATAAAGTCGGCGACAAAAGGGGTTTGTGGCCTTAAATAAACTTCTTCGGGCCGGCCCATTTGTTCGATCTCTCCCTTGTTCATCACAATAATTCGATCGGATATCGCCAAGGCTTCTACTTGGTCGTGAGTCACATAAACAGAGGTGATGGAAAGCCGCTGCTGCAAGCTTCGAATTTCATTTCGCATACTTTCGCGGAGTTTTGCATCCAAATTAGAAAGAGGTTCATCAAACAAAAGAATTTCGGGTTCGACCACTAAAGCGCGCGCGAGAGCCACGCGTTGTTGTTGTCCGCCGGAAAGTTCATTAGGTCGGCGAGATTCGTAACCGTGGAGACCAACAAGATCAATGATCTTCAATAGTTTTTCTTTTCGAACTTTTGCCGAAAGACGTTTCAACTTTAATCCGTACCCAATGTTTTCTTGGACATTTAAATGCGGAAAGAGAGCATAGCTTTGAAAGACCATCGATGAATTTCTTTTATTGGGGGGAAGAGAGGCAACTTCTTTCTCGTTGAGAGTGATCGTTCCTGAAGTCGGTGTTTCAAAACCAGCGATCATTCGTAGAACCGTCGTTTTGCCGCAACCCGATGGACCAAGCAGAGTGACAAGCTCTCCTTTTTTAATATCCACTGAAATGTCAGCAACGGCCACGACCTCATTGCCCGTTTTTTGATTGGTAAAGACCTTTCTTAAGGCTTCAATTTTTAAATGTCTTTCACTCATGATGACGCTCTCGAAAGTTTCGTATCTCCAATTAAGATTTTCATAATTCCAAAGGCAAGAAGCACAATCGCTATCAAAATTAAACAGAGAACAGAGGCGGCGCTAAATCTTAAAATTTCTGTCTGAGCGAGAATCAATACCGTCATATGATTCCACTTTGCCGAGACCAAGAAGATCACGGCGCTGACCGCCGTCATACAGTGAACAAAAACATAAGCCATCCCGGTAAACCAAGCGGGCTTGATCAAAGGAAGAGTTATGTCTTTAAAAACCCGAGCCGAGTTTGCTCCTAAATCCGTGGCCGCTTCTTCAATGGAGGGATCAATTTGTAAGAGCGAGGCTTTGGCGGCTTCAATCCCTACGGGCATATGTCGAAATATAAATGAAATAATAATGATGGCGGCGGTTCCCGTAAGTAAAAAGGGGTAACTATTGAAAGCTAAAACGTAGCCGATCCCGAAAGTGGTTCCAGGGAGTGCAAAAGGGAGGATCGATGCACCTTATAATATTTTCTTGCCGGGAAATTTTTTTCTGATGAGCAAGAAAGCAATGATCACACCAAGAACGCCAGCAATGGGTGTGGCAACGGACGACATAAAGACAGTGGAGCGAATCGTTTGCCAACCCACATCAAAGACATAGGCAAAGTTCTCAAGTGAAAATCGATAATCCAATCCCCAAGATTTTGTAAAACACCCAGCCAGGACCGTTACGTAGAGAAGAATGATTACAAAGCAAATGAAATAAGCCAGCGCACTGAGGAAGATTTTTAAAGGCTTGGGGCAAAGATCTCGTGTGCGCAATTGAGGTTTTCCGGTAACCGTGACAAAGGAGCGATTTTTCAAATAAGTGCGCTGTAAAAAGTAAGCCGTTAAGCAGGGAACTAACAGAAGATTCGAAAGAGCAGCGCCAAGCTCTAAATTTCCCATTCCCGTGAACTGCAAATAGGCTTGAACAGAAAGAACGTCATATTTTCCAGCCAGGATCATGGGATTGGCAAAGTCTGCCAAAGAAGTAACAAAAACTAAAAGCCATGAAGCGACGACCCCCGGCGCGGAAAGTGGGAGAGTAACACTAAAAAATGTTTTTAAAGGAGAAGCTCCAAGGTCGAGCGCAGCGTCTTCAATCGAGCTGTCAATCCGTTGAAGAACGCTTGAGATCGTCAGATAAGCAATGGGAAACATGCAAATACTTTGAACAAAGACAAGGCCTGACAATCCATACACATCGAAATCTTTAAGTCCTAAAAGCTGATGAGTAATAAATCCATTTCGGCCAAGGAGCAAAATCACCGAAAGCGTTAACATAAAGGGAGGCGAGATAATGGGGAGTGTTGCCATTAGACGCAAAAAATTTCGCCCTGTGACTTTGGTTCTCGTCGTGAGAAACGAAAAGAGATAGCCGATCACAACAGAGATACTTGCTGTAATCGTTCCCAATAAGAGCGAATGTAAAAAGCTTCGCCGAAGCCAAGCCTTTTTAAAGATGAAAGCATAAGATTGAAGGGTCCAATGTCCGTTCTTTGTAACGGACAGCTTAAATGCCGAAAAGACAGGGTAAGCGACAAAGAGAGCAAGTAAACAAAAGATTATTACGATGCTGATAAAGACATAGGGATCCCTCTTTATCAATCGAATGAGTTTTTTCATTTGCTCCTTTGCGGGCTCGCCAGAAGAAAAGGCTAGCCTTTTACTTTGTCATTCCAAAGGTTCACCAAGCGTTTCCTATTTTTTCCGGCCCATTCCAAATTGATATTGATTAACTTGAGTTTGTCGGGACCGACAGCTTCTTTCTTCATCTTGACCCCGTTTGAA
>Ga0114931_10005599_pt1 | contig 15515 bp, 12 predicted proteins | sample 2SBtaG_FD_89579 | JGI IMG/M metagenome (GOLD analysis project Ga0114931, IMG submission 89579) | Deep subsurface microbial communities from Kolumbo volcano to uncover new lineages of life (NeLLi) - 2SBTROV14_V59a metaG | ecosystem: Environmental > Aquatic > Marine > Volcanic | place: Kolumbo...
AAAATTAATCAAAATATTCTCATTGATTCTAGTGGTTCATTAAACAGAAAGGAACAAAATAATAATTATTTTTTGTATGCTGATAATAGCGATTCTAATACAGACTTTTTAAGAAAATTTGAAGAGTTATTACCATGAAAAAAAAAGCACAAATTACAATGTTTGTAATCATAGGATTAATTTTAATACTAATCGTTGGTTTTGTTTTATATCTTTCAAGATTTAATTATGAGCTTAAAGTCGGTGATGTTACAGGATTTGATACATATTTCAAGTCATGTATTGATTCACATATTGAACAAGGAATATATCAAATGGGGTTATATTCAGGATATTTATCTAAGCCGACCAGATTTGAAATATCATCAATTGAAAATTCAAAAACTGAATTAAGTAATTATATTCAAGATCATATCAAACTTTGTATTAATAATTACCCAAATAATGAAAAAATTAAAGTTGATTATAATATCCCTACAATTGATATAGATATTTCTGATACAATTATTGTCAATATTAAAGATTCTTACACTTATAATATAAACAATGAACAAGTTACATCTCCTGATTTATCTTATTCTTACAATGTTAGGTATATGACAGTGTATAATACTGCTAAAAAAATAATTCAAAATGATGATAAATTCATTCAGGATACAGACAATCTTAAACAAGATGATTTGGTAATAGAAACAAGTTCAGTCTATGATGGACAATTATGGTTAATAACTGATAAAATCTCAAAAATCAAATCTGATTCATTTTATTTTGCTTTTAAGAAGACATGATTTTTATTTCATTAGTTAATTTTATTATAAACATCTAAAAGCTTGACAGTTAAATAAGAATAGTTCTTGGTTTTGTTAAATATGATTATTCCACCTGTCTTGGACTAGTTTAGTTCGCTTGGGCGAACTAAGAATTGCAAGAGCAATTCTGTCGGTTTTCAATTGACAAATAACTAAAATATAGCAACTTTCAAATGAAACTCTTGTGTTTAATAATTAGCAATCTATCTTTTGGCTGATAAGAAAAAACTTAATGATAAAATTAAAAAATAACAAAACACCTATTTTTGTCTCAGAAAAAATCTGCTAATTATTCTCTATTTTCAATCTCTACATCCTTAAACTCAGCTTCACAGAATTTAACCCCAATACCAAACAATCCATCATTTGGCATATAATTCTTGTCTGTTACAAGCACATCATCAATTCTGCACTCAAAAGAATTATTCTTAACATGAAGTTTAACTTTATACCATTTATTTTTTTCTAGTTTTATCTTTGTTGGTTTTCCAACCATCTCCCAGTCAGGATTGTTTGTTTTCCAGAGTTCTATCCCATCTTTTTCAATAGTTACATGCGTTGTGTACTGGTCTTTGTGTGAATAATTTGTGTAGAAAATCATTCCGCCAAGGGGAGGGTTTGTACTCTTTGTCAGAAACCTTGTCATGAAACTTACATTGTAACATTTCATCTTATTCTTCCATAGGATTATGGATTCATCATCAGGCGAGTCGCAGCTAAACACACCTTTCTTGACAAACCAGTTACCATTTATTATCTTTTTTCCACTGAAGATGTTGCTAAACACTTGTTTTATTTTACCCTGCCTCAACTGTTTTATGATTATTGCCAGGTTTTCATTTTTATTAAGTAATCTTCGCAATGGTTTCTTTGCGAGATATAACAAGAAGCTAGGAATTGTTATTGGATCGTATCTTAATGCTTTTAAAAAAACCCTGCAGTTCTTAAACTTTTTATCTTCCCCCAGTCTTTCAAAAAGCCCCATTTTCAGATGAATCTTATAAAATGCTTTAATTCTATCAGATTTTGAATATTCTTTTGTTTCAATAACTGGTTTTATCTCGTTTGTGTCATGGATCAACCCTCCAGAATCTAAGATTGATGCATTTTCCTGTGCCCAGTTCCAAAAATCTGTATGAGGGAACGGGACAAACATGAACCACCATCCAGATATCCCCATCTCTTTTGCGAATTTTACTGATTTGAGGTCAGATTTCAGTGTTGATTTAGGCAGACCAATTATGAAGAATGCGTTGACTTTTAACTGTGCTTTTTTTGCCATTTTAATGGCATTTACAATAGATAAAAATTTCTCTCCCTTATCAATTGTATCAAACACTTTTTCATCCACACTTTCAACACCAAGCCAGATCTGGATGCAACCTGACTGTTTCATTTTATGAAGCAGCTTTTGGGTTAGTCTGTCAGCACGTACACCACTGTGCGTGTACCAGGTAAGACCTAAATTTGCTTTAATCAGGAGATTGCATATTTTTATTGCACGATCAGTATCAAACGTAAAATTATCATCAAGTACACTAAATTTACTTATTTTGTATTTTTCTTTTGCATGTTTTAATTCATTTATTACGTGTTCTGGTGAGTGATACCTAAATTTTTTACCCATCACATTAAACATTGAACAATATTTGCAATTGTATGGACATCCTCTGCTTGATAGAAGAGGATATTCTTCCATTATTCCTCCCTTGAACTTTACAGAATCAAAAACAGAATAATCAGGAAATGGCAATCCATCCAAATCTTCGATGAATGGTGCTCGTCCAGTAAAGTTTATTTTATTGTTTGTTTTATAGTAAATCCCTTTTATTTTTGCAAGATTTTTTTCTGGTGTGGGACTTTTAAGTGCGTCAATTACAGATTTAAAAATAAGTTCACCTTCTCCAACAATTCCAATGTCAGCAGCTGTTTCAGTTAGATATTTTTCACCTTCAAGTGCGATATGTATCCCGCCTGCAATGATTGTCTTGTCTTTTATGTGCGACATTATTTGTTTTGATATTTTTGCTGTTGCTGTTTTTACGCTTATTCCAATAATGTCCGGGTTAAACTCTTTCATGGTTTTGTCAAGAATTCTTAGAAATCTGTTAATGTCCATGAGTGGTATGAGCTCACCAAAAATACCATTCTGTCTGTTGTGTGGGTCAAGAACAAAAACATCATCTTCAAGTATTGATGCAAGGTATGCAAACGCACTGTTAACACCCAGGTTAAGTCCTGGCGGGTCAATGAACAGAATTCTCATGTGTCCACCTTCTTTGCAACTACAAGGTTCCATTTTGATGCAAAACTTGGTCCGTAATCTATTTTTTTGATTATCCTGAAATGATTCTTTAGCATTTTGTAAAACTCATTCTTTGAAAAGTGTGTAACCTGTTTTTGCCATTCCGGAAGAACACCACCTGCAAGCATGGTTTTTGTAATTCTTACTGGGTTGATGCCTGTATATTTAGGATATGCAAAAATCCAGGCAGGGTTCTTGTTGCTTGAATCAATTACAAGAGTTCCATCTTTCCTAAGGACTCTATGTATCTCAGAGATCATCATTGGTGGTTTTTTTACATGGACAATTAAATCAAGACAAACAATAATATCAAAAGTATTATCTTTGAACGGCAAGGGGTTATCAGCATCACCCTGTATTGTCCAGAGTCTTCCATCTTTGTTGTTTTGTTTTGCAAGTTTTAGCATTGCATCTGACAAATCAAACAGGACAACTCTGTTTTTTTTTGCGAGTGGAACAGATATTCTCCCCATACCACCGCCCAGATCTAAGATATCCTTATCCTTGACATTCAGGATGTTTAGCACATCTTTTTTTTTCTTATCATATATTTGCTGGAATGGATTTTTCTTGTCATCTGGTTTAAACTCTTTTACATAATCACCGCTAGTGAAAATTTCTTTTGTCATTTTACCATATTTTCATATAATTCCAAGACTTGTTTTGATATGTTTTCAACACTGAAACGTTTTGAGCGTGCACGCGCATTCCTTCTTATTAAACTCATGTCATTTGACAAGCAGTGTATTATTTTTTGCGTGAGCTCTTTTGGCTTGTCAGGGTTCACAAGATAACCTGAGACAGAATCTTCTATGATTTCTGAGAATCCTGAGCCTTTTGTTGCAATTGTAACTTTTCCAAAGGCAAGTGCTTCAAGACATACAAATCCAAAAGCCTCCCATCTCGAAGGAAGCACAACAAGTTGTGAAGCAGCAATAACAGAGTACATCTTATCTTTTTTCAGGTCGCCTGTGAATATGATGTTTTTTAAGTATTTTTTATTTTTCTCTTTTATGTAATCAGACATCTTAGCGTTCCTGTAAGACATGTCTTTTCCGGCAAGCACAACTTTAATGTCTGGATATTTCTTAAAAACACCACTGAGTGCTTTTGCAAGTGTAATCATGCCTTTTCTTTCCTCAAGTCTTCCAAAGTAAAGAATGTAATCCTTGCCAAACAATTGTTTTGTTTTCTGGTTAGTTATATTTTTTAGTTCAATGCTGTTTGGAATTACTTTGATTTTTTCAATGTTGATCTTCCAGTCAACTGCTATTACTTCTGCTAGTGCATGAGTGGATGAGAAAAGTGCGTTACTATGCTTTGCCTGGGCGCGCTCCATGTGAAGAGTTAAAAAACCAACATCCTTTTGATTGTTAAGTCTGTTTATCATATATGTTGGCGTTGCAAATCTTGTGACTAATGGCGCGTTCTTAAACAAACTGAAAATATAAGCTTCGCCACCCCATTCACTTGCCTGGACAATGTCAAATTTTTCTTTTCTGAGAATTTTTGCAACCTTGCAGCTGTATCTGATATTTGAGCAGAAACAATCATTATGCTTGATTGTATGGAGCAGCACTTTTTTATCTTTTTTTCTTGTTTTGTTGCTCCTGGTTATCACGTGAACTTCATGACCATGAGCTACTAGTGCATGGGCTAAATTATATGTGTATGTACCAATCCCGCCACTTCCAGAAGTGAGTGGATACTCTCTTGATACAAGTGCAATCTTCATTGAGTATTTTTTGATAGTTGTAAGGTTATAAAGTTTTTGGTAGGGTGAGCTTCATCCAAAAACTTTGTCTGTGGCATGAATGGCATTGAATAGCTAAAACTATTCATGCCATCCCAGACATAATTCGTCCTGGACGAATTATAGTTTGCACGAGTGCAAACTAAACTGACCGTGTTCCTATATTCAAAGTATAGGGTTATGGTTAGTGAAGTAGGAGTTTTTGGATGAAGCCGGTAGGGAAGCTTATTTAGAGAAATAAGTAAGTCAATACTAACTAAATACTAACTAAATACTAATTACTACTAAATTAGTAGATAAATTTATTTTTTTACAGTCAAGCGAATTAAGTCCCAGACCAGTGGAACAATCATTTTTAAATGGTCAAGATGCCATATTTTATTACCATCACATAACAAACCAACATTGCTACTCCACAACAACAAAGTATATAAATTGGTTTTATTTATGTCATCAAGCAGAAAAAGTTTCCTTTTCCCACAATTCTATGAAGTGTGGTTCAAATGGGAAACTATCAATTGCAAATTCAACCACCTGTGGCACACAGGTAGTAGTCATTTGCAGTTGATTTTGGGGGGATAGTTCAAACAAATATTGTATCCTTCTTTTCTTGCAGTGATAAATAATGCATAAATCAATTATAAGTGGGTTGTTTGTTTTTTTCTTGTTAGTTAGCATTGTGAATGCTGTTACTGATCCTGATTCTCTTGCTGATGGCAGCCATGTTTTGTTTGTTGATGAAAGTAATTCAAATTGTGATAATTCTTATTCAAGAACTCAGGCACTGAGCCCTGAGACACCATGGTGCGGTCTACAGCCAGGGAAATTATTAGGTGGGGATTTGGTCTATGTATTACCAGGGGAGTATGTAACATCTGATAAAAGCTATGATTTTTATGGTATGAAATTTAGTTCGCCTGTATTGATTTCAGGATATCCAAATCTTGAAAAGCCAGTCTTTGGAAATTACAAAGAAGAATACCTAAAGCCAAATAATCTGTGGAAAGATAAAGGCGATGGTATCTGGTCTACTGATACTTATGTTTACGGTGATGCGTTTTGCACAATTGCATACAAAGAAACAGGCAAACTTCTCATGAGTTATGATAATATGGATTCTGTACGAAATTCTGGTGCAGATTATCCTGTTGGGTTTTATGCTACAAATGATGATAACACAATAACAGCAAGATTTGATGAGGGAATGAACCCAAACAATATAGGGCTTTACATTGCCTGCGCACCATACAGGCTGTTCAAGATTCAGGAAGCTTCTGGTATAACATTCAAAGACATAAAAGTTCAGTATTCAACAATACCTTTCAATATCAAGAATTCAGAAAATATTGTTCTTGATGGTGTTGATGTTATCAGTGCTGTTCGGAATTCTGTTTTTATCCAGGGTACAGCATCAAAAAACATAGTTATAAAAAACTCTGTGCTTGATAAAAAACAACCAGATAACTGGCCATGGAAGACTGTAAAAACAAATGCCAGGCGAGAAGAGACATCTGCAATTGATATTGAAAACACAGGAGGCCATATAACAATACAAGATAACCAGATAAATAATTATTTCAATGGTATAATGTATAATACTGGTTCTTTAGATGCAAACCCAGGCGTGATAGTAATAAACAATAAAATTACAAACATTTATGATGATGCAATTGAGCTTGAAAAATACTGCAGGGATTCTGTTTTTAGCCATAACATAATAAATAATGCTTTTGTTGGTGTGAGCATCTCACCTACAATCAGTAATAACTGTGAAATTAATTATAATCTGATTGATGCAACAAATCATATTCTTGCTTATGAAAACAAGTTTTGGACAGGTGAGGGTTTCAAGATTATGGGTGAGCAAAGCGAAGTTGACCAAAATCTTGGGTTTCATTCTACAAACCTAAAGATTCATGATAACACAATAGTTGGCAAGGGTATTTCTTCAACAACAGACAGGACAAACACGCAAAGTGGCAATGTGTGGCTTAACAACATGTTTTATTCAGGCAGTGACATGGCAATATACAAAAGTGGAGATTCTGATGACAATAATATGTATGATTACAACTGTTATTATTCAGACAGTGCGCTATTCCAGTATTGGCAGGATGATACAGACTCTTCTGTATATGATAATTTAAATGATGCTAAACAAATGAGTGGTAATCCAGGGGGCTGGGACACACACAGCTTGAATAAGGACCCATTGATAGGTCCTGATTATCTGCCTTATCAGAACAGTCCTTTGATTGATTCTGGGATAGATAATAATGTGCAAACAGATGTTCTTGGCAACCCAATTTATGGTGCACCTGATATTGGTGCATTTGAATATCAGCCTCCTTACAATGTTTTGGACGGTCTTAATACTGGTCTTATCAGGCTCTACTCAGATGGTAAGTATAGGCTTATTGAGCACAATGGTCCTTTAGTAAACATGAAGATTGAGCCAGTAGAAGGTTTTATGCAATATAATGCAGATGAAAAAAGAGATTTTTGGATGGATATTAATATCTCTGAATGGGAAGATGTTAAGAGATTTAGTATTATTACAGAAAAGTCCTCTCGTGTTCGTATAACACTCTGGGGCTTAAGACATAACATTGGATATGAACTGGTATCTGATGGTAATTCAATTCATTCTGTATCTGATGCAGATGGCAGACTTGAGTTTGTTTTAGATGTCAACTCACAGACTTTTGAGTTAATTGAGAGTTCAGACCAGATTAATCATTATTGTGGGGATAGCAATTGTGATTCTACTGAGGACTGTGGATCGTGTGAGACTGATTGCGGTGCTTGTGAGCTGTGCGGTAATGGGATTTGCGACACAACAGAGGATTGTGATTCTTGCGAGACTGATTGCGGTGCTTGTGAGCTGTGCGGTAATGGGATTTGCGACATAACAGAGGACTGCAATTCATGCGAGAATGACTGTGGTGCTTGTGAACTGTGCGGTAATGGGATTTGTGACATAACAGAGGATTGTGGTTCTTGCGAGAGTGACTGTGGTGCTTGTGAGCTTTGTGGTAATGGGATTTGTGACACAACAGAGGATTGTGGTTCTTGCGAGAGTGACTGCGGAGAATGTGTAGCTGTATATTCATGGCTAGAAGCTGAGTATCCTGCTTATATAGAAGAGCCGTTTGTATGTGAACTGAAAAGCCCAGGGTATCTTTGGATAACAGAAGGAACAGGCGATAAGATGCTCTCAGACGGAGCAATTGTCTATTATAACCTTAACATAAGCGTACCTGGTGATTATTATATTTGGGGAAGGGTAATTGCACCTGATGGGAATTCAGACTCGTTTTTTGTAAATTTGGATGGTGCATTGCATCTTTGGGATATTGAACATGGTAATGCATGGCATTGGGACCTTGTCAATGATAGGTATGGAGATGATCCTGTTGTTTTTGAACTCAAGAAAGGGACATATGAACTCATGCTTGTGCAAAGAGAAGACGGAACAAAGATAGACAAACTTTTGATAACAAATGATATGGGATACATCCCAACATCAGAAGGTTCTTTAGGGAGCAATACTCCAGTTGACTCTTGTGGAGACTCTATTTGTGATTCTACAGAGGATTGCAGTTCATGCGAAAGTGATTGTGGTGTTTGCGAGTTCTGTGGTGATAGTATTTGTCAATCAGGAGAAGACTGTAGTTCATGCGAGAGTGATTGTGGTTCTTGCGTTACTTGTGGGGACTCCATATGTCAGGCAGAGGAGTTCAATACATGTGCATCTGATTGCGGTATTTATACTTATATTGAGGCTGAAACAGCAAATGTGCATAAACAGTTCATAATAAATGAGGATTCCCTTGCATCTGGCAGGGAATATATCAGCTTGCCTGATTCTGAGACTTCCAAATGGGAGCCATCTGTTGTAAGTGCTAAACTTGATTTTGAAATAAATGTTTCTGGAACATATTATATATGGGGAAGAGCCATTGCAGATGACTTGCACTCTAATTCTTTTTTTGTTTCTATTGATGATAGCACACCATTGATATGGGATGTGGAGAATTTCAAGGAATGGGGCTGGGACATGGTAAATGGAAGAAATACTGCAGACCCGCTAGTATTTAAACTAGATTCTGGAAAACACACAATTGATTTTATTGCAAGAGAAAAAAACACCTTGCTTGATACTATATTGATTACAAATGATGCTAATTTTGATCCAGAAACAGAGTTTGATATTGAAAAACAAACAGATGATCTTGTAGTTGAAGCACAAGATGCAATCTCTGTAAATGCCCCTATGGAAATAGTACATGATAATATCAGTTTTTTATATGCTCCAAATGACGTGGGAAATCGATGGGACGTAAGTGACTCAAAAGCAACTTACGAGTTTTACATTAAAAAAGAAGGTGATTATACTATGAAAGGCAGGGTCATTGCTCCAGGTGATGACTCTGATTCTTTCTTTATGAAAATTGATTCAAACACAGTTCTTTGGCATGTTTCCCAGAACAATGACTGGCACTGGGACGATGTTCATGAGAGTGGTCATGATGCATATGTTTTTCATTTGACAGAGGGCATGCATAAACTTGAGATAATCCAGAGGGAATCAGGCACAAAAATTGATAAAGTAGTCATTTCAATAACAGGAGAAACTCCTGGTTTTTGTGGAAACAATGTCTGTGATTTATCTGAAACATGCAGTTCATGTCCAGGTGACTGTGGTGCATGCAGCAGATATGATATTGATATATCTTCTCCAGAGTTAATAGTTGAACCAATGATAATTAAAGATGATATACTAGGTACCTATCTGACTGTTCCAAAAGAAAACCCAAATCTTTGGGAGCCAACACATGTTGAAGCTGTATATTCTGTGTATGTCTCTTCTCCTGGTGAGTATGTTCTTATGGGAAAAGTTCTTGATGATGGCAGCCTGTCTGATTCATTTTATGTTGAAATAGATAACACAGGCAACAATATTTGGGATATTAAACATAGTCTTTTTTGGACTTGGGATGAGGTTAACAGCAGATATGGTAGGGATCCTTTTGTATTCTTCTTAGGAGAGGGTAAGCATGATATTCATATCAGGCAACGAGAAAGTGGGACAAAGTTAAAAGAACTTGTGCTCTTAAAGGAAGGGACTTCACTATAACAAAAATTCGACGATAGCCAGCTATCCCCAACCTAAAGGTTGGGGTATTACGCTTGGCTTTCTATGATAGTCGAATTTTTGGAATTGTAAATTCCGACCTAAAGGTCGAGGTATTAAACCTCTATGAAAATTCCTCTCGATGGTCGGAATTTCCAATAAATATTATAAAAAAAAAGAAAAATTATCTTTTTCTCACAAGTGCGAGTCCAAGACATGCTGTTATGATTGCAGCTGCAAGAGTTGTGGTTGAAAATTCAGGTACACCAACAGGGGTTGCTGGTTCAAAATTTGATTCTGCTGTGTCACTTGAACCACTTGAACTACTTGAACTACGTGAACTTGATCTAAAGCTAGTTGTTTTTACTATGCCTACATGATAGCTTTCGTATGGCAGATCATTATAATTTGTAGTTGCCCAAAGAGTTCCTGAAGCGCATGTTCCAACAATCTCAAAATGTTCTTTTGAGTCTGTTATCCCACTGTTCATGAAATTTCCGTTGCAGTAGACATTCACGTCTTGGCTTGTTAAATCATTAAATGTTTTTGTATCCCTCAGGTTTCCTCTGAAGACAACAGTTTTACCACTTTTTGAGTATCCAAGATTATAAAATTGTGCTTGTCCAACAACTTTGACTGGTTCCACAGGTTCAACTGGGGCGTCAAGAGAGACAACCTCAACAGGTTTAATATCTTCAAAATTGATTTTTGATATGAGTTCAACCTCTTCTGGCCCAACAATCACCTGGTCTTTTTGACATCCCACGAGGCCTGCAATTGCAAGCACAACGCTTAGCAAAAAGATAATTCCGATAGTTTTTGTTTTGCTCATTTTACTACTTGTAAGTCATAACTACTATATAAATCTTTTGTTATTTTGTTATCAATTAGTAATAACAATTTATAAATAAAGAGTGTTTTAAAATGTTTATTTATAAAAGGGTTGTAAATAATCATATAATTTACTTTTGTCTGCAACTAAATAACAAAAATTCGAGGATAGCCAGCTATCCACAACCTAAATGCCTTGGGTATTACGCTTGGCTATCTATGATAGTCGAATTTTTGGAATTGTAAATTCCGACCTAAAGGTCGAGGTATTAAACCCTTATGAAAATTCCTCTCGATGGTCGGAATTTCCAATAACAAAAATCGCTACTCCGAGCCTAAAATTAACATATGAAACAGGGGAATTTGCAATACAAAGTGAGGCAAAAAATTCTATACAGATAAGCTTCAATAGAGAAATTGAAAGAATTATTGACTACAGCTGTCCTTTCAGATAAATCCTGTCAATACATGCAATTAACACATATGTAAGGGCACCAGAAACATGTAGTATGAGGTCAATTATGCTTGCATCACGTGTTGGAAGAAAATATTGTATTGTTTCAATTCCTAATGATAATACAATGGATATGGTAATTATCCATGAAAAGGGTTTGTGTACATAGTACATTCGAAGAATGCTGTGCAAAAACAAGCTTAAGATAAGAAATGATATGAAATGAAACAGACCATCTCCAGTAATGCCCATTAAATCGTAGACTACTTTCAATCTTTCAGAGGGGACTAAAAACAACCCTAATAAGACTAAAACATAGAGTGAAAATGTTGTAATAATTGGTGTTTTTTTCATGTTCCAGCTACTTTACAAACGTAACGACAACACCCATGATATTTACGTTAACCTTATCAAGAGCATTTTTACCAGGAACAGCCAGGTCTTTTTTTGTCTTGTCAAGCGCTATTACAAATAATGAGGCATCGCTATCCCTAGCCATTACAGTACTTTCAGCGCAATTTAAGCTTGAATTATCGAATATGATTATTTGATATTGCATTTTTTTAATGGTTTCTATGACTTTTTTCATCTGGTTTGAGCCAAAGAGTCTGCTTGGTGAGTAATTAACAGAGCCTGCAGGTATAATGTCTAGATTTCCCTGTTTTGTCATATGTATGACATCACCAAGTGTGCTCTGACCCAGTATGACTTCACTGAGTCCTGGCTTTTGCGGGATATTAAATATACTATTCTGTGTTGGATTTCTTATATTTGCATCAACAAGAAGGGTTTTAATATTACTCTCAGCAAGCGAAAGTGCAAGATTTGCGCAGGTTGTACTCTTTCCTTCCTGCTCTGTTGGAGATGTTATTGAGACTATTTTTATGTTTTTATCTCTTGCATAAAAAAGCACATTTGTTCTTAGCATGTGCATGCTTTCAGCAAATTCACTATTTTTCTTAATCGATATGAATGGATATTTCTTTGTTTTTTTCTTGTTACCTACCTTGAAAATAACTTTGTTAAATGATTGTGCAATAGGCACTTTTCCTATTATTACTGGTCCAAAGGTTTTTTCAATCTCTTCAACACTTTTGAATGTATTTCTTATGTACTCTTTTGAAAATGCAACACCAAAACCAGTCATTATACCAAGAATTATGCCTATGAAAATATTTAGAGGGATGTTTGGTTTAACAGGTTTATTTGTTGGAACTGCCCGCTGGATAATTTTTATATCCATGCTGTTTTCTTTTTCAACAATTCCAACTTCTTCTCTTCTTGAAAGAAGCGTGCTGTAGAGAGTCTCTTTTGCAGCAATGTTTTGCTCAAGGCTTTGATATTGGATTTTATTCTGGGTTTTGTCGTATTTCCTTTCCAGAGTAAGAAGGTCACTGTTTAGAGAGTTGAAAGTTGCCTGGTACTGTTCAAGACTCTTTTTTAGACCCTCATATTTTGCGTTGTCAGATTTTATCTCATCATTAATTTTCTTTTTAGCTGTTTCATATTCCTGTGCACTTGGAAACGAGCTTCTCGATACATTTGTATACTCCTTGTTTTCAAGTTCTATTATCTGAAGCTGAGTCTTGTCAATCTGGTTTTGATAGGTTGCGATGCTTGTCTTTAGCCTGTTGTATTCAATTTGATCAATTGGTGATTTCTCTGTTGTTGCTTTGAGTTCAAGTTCTGTTCGTTGTAAACGCAGATTATCCAGTTCTGTTTTTAATGCTGAGAGTTGGTCTGTAATAAGGGTTTTAACACTCCCAACAGAGTACTCCCTTTCTGTGGCTGTATAGTCAATATAACTTTCAGCAACAGAATTTGCAATGTCACTGGCTGTGAAGGGGTCGTTTGCAGGTGCAGTAATCATTACAACATTCGAATCTTTGAGAAGCTGTATATCTATCAGATAATCTCCTGGATATTTTGCATAAACATCGTTTAAGACACTTGAGCTTGAAAGAACAGCCAGTTGTGTCTGCATGTTTATTCTTGTGTTTTGAACACTTCCAAGCAAAAATGAGTTTTGCTCATCAATGTTAAATTCAAGGAGTGCTACACCTTCATAGACTGGTTTCGAATAAAATGTGAATACAAGAACACCTGACATAACTATAATGAATATTATCAGAATTAACCAGAAATTCTTTTTTGCCATAAAATAGTAATCACTAAAATTAATTTCATCATCCATTCTTCTTTTTGTTGTGGGATTCTTTTATAATATTTTGTTGAAACTGGCAAGTAGTTTATATGACATGATGCATGATACGTTTTTCAACTTCATAATCAATTACCATGTAAAGCACGATTCCTAGGATGTTGAAGAATATGTCTGTGGCTGAAAACGTTCTGGTAGGAATTCCTTTTTGCAAAAATTCTGTTGTGAGCGCAAATAAAAGAGAGATTACAAATGAGTAGAGGAGTGCTCGCCTGATCCTGAATAATTTGGATGTGAACATGAGTCTAACTAGAAATGTTAGAATAAAAAATGCAGGTATGTGAAAAATTGATATGTCAAACCCCAATCTTGGAATATTACTGGAACTTGTTGTAAGACCCATGAATAGAATTATTGCGTAAGAGATTGCAGCAATTGTAATTATTATTGATTTTTTCATTGATGTTTTGATTTTTTTTTGGTTTATATATCTTTTGGAGTAAGCGGATAATTACTGGGAATAGTCTGAAAACTGTTATAAAAGCATCAAAGTGTGTTTAGATGAAAAGTTAAAATATTGAATTTACAGGTTGTGACCTCAAAACAAAACGTTTAAATAATAGTATACTTTAGGTGTACTCTTATGGTATCAAAAGAAGAACAAGTATTGGAGTTGTTCCTAAACGAACCGACAAAGTACTGGCATTTTACAAAAATTGTTGAGAAAGTTCAAATTACTAAAACAGCAGCAAACAAATGGCTTAAAAAACTACAAAATAATAAAATCATAAACCGAATAAAACCTAAAGGAAAAATGCCATATTATCAAGGAAATTGGGAGCATAATAATTATAAAAATACGAAAAAACTATATGCACTGCAAAAACTTTATGTGACTGGACTAATTCCTAAATTGCAAAGACTAAAGAAAGCTCATACAATTATAATTTTTGGAAGTTATGTAAGGTCTGACTGGATAACAAATAGTGATGTTGATGTATTTATTTATGGGGATTGTGAGGATATGCCCTCTGATACAATGTGGCAAGGATTAGGATTTCAAGGAAAATCCAGAACAGTACAGGTGCATACGTTCCATACAAAAAAAGAGATGGAAGACGTCAAATCAGGTTTACTCAAGAATATTTTAAGAGGATATATTGTGAAAGGAGATATTTATGATGTCATAGGGGCGACTACATAATGAGAATCAAAATTGAAGATCTTAACACAGCATATGAAAAATGCAAAGACGGAAAAATTGTGTTTACTGAAAGAATTGACACAGAGCTTGTTGAATCCTTAATTAAACAAGCAAAGAGCGATTGGAAAGAAGTTACTGAAATGGAAAAACTCAGAGAAAGTCAAACAAAGAATTATTCATTGTTGTTCTGCAATAAATATGACATAATGCGAAAATTACTTCATGCACTTGCTATTTTTGATAAGCTCAAACCATCTGATCATAAATGTATTACTACTCATATCTGCATCAAGCATCCAAATTATGAACTTGATTGGAATACATTAGAGACAATGAGATTACTCAGAAACAATGTACAATATCGGGGCCAGCCCATAAATAGTGAAGTCTACAAATCCTACAAACTTAAGTTTCAGATATATATTTTTTCTATGTTTGGGTTTGTCGAAAAATTGCTTAAGAAACAACAATAATTATATATTTATATTTTCATCAATAACCATTTACTCTCTTCTCTTTTCTATGGAATATATACAGAATGAGAATAAAACCAAGTACAATAGCGCTCAATAAAAGAGTATTTCGTAATTTATAACTTTTCTTTGTTTCTGTTGTTGTTTCTTTTGTTTCATTGCCTGTTATATTTTTTACAGATGAACTATCACTTGTTATCTCCTGTTGTTCTTCTTTTGTATCCACTGCCAATGGCTGCGGTTCTGTTGCAGTTAATGCGAATAATCCCAGGTCTGAGTCAACTTCCAGGTAAAAATAATCATCATCTTCATCAACTTTTGTGTATTTTAGCTCTGTCCATTCAGTGTCATATTGCATTATCCTTATACTAGGCCATGTTTTGTTAGC
>Ga0114931_10005600_pt1 | contig 15515 bp, 13 predicted proteins | sample 2SBtaG_FD_89579 | JGI IMG/M metagenome (GOLD analysis project Ga0114931, IMG submission 89579) | Deep subsurface microbial communities from Kolumbo volcano to uncover new lineages of life (NeLLi) - 2SBTROV14_V59a metaG | ecosystem: Environmental > Aquatic > Marine > Volcanic | place: Kolumbo...
ATCTCGACCAGCGACACGACCACTTCCGCCGGAGGAGCCATTGTCGAGCCGCTCGCCGCGAAAAACGAACTGACTTTGGGCGAAGTGCTGGCCACTCTCAACGAAGCCGATCCGACTCGATTGCAGGCCGCCATTTCGGCCGATGGCAAGCGAATCGAGCTAACTGATTTAACCACCGATGCCGGCGGAACGTTTACGGTTACAGAATTAAACGGCTCCCGCGCGGCGTATGACTTGGGCCTGACCACGGCCGCCAGCGGAGGGGTCATCACCGGCGGTCGTCTGCTGTCCGGGTTGAATACGACGCTGCTGAGCAGCTTGAACGGCGGTCAAGGGATCAGCGGGCTCGGCCAAATCCAGTTGACCGATCGCGCCGGGGCAAGCGCCACGATTGATCTCGCCGGACTAGAAACGCTCGACCAGGTGCTCGCCGTCATCAACGCGGCGCCGGTCGCCATCACGGCACAAATCAACAACGCCCGAAATGGCATCGTGCTGAGTGACACCTCTGGCTCCACGTCGGGAAATCTGGTGGTTGCCAATGCCGATTCCACGGGAACGGCCGACCTGCTGGGAGTGGCCGTCAACGCGGCGGTCTCTTCGGTCGACAGCGGCAACCTTAAGCGGCAGACGGTTAGCGAGAACACGTCGCTGGCAGACCTGAACGGCGGAGCCGGCGTGGCCAGCGGCACGTTGACTATCACCGACACGACGGGCAAAAGTGCCTTGCTCGATCTCTCCCCCAGCGAAATCAAAACCGTCGGCGACGTGCTAGTGGAAATCGGCCGACTCAACCTTGGCATCAACGCGCGAATCAACGATGCGGGCGACGGCATCATCCTGATCGATACGGCCGGCGGCGCCACGCAACTTGGCGTGACCGAAGGCGACCGAACAACCGCCCGCGATCTGCACCTGCTCGGCGCGGCCACGACCGTTGATCTTGGCAACGGTCCAGTGCAAGCGATCGACGGCTCGACCACGCTGACCGTCAATCTGAGCGCCACGGACACGCTCAACGATTTGATCGACCAGTTGAGCGGCTTCGACGCCGGGTTCTCGGCCACGACGTTCAACGACGGTTCATCCAGCAACCCGATACATTTGCTCCTAAACAGCCAGAACGCCGGGACCGCCGGAGCGTTGCTGGTCGACGCCTCGAACGTCGGTTTTTCAGTCAGCGAGACGGTCGCCGCGCGCGATGCCTTGCTGCTGTTCGGTTCGCCCGACAATGCGAATCTCGGCATCTTGGCTAGTTCGAACACGAACACGTTTCAGAACGTCATCCCGGACGTTTTGCTGACCATCGGTAAGTCTTCGTCCGCACCGGTCACCGTCAGCATCAGCAGCACGAATGAAAAGCTGCTCGACGAGATCAACTCATTTGTTGACAACTACAACGCGGTCCGCACCCGTCTGGCCGACCTGACCCGTTTCAATCCGGAAACCGGGGACCGCGGCATTCTCGTGGGCGATAGCGCGGCGCTGCGCGTTGACGTCGATCTTTTGAATCTGCTCAGCGGCGGATTCTCGGGAGCCGGTTCGATCCGCTCGCTCGAGACGATCGGCATCAGCGTCAAAGGCGACGGCACGCTGGAATTCGATTCGACCAAGCTCGATCAGCGATTCCAAGACGATCCGAATTCCGTCCGCGATTTTTTCACCACCGAAGACGTCGGCTTCTCCGACCGCTTTTCCACGTTGATCGACCAGCTTGCGGCCGGCGACAACTCGCTGTTGCTGAATCGAATTGATTCGCTAAGCAGCACGATCCAAACCAATAGCGAACGCATTGATTTCCTGAACAAGCGATTGGATAGCCAGCGCGAACAGTTGCTCAACAAATTTATTCAAATGGAGCAGGCAATCGCCAAATCCAAGAACAGCCTCACCGCGTTGCAAGGGTTGGTGCCACTGCCCCCGCTCTAATACATCTCCCACGGTTACGAAAACGGATTCGCTTTATTTAACATGGTCCATGACGAAGGAGTCGCATGATGAACCTCTCGGCGCGTGACAATTATTTAACCACCGAAGTCATGACGGCCACGCCGCAAAAACTACAGCTCATGCTGATCGAAGCCGCCCTGCGGATGGGGCAGCAAACGATCGAGCATTGGAAGGCGAACGAAGAGGAACAGGCCGTCGACACGCTGATCCGCTGCCAGCAGATCATTACCGAGTTGCTTTGCGGGCTACAGCCTGATCAGGATTCCGAATTGGTTCGCCGCGTGGCCAGCGTCTACCTGTTTATCTTTCGCTCACTGTCCGTGGCTCATCTCGAGCGCAGCGAGCAGAAGGTTGCCGACGCCATGTCGGTCCTCGAAATCGAACGCGAGACGTGGCAGCAGGTCTGCGCCAAGTTGGGCACCCGCCGCGACGACGAACCGAGCTCCGAAAGCGGCCTGATGATCGAAGCCTAGGCGGCTTGCCGTGCCTCGTGATCTTGGAACCGCGACCGCCGCTTACGGATTTTGGCACTCCGGCGCGGAAAGACCAAATACCGCCGAGGCGGGCAAACCCTCGCCGAGTGGCCCACGGCGTGCGACGCAGAGGTGACTCGGCGGCAACGGAAACCGTGACGATCCGTCGACGCCGACGTGGCCACGCCGATGTGAAAGAAACGATGCAAGGAAGCCGTGGCGGGAATGCTGCCGGGCGATCATCGCCGGGCGCTTTACCGGCCCGTTAACCAAGGAGGCAGCGCTATGCTACGGATTTTTATCGGTTGGGATTCACGCTTTCCCGAACCGGCCCATGTGCTCCGGTACAGCTTGAGAAAACACTCGAGCATTCCGCTCGACATCAAGTACCTCGACCTCGGCGAGTTGGCCGAAAAGCACGGCTTCGACCGCCGGCACGACCCGCTCGCCTCGACCGAATTCACTTACACCCGGTTTCTCGTGCCCTATCTCTGCGGTTACGAAGGCAAGGCCGTCTTCATGGACAACGACATGCTTTGTTTTTCCGACATCAAAGAGCTCGACGAACTCGACATGCAGAGTCTTGCCCTGCGCGTGGTCAAGCATGATTATCGGCCGACCAATACGGTCAAGATGTACGGCTGCCCGCAGACGTCCTATCCGCGAAAGAACTGGTCCAGCCTGATGATCATGAACTGCGGCATGCTTCGCATCTGGACGAAGGAGATCGTGGCAACGGCCGGCGGCGCCTTCTTGCATCGCTTTGAAGATATTCCCGATGAGCGGATCGGCGATCTTCCACACACGTGGAATTCGCTCGACGTGATGGACGAAAGCACGGCACTGCTGCATTACACCAACGGAGGTCCTTGGTTCGAGCAATACGAAAATCACGCGCACGCGGACGTCTGGTTTCGCTACCGTGACGAGATGCGTGCGGCCGCGCGAGACGAAGCGAAACGCCATTCGTTGCGCGGCCCCCACACGGCGAACATCGCGACCGCCGACGAAACCCTGACGCCCGACGGCCCGTGACCTCTTGGTTTCGTTCGGCCCGTGGCGACGCAATCAGTAAAGCCATTCTTTCACGCGGAGATGGCAAAAGCCGCCGCCGCGGCCGCCGCGTGGGAATGGTTCGATTGACGATCTCCGTCGGCACTCCTATGATGCCGGCAGTGATGTGTCGTGCCCCCCTGCGCCGACGGAGAATGCAACGTGAAGACCACCAAACGGCTGATCCACGTCGGGCATAGCCCCGACCCGGACGACGCCTTCATGTTTCACGCGCTGGCGAATCGCAAGATTGAAACCGGCGACTACGAATTCACCCATGAGTTGGTGGATATCGAAACCCTGAACCACCGAGCGCTCAACGGCGAGTTGGAGTTGACCGCCGTCAGTCTGCATGCCTATGCGTTTTTGTCGGACCAGTACGTCCTTTGCTCGTGCGGCGCCAGCATGGGGGATCAATACGGCCCCATGGTCGTTGCCACGACCAAGCTTCCACTCGACGCGATGCGTGACAAAACCATCGCCGTGCCGGGCACGATGACCACGGCCTATCTGGCCTTGCGAATGTGCCTCGGTATCGATTTTCGCCACGTGGTCGTGCCGTTCGATCAGATTATCGACGCCGTCGAAGCGGGTCGCTTCGGCGACCAGGCGATCGATGCCGGATTGATCATTCACGAAGGACAGTTGACCTACGGCGACCGGAATCTCGAATTGATCGTCGACACGGGCAAGTGGTGGTATGAAGAAACCGGCCTGCCGCTTCCCTTGGGAGCCAACGCGCTGCGCAAGGATCTTGGCCCCGAGACCTTGAATGAGGTCCACCGCCTGTTGCGAGAAAGCATCGATTACGGGCTTCAGCATCGCGACGAAGCACTTGATTACGCCTTGCAGTACGGGCGCGATCTCGACCGCGACAAGGCCGACCGGTTTGTCGGCATGTATGTCAACGATTGGACGCTCGACTTTGGGCCCCGTGGGCGAGAAGCCGTACGACAGCTTCTCGCGCGGGGCCATGCGGCCGGCGTGATTCCGCGTCTGATTGAACCGGAATTTGTCGGATAAAATCGAACCAACCTGCATGCCGTCGCCGCGTGTTGTCGAACAGGTGATCGTTTGCGGATCGCCCGGCAAGCGGGTCGTGCTGAAAGACTTGCCCTCGTTGCGCCGCGTTTCGCGGGTTCGGGCATCCCGCATAAGAACCGCCGGAGTGCCGATGCTTACGCCTAGGGGACGCCGTTGTTCGTGCCAAAGCCCCCCGCCCCACCCGTCAAACGCACGTCCTTTCTCGGTATTTTCCTGGCAGTCGTCGCGGCACTGTTGGGCTCGGCGGTGTTGTTCTTTTTGACGCTTGGCGCCTTCGGCGTTATTGTCCTGGTCGCGGGCGGTTTGTTCGCCATGGTGGCTCTGCAATACCTTCTATGGGGGCGATGGCTTGGCCCGATGATCCGGCGTGAGGTCGACGCGGAAGAGCCGTCGTCCGCGTCCGACGATGATTGAATTCGGCCTCCCCGCATCAACCGGCCAAGTGGCTGCCTTTAACCGCTCTCGGTTCGTTGGCCATTCCGGGCGCCTCTGAAGCACGGCCCGCCCGTGTTACACTAAGTAGCAGTGGTAAAGTCGCCATGCGCGGCGACTCGCTCGAATCATCCTGTTTCTCTTATCCAGCACCGCGAAGCATGTCAGCCTCGTCAACCTCTCACCCAACGACCGAATCGCCCGCGGACTGGGCAGCGGACTTGGATCGCCGCATCGATGAACTCTTCCCGCGGATGGTGTCCGTGCGCCGCCACTTGCATCAACAGCCCGAACCAAGCGGCGAAGAAGTGGAAACGACGCGTTATCTGGCGGGCTTGCTCGAAGCGGAGCAATTCGACGTACACGTTGCCAGCGACGGTCGAGGCCTGGTGGCCGAGCCTGACGGGCAACCACCGTCCGAGCCGCGTCTGGGAATCCGAGCCGACATCGACGCACTGCGAATCCACGACGTCAAGCAAGTCCCGTATCACAGCCTAAAACCGGGCATCATGCACGCCTGCGGGCATGATGCCCACTCCGCGACAGTTCTGGGGGCGGCGTTGGCGCTGCGCGAGGCGGCGGCCGATTCCACGTTGCCGTGGCCCGTTGTTTGGCGAGCCATCTTTCAGCCGGCCGAGGAAATCTCGGAAGGGGCCAAAAAGATGATTGCCGACGGGGCGATCCATGGCGTGGAGGCCGTGGTCGCCGCGCACATGGACCCCTCGCGGCCGGTCGGTCGTATCGGCCTGCGCGAGGGAATGCTTACCGCGAACTGCGACGCATTTCGCATCACCGTTCACGGCCGGGGGGGCCATGCCGCACGGCCCCACGAAACGATCGATCCGATTACGGCCGCCTGCCAGTTGGTTGGTACTTTGTACATGTTCGTGCCGCGTTCGACGAATAGTCAGGATGCCGTGGTGGTTTCCATCGGGCAGATCAGCGGGGGCCACAACGCAAACGTCATTCCAGAAGAGGTCACGCTTCGCGGCACGCTTCGCACCTTGAATCTATCGGTACGCGATCGCACGATCGAGCACATCCGCCATCTGGCCCGCGGGTTGGCGGAAACTTCGCGTACGGAGATGGATATCGAGTTTTCCGGCGCGTGCGACGGCGTTCAGAACGACCTCCAAATCACGGGCTTGTTGCGCGACGCCGCCGGCAACCTGTTGGGAAAATCACAGCTTGATGAGATCCCGCGGGCAAGTATGGGGAGCGAAGATTTCTCCGCCTATCTTGAGCATCTTCCTGGGTCCATGTTTCGTTTGGGTTGCGCGGGCGAGACGACCGGTACGTCTCCCCTGCACACTCCGACGTTCGACATCGACGAACGCGCGATGGCAATTGGCGCGAAGATTTTCGCACGCGCGGTGGTTACGTGGTGTGATCCTTCGCGTCGTCGATAACCGCGGTGTGCCCCGATGAGCAAACTCACTTTCCACGCTAGTTCTGGGCCCACGCTCGGCATCGAGATCGAGCTGGCGCTGGTCGATGCCGAAACCATGGCTCTGGCGAGCGGCATTCAGCCCATTCTCGACCGGATTCCCGATCCCCTCAAAGGCAATGTCAAGCCGGAGTTGATGCAATCCTGCGTCGAGATCAACACCGGCATCTGCAACACGGTGGCTGACGCCGAGCGCGATCTGCGCGCCAAGCTGGAAGTCATTGAACGCATTACCGATGAAATCGGCCTGCGCTTGTGGTGGGGCGGCACGCATCCTTTTTCGCTGTGGCAGCAACAGCAGATCACGCCCGATGACCGCTATTTGCAGCTTGTCAACTTGTTACAGGAAATGGCAAGGCGACTGGTCACGTTCGGCCTGCATATTCACGTCGGCGTCGACTCCGGCGACAAGGCGGTCATGATCTGTGACCGTATCATGCAGCACTTGCCCACGCTGCTGGCACTGACCTGTAGCAGCCCTTACTGGGAAAATCACGATACCGGGCTGCAATCGCATCGCTCGAAGATCATGGAAGGGCTGCCGACCGCCGGGTTGCCGACGCTGATGCGCAACTGGAGCGAGTATGTCTGGCTCGTAGGCCACCTTGTCGAGACGGGCTTTATCAACACGATTCGCGAAATCTGGTGGGACGTCCGCCCACATCATAATTTCGGCACGGTCGAAGTTCGCGTTTTCGACATGCCTGGCAACCTGGAAGACTGCCTCAGCGTCGCGGCGCTGGTACAGTGCCTGGTCAAGGCATTATCGGATCAGATTGATGAAGGCACCTATCAGCACGATTGCCACCCGATGATGGTTCGGCAAAACAAATGGCGTGCTTGCCGGTTTGGCGTCGAAGCCGAATTGGTCGATTCGTTCACCTACGAGGTGCTTCCTCTTCGCCGCATCGTCGAAAAGCTGGTCGCACGGCTTCGCCCGACCGCCGAAGAACTTGGTTGCGCCACGTATCTCGAACGTGTGCTAGAGATCACCGCGCGGCCGAGTTGGGCCGAGCGGCAAACGGCGATTCTTCGCGAGACCGGCGATCCGGCGGAGATCGTCCGACAGCTTTCCGACATCTCGAGGATCAGCCGGCCCGATCGACGCATCACGCCGTGATCCGTCTTGCCGGCGACCGTCACGCTTTTCCGCCGAAATAATCCGGCTCGTTGCCCGGCTTCCACTTGATGTTGCAACCGATGCTGGGCTGTTGTTCGGCGGGCACTGGTCCGCCCGACAAGACGGCGTCCAAGGCGGCTCGCAAATCTTCGCCGGTGACCGGAATACCGCTGTCCGGGCGGCTACCGTCCATCTGTCCGCGATAGACGAGCTTTTGATCTTTGTCGAACACATAGAAGTCCGGCGTACACGCGGCGTGGTAGGCCTTGGCCACCTGTTGTGATTCGTCATAAAGGTACGGAAACGTGTAGCCTCGCGATTCAGCCTCTGCGACCATCTTTTCCGGCGAATCATCCGGATAGTTCGCGACATCGTTCGCATTGATCCCCACGACGGCCACGCCCTTATTTTGATATTCGCCAGCCAGCTTCGCCAGGGCATCTGCAACGTGTTTTACATAGGGGCAATGGTTGCACATAAAAATGACCAACAGCGCCGGCGCGCCGTTGAAATCCGCCAGCGAAACGCGCTTGCCGTGCGTGTCCGGTAACGAAAAGTCGGGGGCTTGGGTTCCCAGGGGAAGCATCGTGCTGGGGGTGAGTACCATCGGTCGATCTCCGACTTCGGGTTTGATTTCAGAGGGTTCTTCACGCTTTGAATCGTCACGATCCAATGATCGCATCTTAACAAACCGCGCCGCCGGCTCCAGACCCGCTGCCGATGGCCAAGGTTAGCAAAACGCGAAAAGCCGCCCATTAGAGGAAATCGAGCAAGCTGGTTTGCAAAATCCGGCTCGAGGTTTGCAACGACGCCTGGAATGCGGCCTGGCGAGCGGTGAAGTTCGAGATGGCCGCGGCAAGATCAGTATCAATCTCATTCGAGAGGGCCTGTTTCAGGGAGATTTTTTCGTCGGTCAATCGCTGGTCGAGCACTTCGAGGCCTTGTTGCCGCGCGCCCAATTCGGCTCGGGAAAAATTCAACTGCAAGGCCGAGTCATCCAATAAACTGATCGACCGCTCGATGTCTTGCGAATTGTTGCCGCGTAGCGCGTCACGAAGGCGGATCAGCGCGGTGAAAACCCCGGCGACCTCTTGTGGATTGACGTCGCGGCCGGTGATGGTTTCCGTCCCCCCGCCGACGGTCGGCGGGCCGCTCTGATCTTGACCTTCGGGCACAAGCCCCAAGGCGTTGGCGGCGAAACTGGCCGGGTCTCGAAGCACGGCGAACTGGGCGGTGGTCGCCGTGTCACTGGTGATCAGCTCGATGCCGTTCCCAACCGAAGCCAACTGCGCGGTCACCGCGCTAATCGGCACTTGATTGTCAGGATGGTTGTTGATCAGATCGATGACGTCGCCGATGGTCGCTGCCCCAGAGACGTCAATTGCCAACTGCTGACCGTCCTTGCGCCGAATGATGAAGTCCTGCCCGGCGGCGCTCGGCACGCCCACCCCATGGTTCAACTCATCAAGCCGGGTATCTCGCGTAAAGCTGCGGACCCCCAATTGCGTGGCGGTCGCTCCGCCGTTTTCGCCGACGGAAAAATCGGTTCCGCTCAGCCGCGATCGAAGATCAATTCCATTGTTCGAGTCATTGATCTCTGCCAACACGCCGGCTGGCGAACCGTTGAGGATGTTCAGCAAATCCTCCACCGTGACGGCGGACGCCAGGCTGATCGTAAAAGTCTGCCCGTCATTTTCGATCACCAGTCCGGCTGACTGATCGAACTCGATGCCGCTTCCCCCGGCGGTGATTCCGGTTGCCAGAGGATCATTTGTAGTTGCCTGGATGGTCCCTGTGCCGTCGTTGCTTGACTCAAGCTTTGTATCGAGTTTTGCCGTGAAGGTGCCTTGATTGTTGATCGCCGTGTTGATCTGGTTGGCGGTCGACACGCCATCCTCGATCGTCACGATCAAGGTTTTCGCGACGCTGTCGTAGGCCGCCGCTTCCGACCCCGCAGTGCCGGGACCGCCATCGACGAAAGTGACGGTCACCCCGTTTTGTGCCGGGCCGCGCTGCGCGGCTTCGATGACCAGGTCGTTGTTGCTGCCGGTCGGGTGAATCACGGTGCCGGCCCGTACGCCGAGAATGTTGGCCAGCGGTGTGGTTTCTCGAAGTTTCGGATCGAGATCCTTGCCCGTTAGCAATCCGGTGCCGACGCCGGTTTCTTCGAGAATCCCCAATTCGGCGGCCGTGGTGCCGCTGCCAACTTCGCGGACGGTCAGGTTGCCGCCGCCGGCCGTATCGAGCTGTAGTTCGAGTCCCGTGGCCGAGATGTTGACCGTCAACGTCCGTCCGGGCGGCGGATTGGCTTCGATCAGATCGGCCACGTCCCCGAGAGTGGTTGCCGTGCTGATATCGATGACCTGCGGCGTCAGCGTGACTCCGTCCGCAATAGCGATGCTGCCGGGGCTGATTCCGCTGCCGGCACGCAAATCGGTCAGTCGTGTGTCGGCCGTAAGAATGGGGTTCAGGTCGACCGTCCCTTGCACGCCCGTCGAAAGCCCCCCGAACACCTCTTGACCGTGCAGGTTCGTTTGAAAGAGCACGTCGATATCCGAGTAGCTGAGCAGGTGCTCCTCATTGCCTTGATATTGAACCACGTTTCCCACGGCTTGGAAGGGTTGCTGCGTTGTCTGCGAACCGGCAAACAGGAACCGCCCTCGGAAACGCTGGTTACCCACGTCGATCAACTGCTGAATCGCGTTGTCCACCTCGATCGCGACCGCCGAACGCTGCGCGTCGCTGCTTGTCACGTCGGAGACGCTCAGCGCGGAGCCTTGGATCTCGGAAAGCAACCCGGAAACACCTCCCAGCGAGGAGTCCGTGGCCGTGAGAAACGAGAGGTTCGTTCCCAGATTGGTTTGTACCTGATCCTTCCGCTCCAGAAGTCGTTGCAGGCTGATCGCGCGCTGCGCGGCCGGCGCGTCTTCGCTCGGAGCCGAGATGCGCCGCCCGGTGCTGATCTGCGATTGAACCCGAAACAGTTCACGCTGATCGGACTGAAGCTGCGAGAGCAGCCGCGACCGCGTAAGCGAATCGCTGATGCGGGTGGTTGGAATCGGCAGAATCGGAGGCATGGTTGACTTGCCGCGACGGGCGGTCGTTTACAGGTTCACGAGAATTTCCATCAAGTCGCTTAGCGTGGCGATATAGCGTGCCGAAGCTTGAAAGGCCTTCTGGAAAGTGATCAGCTGCACGGCTTCTTCATCCAGGCTCACGCCGCTGATGGCCAGCTGTTTGCCCTTGAGCGCTTGTTCAAAAACGCGAAAACCTTCGGCTACGGACTTGGCCACCGCGGAGCCTTGCGTCACGCTGCCGGTCAGTTGATCGTAAAGCCCGGTTAGGGTACTGCCGTTTTGGGAATCAAGCGGTTGATCGAGCAGCCCGGCGAGCGTGACGGCATTTCCCGTTCCTTGGCCGATGCCCGAATCGCTGGCGGCGAACTTGGTCGGGTCGTTGAGAATCGTACTGCTCACGCCGAGGTCTTGGGCCGTCGTTCCCGAGAAGAACGTGTTCACACCCAGCGCCGCCAGAATGCCGGAGGAATCGCCGGCGAACGCGAAGTCCTGGTTCACCGAATCGCTGGTGATCGACAGCCGGCGGTCGCTCGTCACCGATGCCGAAATGCCACTTACCGCGCCGATCGACGCGGCCAAATCAGTCAGCGACGTATCGGTATCCAATCCGTTCAAGTCGACACGAATGTCGGTCGTCTGCGTCAATCCCGTTTGTTTGTTGAACACCTGAATCTGAAAATTTCCATTCTCGGGCGTGAACTTCAATCCCGCGGCATCCAACGGTGAGGTAACGTCGTCGACGGCAAATTCGCTGGTCAACTGCTGATAGCCGGTCAAGCCTTGGCCGGAAGCAAAAATGCGGTTGAACTCGAAAGCCAACGTCGAGGACAGATTGTCGATCTGGTCAATGAAGCCGCCGAGTATCTGGTCTCGTGCCTGGTACAAACCGGCCAACTCTCCGGAGCCGGCTTGCAGCGGCGAATTGGTCTCGGCGATTTGTAGCGTGGCGATGGTCAACGCGCGGTCGGTGCTCAGCGCGACGTTGACCTGTTTGGCGGATCCTTCAAAGACGAGAAAATCGCCGCCGCTAAAGACGTTCACGGCGCCGCTATCCTGCTCGATCGTCTTAACGTCGACCAGTTCTGACAATTTGGACAGCGCCACGCCACGTTGATCCCGCAATCCGACGGCGTCGCTTTGCGACGTGCCTCCTCCTTCGAGGTTCGTGATTCGCACGTTCAACGAGCGGATTTCCTCGATCAGTCGGTTGACGTCCGACGCCACCGACTTGACGCGTTCGTTTACATCGAAGCGCGCGTCGCGAACGCGGCTCACCAAGCGATTGATGTCGCCCGTAAGCGTTTTGCCCTGCAGTGCCGCCAAGTTGCGCACCGTGGGGCTTTCCGGCTGGTTGAGTACCTCGGAGACGCTCGAAAAAAAGTTGTTCAGCGACGTGCTCAGGTCTGTCTTGTTCAACTCACCCACGATGGATTCGAGTTGTTGGTACGTTTCCTCTTGGGTTGCCGCGCTGGCGCGATCGCTTGACGAGCTGCGCAGCCGCGATTCCAGGAAGCGGTCGATTCGCTGAACGACCCCGTCGACCTGGACGCCGAGCCCCAGGAGCAAGTCGCCTTTGCGCTGCGTCGCGGCGGGGGAGAAGTTAACCTGCTCGCGGACATAGCCCGGCGTGTTCGCATTCGCGATATTCTGCCCGGCAACTTGCAGGCCGATCTTCTGCGCCTGAAGCGCGTTGTTCGCGAGCTGGATGGAGCTGAAGAGCGACATGATTGCCGTTTGCCCAAGTTCACGATTCTACCACAACAACATTAGGCCGCGTGGTCTACCAACGATCCGGAATGACCGGCCGAAGTGCCCTTTCCATATGTCGGCTGTAAACGGCCGCCGGTGGCAATTATCTCGAGTACCTGAGACAGATGCAGAAGAGTTCGTTGAATCAGCACCCAGTTCGTCAGACTGTGGTGCTGGATCAAACGTGATTTCATGGCGCTTTGGGTAAACTGCTCGCGCAACAAGTCTTGCTGTTCCGTGGGAAGTGAACCGCTCAGCCGACGCAAGCTATCGGCTGGCAACCCTTGACCCGCGGCCTGGTCGAGCATGACGGAGCGGCGTTCTTGGCACTGTTGCAACCGCGCCACCAAGTCGTTCTCGCGGGGTTGGATCGCCGCGAGCGAATCCGCGTCGGCCGCTGCCAGCGCTTGGCGCTTCTGGCCGAGCAGCTCGAGCAGCTCGTCCTGCAAGAGAGAAAGCTCGCTGAGAAAGCCTGAGAGTTCCGATTCCCACCCGGACTGCATACCGCGTCCTTTCATTGCCATCGTGGCATCGTGCGATCGTTGCTGGCAAAGCCTAACCCCGGAAAACCCGGCCCGGATTGTCGGCCGCCGCCGTGGCCTATTTGCGTGTTAGCGTGAACAACTCGTACATGGGGTCGGTAAAGGTCTTGGCGCTAGCGTCGGACATCTTTTCAGCCAACATCTGGTCCAGTTGGCCGCGGAAAACCTCCTCGGCTTGCCCGCCATGAAAATATGGCGCCTTGCCGACGGTCGACCGCATGGCCTTAAGCATCTGGCCAAAAAAGGTTTGGCCGAAAAAATCATCAAACGCCTCGCGGGTTGCATCCGCCGGCGGCCGATCCGTTGGCCAACGTCAGGCTGAATCGTGACCGGCGAAAGTGTCGTGGAAAGTGTCGTGGAAAGTGCGTCCATGCCAGTCGGCTCCAGTCCTGCCCGAACGATCAATGGGTTGGCGGTTTATTGCAGGATCAATTTTCCGTGCAACTTCCCGCTGCGGTCGAGCGTCTTGATGATGTCGACAATGTCAGCGGCCGGCACCTTAATCGCGCCCAACGCCGTAACCAACTCTTGCAACCGCGCCGGCGCCGGCGCGCCGGTGGTCAGCGGAACGAACTTACCCAACTCCGCGTTCTCGCCGGTTCCAATCGCCAGATTCTTGTGGGTAATCAGTACGGAGCCGATCTCGACGTTGCCGTCGATCACGATGCTTCCGGTGCGCTCGTTGATCACCACGCGGGCCTCGGTGCGGACGTCCGATTCGAGCAGGATCTCTAGTGACAACACCTGCGAAATAAAGTCGACCGGATCGCTCGCGTATTGTGGCGGGATTCTCACTTCGATGTTCACCGGGTTGAGGGCGAGCGACAGGCGTTCGTCGCTACCGGCGCTTCCCAAGGGAGGGCGATTGATCACCTCGGAAATGGCCTGCGCAATCTCGAAGTCCGCGTGATTTCGATCGAGCACCAACGTGAACTTGCCGTCTTTCATATAGACGTTGAAAAAGTCCTCTTCCAAACGGCAGCCGCCGTAAATCTTCGCCGTGGACGCCAACGCCGGATCTTCAATCGTCAACGAGCCTTCGGCAAAGGCAAAGACCCGCGGACTGTTGACCTGCGGCCCTTGAAGGGGCGTCACGAACAGTCGCCCCCCCTCGAGGCTCTTAGCCGAGCCAATCGAACTTACCGAACAGTCGACCTTATCACCTTGTCGCGCGCCGGTGGCCGGAACGGTTGCCGTGACCGCCACGAGCGCGACGTTCTTCGCGTCTTTCAGCTCCTTGAGGCCATCCGAACCGAGCGGGTTTCCCATCAGCTTCATGGCCGTCGCTAGGCTGCGGATCGTCGGCAGAAATCGGCCGCCATCGCCTGTGCCTTTGAGACCCACGACCAAACCCAAGCCGTGCAATGTATTTTCTTCCTGCCCCTTCACGCGGCAGATGTCCTTGATTCGCGTCGCCGCGCTCGCCGGAGCGGCAACCAACAACGCCAGCGTCAAAATCGCCAAGCGACACGCCATCGGCCGGCCCGACCTGCGCGGCATTTTGTTTCTGAATGTGATCCGCATGAATTCGTCAGCTTGTTTCAAAGGCCTGCGAAATCTTGTGATTCCAAGGACGTTTGTGATCTCAGCGGCGACGGTCAGACCGGGGATGGAAAACCGACGCCGCGGCGTGAGCCGCAACTTGATCTTGCAACTCGCCAATCAAAACGGCGAGAAACGGTCCAACGCTTTCAACAGCCATCCGCGACGGTAACCGTCCCGCACGTTGCCTTTTTCGTGCTTGTGGATGCTCAGCTCCGCTACGTCCTCGCTGAGCACCGTGTTGGCTGGAGTCACGTCTTCCGGGCGAACCATGCCGGTCAGCGAGTAATGCCAGACTTCATTGTTATTTTCGATGTCACGATGGGCCTCGACCACCAGGTTTCCGTTCGGGCGGATGTCGACCACGGTGGCGGCGATCGTGAATTGCAACGAATCGCGAGTTTCCAAGTCGGACTGCGCCTGAAGCCGGCTTTGCAGCTTTCCCTGGATCGTCGGGTCGCCGTCGTTTTGGGCGGCTGGCTTTAGGTCCAGCCCGCTAAGCTGTATCCAATCCAGCAGTTGGGCTTTCAAGTTCGCCTGTTTGCGCCGCTGCACGTCACCCTCACTGATGAGCTGCGACTTCTCGTTGACGATAATCGTGATCAGATCGTAAAGCTGAACTTCCCGTGGCGGGGGAACCTTGATGTAAAACCACGAGCTGTCTTCCAGCGTTAGAGCGTTGCGCTCGCCAGGCGCGCCAAACAGGCTTGAACTCTGTGCTCTCGCGGTCGCGGTGCCCAAGCTTGCCATCGCAAACAGGAACATCGCGGCGGTCGATCTAAAGATTGTGCCGGATGATTTCATTTAACGCGCCTTTCGTGCAGACTGCCAACCCGACCTAACCTGCGGTTGATGATGCTCGCGGAGGTCCTTCCGTGCGGGCGATTCAAGGCTCATCGTGATCTCGCGTTTGCCCAGTGTCGCGTCAACAGCGGTAGACCGATTCGAGACGTTCTGAACGGCCAGAATGTTTCCCGCACCAGGCGACCGGGCCGGTCGCGGCTTCAAACGCGGCGCGTCTTGGCTCGGCTTCGCATCTTGCCGTGTGAGCACGCCGGGCGCCGGACGTTGGGCGTGACGGCCTCG
>Ga0114931_10005601_pt1 | contig 15514 bp, 19 predicted proteins | sample 2SBtaG_FD_89579 | JGI IMG/M metagenome (GOLD analysis project Ga0114931, IMG submission 89579) | Deep subsurface microbial communities from Kolumbo volcano to uncover new lineages of life (NeLLi) - 2SBTROV14_V59a metaG | ecosystem: Environmental > Aquatic > Marine > Volcanic | place: Kolumbo...
GATCAGGTTCACGATTCAGGAAACAACGTGTCCAATTTTTACCATCCTGTTCCCAAGTGTTTGTTTCACGTACCCCACGTGTATAACGCCGAACCGTCCACGCACCATTACGTAATGGATACATAAAACAATTATGGTCAGTACCATGTTCCTCACCTTTTGATACAGTTGTAAATACACCACGCATACCTAGCTTTGTATGTGCTTTCAATATATCAAACGTATGTGCCACCAACATATAATGATCCTGGTCCCACCAGAAACTAGCACCTGACTCGTCAAGAAAGTCAATCAATTTCAAATGTTCAGAATCTAAAGGAATATGTTGTTTTTGTCCTAATAATTTTTCCCGTGATTGTTCATCAGATTGTTCACCATCACCGAACCCAGGTTTGATACGTTTTCTTCGACCGGTTGTGACTTCCAAATGGTCACGCCAATTCGGAGGTATATGTTCTAATTTATCACCTTGTTTGATCAATTTCAAACCATCTGTGCCGACTAACTTACGATGCCAAACCCACATATTACTGCCACAAATATCAACATGTGATTCAAAAGCGAAACCTGTTTTCAATGACATCAAATGTAGTATTGAACGAGCCAACGCAGCATGTTCCGTGTGATTTGCTGTGGGTACATCATCAAGATACACATATACGTGTAAACCTTTACCAGAAGTGGACCGACGGATTGTGGTCCAAGATAACTTACAAGCAGATTCACGGACCATGTTCAATTGTTCTGCTGTAAGTTTTGAAGGATGTTTATCGGAGTGTCCGATTATTGCATCAAAGTCATATGCCACCCATTTAGAGACTTTATTAACCCAGTCCCACCCCGTCATACCTATACCTTCAGCGTGTTCATTAAGATTGAACCCTAAAGGTTTATCTTGGTAGGTTGGTTCACTGTTCGCATTATACGGTATGCGGAAAGATTTCCAGACTTGACCATCATTATCTGTCCAACCATTCCATTGTTTACCTTTATATTCACCTTTGATACGTTCACCACTGTCACGTGCTACGTTGACCTGACATTCCATATTATATGAGTATTGTGATGCTAGATCAGCGTGAGTATTAGCTTCTAAAAAGTTTTTGATTGTTTGCGTCCGATTCACGTTTGATGCTCCCATCACGTTTTTCGTCCAAAATTCATCACATCAGTTTGATGTGATGCTTAGCGCTTTATCCTGCTACAATGGTAAGCGCCCAGGACAAAAAAACATACAATAAAAAAATGTTTTTTATAACCCGTTGTAACGTAACGGGTTACGATCCGACGACTATACACACAACTATTATATTGGGGAAAGTCTAAGGGTAAAAATGCGCCCTACATAGTAATGAAAAAAATTGTCGTCTGTCTGGACTTTGCGCGTATATTTCCGTATTCTAGGCGCTTCCCATTGTAGACCCGTTCTATATCCATTTCTGTACTCAAACTGATCGGAGGAAATTTTGATGTGATGAATTTTTTTAGTCTGTTTTTTGATGCACCCATCACGACTAACAAAAGGTAAAAATGATGTCTAATGTTGCAACTGAAGAAGCCCAGGTTGAAGAAACTAAGCCAAAACGAAGATTAGACTACGTTCCGCTATCTCTGATTATTGAATCAGAAGTTGCACTACGTGGAGTTGACCGGAAGTCTGAGGATTATCTTCAACTCGCCCAGTCTATTCGTACTGATGGAGTGCTTGAACCTGTTCTTCTGCGTGAGATTCAAGATGAATCTGGGGTTATGCGGTATGGTTTGATCAATGGATTGCAGCGATATACTGCGTCGAAGGATGCAGGGTTTACGGAGATTCCTGCCCATATCGTTGATATTGATGAAGCTGACTTGATGCAGGCACAGATTATCACGAATCTGCATCGTGTTGAAACGCGACCCGCACAATATGCTGTGCAGTTGCGTCGTCTTATCTCGCAAAATCCTATGCTTACTATGCAGGATTTGGCGAATACGTTGTCCGTTTCAATTAAATGGATCAACGATCGTTTGTCACTAACTAAGCTCCACAAGGATATTCAAAAACTTGTGGATAGTGATGAACTGAAACTCGCAAATGCTTATGCGCTTGCGAAGTTGCCTGTTGAGCAACAAATGGAGTATGTGGATCGTGCTTTGACTGAGAAGTCGGTTGAATTTACTGGCCTAATCGCACAACGTGTCAAGGAGATTCGTGATGCGAAGCGCGAGGGTCGTGAACCGAAGTCTCAAGAGTTTGTAGCTGTCGAGCGTGTTCAGAGTTTGAGTGATCTCAAGACTGAACGAGCCAATTGCGGTGTTATGAAAACTGTCTTGGATAATGTCAAGGCAAAAACTGCTGAGGATGGTTGGAAAGCTGCCATCAATTGGGTTTTGCGTATGGACCCGTTGAGTGTTGAGCAGCAAAAAGCTAACTACGAAGCGAAAACCAAAGAACGAAAGGAGTTACGTGAAAAAGCAAAACTTGAAAGAGAAAAGAAGCAAAAAGAAGATGCAGCACGTAAACAAACTGATTTAATGAACCTGTAACAATTTGCGAGGAAAAAATGGTAAATGATTTAACATTGCAACCTGCCCAGGTTAATGCTGTAAGTAAGTATTCGACGCCGGAAGTTCTTGCGGATGTGCTTACAGCAAGTGATTATATTCCGTACATCCAATTAGTGGGTGCATCATCAAATCTAGCTAAAGCTGGTAACTTCCAAATCGGACACTTTGGTTTGTTCCGTGGAAAAGAACCAATTGATCTTGGTGATTCATTTACAACGGTTGTACTTAGTTGGCGACCCCGTGCAATGGAGTTTGGTGAAGATGTTATCTCGATTTTCAATCCAGAAAATCCTGAGTTCATTCGCATCAAAACCGCTGCGCAGAATAACCAACAGGGATATGTATTCGGTCCTGAGTATTTGATGTATTTGCCTGATTTTGATGAATTGGCAGTTTACTTGTATGGAAATACTTCCTCACAATTGGAAGCTCCAAACGTACAAGCTGTTCTTGAAAAACAGAATCAAGTGAATGAGTATCAACCTATAACGATATACTCAGAACTTGTTGAGAATCGTAAGAGACAAAGTTGGCACGTTCCTTGTTCCAAACCGTCAGAAACACCATTAGAGAAGATGGTGAATCCTGATGTGTTAAAACCAGTTCTTGAAAAGTTTAACAATCCCACAGATAGTGAGGTTGAAACTGTTGAGAGTGGTGAGGAACGGCCAATGTAGGTCTTTCTGAGAAGCCCGTATGAGGCGGGCTTTAATTTGGAGGTAATATGGTTGGCGGAATTATTGTAGAGGTATCTGAAGTCAAAAAATCACCAAAAATTCTATATGTCAACTGTATGAATGGCGCAGAGAAGCCTGAAACATATTCACTATATGTTGAAAAGAATAAACATAGCATGAAAATGCAGATAGGTGATGGATTATCGTGGAACAAGAAAGTAGCTATGTGGACGCCACAGCGTAATCGTTTATGTGTAGGAGAAGAATATACTGATAACATGTATGCAGGTGTTGATTATGACATCAAAATCCCACGAAGAAAGTCAAATGTTTGAGGACTTAAACTCAAAAAAATTAACTAAAGAACAAGAATATAAATATATTCGACTGTATCAAGAAGAAAACGACCAAGACGCTTATCATAAATTGATTCTATCACAACTCGCATGGGGTATAAAAGTTGGAACTAGAGTCGGACTAACAATGGATAAAGATGATATAACATCATACGCAGTTCTTGGAATCATACATGCAATTAAGAAATTTGATACATCAAAAGGACTACGATTAACGACCTTTGTAACTTGGTGTGTACGATCCTATGTTTCCAGAGTTAGTGCTCAAAAATACCATGTGTATGTGCCAACAACATTGGTTGCACAAAAGTGTAAGGAAGCGGCACAACGTATTCAAGAAAGCAGTCGTGTAGGAATGAAATGCCTTGGAGGTGTTCCTGAGACCAGAATTGAACTTATAGATATTAATGATGAAATAGAATATATCTTTAAGAAAATATCAAAAAAATCCAAGAAATTTTTGGAGTTATATTATTTCAGAGGTTTAACACTCAGACAAATTGCTAAATTAAATGGTTATTCTGTGCAGCGGGCACAACAAATAAAAGAATCAATATTGAGAGAAGCATATGTTGCAAGCAAGAATAATAACATCAAAGCGACAGGCCAGTTACATTAGTTTGTCACTTAACAGTTATCCAAAATGCTTACCCAAACCCACAATTTATTGTGAGCCGGGTTCTGATATTTTCTCTGGGCATTCAAACTACACAAAAATAGTGAATAAACATCAATTAGGACTAGCTAAAAATTGGTGTAAGGCTTTATTGAATGTGCGTGATGGGGTCATCATCTGTGAAGATGATGGTTTTTGGTTCGACGGTTCTGGAAGAAAGTTTCTGAAACAAATATATAAAACACCTTGGTTAATTGTATCAGCATACACAGCTTATGTCAATGCACATAACAATATTGGTTGGCATTTTTGGCGTTGTAAATATAATTTGTGTGGTGCAATTGCAATATATATTCCAAAAGTGCATGTTCGACCATTATTGGAATATGTTTTACGTAATATGGGAACAGATCATATTGTGCTTGACGCATCAATCGGTCGATATGCGTTAAGTGTTAATCTTCCTGTGATGCTTCACACTCCAACACTAATTGATCATATTGGGCTAATTAGCACACAACCCGATAAGACAAAAGATTCTTTAATGCGACAACCATGCTATGGTTTAGGAGTAGGTTAAATGTTGATCGGTAAAACTATTATCGACAAAAAGAATATACAATTGTTAGGTCGAAGAGTATATAATACAACACGAACACATAAAAATGACCTGATCGCATTACGGTATATGTATGATCAAAAAATAAATGAGTTTGATGCGATTCGTGGAACAACTAGTCTTGATTCAATAATCTTTTATACTTTTGGTTGGGCAATGAGACCTGAACAGTTTTCAACATATTGTTTTGATGGTATCGAAACAAAACTTGATAAAACGATTGATGAAGAAGAGAACACAATTTATTTTTGTATCTTCACAGGGACATTGCACACTTGGTTATTATATTGTGTGGCAGGAAAACCACAAGCATTTACAGCAATGATAAAACATCAATTAACTGAAGATGGTTATGGCTTACTTTTGAAGGAACAAAAATGCTTGAAATAGTTAATGCTGATTGTTTAGAATTTTTAGCTAGGTGTAGAAAAGATAAATATCAAATGATATTTGCTGATCCACCAGACAATATAGGATTAAAATACAATAGTCACAAAGATTCTGTGGACGAAAACATATATTATAGCCATCTATCACAGTTAATAAACGCAGCAATACGTCGAACACCAACTTTTTGGCTAAGTTATTATTGGAAACATGATGTTCCAATCAAACACATCATCTATAAACTACAACAGATGCACTATCCGAAGTTGCAGGTGAAAACTTTTATATGGCGTTTCACGTTTGGTCAACACAATAAATGGGATTGTGGTAGTGGTTTCCGATTCTTAGTCCGTATGCAACACGGAAACTATAGACTTAATCCAAAAGAGATTATGGAGATGAGTGAACGTCAACGTATGGATGATCCACGTGCAAACCCTGATGGACGTGTACCTGATGACGTTTGGGAATTTCCACGTGTAGTTGGAAACGCATACGAACGACGACGCTGGCATCCAACACAACATCCAGAAGCATTGATGCAACGGATCATTGAATTTTGTACTGATCTTGATGATAATATCTTAGACTTATATTCAGGAACAGGAACCACGCTCCGTGCAGCAATGAAACTTAATCGAAATTGTACAGGTGTGGAATCTGATCCAATATATTGCCAGAATATAAAGACTGAATTGTTGCTTAAAGAAATAATAATGTGAAGGAGTCACAATGAAGAAAGTCCAAACAAAATTCCGTGTTGGTAACAGAATGATTCCAGTTGTTCTGGAATATAGACCCGATGAAAGAATCCGTTTACACTTTCGTTTCAACAGAAAACTATTAGAGATAGTCAAAACTTCTTTCGAGGGTCGTAAATGGCTCGGTCCACCGATCAATGCCAACGGTCCAAAGTTATGGGAAATACCTATCACACAACGAAATGACTTCGTGTTAAAATATCTTCAAGCGCGCACACTTGGTGATTCACCGTATGCACCATATGAAAACGCTGTTAGTGAGGCGTGCATCAAACAAAGGGTACAGGAAGTATCATCTTATTTCAAGGACCGTTATGGTGATAACGAACACTTATACCAACACCAAAAGGAAATGGTTGCCCACGCCTTAATGACTAATAGTTTTATTTGGGCTGCTGAAATGGGTACAGGTAAGACACTTGCAGCTTTTATTTGGATGGAAATGTCAAAAGTGCGTGATTGGATTTGGGTAGCACCCAAGTCAGCATTACGTGCATGTATGGAAGAAATTGATAGATGGCTACCACAAGTTAATCCTGTATTGATGTCTTACGATGAATTGAAAAAATATGAAGCACGTGGATTAGCTGTGCCTCATGGAATGATTTTAGATGAATCACCAAAAATCAAGACACCAGTAGCACAACGATCCATCGCAGCACGTAACATTGCAAATTTGATGCGTGAAAATGGTGATGAACATATTGGATTATTGTCTGGTGCTCCAGCTCCGAGGTCACCGCTTGATTGGTGGCATCAATGTGAAGTAGCTTGTCCGGGTTTCTTGCGTGAAGCATTAATCTTCTTGTTCCGTTAACGTATGGGAATATATGCAGATGCAAATGATGGTGCGTATAAGAAACATGTTACATGGCGTGATACAGAAGAAAAGTGTGAAAAGTGTGGTGAATTGAAAAGTGCTGAGATACATAATTTTGCAAAATTGAAGAATGGCTATCATGAGTTCGTAGAAGGTGTTGATGAAGTTAGCTTTCTACATAAACGTATGCGTGGACTGGTTCTGGTTAAACTGAAAAAAGATTGTTTGGATCTACCAGATAAGGTGTATATACAACGCCATTTGAAACCTACTGTTGATATTATAAATGCGGCCCGGTTAATCGCAAAGACATCAACACGTGTTATTGATGCATTGACGCGGTTACGAATGTTGAGTGATGGTTTCCAATATGTTGAAAAACAAACAGGTGAAACTGTTTGTCCCTTATGTGCTGGCAAACAAACCTATTATGAGTTTTACAATCCTAAAGAGCCTGATGAATATGTTCCCGAAGATTGGGCAAATCAAGGTATTGATGGTGATGGTAACCAAATTGATTATCAGAAACGTGAATGTCCCTGTCCAAATTGTAACGCAACAGGTCGTGTGCCTAAATATACTAGAACAGCTGAAATAGTGGAGTGTCCAAAAGATACAGCATTGATTGAAGATTTAGAGGCACACGAAGATGTTGGCAGATTAAATATCTATGCCGGATTTACTGCATCAGTAGATCGTGTTGTTGCACTGTGCCAGAAACAAGGATGGACAACGATTCGTGCAGATGGTCGAGGTTGGGAAGGTAAAACACCTCATGGTGAGATTCTTGAGAATGACAAATTATTAAAACTTTATCAGGAAGGACAAGACTTGTATCCAAGAATTGCATTTATTGGGCAACCAGGTGCAGCGGGAGAGGGTTTGACTCTAACAGCATCACCGACTACAGTGTTCTGGTCAAATGATTTTAATGGGAATAGCCGCCTACAAGCTGAGGATCGAGGACACCGTATAGGTATGGATAAGGAACGTGGTGGGAGGATCGTGGACTACTTACATCTTGATTCAGATGCTTATGTTTTGGATAATTTACAAAAGAAAAAGGATTTACAAAAGCAGTCCATGACCGGATTGCGAAAGGTTTTTAATGTTAATACTTAATAGAAAAAAAGATGATGGGATACTCATAACAACAATGCACGGTGAACAAATACGTGTTTGTATTTGTGATATATCGGGTTCACGCGTCCGTGTTGGGATTGATGCCCCACGCGATATTACTGTTTTACGAGAAGAATTATTACGAGAAGAATTATTACAAGGAAAGGAAAAATAAAATGGACTACCCAGGTTCGTTTATGAGTGAAACAGCTATAAAGGCTGATGAGAACAGTGGGCTGAAACTTTTTGAATTATCAAAAATTTATTCAGACCATGAGTTTAATTGTCGTATGGACAAAGTTGTGCCAACAGATGTTATTGACTTGGCTAAATCAATAGCTGATAAAGGTCTACTTTCACCAATAATTTTGCGACCTTGTGGTGAAAAGGATGGTGATCCAGATAACTTTGATTATGTTATCGTTGCAGGCCATCGACGCTTTCAAGCATATCGACTGAATAATCACCCAGTTATTCCAGCAATGGTTCGTCAAAATGAATCACAAGAGACGTATAAATCCTTGAACTTGGTCGAGAACATCAAACGTAAACAACTAAATCTTTTGGAAGAAGCAAAAGCGATTGAAGATTTCTATAATTCAGGACGTTCACGTGAGTGGATTGCCAAAGAATTAGGTGTGTCAATGGGTTGGGTACAAGTTCGTTGTATGATTCTGGAACTTGAGCCAGAAGTTCAAAATGAATTAGCAGCCGGCATACTTACAACCAGTCATGTACGCAAACTATATAGTATAAAGGATCGTGAACAACAACTTTCTGTAGCTTTGCGCATCAAAGAAGCACGACAACGTGGTGATGTTTCAACATCAACAGTTGATTCTATTATTGATAAAGATAAGAAACCTAAAGCTACAACTAAAAAACGTCGCTCAGTACATGAGATCGAAAAGATGATGGAACATTTACATCAAATCTTTGGAATGTATGGTTTGACTGGTAGAGCATTGGCGTGGTCAGCAGGTCATATTGCAAACTATGAGTTTTATCAAGATATCAAAGACGAGGCTCGTGAACAAGGTATTTCGTATGATATTCCTGACTTGGATGTCTAATCCAAAGGAGAAAACAGTGTTAGATGACAAAATTAAAGCAGATATTGATCAAGCACAAGCAATGTTCATTGAAATGTTACCAACATTGTGCCATGAATTTTATATTAAATGCCAGCAGCAAGGTTTTACGGATGAACAGTCCTTGATTCTGACACGCGAAGTCATTCGTAGTTTTGTAGGAGCTAACAAATGAAGTATCGCAAGAAACCAATTGTTATTGAAGCGTTTCAGATGACGTTGTACACACGATGGCATAAGGATGACTGGCCCATGTGGCTCAACGATGCTTGGAATATGGAACCGAGTGAAGGTGCAGTTTGGGTTGATGACAGCAAGCCTAACGCTAAAGGTCAACAGTCAGCGAATGAGTTATTTTGTGGAACATTAGAAGGTGTCTGTAGTATCGCTCTAGGTGATTACATAATTAGAGGCGTAAAAGGCGAAATTTATCCCTGCAAGCCAGATATTTTTGAAGCCACTTATGATCCAATTAAGGAAGATGAATGATACACATACACGTAACTATTCGGAATACCAATCACTAGGAGAGTGAGATGTATGTCTTTGATACTGAAACTTGTGGACTACACGGTCCAATTATTTTGATACAATATCAAAAGATTGACTCTGTGTCAAATATAAAAGACAATGATTCAATTGTTCTACATAATGTCTGGCATAGTCCAATACAGGAGACACTAGATGTTATCGAGAATTTTTGCAACGAAGGCGTTATTGCGTTTAATCTTGTTTTCGACTGGTTCCATATATGTCAGCTATATACAACATTGTACGAATTGGGTATCCGGTGCGGCTTTGATGCTGAACCTGTTGACTATATTGACAAGTATGCTGAATTGGAACCAATTGCTAGAGATGGAAACTGTGTGAAGCCACGACACGCATTAGACTTAATGTTGTATGCACGCAAGGGTCCATATCAATCTACGATGGAACGTAAAAACATCGTCATTCGACGTGTTCCAACAGTTCTTGCAAAGTCTTTACAGAACAAGTTAGATAAAGCAATCACACTTGATTCAATATATTTTGCAAGACGCAGAGAATATAAAGAATATAATTGGGATATTGAAACATGTAACGATGATGTTACATTCTCTAACTTGACATTAAGGTTCAAGCCATCAATCGCGTTGAAGGTTCTGGCACAAGAAATCTTGGGTATTCAACCCAACGCAATCATCAAAGATATAATCCCAAAACCCAGTCCTTTGGAACATGGTTGGGCACCGTTTGCCTTAGCATTATCTAATGCTAAAAATAACTGGCGAGTAAGACTGGTTACATCAACAGGTGTCAAGCAAGGCTATGCGTGGCCGGGTGTGATTCGACATCATATATCTCATTGGGAATATAACAAGTTTGCAAGGATATACGCACGTAATGATATTGTCTATACAAGAGACTTATATTATTACTTCCGTGCAGAAGTGGATGATGATGATAGTATTCTTGCTGCACAAGTAGGTGCTGCACGTTGGAAAGGTTATGCGATCAATAAACAAGGAATTGAAAGGCTTAGAGAAAATGCGGTTGAACTTTCGTCAAAAGCACCAAAGGCTCCAAAGAAGGTTTTTGAGTATATTGCACCATATTTATCAGAAACAGAAAAAAGTGTGTTACAAGAATCCACTAAAAGATCAGTTTTGGAAACACTCGCTGATGCCTTGCAGCCCTGCACCGATTGTGACGGCCAAGGTTGTGAAAAATGCAAAGGGACAGGTAATACAGAAGTTCCGCATCCGGCTGCAAAATACGCGAAAGCATGTTTAGACGCACGTAAAGCCAAAAAGGAAATAGAACTTTACGATAAATTATTAGAAGCTGGTCGATTCCATGCATCATTAAAGATCATTGGAACATTATCTAGTCGTATGTCTGGTGCTGATGGATTGAACCCACAAGGTATCAAACATGATAGATACGTCCGTGAACAGTTTCCTTTAGCATCGCCACCATTAAAACTAATTGGTGGTGACTTCATGTCATTTGAAGTATCAATTATTGATGCAATATGTAATGACCCAAAGTTGCGACGTGACTTATCTACATGTGCCAAATGCAAAAAAGTGTGGCCGTTAGAATTGTATGCAAAACAGATCAAGTGTCCGCATTGTGGTGAATATGATAGAGATAGCAATGAGCCTTGCAGACAAAAATTTCACGGACTGTTTGCAATGGGTCTTGCACCTGGAAAAACTTATGATGAAATCATAGCTACCAAAGGAACGGAAGATGACTTATATGACAAAGGTAAACGAGGTGGATTCTCACAATTCTATGGTGGTACATGGGAAACATTAGTTGATCGTTTAAGTGTATCAGAAGATGTTGCACAAGCGTGTGAGAAATGGTTTAATGAAGAATACAAAGGATCACAAAGGTTTAAGGACGAAATTTTTGATGACTATTGCTCGATGCGACAACCAGAGGGTATAGGAACGAGAGTTGAGTGGCATGATCCAAAACCATATGTTGAATCACTATTAGGATTTCGACGATACTTCACAATCGAAAATACAATTTGTCACGAATTATTCAAACTCGCAAACGCATTGCCGAAAAATTGGAAAGAAATAAAAATAAAGTGTATTCGCCGTGATCGTGAACAATCAGTATCCGGCGCGTTAATGTCTGCATTATACGCTGCTGCGTTCTCGATTCAAGCGAAAAATATGCGTGCTGCGGCGAACCATCGTATCCAATCTACAGGCGCAACAATTCTTAAAGAATTACAATGTAAACTTTGGGAATTACAACCAATAGGTGTGTCTGAGTGGAGAATACAACCATTAAACATCCACGATGAATTGATGGTCCCAATCAAGCCCGGTCTTGAAACACAAGCGAAAGAAATTGTTGACACTCTCGTAGAAAGTAAACGAGACTTGATACCTTTGATCGCTATTGGATGGTCAAGTCATCTAACTTCATGGGCAGATAAATAATGCACTTTAATCTGAAAGAGGCACAAGAATACGCAAGATGCAATGCCTTAAATGCTCGGCGTTTAGAAAACTTATTGAACACTGAAAAGATTGTTATTGCATTTAAGGCGGCGTTAAAAGTTGAAGCGTTGGAGGAATTTACTAAATATGTGAAAGAAGGACGTTGTGATGAAATTAGGAATTGGGCAACAAAACAATATGATAAGGGTTTGTCAGAATTGAATGTTGCTGAATTATGGCAACTTGCATCACAATACGGAATACCATTCTATTACCGTCTAACCAAGTTGGAACTTATACAGGAGATTACATATGAAAGAAGCAATAGCAATTCTACATGAAGAAATGCGTACTCTAACACTTGATGCAGGTGTCGGTGTAAAACGTTATCAAAAGTTGGGTGCAAATTTAGATCGAAAGAAACCAAAAACTCTTGAACGAATTTATGAATTGTTGATTGATGTACATGAGAATGAATATAAAGAAGTTGAACGCATCTGGACACTACCAACAATGTCAGAGGATGTTTGGTTTAATTATTTGAATATATTTTCAGACACAGAGTTCGAGGAAGTAACATTATTGAAACAAGCCCGAAAATTGTTGAAAGGAAGATACGTTGCGTTCTTCAAAACCCAAACGAAAAAACCCAGAAGCGCGAATACAAAAAGCGCTAATTGAGTTTCTGACTATACGTGGTTGGTTTGTAATGGCTACGCATGGTAATTTATACCAGCGTGGATTTCCTGATTTATATGCAACTCACTTCAAATTTGGACCACGTTGGATTGAAGTGAAGCTACCTAATATGAAAGGTTCTAGGTTCACGCCAGCACAGATGGAATCATTTCCAAAGCTACGTGCCAATGGTACGCGAATCTGGATACTTACAGCTGCAACTGAGTCAGAGTATCAGAAACTTTTTAAGCCCGACAATGTTCAGTATTATTTGATGGAGGCGTTATGAAGTTCAAACTAAATACTAATAATCCATTCAAAAATATAACACCCAACTTCGGTTATAATGGTTTCGGTGAACTTGTCTATTATCGTACTTACTCACGGTTACGTGACGATGGGACACAAGAATCGTGGCCTGATACAGTATTGCGTGTCATCAATGGTGTTATAGGCATCAGAAAACAACATTGCATCGAGAATCGTTTACCGTGGGACGAGAAAAAGTATCAAGAATATGGACTAGATATGTCACGGTCCTTGTTTCGTATGGAATGGATGCCACCTGGACGGGGATTGTGGAGTATGGGCACCAAACTGATCGAAGAACGGGGTGCAATGCCTCTGTATAATTGTGCGTTCACAACTTTAGACAAAGATTGGGTGAATGATCTCAGTTGGTTGATGGATTTATTGATGAATGGTGTTGGTGTCGGCTTTAAGCCGATCCGGGAATCTCTACAGCTTTATACGCCAGAGCAACCTGACTTCGACAATTCTTATGTGATCGAAGATTCACGTGAGGGTTGGGTCAATTCAGTTAATAGATTATTACGAAGCTACACTGAAGGCGCACCATTACCAAACTTCAACTATAATTTCATTAGAAATGCAGGACAACCATTGAAAACTTTTGGGGGTACTGCATCTGGTCCTGGTCCATTGATTCAATTACACAATCGTATACGTGGCTTGTGTGAAATGAATCTATTTGGTGATATCGATAGTATAACATTCAAAACTGACCTAGCGAATGTAATTGGTTGTTGCGTCGTTGCAGGAAACATACGTAGGAGTGCAGAGATTGCGTTGGGCGATATGCACGATCCTGTGTTTGCAGACTTGAAAAATTATGATCTATATCCACACAGGGAAGAGTTTGGTTGGATGTCCAACAACTCAATACAATTAACTAAAAGTGAGGACTTTGATCAACTTGGAGAAATTGCTAGCCGAGTGCTACGGAACGGTGAGCCAGGTTATATGAACATGCTTAATGTGCCATTTGGTCGTTTGAATGGTGAGAAATGTGTTCTTGATAAAGCTATCGGAGTCAATCCATGTGGTGAGATACCATTAGAAAATAAAGAAGTTTGTAATCTTGCATGTACGTGCCCGACGCGGTGTTCAGGTGAGCGTGAATGGCTGCGTGCGTGTGACTATGCAAACTTTTATGCATCAACCGTTGCGTTGCTGCCCACACATCAGCCGGAAACTAATGCAGTTATTGCACGTAACAGGCGCATAGGTATAGACATTATAGATTTTGCTGGTTGGAAAGAACAGATCAGTACACATAGATTGATTCGTTGTCTCCGTGATGGTTATAAATTGATCAAGGAACGTAACCGTGAACTAGCTAATGAAGCTGGTGTTCGACCTTCAATACGTTTAACAACTATCAAGCCAGGAGGAACAGTCTCGAAACTCGTGGGACGTACACCCGGTGCGTCGCATCCTACAGCCACGTATATGATCCGTCGCATACGTGTCCAAAAAGGAACCCCATTAGATGGTTTTATGCAAGAAGCGAATATACCATTTGAACCCTGTTTCTCACAACCCGAATATACAAATGTGTTTGAATATCCTATATTCACGGATAGTGTGCGTCCTGTGAGTGACGTATCGTTATGGGAACAGGCAAATAATGTTATATTGTTGCAGCGTGAATGGGCAGATAATTCTGTCAGTAACACACTCTATTTCCAGGAGCATGAAATCAATGATATTGAACGAGTATTGTCGTCAATCGCTCCGGTCACGAAATCTGTATCAATGATGCCTGTATCAACTGGTAGCTATGAACAGATGCCAGAAGAAGAAATCACAAGGGACGAATATGAGGATCGTTTAAGTTCTATCCGACAGATTGACTGGTCACGTTTCCGAGGTGATGGTCAAGATGAAAAATACTGTGATAGTGAGGCTTGCGTAATTTGATTCAATTAAAACAACCTAACGGCTGGAGTTGTTTACCAACAGCATTTGCATCAATCGTGGAGGAACCCGTTGAAGATGTGTTTGATTATATTGGACATAATGGTTCACAAATTTTGTGGCCTGATCTAGAAGAACCTATGTGTCGGCGTAGCTTTCACATACAAGAAATGTATGCCTATTGTCTCTCCAAAAACTATGCCGTTACAACCTTTACACCGAAATTTGGAACGTCTGTATTGAACGCCGATCCATTTATTGAATGTAATAAATGGATGGATGATCTATTGTCACACTATTTTGGTGTTATGACTGGAACATCATCACAAGGGAACTTACATGCTCTTGCGTGGGATGGTACGAGGTTCATGGACCCACAAGAAGGTCTGATGAAAGATCAAGAATTTTTATTATCACACTTCCATGTTGTCACTAAAATAATCTAACCTGACAATTTAATCCCTAATCTAATAAGCATCACATCAAAAATTTCTGAAATTAGTTTCAATTTTGCGCTTGACGTACTCATTATATTATGGGAAACTATAGTAGCGGAAGAATGCGCCGTTGATCGAAAGGATTTGATGTGATGGAAAGTCGAACGGATTTGATGAACGAATCAGCTATAAACGAATCAGAAACGATTCAACAATACCGAGAAACTGA
>Ga0114931_10005602_pt1 | contig 15514 bp, 7 predicted proteins | sample 2SBtaG_FD_89579 | JGI IMG/M metagenome (GOLD analysis project Ga0114931, IMG submission 89579) | Deep subsurface microbial communities from Kolumbo volcano to uncover new lineages of life (NeLLi) - 2SBTROV14_V59a metaG | ecosystem: Environmental > Aquatic > Marine > Volcanic | place: Kolumbo...
AACGCGCATCATGGCCGTGGCGTCCGAGACCACGCGAATCGGGGAACAGGTCATCCGCTCGACGCTGAGTTTGCCCGCCTCGATCTTCGAGAAATCAAGGATATCGTTAATCAGTTCGAGCAGGTGTCGGCCGTTTCGTTGAATGGTTTTGGCGGCCTCGACGTTCTCGGGCTTGGAAAGGTTTTCCATCAACACGTCGGCGAAACCGAGAATGGCGGTCATCGGGGTGCGGATTTCGTGGCTCATATTGGCCAGAAAATTGCTCTTGATTCGGTTGGCCGCCTCGGCCGCCTCGCTGGCCGTGCGGATCGCTTCGTTGAGACGCTCGTTCGCAACGGCCTGCCCCATCATCTCGCCCACTTCCTCGAGCAAGCGCAATCGGTTCTCATCGCGGGATGGGAACGTCGCGGTATAAAGAAACAACACTCCCAGCACATGGCCGGCTTCTTTGAGCGGCACGATGTAGTGCCCATGGGGCGTCATGCCGGCATAACGGTGCTCATGGCGTGGGTCGCAGAAGCAATCGTCCGAGACAACCAACTTGCCGGATACGGCAGCTCGCCCGCACAGGCATTCGCCCAAGGGGACGCGCTGTTCACGGCTCAAAAAATCGTCGGTAAACTTGCCCACGGTGAAGAACAGCTTCAGATCGCCGGCCTCATCGTCGCCGAGAAAAATGCCCGCCTTGTGTTCCACGTCGAGTTCGTCGAGTTGCCGCAACACGGCCACTGACCGGCCAAGTCGCTCTTTGAGCGGGTGTTGCTCCTGAAGAATTCTGGCGATGCTCGCCCGCACGGAAGCGTGATTGCGGTCGCGGCGTTGCTTCTCTTCCCGTTCGACATCCTCGGTCACGTCGCGTTGCAAAGCGACGTAGCAACTGGTTCGCCCGTCTTCGTCGAGAACCGGCGACATCGTCGACTGGACCCAGATTAATTCCTCGTCGCATGGCGTCGGTTGGCCGAGGATCGGCAGTTTCGACGGCCGGCTGCTCTTGCGCCGGTTGATCAGTCGCCCGGACCAAGTGCGACCCTGACGAAGCGTATTCCACATATTGGCAAAGAACTCGGGCGGCATCTTCCCGCTGTTCAAGATGTGAGGATTCCGGCCGAGCGCCTCGCTTGCCTGCCAGCCGGTGATTTGCGTGAATGCGGGGTTCACGTACTCGATCGTGCCATGCTGGTCGGTGATGATCACGGCATCGGCGCTCGACTCGACCGAACGAACCAGGCGTTTGACCTTGACGTCGGACTGTTCCCGCTGGTGATACGTTTGCACATAGGTAACCAACAGACCACCCATGGGCACCACGTAGCCGATCGCCTTCAAGGCGTGTGCGACATTGAAACACGCGTCGTGCAACTGCGACGAACCGAACGCCATATAAAGCTGGGCGGCTATCTGCGGGATCAACGACAGCCACAGCGCGCACGAAAAAGGGCTCGGATGCCGCGCGATGAATCTTGGAAAGACAACCAGCGCGCAGATCGCATATAGAAAAATCGGATAAATGTCATAGGGGCGTTTGATCAGACTGTTGGCGAACATGGTTTGCGGCAACGATTCGGAAGCCGCGCAGGCATAGACGATTGCATAAGCTAGAACCACGAAGAACAGGCTGATTGCCGTGACGAGCCCAAGCGATCTTCGCGCGGATAGTCGGCGCGGACGCCACAGGGCGAACAGGCCGACGCCCAGCAGCAGGATGCCCGCGTTGAACAGCCGGCATACGGTCCAGGTAAAGGGGATCAGTTGACGGTTGTCCGCCACGGCGCTGATCAATCGGTCCGCGGCCAGCGTGTGAAACGCATCCATTGCCCCGGCGCATGCCAGCGCGATGCCGATCACCGGAAGCGAAGGTTCGCTTGTCAGCCGATATTGCACCAGGCACAGCATGCAAACGAATGCCGCGGCACAGACGGCCGTCCATTCAAGTAGCGTATGCGTGAAGCTGCCGGCAAGCGCCCGATTGGCGGCCTCGCCGAAATGACTCGTAAGAACACCGTCCTCCGGCACGGTCCAGGCGCTCGAAAGATTCACGCCCGCGCCGATCAACAGCAGCGGCAACGCACAAACCGCCGTCAGCAGAATGGCCCATCGCAGACAGCGAATCGCCGGATCTTGCGAACCGGCGACGTCACCAAAGATACGAGTCCAGTGAGCCCATCGATTCCGATTCATGCCAGATGCCCACCCCTCACCAGAGCTAAGACGCTTCGCACCGAGCCGGCGCCAAGAGGATGTCAAATCAACGGGGCACGCGAATCGAGGCTAATCAAGACAACGTTAGGTCGGCGATGCCGGGCAGGCAACAAAACGGCGGCGGATTGTAGCGGTTCTATGCCGTGCGACACCGTCGGCAGCGGCGGCCAAAGAAGATGCTAAAGTTGGAAGGTTCTTCGCTGCGCGGTTCCAGGCGGTGCGATGCACCAGAGGGTAAATGCACGGGATAACGCTTGCTCTGCCGCATGAATCAATCAGTCCAACCAAGTCCCCACGGCTTGGAAAAATATCGAGAAGAGGAAGAATCCATGAAATCGCCCGTTGACTCGATTCGGTGGTTGACGTTTCGTTTGGGAACGGACCAGTTCGCGATCAACATCAGCCATGTCCGCGAGTTGGTTCCGCTCAAGGACGTGACGATCGTCCGGCCGCCGGAAATGCCCGTCGGCATCGAAGGCGTGGCCCAAGTCCGCGATCAAACCATCGGCGTTGTCGATCTGCGCACGTTGCTCGGTATGCCGTCGATCCGTGAAGAAACAGACAAAATCATCAAGATGCTCGACGAGCGTGAGCAGGATCATATCCACTGGCTCGCCAAGCTCGAAGAATCCATTCAGTTGCAAGAGGATTTCACGCTTGCCATCGATCCGCACCAATGCACCTTCGGTCGATGGTACGATCAGTTAACCGGCGATCGGACCCGCCTTGACAGTTTTACGAATAGCGATCTGGCGCTGACCGAGGTGGTTGAGCGTTTCGACTTGCCACATACGCGGATTCACGGCATTGCACAACAAGTCACGGCGTTGATCGAGGACAACCGACCTGAGGAAGCCAAGCAGCTCATCGAACAAACCCGTGCTACGGATCTGAGCGCGATGGTCGAGTTGTTCGGCCGCTGTCGTGAAATTTTCCGCGAGCTGCGGCGGGGATTGCTGATCATTATCGAACATGAAGACGTGTCGCTCGGGGCGCTGGTCGACTCGGTGAACGAGGTGACGTCATTTAAGGCCGAAGATGTCGATGACATTCCGATCATTGCGTCGGGCATTCGATTGGTCTCCGGCATTGCCAAATCGCAAGGCGACCATCAGATGATCCAACTGCTCGACGTGGCCGCCATCGCGGCCCACGGAACCCAAGCACCCCGGCGCGAGTTGGCAGCGTCCCTGTAAATCAGCGGACGCTTTGCATCACGTTGCCGTCTCGCCACGATTCAAGGGCAAGGTGTGCTATACCGGCCGTCTCGGGCAGATGATCTCGTTGTGTGCCACGCATTGCGGCAAGCGGCTCGACGTGGCTCAGACGCCAAGATCGGTCACCGTTTCGTTTTGTGCGGCATCGAGGATCACGTCGTTGAAAAGAGCCCCGAGGAACCAGTCCAAGTCATCTCCACCGATCAGTGCATCGATCCCCGTATCGTCAAACACCGTGAGATGGGCCTGTAAAAAGACGTTGCCGTTGGCGCCGCTTCCATCGCCGGTACCACTGAGGTTGGCGACGCGCGTTTCGTAGCTGTGGCCGGAAATCCATTCGCCCTGCAGGGCCAACGCGGCGTCGACGATGTCGTCAAACGCGAGCGTACCGGCGATGAGCAGATCGTCGCCCGCCTCGCCCACCAACAGATCTTCGCCCGCGCCCCCCAGCAACAAATCGCGCCCGGCGCCACCGAAGAGCATGTCATCGCCATCGTCGAGCCGGAGACCTCCCAAGAGAATATCGTCGCCCAACCCGCCGTCGAGCCGATCGTTGCCGGAACCGCCGACGAGCAGGTCGTTGCCGTTGTCGCCAAACAGTTCGACCGACTGGCTCATCAGTTCGGCGTCCAATGCGTCATCACCACCGCCGCCGTGGACGATGACCGAACCGGTCACACCGTCGAACCCTTGAAGCTGGCTTACATTCTGGCCGTTGGCAATCAGCGTATAGAGCAACACGCGATTGCCACCAGACGGCAACACGGTCAACTGATCTTCGCCGTCGGTTCCGGTTACCACCAGATCGACCAACGAGGAATCTGCCCGGGGCACAAGTTCGGCCGTAACCGTTTGCGGTTCGGCGGGACTGATCTGAATATCAAAATTCTGAATGGGTGTTACGCCTTGCGGAGTAATCGCGACGAGCGAAACCGTGTAGGGCCCTTCACTGGCGTAGACGTGTTCGAACGCCATGCCATTGCGGCCCTCAACCACTTCCGAGGGAGCGCCGTCGCCCCAGGTGACGAGAAAGGTGCTGATTGAAAACGAAGGCACGTCGGTTGCCGCGACCACGAACGTTTGGCTTTGCCCGGCGACTCCTGTATCAGGCCCGAAGATCACGGCCTGAGGATTCGCCGCCTGAGTCGTGAACGTGAAGCCTGACGAAACGCCCTGGTTGCCCGCCGCGTCGGTCGAGAGGGCGCGGAAGTAATAGGTCGTGCCGGGCTGCAAGTCGGTCAAGTGGACGAAGTGTAACTTCGTGAGTCGTACATCTGTTGTGGACAGGGAACCGTACGCCGGGCTCGTGCCGAACTCGAGCTGCGAGTCGGCCGGCTCATCGGTGTTCCAAGCGATCGTGGCCTCCGTGGCGGTCGTATAGAGCACATCCGGGGAGATCCTAGAGAGAATCGGCGATTGTTGGTCGCCGGCCACCGCTGGCGCGGTGAACTCGTACACCTCGCTCGATGTGGTTCGGGCCTCTTGGTCAACGGCCGTCAGGCGATAAGTATATGTCTCGCCTGGTTGAAGTCCGTCGAGGGTGATCGTGTGGACGGTCGAAAAGCCAGCTTCGCCGGTGGTGGCAAACTTGCCGCTCGTTTCCTCGACTTGGCCCTGCGTCGGCACGTTTGAATACCAGCGGAAGGTCGCTCGGTAGGCGGGCTGACCGGCTTGATCCTCGCGCTCGAGATACGCGGCACTACGGTCGATGGTATTCGTCACATCTCGCAGGAAAATGACCGGCGCCTGCGCCGCGAACGTCCGCGGCGGATCACCCGGCAGCGCGGCAACCAACCCGCCGATGCGCGGCAGCGTATCGCTCGTGGGGGCAATGTCGCCACCGATGGCGATGCCGAAGCGGTCGAAATTCTCGGCGTTGGTCAGACCTTCGACCGGCGATCCTGTCGTCAGGTTGCGGCTTCCGGAAACAGGCACCTCGACAAACGAGGCTTGTTGGTGAAAGTAAACTCGAAAATTGTCGCCAGTCTGACCGTTGTAGTCATAGACGAGAACCTCGAGCGGCGCGGTCACGTCGCGACCCTCGTTCACCAAATTACGCGGCCAGTATTTCAGGTCGATGTTCCGCTCAGACGTGTCACTGGGATCCAAGGGGTCGAACCGCACGTTGCGAATCACGATGCGCTGCGCAATGGCGTTGTCCGGAACTCTTCCCTTGGGCGTGGTGATGACCAGGTTGGTTTTGTTGCGGAAATAGCTGTCCTCGAAGATCAACTCCGGCGACTGACCCTTAGCCAACGGATAGTAGTCAAGCGGCGGCGTCTGGTCGTTCACGAACCCTTGATCGATCGAATCGGCAACCAAGAACGCCGGCAACTGCGGAAACGCCTCGTCGAAACCTTGAATGTTCGCGTTGCGAAAAACTAGGCTGCGCGTTGGATAGTGCGGCACGCGAACCGACAGCACGTTGGGCCCACCGGGCTGCTGAATTTGTCCGGCGTCGGCGAGAGCCGTAAGGCCATCGAACACAAAACGGTGAATTCGCCAGATCTCCAAGGCCGAGCTCGACGGATGCCATACGGTCAAGTCCTTAATCGTCGAGGTCGAGATATCGAACAGTGTGCTAGCGCGTCCGCCGATGCCCCAGATGGACGCCCCGAAACGCGTTCCGCCGTAGACTTCGTTGCCTGAAAACTCGCGCACCGGCAAGGAGCGGATTTCGACCTGAAGCCCTTGTCCCGCGGCATGATGATCTTCGCCTTGAAAAGCGGGGATGGTCAGCGTCGACAGTCCCGAGGCGTTAATGATCAGACCGGCGGTATAGGAGTTCGCCGCCACGTTGTCACGCAGAATGTTGTTCGGTCCGTGAAACCAGAAACCGGCGCCGACATCGCCGCGTTCGTTTTCCGTCACGCCGCCCAGAGCCTGGCCGTTTTTTCCTTCGGTGCCGATAAAGGTTCGGATGGTGAAGTTTTTCTCGATGACGTTTTGCGATTCCGAGCCGTCTTCGCCCGCGATCCCGGCTCCCCCCGTGTTGTAAACCACGTTCTGCTGGAACAGGCCGTAATGTGAGTCGTGGATCGTAATGCCCCATTTCCAGTTGTGCGCGGCGTCACCGTCGTCGATAACGTTGCCGATGATCGTCGCTTGATAACCGTTCGACTGTGGCTGTTCGGGGCCGAACACGTGATGCAGATGCAGCGGATAACGCGCGATCTGATTCGTGCCAATGTGCAGCGGCTGTTCGGTTACCGGGTCGAGCACCGTGTTGTCAATTCCCGCCGCCTGAGTGCGGCCCATATCGCGGAACAGCGCGTAGCGGATGTCGACATCCGCCCGGGCAAGGAAAATCGATTGCCCCCGCGTGCCATTGGGGTTTTCGGAACGGAAAATCACGTTACGCGACATGTTGGCCACATGGGGCAGGAAGTCGAGGTTCCCGTCGACGTCGCGTCCGCCCAGGTGGTCGTATTTCAGGCCCGCCGGATCGGCCAACGTGAGCGTACGGCCGTCGGGGGAAATGCTCGCCAGTTGAACGCGCTCCCACTGTCCCGCGGAAAAAAGTGATTCAAACTGGGCGTTGGGGAATTGTCGCGTATCCGGCAAGACCAACGAATCACCGGCCCGCCAGCCGACCACCGGCTGAGCCAGGGTGAGCGTGGTGTCGCCCTGTCGCGGTTCGTTGGCCAGGCGGACAAACGTTTCATTCTTCGCCGCCCCGTGAACCTCGATCTTGCCGAACCCAATCAGCCCGTTGCCCCATTGTTCCGGATCTCGGGTCAGATCCAGCGGTGTATCAGCGTAGATAATCTCGGCCGTGAGGTTCGGGCGAATCGGTTTTTGAGCCGAGCCGATCTGTAGATGGCCGTCTTCGTAGACCAGCAGGTTGACCACTTTCAACCGTGTGTTGACATCTTCGGAAAACCGAAACTTGCCATGCACCGCGACCGTGTCGATCGCCACGTCGCTGACGGCATCGTAGATGACGCCGGTGCCGGCGGTGATTTCGACGATGTCACCTTCGCCCGGAACGACGCCGCCGTCCCAAATGGCAGGGTCGAGCCACGAACCACTGGCGATGTTGCGCACCGTGGGAAACTGGCCGAAGTCCGGCACGCGGTCGAATTGGGTCCTCAGATATCCGTCGACGGACGTTATCCGAGACGACGTTCCGCCAAGCGGGCTCAACGCGCCGGCAAGATCCGCGGCGACGTCCTGCGTGGTAACGTCCGGCGGTGGCGCATCGGCCGCAACTTGGGCCGCCTGATCGAACAGCGTGGATAGCGCCGTGGCACGCAGCAATTGACGCGGTTCAAGAGACTCGAACGTCCGAGTACGCTGGCGAAGATGCATGTTTTCCCCCCTCCTTCGAGACGGGTGCTGCTTGGATCTTCCCCTGCGAAATTGACAGAAACCCGACCTGAAACGACTAGTCTGGAGTTCGCAGGCACCGCGATGAAAGCAGTCAGGAAATGCGGCCTTCCAATCGACCCAACATCGCGGTACAGAGAGGCTCTGTCACCTGCTAACAACGATCAACGTTGCTAGCAGAGGTCAAGAATACCGATCTACTTGCCGCATGTCCACCCGATTTCAAATGCCCCCTAACAGCGGGAAGTGAGAGGACGTGACGACCATTTGCAGAGTGGTGGTCGGAAATCTGAATTGCAACACGCAATGACCAGCAAGAGACCGCGAGAGCTTGGTTCGGTGTCTCCGGCGAGATGACCCCGCGTCAGACGAAGATATCCGAGGTCGAGTCACCTCCGGACAGCCGCATCTCATGGGCACGCGCGGGACCTTCGGGTTCGGCGCCGAAGTCGAGGTAGAAGTCTTTATTCAACGTCATGCCGCCATCACGCGGGTCGCAATCAATTTGCAACATGTAAGACCCACGCTTCGCGATCTCCGGATAGAACTGGTTGTCCCATGTGCTGTACAAAGAGCTGGTAACGTATAGCCGCTTGCCATCCAAGCTGAGCTGCAACATCTGTGGTCCTCCAGTGAGCTTCCGTCCACGGAAGACCACGGCATGCTTGTCCAGCACGCCACCCAGTCGGAGGCGGGCCGCCAGTCGCGGGTTCGACGGGTCGCTGATGTCGTACTGCCGCAGGTCACCGTGCAGCCAATTGGAAAAGTAAAGAAATCGATCGTCCATCGAGAGCAACACGTCCGTGATCAATGACGGCACCGGAAAGGGCCATCCTTTGGCTTCGACCGGCGGCACTTGAATAATCTTCTCGACCAGCCAGCGGTCGTTATGTTGGTACCAGTGCCAGATGGCGCTGGACAACGCCGCGCCAACGAAACCGTGCGTGCTGTCCGGGTCGTGGTGAAAACGAACTTCGAGCGGGATCAAGCCATTTTCGCCTAGATCGACGGTTTGTCTTATCTGATGCTGGCCCCAGTCCCAGAAATTCAGCCGCTGGCCATACTTTCCCGCCTTGACGTCCTTGATCTGAAAGCCGGATCGAAACGTTCTTGGAGCGGCCCACTCGCTGCTAACCATCACGTTGTGCCGCGGTTGGTACCAGAAATCGTAGTTGAAACGCATTTTGATCTTGTCGGCGCTTCGTTCCCAGCGCCCGGCAAGATCGAACTGGTCGTCCAGCAACAAGAAACCGCCCGGCGCGTTGCCCACCGCATCGCCGAGCATTGAGATCATCACCTGACCATTGGCCAGACAGTGCACCGTGTGTGGCGCTGAAAGGCCAGATTTGCGCACGATTTCTCCCGGCTCGATCACCTTGTGCAACCGTGGCGCGCGGGGATTTTTGAGGTCGAGTACATAAAGGCGACTTGAGGCGAAACCTGGCACAATCAGATATCGCCGCTGCCGGCTTGAATCGGCGTGGCACGAACTACATGCGTTCCAGCCGAAGTGGTGCAGCTCATCGCCGACATGCGGCATCGGCTGCCGATGAATGACTTGGCTGTAGGTCGGCGAACTTGGGTCGACGTCCACCGTGGCCAAGTAGTCAGGCTTTTTAATCGGTGTTCCGGCATATATCGCGACGACATGAAGCAAAGATTCACGATCGGCCCGCATAGCTTCGGCTGGATTGGCGAAACCGGGACCGCACTTCTTTAGGGCGATTGGATCAGCCGCGTGAGCAGCCGCATGCAGCCATCCTGAACCCAACGTGGCTGCCGTGGTCGCAGCCAGGAATTCGCGTCGTTTCATGATATTTTCCTCAACGAACGTTGCCATCGCCAAACGCATTGACCTTGCCGTGAAATCATGCCATGGCATGCCTGAAGATAGGTCCAGAAACCAATCCGCATGTGATACCCTTGCAAAACATAAATATATCCTCTCGATAGCCCTCTTGTCCCCAGTTCTCGACAGGAGAATTCGTCAGGAGGGCAGAGCCCCGGTGTGGTTGGGTGGGACGAACGGGCACGACGACCGGCCCGCAAAGTGAGGATCACCCCCACTCCCAAGCGGGGCATGGCACTCACCGCTCTGCTTTCCAGCAACCGCGATGGTCACTGGCTCAATGAGACTTGATGGCCGCCGTGGCGAAGTTTCCGGGGAATGGTGGGCGCGAGATTCGGGATGGATGTAGCTGGCGCGCCATATTGATACATGGCAGGTACAAGTTTTTACCCGCCGACGTGGCCCACCGAATTGAGTCGCGGACACTTGTCTTGTACTTGATCCCGTGTCTTGCCGTTGTTCCAGGCGTGCGACGGCTGCCGCGACGAGAAGGCCCCCACCCCCCCATATTGCGAAACGTTTGCCTGCTTGTGCTGCTCAACCGTCGCTTCTTCGCGTGCTCCGGTTGGGGTTTCATCTTAGCAGCGGCGGAAGACGGCGCATGGTGGGCGTATTCGGCGGTGCTTGTTCGGTGTGGCGCCTTGGGCTGCCCAGAGGAGTGACTCGCAGATCGTCGATCCACGCTTCACCCAAACCGGACAGCGCGATCGTTAGCGACAGCGTGCCGGATTTCGATGCGAAGCGGTAAAACGTCAGCGGTTGCCAACCGTCGGTCTTAGCCACGCGATAGGCCAACGCGGCACCACCGAGCGAATCGAAGATCATCAACTGATCAACACTGCCCGTCACGGCTTGCGAAATACGAACCCAACCGTCGATGCGAATCCACGTTCCGGCTTCGACCGGTACGGCACCGCTAGTAACCCACACCGGCGGCGACCCGACCAGATCGATCGGCGTATCTTCTTCGGTCGAGGCCCGCAACCGAAGGCTGTAGCGTCCTGAGTGGGGTTGCTTGGGCGAAAGCTCGGCCTCGGTGGCAATGCCGGGCTGCTCATAGGTGAAATGCTGCCAGCCGGCCCAATCCATTTGATCCAGGCTCTCAAAATCACCCCCGGCAAGGCAGTTTTCACCGTCGGTGCGGCCGAACCATTGCGGCATGGTTTGCCAGAGCAACGGCAGCGTCTGGTAGCCGACAGCCAGCGGGTTGCTGATGGGCGTGGCCAATCGCTCGACACCGTTTTCCCACCGATAACGCGCGATGTGCCGCAGAAAGCGCATCGCGCGACGTGCATATTGATCGGCGGCACCATGGTCTCCGGCCGCAAGACGCGATTCGCTCAAACGGAGTTGTTCCCCTGCTCGAGCCATCAGACGTACGATTTCAGGACTGCCGGCCGTCGCCCGCAGGGCGAGTTGCCGTTCAACCTCGCCGACCGACTGAAAGCGATCGGCGGCCAATTGCCCGATCAGCTTCGCCGCTCGGGCTCCGGCGGCTTGCAAGCGGGTCGAGAGTTGGGAGTAGGCCAGCGGATCTTGAGAAAGGACGATCATCGAGGTGGTATCCATTTCGTCGAGCGTCAGGCGGACTCCGCCCGTAACGCGGCGAATGGCCCGCACGCTTTGAAGTCCGCCCGGAGCCAGAATGAATGCCCGATGCGATTCGGGAACGCCCGGGACTATGATCGAAACAGACGTTCCAGCCGCTTGTCCGGCGGTGTATTGCGATCCGGGGGCAACCCACATGGGAAGCGCCAGTCGCGCGTGACCCGTTTTCAACACGGCACCACGGATCGCCGGTTCAGGGCTTTCGATTTCAGACAAGCGAGTTGCCGCGGTCGCCCACGGCTCGATAAAGTCGAGTTCAAGATTGGTCCACTCAAGCGCCAGCCGTCGCCGGCGAGTTGCCCGGTCAGGCCGATCAAGTCGCGTTCGCGAGGGGAAGTATAGTCCTCTGGCACCGGCGCCGATGGCGGTTTGAACCAACAGACGTATCTGCTCCGGTTCGACGGTGCCGAGCATGTCCGCCGACCCGGACACACCGCGAATCTGAGCCTCGACCGTGGCAGCCGGCTCGGTTTGAATCGTCGCCCAAAACGGGGTTCCCGGTCGCGCCAGCCGAGGCCGCTCGCGAAGCCAGCGCTCGTAGTCGGCCAGCTCAAGGCCCGTACCGAGCGGACGGCGATCGAACAGCAGGATGTCCACGTGGCGGCTGTACGCACGCAAGTCCGATTCGGCTTGTGCAATCAACGGGCGCGAAAGCCGCCGATCCGCCTGACGGACCATGCGGGCCCACTGGCGAACCCGAGCAAGTTGCGAGTCGGCTAACCCTTGTCCAAGATCCCAGACCAGGACCTGTCGATAAGCGTCGGTGATTTCCGCAACCTTAGCCGAAGCAGAGGTCCCGTCGTTGGCCGGCGGCGGAACGGGTGGAGGACAAATGACCCACAACCCAAGCCGCTCTGCCTCGGACAATTGTGCCCGCGAAGGCAAACGAGCGAAACGAACCGTGTTGAAGCCGATTTTCGCCAGTTGCTCAAGCGGCTCGCCGCGGAATTCAATCACGCGCGCAAACAGCGGACGGTTGTTGACCGTCAGGACAGAGCCGTGAAGCGCAACGGTGGCCGCCTTACTCTCAGTCGGGCGACTTGCCGAATAAGACACGCTTGCGCGCCGGGCGTTTTCCGCTGGCAGCGCGGTCGGGTTAACCATGCCCGAGAGGCGAAGCCGATCGATCCAAAGATCGGTTGTGCCGGGGCCTCCGTAAATGTTTAACACCAATTGGTCGACATAGGCCTCGCGGATATCTACGTTTTCGCGGCGAGTGGCCCGCAGGCGGCGCGACACTTCATCAAGACGCCACGGGAAGCGATCCAGCCGTAACGGTTGCCAGAGACCGACCTTCGTGTAGTTTGTGCCCCGCACCATGGTGGTCAGCGGACGACCGGTTTTCGGGTCTCGGGCACGTGGAAGCACCAGTCGAGCGAGAAGTTGAATACCCGGCCGATCCGATTTGACCCAAACTTCAACGTTCAACTCTTCGATGATTCGGGCCGGCGGTATCTCGCGGGCAAGATAGACACCCGTGCCGTTCTCGGCGATAAGCCGCACGAACTCGGCGGCTTGCCCGGAGCGGGCCTCATGGCTGAGCGATTCGTGGCGAGCGATTCGATATCGGGTGTCGCCGCCCGCATCGCGCCAAAGGAGCGGGCGAATTTCGGCCGTTTTGGCCGGAAGCTGAGCGCGGACCGCAGGCGTAGCGGTCAGAATCGCGGCGATTGCCGCAATCGTGGTGATCACTCTTAACTTGACGCCGCGCATACGGCGAACCGTCTTTTCACGCGATGGTCGGCTTTCAGGCAGCGCACGCCTCGGGGCTGCCAAGGCGCCGGCCTCGAATAGCTGTGGTGGCAAATCGGCCTTGTAGCGAGTTTTCGCCACAGCCTCTAGGGCAACTGTGGTGTTTTGCGAACAGCGCGACGCTGCGCCGGGTCTTGCATGGCAATCATAAGATATTTGTATTTAACGGGTTATAGCCATTGCCGCGGTTCGTTTTACGGTATGGCACGGCGTCTGCTTTGAGTTCATCCCGTCAACGCCACCTGGGAGAAACACGAACATGAGCCAGCCTTCCCGTCCGACCAATTCATCGACCGAAGAACTTCCGGCCGATCTTGAACAGCTCGCCGCGGCCATCGAACGCTTGCCCCTTCAGCATCGGCAGTCGCTCGAGCCGATTTTTGTTCGCGTGCGGGAAAGCACGCGACGTCGACGACGCATTTTGAGCCTGGTGCAAGATGCCCTCGGCCAATTGCGATTGGACATGAAATACCTAGTTTTCGACCTCGAAGCAACACGTCGCGAGCGAGACGACTATCGCCGGCAGCTTGACGAGTCCAAATAAAGCCTGTCAAGGGGCATATTCGTTTGGTTCGGCCGACCTCCGGAGTCTTGACAAAACCACCAAGCCATCCTCCTTTCTCTCCCTCCGGGTGCAGCGCCCCGCATCGTCTCCCCCATCTTGTCCGGGCGCGAAAGAACCCTGGTCATCCTCGACCAGGGTTCTTTTTTTTGCTCTTTTCCGGGTTCTTGCAGCGAAATGGCTTCCCACGTCACTGGGAATTCGCATGGTCCCCCCCTGTGGGCGCGAAAGTCTTGACTGATCGCCAATGAGGCAGAAATCGCCCCGTTCTTTTTGGGGGTGGATTGCGAGGCTGGCACGGTGGGAATACGATACATGACTTAGGCAATCTTCACGATGGATCGACGGAAAAGGTCATCGGGTTGGATTGCGCCGGGGTCGTGGAAGCTGCATTGGCGAGCGGTCTGTCCGACCACGGATTGCCGAAGTGGAGCACCAGAAGAAGGCACATCGGGCCTGCCACCATGGCCGACCAATCCGCCGAAGACATCGCGCAGCGGCTAATCGATCTCAACCTGCTTACTGACCGCGACTTGCGCGGCGTGTGGGGTGAGCTTGGCAGCCGCAATGTCACGCCAGAGGAGTTTACCCAGCTTCTGTTGCGGCGCGAGTTGTTGACGAACTATCAGCTCGACCGCGCGCTGCGAGGCGAACGGGCGGGGTTCTTCTACGCCGATTATAAGGTGCTCTACCTGGTGGCGGCGGGAAGCTTCGCCCGTGTCTATCGCGCAGCGCACAAAGAAACTGGCCGTGTCGTGGCTCTCAAGGTGCTTCGGCGACGTTGGAGCGACAAGCCGGATCAGGCCGAGCAATTTGTTCGCGAAGGCGAAATGGGCCGCACGCTTCGGCATCCCAACATTGTGCCCATTTACGAGGTCTACTCCAAAGGCCGTACGCATTTTCTGGTCATGGAGTTCGTCGAAGGGCACAACCTGCGCGATTTTGTTCGCTTGCGCAAAAAACTTGATCCGCTCGAAGCCACGCGGCTGATGATGGGCATCACCAGTGGTTTGAATAGCGCCTTTCAGCGAGGCGTCGCGCATCGTGACCTGAAGCTTAGCAACGTGCTGATCTCTAGCCGCGGACAGCCCAAGCTGGTCGACTTCGGACTGGCGGCGGCCGATGATCGCATCAGCGACGAGGCATTGGCCAATCATCCGAACCCGCGCACCATTGACTATGCCGGGCTCGAACGGGCAACCGGGGTGCGCAAGGATGACATGCGGAGCGATATCTACTTTCTCGGCTGCATGTATTACCACATGCTGACCGGGGTTCCTCCCCTACAGGAGACAAAAGACCGCGTCCAACGGCTTAGCAAGACACGCTACCTCGAGGTCACCCCCATTCTCGAGCTGGACGCGGACCTGCCGCGGGTTGTGGCGGCGATCGTCAACCAGTCCATGCAGTTGGACGTGGAGCAACGATATCAATCGCCGGCGCAGATGCTGGTTGACTTGAACCTCGCGCTGAAACGGCTCGAAGCGGGGGAAGATCTTCCCGAGGTCCCCGACCTGGCTTCCACGCGAAACTCAGCCGATGGTGATCGTGATCGTTGGGTCTCGATGCTTTCGTCGCAAGGAGAGCAGCGCGCGTTGATGGTGGTCGAGGCCAGCACCAAGATGCAGGACCTTTTTCGCGACGGACTGAAACGGGCCGGTTACCGAGTCTTGCTAACGAGTGATCCAGAACGGGCGATCAAGCGATTCGAAGATGATGAGAAACCGGCCGAGTGCATCGTCTTCAGCACCGGTTCGCTGGGTTCCGCGGCGCTCGATGCTTTCAACCGCTTCGGCGAAAACGAAAAAACGCGCCGCGTTCCGGCCGTGTTGCTGTTGGGCAAACAACACCAGTCCTGGGCCGACCAAGCCAATGTCGACGACCATCGCGTCGTGGTCAAGATGCCGGTCAAACTCGGTAAGCTCCGCAAAGTGCTGGAAAAGCTGATCCCCGGCGAGCCGGTTGAAGAAGAAAAATAGGCCCGGGCACAAATCGGCC
>Ga0114931_10005603_pt1 | contig 15513 bp, 11 predicted proteins | sample 2SBtaG_FD_89579 | JGI IMG/M metagenome (GOLD analysis project Ga0114931, IMG submission 89579) | Deep subsurface microbial communities from Kolumbo volcano to uncover new lineages of life (NeLLi) - 2SBTROV14_V59a metaG | ecosystem: Environmental > Aquatic > Marine > Volcanic | place: Kolumbo...
AGATAAGATGCAATGGGTAGGGCATACGGATACGGGCAAGGTCTATGAGCAACGGGTGCAGATAACAGATAGCACGGGAAAAGAGGAGCGCATTGTTCGTCTGATCAAAGTCACGCTGAAAAAAGCGACAAGAGCAATCCGGTAACCGGCAATCCGGATCTGAATATTGTCGATCTCATTAATAAGCTTCGTCCCGGCGCCACGCTTGTGATCAGAGATCTAAACAATGCCAATTTAGGGGCCAGCACTAATTTTGGTATTTTCTATACCGATACCAGCAATCCCAATAACGTCAACGGGTTGAAGTTGCACAACGTCACCGGTTACGGTGCGTTATTGGTGGACGGCGATTTGGTGCCTGGCGGTAACGTCAATTGGAACGGCGTGATATTGGTCAACGGTACAGCCACATTTAATGGCGGCGGCAATACCATTAACCTGCACGGTGCCCTGCTTGCGGTACAAAGCGTGGACGTCAATGGCGGGTTGGACATGCGTTATGACAGCTGTATGCTTGCGAAAGCGCTGGATTTTTTACCCTTGGTGCAACTGCGCTGGCGGCAATTATAGGGGCAATGCTTTGGGATGGCGGGTGGGTCAAACCCCGGAAACTCAGGTTTCAAAATAGGTGTATCCCGACAAGCCGCCTTCCAATTCCTTGAGAAATTGCTGTTGCTGGGAAGGACTTAAATCACTGGATTGCAGTTGATGATAAAGGGACTCCAGCAGCCGTTGAGCATCAAAATTGACATAACGCAATACGTCCTTGACGGTATCGCCGCGGCGGGGATGGCTCAGCCGAAAACCGCGCTTTTGATCCAGTTCCACATTGATGGAGTCGGTATCGCCAAACAAATTATGCAGGTCGCCTAAAATTTCCTGGTAAGCGCCCACCAGGAAAATGCCGATCAGGTAATCCTCACCGGCGTTGATATCGTGTAGGGGTAGCGTGGTTTCCACACCTTCCTGATCCACATAGATCTTGATACGGCCGTCCGAATCACAGGTAAGATCTTCAATGACAGCGCGCCGAAGCGGCTCTTCGCGCAGCCGCTGCAGGGGCAGTACCGGGAAAACCTGGTCGATGGCCCATGCATCGGGGATGGATTGGAATAATGAAAAATTGCAAAAATATTTTGCCGCCTGTTTGTCCTTGAGTTCGTCGATGATGTCGCGATGGGCCTTGCGGTGGTAGTTTAGGCGCTGCAGCAGGTGATGGCATATGGTTTGGTAAAGGTATTCAGCCTGGGCCCGTTGTTGTAAATCCAGCGTGCCATGCAGGAACATGTTTTGGGCCTCGGTCTGCCAAAGCACGGCGTCGTGGTAGGTTTCTATTACCGAGCGCTGACCCATGTTTTGCAGCGCGTTCCATAAATCAACAATGACGGACGGTGCGTCGGCGTTCGGTTTATCCGCCGGTTCGGTTCCGGAAGGTTTTTCAACATTGATGATGTTGCTGATCAGCACCGCGTGGTGAGCGGTCATGGCACGACCCGACTCGGTCAAGATGATAGGGTGGGGCAGCCGGTGCGATTGGCAGGTTTCCAATAAGGCGTGCACGATTTTATTGGCATACTCCTGCACGCTGTAGTTAATCGAGCAATAGTGACGCGAACGGGTACCTTCATAATCAATCCCCAGGCCGCCGCCGACGTCAAAGTATTCAATTCCGATCCCCATGCCGTGCAATTCGGCAAAATAACGGGCGCTCTCACGGATGCCCTGCTGAATATCGGCGATATTTGGAACCTGGGAGCCGATATGCACATGCAGTAAAGTCAGGCAATGGACTAGGCCGGCTTGCTGCAGCATGTCAATGGCCTGCAACAGTTGGGCGGCGGATAAGCCGAATTTGCCATTTTCGCCGCCCGTGTTTTGCCACTTCCCCTTACCGATACTGGCCAGGCGCATACGTACACCCAGCAGCGGCTGGATGCCCAATGACTGGGATTCCTCGATGATGGTTTGCAATTCGGAGATTTTTTCCACCACGATAAATACCCTGTTGCCCAGCGCCTTGCCGATCAAGCTGAGTCGGATGTATTCACGGTCTTTGTAACCGTTACACACAATAATGGCGTTGTCCCGCTCCGATAACGCCAGTACGGCCAGCAGTTCCGGCTTGCTGCCGGCTTCCAGCCCGACCCGGTCACCGCCTTGCTGGATAATGGTTTCCACCACCGTGCGTTGCTGATTGACTTTGATGGGGTAAACGGCGACATAGTCACCCCGGTAGTCATGTTGTTGCATGGCTTGCGCGAAGGCGCCACAGAGCGTTTCCACGCGGTCGCGCAGGATGTCGACGAAACGCACCAACACCGGCAGGCCAAGGTCGGCCTGGCGGATATGGCGTACGACTTCAATCATGTCGATTTCCACCGCATCGCCGAGGTGAGGTGTAGCGGCTAGATGGCCTTTCTCGTTGACCGTAAAATAGCCGTCGTCCCAATGCCCCATGTTATACAGTTGCCGGGAAAGTTCGATACTCCAATGGTTCTGGTCAGCCATGTTTGTGTCCGCGGAGTCAATTGGCGTTATAATGCCAGGTTTATAGCGAAGTGCAATGTGTTTGCGAGGAGAGATCGGTATGCAATTGCAGGGCTTGTGGTTTTCAGAAATCTGTACGGAGTGTGGTAGTGCGTTTTCGATAAAAAGCGTCGGCAAACTGCACGAGGAAAAAACCCCTTATCAACATATTGAGGTGTTTGAAACCGAGCAATTCGGTAATCTTATGGTTATCGATGGTTTTGTCATGCTGTCCGAGCGCGAGCACTTTTTTTACCATGAAATGATGACGCATCCGGTGCTGTTCCGCCATCCCAAGCCGGTCAAAGTGGCCATCGTCGGCGGCGGTGATTGTGGCAGCCTGCATGAAGTACTCAAGCACGACAGCGTTCGTGAAGCCTGGCTGGTGGAAATCGATGAGCGGGTGACCCGCGTGGCGGAAGATTTTTTTCCCGAACTGACCCAATCCAATAGGGATGCACGGGCTCATTTTCATTTCGGTGACGGCATTGCGTGGATGGCGGATTGTCCCGATGACTCCTTCGACATCATTATCGTGGACAGTACCGACCCTATCGGGCCCGCGGAAGGACTCTTTAAAGCGCCTTTTTACCGGGAATGCCTGCGTGTGCTTGGTCGTGAAGGCATATTGATTCAGCAAAGCGAGTCGCCTTTGTACCATCTTGACCTGATGGCGTCCATGCGCAAAGAAATGCGCGCGGCCGGCGCCGATTTCGTTAAAACGATATTTTTCCCGCAGTGTGTTTACCCATCCGGATGGTAGACCGGTACCATGGCCAGCCGATCGCCATTGTCCGACTACCGTCGAGATGATGCCTCGGTCAGGACCTTTTCCACCCGTTACTACAACACCGATATTGACCAGGCGGCCTTCGCGGTGCCGAATTTTGTCGCCGAAGCATTTCTCAAGGCCAATGCATGACGGTCAGCGACCGGCGGCCTCGGCAAACTGCAGCGAGCAGTTTTTTAACAAGGTCTGCCTGTGCTGGGCGCGGCGATTGTGCACGGCGATTTCCAGCGCCCTGGCCTGGCCGATAAGGACCGCCAATTGCTTGCCGCGGGTGACCGCCGTATACAACAGGTTGCGTTCCAGTAAGCTGTAGTGCTGGTTCGCCAGCGGCGGTCCCTACCCAGGGACAGGGCCAACTGGTCGGCGATCTTAAAACCGATGCCCCAGCCCAGTATGTCCCAGTCCAGTATGCCCTGGTTCACAATAATCCCGTCTCAGGCAAAATGTTTTGGATAGCGTCGGCGACTCTACTCTACTATACTTTAAAATTCTGTAATTTGGGTGTTCCAAGCCTGATGCTTGGGCAGACGAAGCCACCGTGTCCGGGTTTGGTGGCCGTGAAACCACACATAAGACCCTTGTCGAATTGGAAGCAGGTAATCTAATGCCAGATCCCGTAGCAGGAATTCGTGAAATTCGCATCAATCCTATTGTTCCCAGTGAGTCCGTGCTGGTGGCCACCGCACGTAGCATGCGGCCGAAGAAAGAAGAGCAGCCCGCCCCGCGCGACACCCGCAAACACGTCGACACATGTCCGTTTTGCCCCGGGAATGAAGATAAAACACCACCGGAAATCATGCATTTGCCGGATCAGGACCGATGGGCGGTACGAATCGTTGAAAACCTCTATCCGGTACTGGGTGATGACCAGCAGCAACCCAATGTGAATCTGGGCTTGCAGCAGATTATTGACGGTTATGGTCGCCACGAGGTGATTATCGATCACCACCAGCACGGCATCGCGGTGCATGAAATGGAATCGACCCACCTGGTATTATTGTTTACCGCCTATCGTGACCGTATGCAGCAGTTGTATCGCAGCAACAATCGGCTGCGTTATGTATTGGTTTTTAAGAATTTTGGTCCCGCCGCCGGCGCCAGTATTCCCCATACCCATTCCCAACTGATCGCCATGCCGGTGATTCCGGACAATGTCCAGGCGGAAGTCAGCCACAGTAAGACGTATTTTCAAAAACACGGGCGTTGTATCTTTTGCACCTTGATAGATCAGGCATTGACGTTTGAAGCGACGATCTATGACCGCAATTCCGGCGAGGTCAGGCGGAAAATCAATGTGGGCGAGTATGTTGTCGAACGGGGTGAACATTTTATCGCCATCAAACCCTTCGCCAGTCGTTATGAGTGGGAAGTGCATATCATGCCGCTGCACCATCAAAGCGATTTTCTCACCATTACCGATGCCTTAATGGACGATTTAGCCGGCGTTTTCAAGCGTACCATGCAACGATTGGAGGCGGTGCTCGGGGGCGCTCAATTCAACTACTTTCTCCACTCACTGCCTCATGACAATGCTTGCGAGGATTGTGCTCCCAGTTACCATTGGCATATTGAGATTTGTCCACGCACTAGTATACCCAGTGGATTTGAACTGGGTTCCGGCTTGTTTGTCAACACGGTTAGCCCTGAATTGGCCGCCCGGCAACTGCGCGGTGTTGAAATTCCTTCTTCGTGATTAATTTACACATAACAATGGAAATGGCGCAATGAATTTTGCCGATTATTTACCAAACTTCGATTTTTTAAACCGTAACCTCAGTTGGATCATCCAGGTGTTTGTGGTGGTGTTTTTCGTGTTGTTGATCAATGCCATTCAGCGCCGGGCCTTGGAACGACTGCAGAAAAAGCTGCTCAAAACCGCCAATATATGGGATGACGCCATATTGGACGTGGTGCGAAAACCCTTATCACTATTGATATGGATAGTGGGCATAGCGTTCGCCGCCGAGATCGTACACAAGGAAACCGGCGCGCCTATTTTCGCGGCGGTCACGGCCGTGCGCGATATGGGCATGGTGGTGGTGGTCACCTGGTTTCTGGTGCGATTGGTGCGCACGCTGGAAACCCGGTTTATCGATCGAAAACAGGCCGAAGGTAAGAAAGTCGATCCTACCACCGTGGATGCGGTCGGCAAATTGCTGCGGGCGTCGGTGATCATCACCGGTATCCTGGTTGGCCTGCAAAGCATGGGATTCAGTATTTCCGGCATTCTTGCATTCGGCGGTATCGGGGGAATCGCAGTGGGTTTCGCTGCCAAGGATTTATTGGCCAATTTCTTCGGCGGGCTGACAATTTATATGGATCGGCCGTTTTCCAAGGGGGATTGGGTGCGCTCCCCCGACCGAAATATTGAAGGTACCGTGGAGGCGATCGGTTGGCGCCTGACCCGTATCCGCACCTTTGATAAACGGCCGCTTTATGTGCCCAACTCGACCTTTACCACCATCGTGGTGGAAAACCCCTCACGCATGACCCACCGTCGTATTTATGAAACCATTGGGGTGCGCTATGATGATGCCGATAAGGTCAATGAAATCGTCACTGCCATTAAAGACATGTTAAAGGGTCATGAACAGATCGATACCACGCAAACCTTGATCGTTAATTTCAATGCATTTGGGGCGTCATCGTTGGATTTTTTCGTTTACACCTTTACCAAGATCACCAACTGGATCCGGTATCACGAAGTGAAGCATGATGTCATGTTACGCATTTACGACATTATCACCCGGCATGGAGCCGATGTGGCGTTTCCCACCCGTACGCTGCATGTGCCGGAGGCATTGCAGTTTGCCGGTATGAATGAAAGTCAAACACCGGCGCTTTCTAGCAAGGTATAAAATTATGAGTGAAAAAAACGGCGTTGTCGATGCGTTGCGTGTTGCGCTAAGCGCCAATCCCGGTGATACCGGGGTGCGCCTGCACCTTGCCGATTTACTGGTTAGCGAAAATATTGACCTGCGTGAGGCATCCGAACATTATGTGGCGGTATTGGCGACCGACCCCGCTCATGTGCAGGCATTGCGCGGCGCGGCCAGGGCGTTTCGCGGCTTGGGGGATGACGTAAAGGCGCAGGGCTATGAAAAGTTGCTGGCGGCGCTGGGTGAGGGTGAGGGTGAGGGGCCGGGTTCGGCCACGGAAACGCCGCAGCAAGCGAGTAATGTGACCTCGTTACATGTTGACGGCGCCGACCGTCATCCGCCCAAGGATCAACCGAGCTCGGCCAAGGTGACAAAGTTGCGCGTGGTGGACGGCAGCGCGGAAATCAGCGACTGGGATGGTCCGGAACCGGTGGTAACTCTGGCCGACGTGGGTGGCATGGACCATGTCAAAAAGCGGCTGCATTTGTCCTTTCTGGCGCCGCTGCAAAATCCCCAGATGATGGAAACATTCGGAAAATCCCTGCGCGGCGGTTTACTGTTGTATGGCCCGCCGGGTTGCGGCAAAACCTTTATCGCACGGGCTTTGGCCGGTGAACTGGGTGCCAAGTTTATGTCGGTGGGCTTGTCCGATGTATTGGACATGTGGATGGGCGAGAGTGAACGCAAGTTACATGAAATATTTGAAACGGCCCGCCGCCAGGCCCCGGCGGTGTTGTTTTTTGATGAAATTGACGCATTGGGTCGAAAACGCAGCCAAATTCGTAGTTCAGCGGGTCGAACCATCGTTAACCAGTTATTGGCGGAAATGGATTCGGTGGGTAAGGTCAATGAACACGTATTCGTACTGGCCGCCACCAACCACCCCTGGGATGTGGATACGGCACTACGTCGGCCGGGCCGATTTGACCGCTCGGTATTGGTGTTGCCTCCCGATGAGCCGGCTCGCCAATCTATTCTGGCGATGCAATTAAAAGGCAAGCCCATGGAGCCGGGTATCGTGGTGGCGGAATTGTCAAAACATACAGATTTTTTCTCCGGTGCCGACTTGGTGCATTTATGCGAGACCGCGCTGGAATATGCCCTGGAAGCCTCGCTGACCAGCGGTGATGTACGGCCTATTTCGCAGGCAAATTTCCACAAAGCACTGCAGGAAGTCAAACCCAGCACCCGGCCATGGTTTGATACCGCGAAAAACTATGCCATGTTCGCCAATGAAGGCGGTTCGTATGACGATTTGTTGGACTATATCAAATCCCGCCGCCTGTGAGCGATGAGTTTGACGACGGCCCGGTATTGCAGGGCGTTGCGCTTGATTTGTCACAGAGGGCGCAGGTGTTGTTGGAACGGGGTCGCTATCATGAAGCCCTTCGTTTTATTGGTGACGCGCTGGGCCAGGACCCGGGCGATGCGTCTTTGTATTGCCAGCTTTGCTTTGCTCATCAGGGGTTAAATCAAAATGAAAAGGCCGAACAGGCGGCCCGCCGGGCATTGGCATTGCAACCGGAATGCGATTTGGCCATGCGATGTTTGTGCACCCTGGCCTTGGGAAAAGGCGCGTTTGGCGAAGCTTTGCATTACGCACGCGCCGCCGCGCAAATCGATCCCGACCATGCCGATAACCTGATTTGGCTGGCCCGCGCCGACGCCGAGCATGGCCATTACCGTCGTGCCTTTCAGGCCGCGAATCGAGCCGTACAGTTATATCCCGATGATGTCGACACCCATGTTCTACTGGGCGACCTGTCCATGCAGCGGCACCGTTTTGGTAAAGCGCAAACCCACTATCGCCGGGCATTGCGGTTTCTGCCGGATAACGCGCACCTGCATTTTTTGTTGGGGGATTGTCTGTATTTGCACAATTGCCATGTCCAGGCGGCTGAACATTTGTTGACCGCGGTTAAAGCCGATCCCGCTGAACCCCTGTATAAACAGCGTTTATTGTCAGCCGTCAAGGACTATACCGGTTTGCTCGGCGGCAAAAAGGTGGACGGGATCCTGGCGGATTTTCCCGCCCCGGTACGCGTGTTTTATCACGAGGAAATGCAGTCGGTGGATAGGATTAACCGGATGTCCATGGGTCGGATGGCGGCAATTTGGCTGGTTGTTATCGCCGGATTGGCCGTGCTTATCAACGCGATCAACGGTCAAAGCAACCGGTCATTGTTAAGCCTGGTACTGGTGATATTGGTGGGGTCAGGCTTGTATCAATGGTATGCGAAGCATCGTCGGCGGGTTGTTAATAAACGCAACAGAACCAAAAAAATGGGGCGGCTCAGGGGCCGCCCAATAATTCGCTCAGCGGAGGGAGCAGGAAGGGATCCGTATGCTTGCAAATACGAACCTCCTGCCACAGGAAGGTCTTGACGAAAGTGTAACCCGGGGACCGATAATCTTCGGCAGCCTTGCGGCATTGGAAGTTTACGCATCCCGACGAAACATTCTCGCCAAGGGTAAATAAAGCTTACCAATGGGGAAAAAAGCCGTCAATGCCGGAAAAGCATTTGGGAAAAATGGACCAAATGGTTAATTTCATTGAGATTTAGAACCCATGCCCGGAACCATTTTAACGCAGGTTCGTTATACAATGTTTCTATCCTTGCGCGATGACAGGCGATGCATAAATTCCTTGTAAAGTTATTGATCTTGTTGGCAATCTGTTGTCCTTTGGGTGCCGAACCCGCGTTTCAGAAAGTCATTATCGATGATATCGAGGTGCCGCTTCAGGTCTATGCGGTGGCCGGCGGCAATAAAGTCATCGTTTGGCTGCCTTCGGAAGTGGGTTTTTTGGCTCCACATCAAGCCCTGGCCCATGCCATAAGCCAAAGCGGTTATACCGTCATCCTGGCCGGAGTGATAGACGCACTATTTTTACCGCAACTTGCCAGTAGTTTAAGCCAAATTCCCCCACAGCTTATTGCCGGCCTGATCCAGCAGCATGCGGCATCAGGGAGGCAGGTAACCTTGTTGGCCGAAGGCGATGGCGTTATCCCGGCCCTGCGCGGCGCCCGTGCATTTCGCGAGCGCTACGGGGATGACCCGGCCTTACAAGGCTTGATTTTACTCAGTGGTAAATACCTGCTGGAAACGCCGGAAGCCGGTCACCAAGCCAGCCGGTACCCAATTTTGCGGCAGGTGCGCGAGTCCATCTTTTTTATTCAGCCGCGTAAATCACCGTGGTACTGGACCTACCCTAGGACGGTGGAGCAGTTAACACTGGCGGGTAACAAGGTTCATTTGCTGTTGCTGCCCGGTGTGCGTGACCGATTTTATTTTCGCCAGGATCAAACCGATCTTGAACAACGATTTACCGCTTTTCTGCCCGAATGGATAGGTCATGCCCGTGAGCAATTGGCAAATGTGAAAATCAACCGGGGCAGCTTACCGGCCACGCGGGCTATGCCGGTCAAGCCCGCTAAACGGGTCAAAACGTTACATGCTTTTACCGCCAGCCAGCGTCATGTTCCATTGCGATTAGCCGATCTATCCGGGCAATCGGTGGACTTAACGGACTATCAGGGAAGGGTGGTTTTGGTTAACTTTTGGGCCAGTTGGTGTCCGCCTTGTGTGCATGAATTGCCCTCGCTGAATGCCTTGCATCGGCATTTTCAGGGCCGGGCTTTTACCGTGTTGGGCGTGAACATGGCTGAGGACGCGGCTACCGTGGATGCTTTTAGGCGTAAAACTCAAATGGCGTTTACGATTGTGATGGACGGCGACGGCAAGGCTCTCAAACAATGGCGTGTGTACGCTTTTCCTACCAGCTTTCTACTGGATAAACACGGCGATATTCAGTTTGCCGCTATCGGTGCCATCGATTGGATGGATGCTGATGTGATCGAAAAAATCGAGACCTTGTTGCATCGGTAGTACCGTGCGGCATTAAGCCACCAGTTCCTTGCGCTTGTCCCATTGTTTTTGCCGGTAGCGACGCAGTGCTTCCAAGGCTTCAATGGATTTAGCATGGTTTTGTTTGGCTGCCCGTTTATACCAGTATTCCGCTTTGTCGAGATTTTTTTTAAGCAGCGTGCCGTAGCGGTAACATTGACCGAGGGTAAACTGGGCTTCGGGATGATTGTCCTTGGCCAGTTCCCGAAATAAACCCAGCGCCTTTTTCCCGCCATTCGCCTCCATGAGATAGATGTTTGCCAACGACCACTTGGCATGGCTGTTACCTTTGGCGGCGGCTTTTTGCAACCAGCCTTTGGCCTTGTTGAAGTTCTTTGCCACGCCAATGCCCTTCAAATATAAAAAACCGTAAAAAAGCTGTGCTTTGGTGTGTTCGGCATTGGCGGCACGCCGGATCCAGTATACACATTCATCCAAGTCCTTCTTCACGCTCTGGCCGTAATAGTAAAGCAGGCCCAGATAATATTGCGCGGCAGGACTGTTGCGCTCGGCGGCAAACTTCAAGAAGATCAGCACTTGATTATCGTGTATGACCGGGGTGTGGTAATAAGGAAACTGTTCCCGTAACTCTTCAACGGTGTCTCGTAAATCTGCCATGGTAAACGGATCACGGTCGAGATCGTGACGACTGGCGGTTTGGCAGCCGCTGGTGAAAAGCAATAATGCAATCACCGAAAACCTTAGTGGCGATGATAGAACCATGAAAACCGTTTGATGGGCGGTGCGGTTAATTTTACCGTTTTTCTCGCGGCATTGTTACCTAAAAGGATCTAAATGGGCAGTGGTTCATAAATCCCGTTGTGATCTGCTAAGGATAGAATGGTAGTTACGAAAAATGTAATAAAATCATAGGGCTAGATTTTGGCGAATGTTACGCATAAAAAAGGGGGCTCCGTGCCCCCTTGATAGTGCTGCTGCTGCGGGTGGGATGTAAAAGTGCCTATCAGAGATTCTATTTCAGCATAGAAATCTTAAATTAATCTTATCTAAAGCTTAAGGTTTTCTTAACCCAGCTATGGTAGTGTTGCCAATATTTTAGGCATTCACAAATAGCCTAATTCTCGTAAAATGGGTAGAATGGTGTGTCATACAAGAAAACCATGCTTGCATGAGTTCGTAGCGGGTATTAGGCCTACAGCCCAGGCAAAAAACTAATCTTGACGAGTAGGATGCGATCTATTGAGCATTAACCCTTAAATTAAAGAGGGATTTTTATGCGGTTATGGCCATATTTATGTTTGATTGTTACTTTGCCCGTGTTTGCAACCGATCCTTTGGGTAGTGCCGAAGAAAGTGCCGAGCTGGAGCAGGGAGTTACCTCGTCAATTTATGAAGAGCCCGGACAAATTGACGAAAAAACGCGAAATGCTGCGGTGGAAGCGCCGGAGATACTGCAACCCCCTCCTATCAACCCCGATGACGAATTAATCAAATCCATTCCCAGCGGCTGGGAAGAACCTGTCTTAAAGCCAGAGCCCAAAAAAACGGCAAATTAAAGGCGCTACGGTGTGGTCATCGTCTATTTCAAGCCATTGCAGGCTGCCGGGACAGTGTCATAAAGTCAAAGTCCCTTTGTCACTTAACCCGGGTTTGTCATAGAAATCTGCTACGGCTGCCTCAGGGGGTGGTAATTGCTGTTTTTGCGTGGGAGTTTTACATTGACACCTGAATGCTGAATGGTTACTAATAAATAATAAATAGCGGTTGTTATGTTTAATTGCACTAGGTGATGCTATTTTTTTTTAAGGCACTGACCAGCTTTTCCGTTACCGGCGAGGGATGTATACCCAATGCATTCAGCAGGGTTTCCTTGCACTGTTCGTATATGGCCATGGCTTCGGCAAAATGGCCTTGCTTACGGTGTATGTCAATCAGGCGTTGATAGAATGCTTCAGTCAGCGGTTCCAGTTCCAACCCCTTGCTATAGATCGAGACTGCTTCGTCAATTCGATCGTGTTTTTCAAAATAAACACCGATTTGGGACAGTATATTGATGGCTCGTTTTTGCAGTTTTTCCCGTTCAGCGTAAACCCAGTGTTCTTCGGTATCATTGTGCAGCAGCGAGCCTTGGTAAAGCTTGAGCGCTTCATTGAATTTGGCGATTAAACTCGCTTCGTCAATCTTGGCCGGTTTCAGCAATTCAATTATTTCGTTGTGCACTTTCTTAAATGCCCAAGTGTCCACCCAGCAGTATTGGGGATTTAACGACAATTTAAAATCCTTGTGGATGAGTGCCTTGTCGTGTTTGATCAGTTTCCGCAAGCGGTGCAGATTGGTATCAAAACTTCGGCGTACCGAATCGCCTTCCGCATCGGGCCATAAGTAATCACACAAGGTATTGTCGCTGACCTGTTTTCCGCCAAGGGCGATGACGGCCTGTAGCAGCTCCAGGGGTTTGCGTTGCCCTTTGCTGTTGGATTCCAGGGGTTGGTCATCAACGAACAGGCCAAAACGTCCCAATGTGTAGACTTTGATGGGCCAAGGCCAGGAGTCCGGCGGCGAAAAGGACAAATCCGGCAGCATGGCGCATTGCTTGATACGCTTGCGTACATAAGCCGGTTCGATGTCCTGTTCCAAGGCCGTGCTGTACAACTGGTTCATCACGCGGGGCCGGTACCAAAGTGGCAGTCCGAAACCCCGTTGGCTGGCCATGTGCAGGGCTTTGCGTAAATACCGGTAGCTCGTTTCCTGGGTTTTTTTAGCCAGACTGAAGTAGGCGGCGGTTAAATCCACATGATAGAGAAGCCAGTGAAATTCCGCGGTTTGGCTTTGTTTGCGAATGACATCCAGTTCCTGCTGGGCTTCTTTGACCCGTTCCTTTTCGAAATATATTTGCGCCAGGCCCAGCCGGCATAGCAGCATGGGATAAACCGCACCCATTTGCGCGCTGATTTCCACGGCCGATTCAGCGTGTTGGATTCCTCGGCTAACATCCTGATCCAGCAGCGCGCGCCAGGCCAGAAGCATTTGATAATTGGCCGTGTCCAGATTGACCGGCCGGTCGCTGAGTATGGCGCATAAACGCAATAATAATTGGTCGCTTTCCTGGCTGTCCTGCAACTGCAAACTGGCGTAGGCTCCGATGCCCAGCAGCATGGGGTCGATAATATGAATGCCGCATTGTTCACTCAAGGACAGGGCTTCTTTGACGTTGGTCAGGCTCTGCTGGGGGTTACCGGAAAACAAGTGCACAAATCCGCCCATGGCTTTGCTGAAAATGACCGCCAGGGGATCCAGTTGTTTTTGTTGAGCCAGTTGTTCCTGGGTAGTGCAAAATTCCTGGGCTTTGGCCAATTGGCTGCCTGTTAAGCCGTAATAGTACGCCAGACGCACACCAAGGTGCAGTCGAAGATTGGAGTCACTGGACTGGTACCAAAGTTTTTGCGCACGGTCAGCCCAGGAATTAATGTCCGGATGCTGCGGTTGCCTGGAATACATCACATATAACAAGGACATAACCGCGCAGGTTTCCGCCTCAGGGTCAGGAAATTGTGCGTGTTTTTTGTGCAGTTTTTCAAACTCCACCAGCCACTCATCCAAGGTCGTGGCATCGGATTGGGTATACCAAACACATTCAACGATACCGTGCCAGGCCAGGTACAGGCCTTTTACGTCGTCCAATAAGGAAAAACGGTGATAGGCCTGTTTGAAGCCTTCCTGGGCGATATAAGGGTCACGGTTGAGTTTGCTTTTGGCCAACCAGAAATCCAGCCATGGCGTGGCGTGGCGCTGTTCGTCAGGCAGTTTAGCGATCCAGTGTTCCAAGGTTTGGCTGCGACCCTGGCTGAGCATGTTCTTGGCCAATTGCAATATGATTTCAACAGCATGGGGCCAGTCTCGGGCCTTGAGCAGCAAATGCACCGCCGCTTCGTATTGGTTGTCTTTAATCAAGACCTCGGCGGCGCGACGTTGCACTTCGTTGAGCTGCTCGGGTAGATACAACTGCCGAGCTTTATTGAGTAAGAATGAGCGAAACAACGGGTGGTATTCATAACTGCCCTGCTCATTACTTAACCGCGAAGTGAAATAGTTACGTTTGATCAAACTGGCCAGCATGTCTTCGGCTTTTTCCTGGCCGGTCAACGCCGTGGCGGCTGCCAGGGTCATTGACGGCAAAAAAGCGCTTTGTAGCAGAAAAGCCTGCAACTCTTTGTTCGCCGCCAGGAAAATTTCGCCGGCAAAAAATTCAAATATCAGTTCATGGCTTTTGGTTTGTTGCCAATGCATCAGCGACTGTTCGGTGTGGTTCAACAGCAATACCAGGCCGGCCATCCAACCTTGGGTTTCCCGGTGCAACAACCGGATCGTAGTCTCGGACAACGCATGTTGGCCCTGTAGTTGAGCGACAGCAAAGGTTTCCTCTTCGGTGAGCTTTAATTCGTCCCAGCCCAGCATACCCATACGGGTGTCGGTTCGAAAGCGGGCAAACTGGGGTGGCGGCTCTACCCGGCTGATCACAAAAATATGGATTTTCTCCGGCAGTTCTTCCAAGGCAATTTGAACCAGTTCCTGAATGCTGTCCTCGGGCGCTTCCTGAAAATTGTCAAATACCAGAATGGTCTCCTGGGGCAGCTTGGAAAACAGTTTACGAAAGAAATTGCGTGCAAAAACCGGCACACCACCGTTACGGTACTCCGGAGTCAATAAGGGCATGGGCTGCGGGTTGTCGGAAAACTGGTTGACGGCCAGGCCGAGATAGTAGAAAAACGATGCAATATCGCCGTCACCGTCATCCACCTGGTACCACAGGGTGGGCAGTTTGCGCATCTGCAGGTATTTGGCCACGGCACTGGTCTTTCCTGAGCCGGGTGGTGAGGTCAACCAGGTGGCGTTGGAGCGCCTGCGACAGAAATCCAGGCGTTCAAACAACCGGTTGCGAGGCGCAACACGGCTTAAGCGAGGCGGTGTCAGTTTCGCCAGCTGGGTGTTTGAGGACAGTGCCAGCACTAAACCGTCACCGTCATGGGGTTGTTTGGAACTGCGATATTCATTGGTTGGTTCTCTACGGCGACCATGGTCGCTGTCTATTTCATCGTCAGGGCACCATTTTACCCGGATTGTGTCCGTTCCGGTATGCTATCAAGCACAACTCACAGAAAGTTTACATATTCGCCAAAAGCCATACCAGACAAGGATATAAAATACTTTAAAAAGTGACAATTGTATTTTGTCACTACAGTTTCAATAACTTATGTGCTATGCCATAATGGTGGCAGCGGCTGACACGGTTGATTGCGTATTAACCCTTGGCTTGGCCCAAGTCGATATGGGGTCGATAGGGGTAATAAGTATCATGGAGCAGGTATCAGGTATGTTCGCGAAAATAAAAAATGTGATCAATCCCCGTACCAAAAACGGTAATCGAATCGATGTGCGTACCAAGAATCGATG
>Ga0114931_10005604_pt1 | contig 15512 bp, 11 predicted proteins | sample 2SBtaG_FD_89579 | JGI IMG/M metagenome (GOLD analysis project Ga0114931, IMG submission 89579) | Deep subsurface microbial communities from Kolumbo volcano to uncover new lineages of life (NeLLi) - 2SBTROV14_V59a metaG | ecosystem: Environmental > Aquatic > Marine > Volcanic | place: Kolumbo...
CTTGCCGGATGCCAGTTTTTCTTTCAGCGCATCGACTTCCTTTTCCAGTTGGCGGCTGCGTTCGAGGATTTTGCTCAAGCGTGCCGTCTCCTCCTGGGGCTGGGCCTTGAGCAGGGAACGGATGTCGGCGAGAACGGCGGAGTCCCGCTGGATTTTCTCCAGGGCCTCCGGTCCGGTGACGGCCTCGATGCGGCGCACGCCGGAGGCGATGCCGCCCTCGCCGGTAATTTTTAAGACGCCGATATCGCCTGTCGCGGAAACGTGCGTGCCGCCGCAAAACTCCTTGCTGAAACCGGGGACGGAAACCACGCGCACCCGCTCGCCGTATTTTTCCCCGAACAGGGCGACGGCTCCTTCCTTTAGCGCCTCGTCGATCTTCATTTCTTGGGTTTGCACGGCGATGTTGTCGCGGATTTTTTCGTTGACGACGGATTCGAGGCGGCTTTTCTCCCGGTCGGTCAGCGGTGAAAAATGCGTGTAGTCGAAACGCAGCCGGTCCGGGGCCACCAGGGAGCCGGCTTGTTTGACGTGGTCGCCGAGAACGCTTTTTAACGCCGCTTGCAACAGATGCGTCGCCGTGTGGTTCAAGACGGTGCGGGCGCGTTTTTCCGCATCCACGGCCAGCGTCAGCACGTCGCCTTTGCGCAGGCAGCCTTTGAGGATTTTCGCCTGGTGGGCGACCAGTTCGGGCAGCGGCCGGGTGGCGTTAAGAATTTCCAGTTGCGTCTCCTCGTTGCCGGCTTTTCCCGTATCCCCCACCTGGCCGCCGGCCTCGCCGTAAAACGGCGTTTCGTCAAACAGCAGTTCCATGGAGTCGCCGGCGTTGGCGGATTCGATTTCTTTGCCGTTTTTCAAAATGGCCAGCAGGCGGCCCCGGTGCTCGGTATGGCAATAGCCCTGAAAAACGGTCGGTCCGGATTTTTGTAGAAACTCCTTGTAAAAAGGCGCGACTTCCTTTTCTCCGGAACCCTTCCAGGACTCCACGGACTTTTGTTTTTGCGCCTGCATGGCGCGCTCAAAACCGGCCATGTCCAGCGTGACCCCGGCCTCGCCGGCGATGTCCTCCGCCAGGTCGACGGGAAAACCGTACGTGTCGTAGAGCTTGAAAATTTCTTCTCCGGGGATGACGGTTTGTTTGGATTTTCGCAGTTGGGCGAGAATTTCGTCAAGACGCTGGGTGCCGAAGTGCAGCGTGGTTTTGAAACTTTCCTCCTCGTGGAGCACGGCTTTACCGATAAAGGCACGGTTGTCCTCCAGTTCCGGGTAGGTGTCCTTGAACCGGTCGGCGACCTGGCCGGTGACGAGGTGCAGGAAAGGCTCGTTTTGCCCCAGCATTTTGCCGTGCCGGAGGGCGCGCCGCAGGATTCTCCGCAGCACGTACCCGCGGCCCTCGTTGGCCGGCAGCACGCCGTCGGCGATGAGAAACGCCGCCGCCCGGGCATGGTCGGCGATGACTTTCAGGGAAACGTCGGTCGCCTCGTCCCGGTGATACGATTTCCCGGTCACCCGGCAGACGGCGTCGATGACGTCCCGCAACAAATCGGAGTCGTAGTTGCTCTGCTTACCCTGCACCACGGCGGTGAGGCGTTCCAGCCCCATGCCGGTATCGATGCATGGGCGGGGCAGGGGGGTGAGCTTTCCTTGGGCGTCGCGGTTGTATTGCATGAATACCAGGTTCCAGATTTCCAGGTAGCGGTCGCAGTCGCAGCCGACGGTGCAGGTGGGCTTGCCGCATCCCAGCGGCTCCCCCTGGTCGATATAGATTTCCGAGCAGGGGCCGCAGGGGCCGGTGGGACCCATGGACCAGAAGTTGTCTTTCTCGTCCATGCGGAAAATACGCTCCTCGTCCAGGCCGATGTCGTCGCGCCAGTAGCCGAAGGCTTCGTCGTCGTCCCGGTAAACGGAGATGTAAAGCCGGTCCCGGGGAAGCCGCAGGGTATCGGTGAGAAACTCCCAGCCGAAACGGATGGCTTCCTTTTTGAAATAATCGCCGAAGGAGAAGTTGCCCAGCATTTCGAAGAACGTGTGATGGCGGGCGGTGCGCCCGACCATTTCCAGATCGTTGTGCTTGCCGCCGGCGCGCACGCATTTTTGCGCCGAGGCGGCGCGGTTGCAGCTACGGCTCTCCAGTCCCAGAAAAACATTTTTGAACGGCACCATTCCCGCGTTGGTGAACAGCAGGGTCGGGTCATTTTGCGGAACGAGGGAGGCGCTTCGCACCACCTCGTGCCCTTGTTCGGCGAAATAGCCGAGAAACTTTTTCCTGATTTGGCTGCCCGTTATCATGGAAGTCTTAATCGTTCGACATTGGCCGGGTTTTCGGGCGGCAGGCAGGGCGGGCAGGCTGGCCCGGGCGGACGGGGGCCGTGCCGGTTTGCCCTCATACGATGCCCGCCTTCAACAAGTCGTGCAGGTGGATGATGCCGTCAATACGCTTGCCGTCCCGGGAAACAACCAGGCAGGTGATGGCGCATTCCTCCATGATGTGGAGGGCCATGGCCGCCAGGTCGTTCTGTTTGACGGTCCGCGGGGTTGAAGTCATGATTTCGGCCGCCTGTGTCGCGGAAATATCTTTTTTGGCCTCGAACAACCGGCGCAGGTCGCCGTCGGTGATGATGCCGCGCAGCAGGCCGCGCTTGTCGGTGACGATGGCCGTGCCCAGGCGTTTGCAACTCATTTCGGTGATCGCCTCGTAGATCGGCGCGTCCTCGGAAACCTGGGGAACGTGCTCGCCGACATGCATCAAGTCATTCACGGTGGTGAGCAGTTTCCGGCCCAGACTGCCGCCGGGATGATATTGCGCGAAATCCTCCTCGCGAAACCCCCGCTTGTCGAGTATGGCCAGGGCCAGGGCATCGCCCATCGCCAACGCCGCGGCGATGCTGGCGGTCGGCACCAGGCCGATGGAGCAGGCCTCCTCCCGGACGCTGACGTCGAGCACATAGGCGCTTCTCTTGGCGAGGGTGGAGCCGGGGTTTCCCGTCAAGCTCACCAGGGTGGCGTTGATGCGGGTCAAATAAGGCAGTATCTTGAGGATTTCCTCGGTCTCGCCGCTGTTGGAAATGGCGATCACCACATCCCCCCGGGAAACGATGCCCACGTCGCCGTGGCTGCCTTCCGCCGCGTGCAGGTACAGCGCCGGGATGCCGATGCTGGAAAAGGTGGCGGCGATCTTTTTGCCGATCAGGCCCGACTTCCCCATGCCGGTGACGACGACGCGCCCCGGGCATTGATCGAGCAGGTTCACCACGCGAATGAAGCGCTCGTCCAGCCTTTCGGCCAGGGCCGCAATCGACTCGCTTTCGATTTTCAACACCCGCCTGGCAGAGGCGATGACCGATGCGTCCTGGCTTTGCTGACGTGGAATTTTCAGATGCTGCATATGGAGGATACGCCCAAGGTTCTTCCTTAAATTTCAATTGCTTTCGATTTTTCGGTGATATTTATACTAGCATAATTGTAACCAACGGACAATTGCGCCGGGAATTAATTTGCAACTGCCTTTTGGGGCCGTCCGGGCAAGCGATATGATACACTTGCCCCGATTCATCCCCGGCAGGATTACGCAAGTTCCCTTTCAAAAAATGAGAAGAACATAAAGGCATGAAGCAGAACAAGACGCTGTATTTGATTGACGGGTCGTCCTACATTTTCCGGGCTTTTTATGCCATTCGCCAATACCTGTCGAACTCCGAGGGGCTGCCGACCAATGCGCTCTACGGTTTCGCCAACATGCTGCAAAAGGTGATCCGCGACGAGCGCCCGGACTACCTGGCGGTCGTCTTCGACGTTAAGGAAAAAACCTTTCGCCACTAAATGTTTCCCGACTACAAGGCCAACCGCGCCGAACCGCCGGAGGATTTGGTTCCGCAATTCCCTTACTTCGATCCGCTGGTCAAGGCATACGACATTGCCAGCCTGTGCAAGCCGGGCTTTGAGGCGGACGACATCATCGGCACCCTGGCCCGGCAAGGCGAGCGCCGGGGATTCGAGGTGGTCATCGTCAGCGGCGACAAGGACATGATGCAGTTGATCGGCCCCCGCATTCACATGCTGGACACCATGAAGGGCAAACGGTTCGAGGAAAAGGATGTCGTGGAAAAATTCGGCGTGCCGCCCGACCGGGTCATCGAGGTCATGGCCCTCATGGGAGACAGCAGCGACAATATTCCCGGCGTTGCCGGCGTCGGCCCGAAAACCGCCACGCAATTGATCCAAACCTTCGGCTCGGTGGAAAACCTGTACCAAAACCTCGACCGGGTCGAGAAAAAAAATCTGCGCGAAAAATTGCTCCGCGACCGGGACAAGGCGTTTTTAAGCCGCCAATTGGTGACCATTGACACCGGCGTGCCGCTGGACTGCCGGGTGGACGACCTGCAACTCAAGGAAAAAAACAACGAGAAACTCAGGAAAATTTTCCGCGAACTGGGATTCGATTCCCTGTTGAAAGAAGTGGAATCGGAGCCGGTCCAAACGCAAAAACACTATGCAACGATTTTGACCGAGGAGGCGTTCGCCCGCCTTTTGCGGGAGCTGCCCGGCGAGTTTGCCTTCGACCTGGAAACCACGAGCCAGCATCCCATGCGCGCGGAAATCGTCGGCATTTCGTTTGCGTTCAAGGCGCACGAGGCGTATTACATTCCGCTGGCGCACAACTACCCCGGGGCGCCCCGGCAACTGGATATGGCCGATGTCCTGGGCCGCTTAAAACCGGTTTTGGAAAATCCGCGCATCAAAAAAGTCGGCCAGAACATCAAATACGACCTGATCGTTCTGCGCAACGCGGGCATTCGCCTGGCCGGCATCGCTTTCGATTCCATGATCGCCTCTTATGTGATCAATCCCTCGAAGCGCGGCCACAACCTGGACGACCTGGCCATGGAGTATTTGCGTCACAAAACGATTGCCTACAAGGACGTTGCCGGCACGGGCGCCAAGCAGATCGGTTTTGCCCAGGTGGAGATCGAGCAAGCCGCCCGCTACGCCGCCGAGGATTCCGACATCACCTGGCTTTTGGTGCAGAAACTGAAACCGCTGCTGCGCGATGAAAACCTGGCCTTGTTCAATGACATTGAAATTCCGCTGATCGAGACGCTGGCGGAAATGGAAATCAACGGCGTGCTGCTGGACCGGTCCGCCCTGGAAAAACTGTCGCGAAGAATGGATAAGGAACTGCTCCTCTGCGAGGCGGAAATTTACGAGAGCGCCGGCGAGAAATTCAATATCAATTCACCCAAGCAGTTGGCGCCGATCCTGTTCGAGAAACTTCAACTGCCGGTTATCAAAAAAACCAAGACCGGTTATTCCACGGACGTGTCGGTTTTGGAGGAACTGGCATCCCGGCATGACCTGCCGAAAAAAATTCTCACCTACCGCCAGCTCGCCAAGCTGAAATCCACCTACATCGACGCCCTGCCGCAGGAAATCAATCCGAAAACCGGGCGCGTGCATACTTCCTTTAACCAAACCGTCGCCGCGACAGGCAGGTTGAGCAGCAGCGACCCGAACTTGCAGAACATCCCCATTCGCTCGGAAATCGGCAGGGAGATTCGCAAGGCGTTTATCGTCGGCGGCGACTGCGAAATGTTGTCGGCGGATTACTCGCAGATCGAGTTGCGGATCCTCGCGCATCTTTCGCGCGACGCAGCGCTGATGGAGGCGTTCAGGAGGAACGAGGACGTTCATGCGCGCACGGCGGCGGAAATTTTCGGCACGCCTCTGAACGCAGTGGACGCGGCGGCGCGCCGCATGGCCAAAGCCGTGAACTTCGGCATCGTCTATGGGTTGAGCGCCTTTGGCCTGTCCCGGCAACTGGGCATCTCCCCAAAAGAGGCCAAGGCGTTCATCGATCAATACTTCGACCTTTATAAAAAGGTCAAAATCTTCATGGACGATACCATAGCAACCGCCCGCGCCCGCGGTTACACCACCACCCTCATGAACCGCAAACGCTACCTGCCCGACATCGACAGCAAAAACAAGCAGGTCAGAAGCGCCGCCGAGCGCGTGGCCATCAATTCCCCCGTCCAGGGCAGCGCCGCCGACCTCATCAAGGCCGCTATGATACACATCCACCGGCGCCTCAAAAAAGAAACGTTCCATTCAAAAATGATCCTGCAAGTGCACGACGAACTGGTATTCGAGTGCGTTCCGCAAGAGAAAGAAAAGATGCAGGCGCTGGTCAAAAAAGAAATGGAAGGCGTCTACCCCCCTCTGGCCGTCCCCCTCGTGGCCGATCTGGGCTGGGGCAAAAACTGGGACGAGGCGCACTAGCCGGGCAGGCCGGAAAAATATCCTGCGATTACTGCTTGTTTTCCTCTTCCTCCGTTTCCTTTTCCCGGCCTTCCGTTTCCTCCTTATGGTCGCCGAGGATTCCCTTGAGCGGGCATATTTTGAATAACGGGCATTGCTTGCAGCTTGCCGCCAGGGCGATTGGACAGATGGTCATGACTCTCCCCTCCGCAAAAATATAAGGTGTGTTGAGTAAGAAATATAGGCCGAAAGAGAAAAAGCGCCAGCCGCGGCGGTGTTAAGGAAAATTTATATGTTGCATGCAGCGTTGCAAGAAAACGGTTGCAACATTCGTGTTTTCGTTTAAAATCCTAATATCTTTTTTCGTAACACCGACTTGTTGCCGGCCGGACACCCTTTCAAGCAGGATACCTTTTATGGCACGGGAAGCCCGGGAAAACCTGGATACCGCTCTCAATGTGCTGAATGAAGCCGTTTTCATTTACGATGAAAACATGGAAATCCGCTCGTTCAACGATGCGGCGGAGCGTATCACCGGTTTTAAAAAGCAGGAGGTGGTCGGCAAGAAGTGCGTCACCCTGTTCCGCGACAGCGTTTGCCTGAATAACTGCGGGCTATGTATGATGGCGAAAAATCAGGCCGGCGGCATCGGTTTTCAATCGTCCTTTTTTCGCAAAAACGGGGACAAAAGGCTGGGGGCGTTCAATGCCGGACAGTTGTGGCGGAACGAAACCGGCCAGTTGCGGGTTTTGGTTGCCCTGACGGACATCACCGAAATCAGCCGCCTGAAACAGGAACTCGGCAAGACCCATTCCTTTCAAAACATGATCGGCCGGGGGCGGGCGATGCAGGAATTGTTTCGCACGATTCAAAACATCGCCCCGTTCGATTCCACCGTGCTCCTGCAGGGCGAGAGCGGCACCGGCAAGGAACTGGTGGCCGGCGCTATTCATAACGAGAGTCTGCGTGCCGGCAAAAAACTGATGAAAGTCCACGGCTCGACCTTTTCCGACAATTTGCTGGAAAGCGAACTGTTCGGCCACGTCAAGGGAGCCTTCACGGGGGCGACGAGGGACCGGGTGGGCCGTTTCGAGGCGTGCCGCGGCGGAACGCTCTTCCTGGACGAGGTCGGCGACCTGAGCGCGAAAATTCAAGTCAAACTTCTGCGCGTCATTCAGGAACGGGAAATCGAACGGGTGGGTGAAAACTTCACCCGCAAGGTGGATATCCGCCTGATCGCCGCAACTCACAAAAACCTGTTGCAGGAGGTCGAGGCCGGAAGGTTTCGCCAGGACCTGTACTACCGGCTGAACGTCATCCCCGTTCATCTGCCGCCCCTGAGAGAGAGAAAAGAGGATATCCCTTACCTCGTTCAACATTTCATCAAGAGCTGGAAGGGGCTGGGGCGCAAAAAGGTGGCCCGGGTAGCCCCGGCCGCCCTGCGCGCGTTAATGGATTTTGACTGGCCAGGCAATGTGCGGGAGCTTGAAAATGCCGTCGAACACGCCTGCGTGAAATGCGCCGGGGACAGCCTCGGCATCGAAGACCTTCCGGGATATTTGTCCGGCGGCCTGCGGCAAGACGGGCGGACCCGGCCAGTCGAAACCCTTGGCCGGGAAAAGGTGCTGGAGGTCTTGCAGCGCGCGGGAAACAATAAAACTCTCGCTGCCCGCCTGCTTGGCGTGCACCGGACCACTGTTTGGAGAAAGATGCGGCAATTCAATATAACGGAGTAAAACCGCTGCGGAAAAATCGGATCAAAAAAGGCGCCGGGCAAATCCCCGGCGCCTTTTTTTTTAAGTTTTGCAACATCGGCAAGCGATGGTTTAAAAGGAAATGACGATGTCCGTCGTGACCCGCCATTGCATAATATCCTGGCGGCTGCTGATGGGAAACTCATAGCCGCTGCCGATCTGAATATGGTCGTTAAACCGGTACCGAAACCCGGAGTTCAGGGTGGCGACGGTTCCTGATTTTGTGCTGCCGAAATTGACCAGGTCAATTCCCTCAAAATTGACGCCGGGCAGCCGGTTGCCGCTGTCCGTTGTGGTGAACCCGTTGATTTCGATCAGGGGGAAAATTTCGTAGGGCAGCTCGTAATCAAAATGGAGCGAGTAGTGGATGAAGGAGCTGTCATGGTTGCCGTCCAGGGCGAGGTTGCTGCCGAAACTGCCTTGCATATTCAAGTCATCCAAAATCTCGGTGGTGCCGGTGAGAAACAGGTCCACAAAGCCGGAACCGTTGCCCTGGAGCCGAATGTTGGAGGTTTGCAGGGAGCCGGTGGGAACTTCAAACTCGACTCCCGCGGTGATCATGTTGCCTTCCTTGGGTTCGCTCAACAGGGCGTATTTGAAGCCGAGCGAAATGTTCTCCGCGCCTTCGGTGTCGTTGAGGATACGCGAGAAATCGGCATCCACGGCGCCGTCCTTGGAGGCGATCAAACCCAGCCGCTCCGTCAGGGCCACGCGGGCTTCCGCCGCCCATGCCTGGATCCGGCCGCCCTGCGTCAAAAAGCCGCCCGGGATTTTGTTGTAGAGGTAGATGATTCTTGCTTCTGTCGTGATGTAGGGCGTTTCGTTAAACAGGGGATTGGCCAGCGGGGCAATGTATTCTTCCTGCTTGCCCTTGCCCAGCGAACCGTGGAAATCGAACTCGAACCCAAGCGCCGACCCCGGTAGCATCAGCGCCAGTGCTACGCCAAGGATTATCGTATAAACCGTGTTTCTTCTACCCATTGCCTGCTCCCCCTGAAATGTGGATTGTTAAAAGTCAGTTGTGTGTCCGTTGAACTTGCAAGCTTTCATTATTTCAAATTCCATAAACTGCGGTCATCCCAACTGAATTACTCTATCTTCACCTGCCGGGCAGGTTATCCACGAAACGGCGCTTCAATGCAAAGCTGCATTATGGGAAACGCCATAGGCAATGGGCGGAGGTGGCGAATGTCCGCCTTTTCCGCTCAGTGAAAAATTGCGCCCGAAGAATAGAATAAAATGAGAATTTCCGCAAGGCTAAAATAAGCCTCTGGAAAACCTGGGTTACGGGGTTGTGAACCGGGGATTTTGCCGAAGGCGGTTGCTGTCGATAAACGTTCCCGGCCGGGATGAAAGCGCCGGCCCATTCGCAAGGCTCGACAGGTCAAAAAAGGCGCCCAGTGTGACCCGGGCGCCTCGGTGAACAGAAAACAAGGGTGTCGCTGTTCAGTTGCTTCAATGACGGGTTATTTGCCTTTTTTGAAAATAGCAGGATTATCCTTTCCCGTGGCGGCGAGGATGCCGATGGCGCCCTTGGCCACCCGGAAAATGCTGTGGTCCACCAGGATATAATTTCCCGGCACATCGACTTTAAACTCGACAATCACGGAGCCTGCGGCGGGAACCAGGGTGGTTTGCACGTTGCGGTTGACCGCACCGCCGATGGCGCCCTCCACGTAAACCTTGTCGAAAATTTCGCCGATAACGTGAAACGAGGAAACGCTGTTGGGGCCGATGTTGCCGAAAAAGATTCGCACCGTATCTCCCGCGCCGGCTTTGATGACGTTGTCTCCCATCAAAGCGCCCTTGCTGCCGTTGAAGACGACGTAATCGGGATGCTCGGCCAGGCCTTTTTCAAAGTCGAGTTCCAACACGCCGTCCTGACCCGAGGGTTTCGTGAAAAACTCGCTTTGAAACACATAAAACTCCTTGTCCACCTTGGGCAGCCCTTTTTCCGGTTCCACCAGGATCAAACCATACATGCCGTTGGCGATGTGATGCGGGATGCTGGGCGCCGGCGAGGCGCAATGATAAATGAACAGGCCGGGTTTCAATGTCTTGAAAGTAAAAACGGATTGTTCGCCGGGGTCGACCTGGTTGACCGCCGCGCCGCCGCCCGGACCGTTGACCGCATGAATATCGATATTGTGGGGCCAGGCGCTGTCTTTGGCATTCGTCAAATGAAATTCCACGCTGTCGCCGACGCGCACCCGGATCATGGGGCCGGGGACCGTGCCGTTAAAACTCCAGAATTTGTATTTTTTGCCATCCTCCAACTGCCCCACATATTCCTTGGCCGTGAAATTCACAATCACCGTCGCCGGCGAAGTACGATCGATGGACGCCGGCACATGGGGCGCCGTCGCCAATTCCGCCTCCACCGCCAACAGGTTGTTGCACCCCATAAACACTCCGGCAAGGGCCAACAAGATAAATTTGACTTGGAACGCAGGTTTTTTCAAAATAAATGCCTCCTCAAAAAAAGATTACAGGTATAATTTGTACGCAAGTCCGGTTTAACCCTGAATATCCAATTCCCGTGCCAGACGGATGGAGTGATATAGTAGATTTTTTTTCAATGAGTTATGTGCTTTGCCAAGCTTTCCCTCCAATGGGAAATCTGTTGCAGAATGGTTGCGCCCGCTCAAGCGGCGTTGGTGCCGCGGTTAAACAGTTGACAGGGCCGCCGACATCGGAAATAATTTAACCTCCAGATTTATAAAGAGTTAACTCAAGCCCGGCAAGAAAAACCAAGGGCCGCGAACCGCCGGACGGCGTTCGCGGAATCTCGCAAATCCCTTTTCGCTAACGTAAACTCCAATCCGGTCATCAGGAAAAAAATGGATCGTTACTGGGAAAACTTCAAAACCCCGTTTCTTTGTTTCGCGGGGTATTCCGGCGTCGGCAAAACCACCTTGCTGGTTGCCCTCACCAAGCGGTTCAAGGCGGACGGCATCCAGGTGGGCTACTACAAGCATGATTCGCACCGCTTTGCCGTAGACCGGGAGGGCAAGGACACGCATCGCTGCGCCCAGGCCGGGGCGAAGGTTATCACCATTAACGATCCCAGGCACTTTGCCGTTATCGGCGACGACGATTTCAAAAAAATCACCATCGCGCACGCCCTGGAACAGTGCGACTGCATCCTCATAGAAGGTTATAAACAATCGCCATTCAACAAAGTGGTTTTTTTGGACGACAAGGGAAAATTGCCTGTTGCCGCCGACTCCCCGGGCATCAAGGCCATAGTCCACCAGGGCGATCTTGCGGGATGGCCTGCCGGCGATTCCCGAATTCCGGTATTTCACCGGGATGCCGTGGAGGACATCTATGCGTTCGTCAAGTCGCATTTTTACAGTTGCACCTGTTTGCTTTGCGGCGGAGTATTCATCGGCGGCCAAAGCCGGCGCATGGGAAAACCCAAATTTTGCCTTTCCTACAACGGCAAGCCGGAGGCCCGGCGGATGGTGGAATTGCTGACGCCGTTTTGTGAAAAAGTTTTTCTTTCCTCGCGCCCCGGACAGAAGATGGATGAGGCCTGGCTTGCCGGCTGCGAACGCATTGACGACGAACACGTTGGCCTGGGGCCTGTTGGCGGGTTGGCGACCTTGATGAGCCGGTACCCTCAGAATGCCTGGCTCATTGCCGCCTGCGACCTGCCGTTTTTGACGCGCCCGGATATCGAACGGCTGATCCGCGAACGCGACCCCTTCAAATATGGAACCTGTTACATCAAAAAGGGGCGCCTGGGATTTGAGCCGATGTTCGCCATTTACGAACCCAAATTCATTTTCCCGCTGTTTCAGGCCATGTCGCGGCGCGAGCTGTCGCTGTCGCGCATCATCAGCGAGCTTCCGTTCAAGCACATAACGGTGCGGGAGGACGACCGGCTCCACTTCACCAACGTCAACAGCCCGGAGGAATATGAATCGGCCCGGCTGAAAAGGGAAAGAGAAAGCAAGAGCAATGAATAAAACGCAACTCCGGGCGGCGAACCGCGGCCCGGCAATATACGGGTTTCCCCCCGGGCGGCCCCCGGATTGGATAAAGGAAAGGGTAGCGATATGATCGAAGTTCACGAAGCTTTGCAAACCATTCTTGCCAAAATCGAGTTTAAAGGAATGGAAAAAGTTGCCATCGGCCAGGCCCTGGGGCGGGTGTTATGCGAGGACATCGTCGCACGGCGGCCCAATCCGCCGCTCGATAATTCGGCCATGGACGGCTACGCCCTGATCGCCGGGGATATTCGCTCCGCCACCGCCGACCGGCCCGTCAAGCTGGAAGTGCTGGAAAATATTCAGGCCGGCTATGCCGGCCACAGCATGGTGCAGCCCGGAACGGCCGTTCGCATCATGACCGGCGCCCCCGTCCCCCTGGGCGCCGATGCCGTCATCATGCAGGAAGACACCGAGGCAAACGGCAACTACGTTTTGGTGAAAGACAAAGCCGAGGTCGGCGAAAATATCCGTTTGGCGGGAGAAGACGTCCGCGAGGGCGAGGTGGTCGTGCAAAAGGGGGTCACCCTGCAACCGGCCCACATCGGCATGATGGCCGTGGTGGGGCGCTCCCATATTTACGTTTCCCAAAAACCCTGCGTCGCCATTATTTCCACGGGCGACGAAATCAAGGATTTGGACGAAACCCTGGCCGGCCCTTCCATTTATAACAGTAACGGCTATATGCTGGAGGCCCAGGTCCGCTCCGCCGGCGGCATTCCCGTTTACCTGGGCATCGCTCCCGACCGGGAAGAGGTGTTGCTGGAAAAATTCAGTCAAGCCCTGAAAAACGACATGGTCATTTCCTCCGGCGGCGTTTCCGTTGGCGATTACGACCTGGTCAAGGCCACCTTGAAAAAGCTGGGCCAGGAAATGCTTTTTTGGAAAGTCGCCATGAAACCCGGCAAACCCCTGGCTTTCGGCAAAATCGGCCCGACGCCCATTTTCGGACTCCCCGGCAACCCGGTATCCTCCTTTGTCTCTTTTGAACAGTTTGTCCGTCCGGCGCTCGGCAAAATGCTCGGCGGCACGGACACGGCGAATAAAACCGTCGAGGCAAGGTTGACCCGGAGCATTCGCAAAAAACCCGGACGGCAACATTTTCTCAGCTCCCGAATCTCCTGGGCGAACGGGGAATACTCCGTCAGCCCCAGCGAGGAGCAAGGCTCCGGCATTCTGAAATCCATGAGCAACGCCAATGCCCTGCTGGTGTTTCCGAAGGATGCCACCGAACTGCGCGAAGGGGAAATCGTTACCGTGCAATTACTGAAATAAACTCCCGTACCACCTCCCGGCGGAAGGCGAAACGATGAATCGAACCGTGCCCAGTAAAAAGATAACAATAGTGTTGCTTGCCTTGCTGCTTGCCGCTTTGCCGGGGTCCGGTCAGGGTGGCGAGGCCTTTTCCGCCCTGGACCGGCTGGTCGGCCAGGTCGAAAATCTTTTCCCCTTCACCGAAGGCTATGTGGTCTCCGTTCGCGGGGGAGAACTGATTCTGGATTTGAAACAAGGACAGCCGGTCAAACCCGGTGACCGGTTGAAGCTGATCCGCTTCGGGAAAAAACTGGTCCACCCGGTAACCGGCAAAAAACTGGGGCGCATGGAAACCGACCTGGGCGAGGTGAAAATCCTGGAAGTCCGCAAGGATTTTTCCCGCGCCGTAGCCACCGACCCGTCGGTCGAAGTCCATGCCGGCGACGGGGTGCGCAGCCCGTTTAAAAAGCTGTCCTTGCTTTTGGCTCCGGTCGAGGCGGCAAGGGCCTCGGACTCGGACCGGCTGCGGCTTGACCTGGAAAAAAAATTCGCCCGGCACCCGCGTTTCGAGGTGCCGGATTTCGACCTGGGACTGTGGCTGCTGAAATCCGGCTTGCGCCCCCGGGACCTCCTGAACCCGAAAAATCTGCGGCGGTTGCGCGGCCGGGTGCAAGTGGACTACTTGCTGTTTTCCGCCCTGCGCTCCCTCAAAGGTAAAGGCGTTTTAAAATACCGGCTGGTTTCGGCCAGGGACGGTTCGGTCATAAAACAAGCGCAAATTTTGTCGGGCCAGGCGGCCGCCGGCGCCGCGGTTGCGAAAAAAAACGGGGAGCAGGCGGTGCAAACCGATTTTTCAACCGGCCGCGGCAAGGTGAATTTTATCGGCAAGCAAGCCTTCCCTTTTGAAATCGTCGATTTTGACGTTGGCGATATCAATGGCGACGGGACCGATGAATTCGTCGTCATCGATTCCCATAGAGTTCTGATTTATAAGTATTTAGGTGGAAAATTCAAACTCACCGCGCAAGCCGGCCTGAACCGGCACGAGAACCGGTTTATTTCCGTGGACGTTGCCGATATCAACGGCAACGGCAAAGCCGAAATTTTTGTGACCAACAAATATCTCGACGGCCTGGGGTCCTTTGTGATCGAAGCCGGACAGCGGGGATTTAAAAAACTTTGGAACAAAGCCGATATTTATTTTCACGCGATCCATCCGTTCGGCGTCAAGCCCCGGCTCCTTTCCCAGCGGGCCTAATACAACGATCCCTTTCAACGCGGCATCAAAATCGTCCGCTACAAAAACAAAAAATATATTGAGGGGCCGGAATTTAAAACCCCCCCGGTCCGTGGAATGAAGTTCATTCTCTATGGGCTGACCCAGACCGATATCAATTTCGATAAACATATTGAAACGATTATTCTTGACAAAGATTACCATTTGCGGGTATATTCTGCCGACGGCGTTTTGCTGGTAAGGTCTGATGAGTATTATGGGCACGACCCTCGTCTGATCGATATCGGCGTTAAGGGTTTTGACTTGACGCCCCAGGGCGAGCCGGTGCATTACCGGGGCCGGTTGTTGCTGGCGCGGAACGGCAAGAAAAGGTTCCTGCTCGTTCCCAGAAACCACCGGCTCGGCGGTGCTCTGCTGTCCGGCATGGTGGTCGTTAACAGCGGCAGTTTGGTGATTCTGGGCATTAATAAGGAAGGTTTTGCGAAAGTTTACGAAACCAAGCGACAGAAAGGCTATATCGCGGCATATCAAATTACAGGCGCTCCAAAAACCGGAAACAGGAAAATTCACGTTGCCATTGTTCAGCCGGGCAGTTTTCTGGAAAAAGGAAAAAGCGCGATTTTCACGTATGATTGGGTTTCATGAGTGAAAGTTGGGCCGGAGCGCCGGGCAATTGCCGGCGCGAATGCATGGATTTGGCTCGGCGGAAGCCGGGACAGGATGTATCGGTTTAAAAAGTATGTTTTTTTGTGAGTTCTGAAGCAAGTACCTGAAACTCAATAATTGGGGCACACCCGACGGAGGAGGGAGCATGAACAGAAGATTCTTAACGGCGTTAGCGTGGGCTGCCGCACTGATGTTTGTGGGGTCTACGGTTGCGGAAGCAGTGGATATCAAACTGGGAGGCCAACTGCGTCCGCGCTGGGAATTCCAGGACAGAGATTTTAATGATGACACCGACGGCAGTAGTTTCCTCACATCCCGGGTGCGCTTGCAGGCCACGGCATCTATCGACGACAA
>Ga0114931_10005605_pt1 | contig 15512 bp, 14 predicted proteins | sample 2SBtaG_FD_89579 | JGI IMG/M metagenome (GOLD analysis project Ga0114931, IMG submission 89579) | Deep subsurface microbial communities from Kolumbo volcano to uncover new lineages of life (NeLLi) - 2SBTROV14_V59a metaG | ecosystem: Environmental > Aquatic > Marine > Volcanic | place: Kolumbo...
CGACAGCCGTGCACGACGGCGCGATGCCCGACCGTCACCTCGTCGCCCACCTCGGTCGCAAAGCGATCGCGCGTCACATGCACGACGGCGCCATCCTGCACGTTGGAGCGCGCGCCGATGCGCACCGTGTTCACGTCGCCGCGTACGACGGCGGCGTACCAGATGCTCGCGTCGTCACCGAGGCGGACATCGCCGACGACGCGCGCGCCGGGTGCGACCCAGACGCCGGCACCCAGTGAGGGCACGAGATCCCCGACGGCGTGCAGGCCCGCCGCGCGCTCAGCTTCCGCCCGCAACGTCGTCGCTTCCTTCGTATCGGTAGCACTCGTAGAGGGCCGTCTGGACATAGCGTTCGCCAAAATCGCAGATGGTCGTCGCGATCCGCTTTCCGGCGTTCTCGGGCCGCAGTGCGTACTTGATGGCGCCGAGCACGTTGGCGCCAGACGAGATGCCGCACAGCAGGCCCTCTTCGCGCGCGAGCCGGCGCGCCATGTCGATCGCGTCGTCGTTGGTGACCGTCACGACGCCGTCGAGCAGACTCGTGTCGAGCACTTCGGGGACGAAGCCCGCGCCGATGCCCTGGATCTTGTGTGGCCCGGGAGCACCACCCGATAGCACGGGGCTGGCTTCGGGCTCGACGGCGACGACCTCGAACGAGGGATTCTTCTCCTTGAAGAGCTGGCCGACGCCGGTGATCGTGCCGCCCGTGCCGACGCCGGTGACGAAGGCGTCGAGCTGCCCGTCGGTGTCCTCCCAGAGTTCAACCGCCGTCGTCTCGCGGTGCACCTGCGGGTTGGCGGGGTTCTTGAACTGCTGCGGGACGAAGGAACCCGGCGTCGCAGCGGCGATCTCTTCGGCACGCTCGAGCGCACCCGCCATGCCCTTCGCCCCTGGCGTCAGAACGAGCTTGGCACCGAGCGCGCGCAGCGTGACGCGACGTTCGGGGCTCATCGTATCCGGCATCACGAGAATGCATTCGTAACCGCGCACGGCACACACGAAGGCGAGCGCAATGCCGGTATTGCCGCTCGTCGGCTCGACGATCGTCGTGCGGCCGGGTTCGATCCGGCCCGCCGCCTCGGCCGCCCGGATCATCGCGGCCCCGATGCGGTCCTTGACGCTGGCGGCCGGATTGCGGCTCTCGAGCTTGCCGAGGATCGTCGCATCGACTCCCTCGGTGACCCGGTTCAAGCGCACCAGCGGCGTTCCGCCGATCAGCTCGAGTACGTCGTTGGCCACCCGCATCGCAACCTCCTGCTCGGAACTCCGGCCCCTCAGCCGCGTCACCGCGGCCGCTCAGGATACCGCCGCGGCGGGCCCCTCGGCGACCTCTCCGAAGAGCTCTTCGATCAGCACGGTGGCGTAGCTGCCCGCGGGCAGCTCGAAACGCAGGCGCAGCGTCGCATCCGCGTCCGAGGCCTCGAGCGCGAGGCCGACCGGCCGCACGCGCAGCGCGCGTCGCGCCCCGCGCATCCGGATCCCGCGTGGCGCGCGCAGCGCGTCGAACGCGGGCAGGCCCAGTTCCCGCGCCGCATCCGCCTCGCGCCGTGCCGGCGCCCCGGCGGGCCGGCGCATCCGCGTCCCGAAGATCGGCCCGGTTGCGCTGATCTCGAAGGCCCGCGCGCGCGGGCACTCGCGCTCGCCGTCCTCGACGTCGAAGAGCCCGCCGGACAGGTGGACGACGGCGACGTCCCCCGCTTCGACCACGTCGAGCGGGAGCGGGCGCTCGGCCAGCACGCGGTCGAAGAGCAGCGACTGCAGCGACGACACCAGGAAGCGCTCCTCGCGGCGGTCGCGCGTGCGGGCGCCTTCGCCGCGCAGCAGCGCCGCGCCCCGCTCGGCGTTGTCGCCGTGGCGCCCGTAGCGCTGGGTGCCGTAGCGGTTGGGCATCCCGACACGACCGAGCGTTCGTGCGCGCGCGCGGGCGAGCTCCGCCGCGCGTGCGGACACTTCGCGCACGACGAGTTCGAAGCGGTTGCCGCGCAGTTGGCCCGTGCGGAGCTTGTGACGGTGCGGCGTGGCCGCGAGCACGCGTGCAGCGCGCAGGTCGGCGTCCCGAACGCGCGCCGGGTCGAGACCCGGGACCGAGAACCACTGGCGCGCCACGGCCACGCGATCCTTGCGCCCGGCATAACCGACGTCGCGTGGCGACGCGCCGGCGATCCGTGCGAGTTCGCGTGCCACCTCTTCGGTGCTGCGCAGGCGCTTCTCGACGTGCACGAAGGTGTGTTCGCCCTCGCCGCAGGGCGGGTAGAGTGGCAGTTCGTCGACGACGAAGTCCTCGGGCGCGCTGCGGATGCGCGGACGGGTGGGCGGGCTCATGAGCGGGCCGCGCGGGCGACGGGTGCGAAGGAACGTCGATGAACCGGAGAGGGGCCGAGACGCTGCAGCGCCTCGAGATGCTCCGGCGTCCCGTAGCCCATGTGCCGCGAGAACCCGTAGCCGACGTGACGACCGTCGAGCTCGCGCATGATGGCGTCGCGGTGGACCTTGGCGACGATCGACGCTGCGGCGATCGAAGCGTCGAGCGCATCGCCGCCCACGATCGGCGTCTGTGCGCAGTCGATGCCCGGCAGGCGGCGGCCATCGACGAGCAGATGGTCCGGCCGACAGCCGAGGCCGTCGACGGCCCGGCGCATCGCTTCGTGCCCGGCGCGATGGATGCGCAGACGATCGATCTCGTCGGGCCATACCTCGCCGATCGCGAGAGCGCGGGCACGCCGGCGGACGAGGGCCGCGAGTCGCTCGCGTACGGGCCTGGCAACCTTCTTGGAGTCGAAGAGGTCGTACCACTCGGCGCCTTCGACCCGATCTGGCAACACCACCGCCGCCGCCACCACGGGTCCGGCGAGCGGCCCCATGCCCACCTCGTCGACACCGGCGACGCGGCGCGCGCCGGCGGCGTGAAGCTCGTTTCGCCGCCACAGCATCGACCCGAGGCGCGTGCGCTTGCGTGCGATCGCGCGCGCCCGCCGCGCACACAGCCGTGCGAGTTCGCGCGCGCCTGCGCGCCCGTCGTCGACGAGCAGGCGGCTCAAACGGCGGAGCGAGGCTTCGCTACGCAGCCGCCCGGCGCGCTCGCGCAGCGCGTCGATCGAAGGAGGGCTCGGCTCGCTCACACCTCGTCCCCTCCGCGCGGGTCGCCTTCGCGCGGGCCGTCGTTCGCGGCGGGGCCCTCACGCGCAGGGCGCAGGCCGAGCTTCCGTTCGACGGCGCGCAGACGCCGCAGCGCGCCGGGCAGGTGGCGCAGGGCTGCGTTCTCGCGGTGCCAGCGCCGCTCCGCGACGGCAGGCGAGCCCCAGACGCGCGTGCCCGCCGGAACGTCGCCGTGCAGGCCGGCGCGCGCACCGACGAAGGCGGCCTCGCCCACCTCGAGCTGGCCCGCAGCTCCGACGCGCGCCATCAGGATGGCGCGCCTTCCCACCCGGGTCCCGCCTCCGAGTCCGCTCTGCGCCACGATGATCGCATCCTCACCGATGTCACAGTTGTGCGCGATCATCACGAGGTTGTCGATCTTCGCACCACGTCGGATGCGCGTCTCGCCGAGCGTCGCACGGTCGACGGTCGAGCCGGCACCGATCTCGACGTCGTCCTCGATCACGACGCGCCCGACCTGCGGGACGCGCTGTGCGCCGCCGGAATCGCTCGGCAGGAAGCCGAAGCCGTCGCCGCCTATCAGGACGCCGGGCTGCAGACGCACGCGGTCGCCGAGCACGCTGCCCTCGCGCACGACCACTCCCGCGTGCAGCTCGCAACCCGTCCCGATGGACACGCCCGCATAGATGCTGACGTTCGCGTGCAACACGCAGTCGGCGCCGATCTGCGCGCCTGCCCCGACGCTGACACCCGGGCCGATGGCGGCGCTCTCGTCGATGGAGGCGTCGGGCGCGACCGAAGCCCGCGCGTCGATCCCCGGCCCGGGGCGCGGCGGCACCACGAGCATCTCGACCGCACGCGCGAAGTGCAGCGACGGATCCGCGGAACGGATCGCCGGCCGCGCGCCCGGGTCGATGCCGGGCGGCACGATCAACGCACCGGCGCGGCTGGCGCGCATGGCGTCGAGATAGCGGTGCGATCGCACGAAGGACAGCTCGTCGTCGCGGGCGTCGGCCAGCGCGGCGACACCCGCGACGCTGAAGGCGCCGTCGCCGAGCAGCTCGCAGCCGAGCCGCTCGGCGAGTTCGGCCAGCGCGATCGGGGTGGCCGCCGCGGCCACGGTCAGCGCGCGAGCAGCACCGCGACGGGCGAGGTGCGCACCACCGAAGCGGCGTTGCTACCCAGGAAGTACTCGGTGATGCGGTTGCGCCCGTAGGCTCCCATCACGATCAGGCTGGCTCCGGCTTCGCGCGCCGTGTCGACGATCTTGACGTCGGGACGCCCGAGCGTGGAGGAGTTCTCGCGCACCGGCACCGACAGGCCGCCGACGAGTTGGCGCACCTCTTCGAAGCGTGCCACGGCCCGTCCTTTGTCCTTCGAGTCGACGAACACGTGAACCGGCTCGCCGAGACCGCTGGCCAGCGCAACCGCCAGGCGCGCGGCGATGCGCGACCCGGGCGAGCCGTCGAAGCCCACGACGATCGGGCCGCTCGTGCCTGCGTCCCTGGGAACGACGAGCGTCGAGCGCGCCGTGCGACGCAGCACACCGTCCGCGGTCGACCCGATCAGGCCGCTGCGCCAATCGGCGCCCTTGCCCTCGCGGCCGATCACGCTGATGTCGGTCGTCTGGGCCTTCTCGACGATGCGCTCGTCTGCGGCGCCCGTCACCGTTTCGCAGCGACTCTCGATCCCGTCCGCGCGCGCCCGGTCACCGAAGCGACGCGCACTCGCGTCGGCGCGTGCGCGGTAGTAGGCGGCGACTTCCGCTTCGGGGAAGCCACTGACGCCGAGCCCGGCGTCCGAGGGCGTCCGCACGTCGCGCTCCTCGATCACGGTGATGCCGGAGAGCCGCGCCTGCAGCCTCTTCGCCAGCGACACACCGAAGCGCTCCGCGAAGGCTGCAGCTTCGGAACCGTCCGTTGCGACCAGGATCGTTTCGATCATCTCGCTCCTCGCGATTTCCACCGTTCACCGCGGCGCGGCAGACACGCCCCCCAAGGGAGAAGCCTACGAAACCCCCGTGGGAAGTGCAATCTCGAAATCGCCCGGCAGCCCGAGGGGTCGCGCAGACGTCTACTGCGGAGCAAGGCCGGCGAAGTGGCGCAGCACATCGGTCTCGGTGACGAGGCCGACGAAGGCGTCGCTCTCATCGGTCACCGGCAGGCAACCGATCTTGCGCTCGGCCATCAACCGCGCCGCCTGGCGCACCGACGCCTCGGGGCGGATCACGATGGGCGGCGCGGACATCACGCGCGCGATCTCGATCGCGTGCAGGAAGGCACGGCGCGTATCGGCCGCGTTCGCGTTCAGGCTCGACAGCGAAGCGCGCAACAGGTCGCGCTCCGTCACCACACCCACGAGATCGCCACTGCGCACGACGGGGATGTGCCGCACCCCTCCGAGCGTCATGATATCTTCGACCGTCGACAGACGTTCTTCCGCACTGATCGTCACGACCTTGCGGTTCATGATGTCGCGGACTCTCGTACTCATGGGACGCGCATTCTACTCGAATGGGCGGAGCGGCTGGCGAGACTTCGGCGACGAAGGCCCGATGCGGGCGAGGGAGTCGCAATGGCAGCGCGGCGCAGCGGCGAAGGCGGCCGACCGCCGATCATTACCGACATGGTTCCCGACATGGTGCGCAAGATGCTCGCCCTCGGGCTCAGCGGCTTCTTCACGACGGAGGAGGCGCTGCGCCGCGCGCTCGGCGACACCATCCCGCAGGACTGGGTTGACTTCGCTGCATCGCAGAGCGAGCGCACACGCCAGGACTTCGCCCGCGCCGTGGCCGAAGAGGTCGGACGCGTGGTCGCCAACGTCGACTTCGCCGAGATCCTCGGGCACCTGTTCGAGGACCGGGGGATCGAGGTGCACGCCCGCGTGCGCCTGCTCCCGCGCGACGACGACGGGGCGCGCCGCGCCGAGACGGAGCACGTCGAGGTCGGCCTCGAAGGCGAACGCTCCCCCCGACGCGGAGCCGACGCCGACCCGGATCCCGACGACGGCTCCGCACGCGAACCCGACTGCGAGTGAGCGTCGAGAGGGCGGAGCTGCTGCCTGCACCATGCGTCCCGCGCGCGTGCTGGGGCCTCGAGCGTTTCGCCTTCGGACTCGCGCTCGGCGGTGCCGCAACACCGGCCGAGTGGCAGCGTGACCTCGACCAGGCGGTGCGCGCGGAGGCCGCCGGCCTCCACTCGGTCTGGGTGCCCGAGATGCACTTCGCCCGCCACACGACGGCGTCGCCGCTGCTGGTGCTCGCCGCCATCGCAGCCCGCACTCGGCGGCTTCGCCTCGCCACGACCTCGCTGCTGCTCCCGATCCACGACCCGCACTCACTCGCCGACGAGCTCGCGGCGCTCGACCGCGCGAGCGGCGGCCGTCTACTGGTCGGCCTCGGCCGCGGCTTTCGCGCGCCGCTCTTCCGCGCCTTCGCCATCGACCCGGCGAGCAAGCGCGACCGCTTCGATGCCGCGCTCGACGCCATGCTCGAGGCGTGGCGCGGCGCCGACGCGCGTGTGCGGATGCCGCTGCAGCGCCCGTCACCACCACTCGCGGTCGCCGCCTTCGGGCCGCGCGGGCTGGCCCAGGCCGCGCGGCGCGCGCTGCCCTACCTGCCCTCACCGCTCGAGGACGTCGCGCAGCTCGAACGCAACCTGCAGCTGCACCGCGAAGGCCTGCCCGCGGGCTTCGACGTGCAGTCACTGGTCGTGCCGGTCATGCGCACGGTCCACATCGCCGGCGGCGACGGCGAGGCGCGCCGCGTTCTCGCCGCGCTCGAGAGCGAGACGCGCGCGAGCGTCGGCCGCGCGCCGCGCGCGCTCGCGCGCGCGACCGCGCGGCCGATCGCCGAGCGCGCCATCGTCGGCACGCGCAACGAAGTGGTCGACCGGCTCGCAGCACTACGAGAACGACTCGGGATCGACCTGCTGATCGTACGGCCCCGGGTGCCTGGACTCGCGGAGCCCGAGCGCCACGCGGCCTTCGATCGGCTGCTCGGCGACGTTTGCCCGGCGCTGTCGTGATGCGCAGCACTCAACGCGCGGCCTGACGCGCCCGCCACCACTGCTGTAGCTGCGCGAAGTCGCGCACCTGCGCGCCGGAATGCGCCGCGGCCACGCCTTCGGCGAGAGCCGCGTCGGCGTAGGCGAGCACCGCAGCGCCCATGATGCCGCGCCGCGCCACGCCCACCACGTAGACCGCGTCGTCCGCTCGCCGCCACGGGTGCGGGCCGGTCTGCGGCGTGAGCGATCGACCGTCGCCGTCGAGCACCTCGACGAAGACCGCGCGCACGGCGCCGTGCGGCGAAGGCGCGGACAGATACACGAGCAGGTCGCCCAGCGAGCAGAAGAAGGCGCGCTCGCCGTCGGCATGCAGCACCTGCGCGCGCGGCGCCGGCTGCTCGCGCACGACCATGCCGCAAACGGCGTCCTCCTGGCCGTCGATCGCCGCCGGTGCGGGCGCCGTTCCGGAAGCGGCCCCTTCGTCGCGACCGCAGGCTGCAGCGAGGACGAGCGCCAGCAGCAGGGGCCACCGCCGCAGCCGTCCGCAGCAGCGCCCGCCCGGGGACGCCTTCACACGACCCGCCTGCGCGAGAGCAGCAGCGCGCTGATGGCCGCCGGCCCGACCAGCCAGGCCGTCCACAGCGACGCGACCAGCGCGCTCGATGGCAAGCCCGTCGTCACGCCGAGGTCTGCGAGCACTTCGGGCCCGGCGAACACCTGCATCATCTCGACACGGTAGAGACCTGCCGGGTTCGCGACCACCAGCGCCGACAATGCCGTCTGCGACAGGCCGCCGTCGGTCGCGACGAGCACGCCGAGCAAGCCGAGGTCGTAGAAGAAGGCCAGCCCGAACCACACGACGACGACGATGCTGGCAGCCGTCACCTGCCGACGCGTGCAGCTCGAGACGAGCATGCCGAGCGACAGGAAGGCCAGCCCCAGCAGCAGCGTCGGCACGAAGAGCGCGACCAGCGCGCTTCGCCCCGATGACTCGCTGAGCGCCATCGCACCGCCCAGGCCGAGGGCCACGGCGAGCCCGAGCGCCAGGCTGCGCCCGACGAGCTTTGCAACCACCACCTCGTAGCGGCGCACCGGAAGCGACAGCAGCAGGCCGAGCGTGTTTCGCTCGCGTTCGCCGACGATGGCGTCGTGCGAGAGCACGAGCGCAACGAGCGGCACGAACAGGCTCGCCAGCGTCACGAGGCTGGGGCCGGTCAGCCGGGCGACGTCGGTCTCGGCGTTTCGGCCGTAGAGCCCGACGCTCCATGCGAGCAACGCGAAGAGCACGCTGATCACGAGCACCCAGCGGTCGCGCGTGCGCTCTGCAAACTCGTGCAGCAGCAATGCCCGGCCGACGCGACCCATCATGCCGCGCCCAACAGGCGGTCGTAGACCACGTCGAGCGTCGGCTCCTCGACGCGCATGCCGCGCACGACGCCCGGGAAGCCGGCCTGGATCCCGACCAGCTCGAGCACATCGTCGGATCCCACCTCGACCAGGATGCGCCCGTCACGCCGCTCGATGCGGCCCCGCCCCCACTTCTCCATCGCCTCGCACAGCAGACGGACGCGCGTGCGCGACGCCTCGTCGTCGCTTTCGCCGATATCGAACCAGATGCGATGCGGCAGGTCGGCCGCGCGGCGCAGATCCTCGGAACTTCCGTGTGCGCGCACGCGCCCCTCCTGCAGCACGCAGATCTCGTCGACGTGTCGCTCCATCAACGCGAGGTCATGCGTGGACACGAGCACCATCCGCTCCGTTTCGCGCCACTCATCGAGCAACGACCACAGCACCGACAGGCCCTGCTGGTCGAGACCGGAAGTCGGCTCGTCGAGGACCAGCAGGTCCGGCTTCGAGAGGATCGCGACTCCGAGACCGAGACGCTGCCGCATGCCCCGCGAGTAGCCACGGATCGCGCGGCGGCCCGCAGCCACGAGGCCGACCCGGTCGAGTACCGCCTGCTCGCGCGCACGCGTCACGCCGCGAGCGCGGCCGAAGAAACGCAGCAACTGCTGGCCCGTCAGGTTCTCCGAGAAGGCGACGGCCTCGGGCAGATAGCCGATGCGCGCCTTCCATTCGTTGTCGATGGCGACGCGTTCGCCGTCGAGCTCGAAGCTGGCGAAGTCGGGCCGCACGAGCCCGAGCAGCACCTTGATGAGCGTCGACTTTCCCGCGCCGTTGGGTCCGACCAGCATCGTCGCACGGCCGGCACGCACTTCGAGCGAGACGTCGTCGAGCGCGCGGATCGCGCCAAGGGCGACCGACACGCCGCGCGCGGCCAGCGACCTCACTGTGCACCCTGCGCACCGACGGGCTCCCGCAGCAGCGGAGCGACGTCGACGACCGTCGGTGTGCGCAGCAGCGGCAGGCGATCCGCCAGCATCGAGAGCGTTTCGAGCGCCGGGCTGCGCAGCAGCAGCGCCGCGCCCGGATAGCGGTAGAGCAGACGCGCGCTGAAGCTGTCCACGCGGTGCGGGCGATCCCCGATGCCGTCGCCGTCCTGATCCCAGCCCAGGTAGTCGCTCCAGTAGTTGCCGACGCCTTCCTCGCCCCACACCTGGTCCTCGGACCCCACGTAGAAGACCTGCTGCCGGTTGCCGCGGAGCACGTTCTCGCGGATGCGGTTGCGCTGCGTTCCCGCCCAGACCTTCATGCCCATCTCATTGTCGACGATGCGATTGTCCTCGATCACGTTGTCGACACTCGAGAAGAAGAACATGCCGTTCCCGTTCGACTCGAGCTCGTTGCGGCGGACGACCGATCCCTCGGTATCGCGAAAGAGCAGCCCGTTTCGGCGGTTCCCGACGGCGCGGTTGTCCTCCACGACGAGGTCGTGGCTCTCCATCAACGCGAATCCCACGGTGTTGTCCCGGGCGACGTTGGCGCGCAGCGTGTTGCGATACGAGTACATGTAATGGATGCCGAAGCGGATGTGGCTGGTCGTGTTGCCCTCGATCAGGCTGTCCTCCGTCGCCGACACGTAGATGCCATCGCGCGCCTTCGTGACGCGGTTGCCCCGAACGACGAGGTGGCTGGCGTCGAAGAGGTGGATGCCGTTGCCGCGATCCGTCTGGCGCAGGTCCTCTCGACCGGCAATGTCGTTGTCCAGGATCTGGACTCCATCGGTCTCGTGCACCCAGATGCCGAAGGCGCAGCCTTCGAGCCGGTTTCCCTCGAGCACGGCGCCGGTCGCGCCCGGCGCGACGAAGATGCAGGCATCGGGCGCGCTCAGGTCCTGGCCGCTGTTGCGCACGACCAGCCCCTCGATGCGCACGCCCGGGGCCACGATCTCGATCACACGGCCGCGTCCCGCGCCGTCGACGACGGCAGCGGCGCCGCGGATTACCAGGGCACGCCCGATGCGGAGCGGGCCCGAAAAGGGTCCGCCGGAGAGCGTGATCACATCGCCCGGCTGCGCCGCGTCGAGCACCGCCTGCAGGTCGCTCGCGTGCTCGGAGCCCACCTCGACGCGCGCGGCCCCTGCGACCCGCCCGGCGACGAGGAGCAGCAGTGCCACCGCGATCCGGGACGGGCGCAGCGCACTCACACGTCTCTCGCCTGCAGCTGCAGCTCCGCCAGCTTCTCGCGATCGCGTTCCGAGAGCGCGGGCTTCGCTTCGAGGCGGGAGATCCCGAGTAGCGGCGGGCAGACCTGCGGGTTGCGGTAGGTCGCTTCGCAGTCCATGCACGACAGGCACTCGCGCGGGTCGATCGTCCCGTCCGGCCGGATCGCACGCGGCTCGCAGCCGCGTGTGCAGATCTTGCAGGAGCTGCAGAAGTTGCGTCGTCGCGGGCCCGAGGGCCTGAAGCTCGACATCAGTGCCAGCCCACCGCCCAGCGGGCAGACATAACGACAGAAGGGACGATAGCTGACCAAGGAGACGCCGAGCAGAAGCAACCACCAGACGAAGAAGCCCCAATGGCGGGTCCAGGCCGGCACCAGGAAGGTCGACTTGAAGGGCTCCACCTCGGCCAGCCGCTCCGCAAGGATCGAATCCCACAGGAAGGCTCCGACCAGCACGACGAGGATCGCGTAGCGCAGGTAGCGCAGGCGCAGGTGGATGCGATCCGGCAGCTCCCCCTCCGGCAGGCCGAGCTTTCTTCCGATCTTGAAGGCGAACTCGGTCATTGCGCCGTAGGGACAGACCCAGCCGCAGAACAAGCCGCGACCCCACACGAAAGAAACGGCGAGGATGAAGATCCACAGCACGAAGATCAGCGGCTCGCTCAGGAACAGGCCCCAGCGCCACTCGCCGACTGCCGAACCCACGGCCGTGAAGATCTGCGTCAGCGAGGGCTGCGCATGCATCACGACACCCACGAGCAGGAATCCGACGGCCATACTGGCCACGTGGAGCCGCTTGATCCGCCGCGGGTCCGCCGTCGTGTAGCGCCGCGCGACGAACACACCCGTCACCGCCAGCAGGTACGAGACGAGGACCACGACCTCCGGCCAGCGGTTCGACCAGGCCTGGCGCCAGGGCAGCCCGCTGCTGCGTGCATCGGCCACGTACAGCGACTCCGGAACCCGGTGGGCCGCCGTGAACTCCCGAAACTCGCGACTGAAGGCACCCCGACGATCGTAGCGGCTGCCGAGGAAGATGAAGCTGTAGGGCTCGGCTGGCGTGAAGCGGCCCCCGCGCAGCACGAAGAGCCCGCCTTCACGAAAGTCGGGAGCGTCCTCCACTGCGAGGTCCGGAAGATTCCAGTAGTCGGTGTCGCGGAAGGTGATCTCGCGCAGGCCCTGCTCAAGACGCACGCGGTCGAAGATGCCGCCGCGAACGAAGGCCGAGCCCTTGAACGAGCCCTCGCCGCGGTTCAGGATCACGAACAGGTGCTCGCCCTTCGCGAGTTGCCCCATGTAGTAGTCGTAGCTGCGCGCGCCGAGCAGTGGGCGCCCGACCTGCGGCGGGTCGATGACGCCGAAATAGAGGTCGACGAAGGCACCGGAGGCATCCGAACGCCCCATGTCCTTCTCGCTGACGACGAGATGTCCGAGCGCACCTCGCTCGACCATCTGCTCGAAGCTCCAGGTCTCGTTGCTCTCGACGAAGTGCCCGGACGAGATGCGCTCCGCGTCGAACACGCCCACCGCTGCCCCGAGCGCTCGCGCGGTGTCGAGAACGGTCTGGTTCTGCGCCAGCACCGTCACCGTCGCACCGGAGATGGCGTCGACCGAGAGCGCGTCGGGCTGCCGGGCGCGTCCGACGACGATGCGCGCGAGCGCGGGCTTCCCGGCGTAGAAGCGCACGAACTCGTGCAGCGACGACTCGGGGATCCCGATCAGCAGGATCGGCTCGCTGTGGTGGATCACGCGCGCGCCGGTGATCACGCCCTCCGGGTCGAGCCCGACCAGGGTGACCAGCGGCTTTCCCGAGTAGGCCTTGATGTCGACCAGGTCGGTCGACATCGCAACCCACCCGACCGTTTCGCCCGCGGCATCGACTCCGCGCCAGTAGGCAGCACCCTCCACCGGCTCGAAGCGCACCGCCGCCGGCAGCACCTCGTCGCACGGCATGGTCGCGCAGTCGAGTCGCTCCGGTGCCGGCACCCGCCCCAGCGCTGCCGCCTCCCCGGGAAGCAGCGCGAGCGCCAGGGCGAGGGCCGCCCACCATGCGAGGCGGCCCTCCGACACGCTAGGCCTCGACGATCATGCGCCCGCGCATCTCGAGGTGGAGCGCGTGGCAGAACCAGGTGCAGTAGTACCAGTAGACCCCGGGCGGGCCGGCAGTGAACGTCACGCTGTTCGTTCCGCGAGGGTTCACCATCATGTTGACGTCGTGTTTCGACAAACAGAAGCCGTGGGTGAGGTCTTCGACCCCGTCGATGTTCGTCTGGATCACCTGCACCTCGTCTCCCGTCTTCACGCGGAACTCGGTCAGCATGTAGACGGGGGCGGCACTCGTGACGTAGACGCGGACCTTCTTCGGACCCTTGCGGATGACCTTGGAGTCCTTGAGCAGATCGACGCCATCTTCGCGCGCCATCTTCTCATACAGCTCGTAGCGAGGGTGTGTACGCGGGTCGACCTTGGTCGTGTGGATCAAATCGCGCCGCACCACCACGCAGTCGTGCGGCTCCGAGAAGGCCGGCCCGTCGTGGACGAGCCGCATCTCGCTGCCCGAGATGTCGATCAGCTGGTCGTTCTCGGGGTGCAGCGGCCCAACGCCCAGGAAGCGGTCCTTCGAGAACTTGCACAGCGCGATCAGCCACTTGCCGTCGGCCTCGCTGGTCTCGCTCATCGAGGCGTTGGTGTGACCCACCTGGTAGTGCACGTCGATCTTCTGGACGATCGGATCGACGCTCGGGTCGTCGTAGGCGTCGATCGCCTTCTCGATGTTCCATTTCGTGATGACCGAGTCGATGAAGATCGATGTGTAGGCGTAGCCGCGCCCGTCGAAGGCCGTGTGAAGCGGGCCGAGCCCGACCTCCGGCTCTGCCACGACGGCATCACGGGGCTTGATGCGGCCCGCGAAGACATCGTCGAGCTTCTCGATGTCGACCACCGAGACCGTGGGTGAGAGCTTTCCGGAACAGACCGCATAGCGGCCGGTCGGGTCGATGTTGACGCCGTGCGGACTCTTCGGGATCGGCACGCGCTGCACGTAGCGGCCGTTGGCGCCGCGCGCATCCACGACCGGAATCTTTCCGTCGCCGATGCGGATCGTCTTGCCGGCCTTCACGGCCTTCTCGATCTCGGGCAGGTTGAAGACGTAGAGCCAGTCGCGGTCGGCAGCCATCATCTGCTCGAGCGTGACGCCGGCCTCGGAGTTGTAGCAGGTCGCGAACGAGTACTTGCCCTGGTAGTCCGTCGCGCACAGGTCCATGTTTCCCTCGACCAGGACCTGCCACTTCACCTGCATGGTCTCACCGTCGATCGCGGTATGCATCGCCCCGTAGGCCTTCGGGTCGTCGAGGTCGCGTCCATCGTTCGGATGCGGCGTCCGGAACTCCGAGTTGCAGAGCACGAGGCCTGTCTCGTGCCGCTGCGGGAAGATCCCATGCGTGCCCTGCGCATTCGGAATGTCCACGATGGCATCCGTCTCCATCGTGTCGCAGCGCACGCGCGCCAATCGCGCATTTCCCTTGTCATTGACGAACACGTAGCGACCGTCGTAGGTGCCGTCCGAGTACGAGAGGTGGACGTGGTGCGTGTCGCCGCTGTCCATCCCGCCGAGCAGCTCGCGCGACCAGTCGTCGCGCCCCCAGCCGGTCGCCGCATCGCGGTTGAAGACCGGGATGCGCTTGAGCTCCCGCATCGATGGCACGCCGAGAATGCGGATCTCGCCCGACTGCCCGCCGCTCCAGAAGCCGTAGTACTCGTCGAGCTTTCCGGGCGGCACCTCGTTGGAGAGATGCCCGGTCTCGGCGCGCGCCGCGCCGGGCCCGAAGAGGCTGGCCAGCCCTTCGGCACCGTCGTCGCGCAGCAGGAAGGTCCCGGCGCCGACGACGCCGGCCCCGAGCGCCACGCTTCCCTTCATGAAGCCGCGCCGACCCGTGCTCAGTCCCGATTGCCCCTTCTCCTGCGAAGCTCCATTGCGCTCGTCGTCGTCCCCGCGCCGATCCGGCATCTCGACCCGTCCCTTCCCGGCAAGCTGCTGCCGCTGCGCGCCTCCCCTTTGCGTCGCTTCCCCGATGGAAACCGTGCGAAACGTGAAGCGCGTATGTCGGGACCTGCACCGTGCAAGGTGCGTACCGCGCGCGCCTCGCGCGCAGGTCGCAGCGGCCCGCGCGCCGTGGCGCGCCGCCCCGGGACGCTGTCGAGCGGTGGGGCGCGCCGCCCCGCTCCTTCGCCCCTTCGACACGGCGACCCCGGCGGCCCGGGCTGCGACCCGCAGTCAGCGGCCGTGCGCTCGCGTCCGTGGCGGCGCGCGGCGACGAACGCGGGCGCGCACTTCAGCGGCGGTCCGGCTCGAGGATCAGGGCGCTCGTCGGCACCGCCGTCCCGGCTGTCACGAGCACGTGATCGTTGCGTGCCGGCTGGTTCACCGACGTTCCGCGCACGATGCGCACGGCCTCCGCGATGCCGTTCATGCCGTGGATGTAGGCCTCGCCGATCTGTCCGCCGTGCGTGTTGACCGGCAGCGCCCCGCCGAGTTCGATCTGGCCGTCCCGGATGAAGTCGCGCGCTTCGCCCCGCCCGCAGAAGCCGAACTCCTCGAGCTGAGGCAGCACGAGCGGCGTGAAGTGGTCGTAGAGGATGGCGGCGTCGATGTCCGCGGCCGAGAGCCCCGTCTCCTGCCACAGCTGACGGGCGCACAGCCCCATCTCCGGGATCCCGGTGATGCGCGGGCGGTAGTAGCTCTTCATCATGTGCTGGTCCTCGGCGCTGCCCTGCACCGCTGCGGAGATCACCGCGGGCGGGTTGCGGCCGTCGCGCGCGCGCTCGAGTGTCGTCACGACCATCGCCTGC
>Ga0114931_10005606_pt1 | contig 15512 bp, 14 predicted proteins | sample 2SBtaG_FD_89579 | JGI IMG/M metagenome (GOLD analysis project Ga0114931, IMG submission 89579) | Deep subsurface microbial communities from Kolumbo volcano to uncover new lineages of life (NeLLi) - 2SBTROV14_V59a metaG | ecosystem: Environmental > Aquatic > Marine > Volcanic | place: Kolumbo...
CGCGATTGTCGAGTGTCATTCATGGATAGATCTTGTCCATTCCTCCAACGTTTACTTTTCTGATTTTTGTCGCGTAATCCTTGTCGAAGGATTCGATAGCAGTATACCACAAGGGGTGCGGGTGCGAAAAAGGGGAAACTTGGATTCGGGTTGCTGCAACGGAGTAGGCCTTGGCGTACAATGCGGGGGAAGTTCCGTAGTTCAAGTCGGACAGGCGTGTATTCGATGATTTGGTCCGCGCCGGTAGGTCGGCACAACTCAGGTTCGAAGGAGACGGTTATGGCAAAGTACAATAGCAATCGGCGCGATTTTCTTCGTCATGGCGCGGGCTGGGCGGCGGCTTGCACGACGTTGGCTGGCTATCGAGTGGCGGCGAGCGCGGCGGAGAGCGCATCGAGTTCGGCGAATGATCGACCATCGATTGGCTGCATTGGCGTCGGGGGCCGGGGTTCGGCGGACGCGCAATCGGCGGCGCGTTTCGGCGACATCGTGGCGGTCTGCGACGCGGACATGCGTCACGCTGAGCGGGCCAAGGCAACATTCGCTCCGAAGGCCGACCTATATCAGGACTACCGCGCATTGTTGGCGCGGGCCGACGTCGACGTGATCGTCAACGCAACGCCCGATCATTGGCACACACTCATCAATGTGGCGGCATGCAAGGCGGGCAAGGACGTCTATGCCGAGAAACCGCTGACACTGACTATCGACGAAGGCAAGATTCTGTGCCGGGTCGTGTCGGAAACGGGCCGGATCGTCCAGGTCGGCACGCAACAGCGCAGCGAAAAACAATTCCAAACGGCCGTTGAGTTGGTCCGCAATGGACGAGTTGGCAAGCTGCAACAAGTGTGGGTGGCATTGCCTTTCTACAGTACCAAGGGGGGCCCGTTCCCAACACAACCTGTCCCCAAACCACTCGATTGGGATTTATATCAGGGCCAGGCTCCCGTGCATGACTATTGCGTGCAACGAACGCACTCGAATTTTCGCTGGTGGTATGACTATGCCGGCGGCATCACGACCGATTGGGGAAATCATCATATGGATATCGCGCACTGGGGCATGGACTGTGAACGTACCGGACCGCTGAGCGTTGACGCGCGCGGGCTTTTTCCCAACCAGGGTCGCCCGAACTGTTACAATACGGCCGACCGGTTCTTTTCTCGAATGCGCTACCCGAACGGTGTCGAGTTGCTCTACTTCGCCGCGCTGAATGACCGACGCATCTACGGCACGGTCGAAAAGCATGTCGCGACGACACCACAACAAGTCAAGTGGCTGTTTGGTGAAGACGTGCCGGAGGAGATCACGACATTCAATCGCAACGGCATCATGTTCATCGGCGACAAGGGGCGTGTCATGGTGAATCGTGGCGGCATTTACGGCAAGCCGGCGGAACAACTGGCCAAAGAGCCGCTGCCGGCCGACGCGTGGCGCGTCCAACCCAGCTCCGACCACATGGGGAATTTCTTCGCATGCGTCAAGAGCCGCCAACAGCCCGTCTCGACAGTCGCGCTCCAACACCGTACCGTGACCGCATGTCATTTGACAAACATCTCACTGCGTCTGGGTCGGCCGATCCGATTCGATCCGCAGACGCAGCATATCGTGGATGATCCCAAGGCCGCTGCCATGGAACGTCGCCGGCAGCGCGCACCCTACCAGATCGAGGCGTGATCCGCCGGGACAGCCGGTCACACGTTCATGACATAGGTGTTGGCGATGTAGTCGTGGATACAGCGGTGCGAATCACCGAGGATGAACAAGGCGTCAAGCAGCGCGAAGAACGGTAACATACTCAACAGGGCGCGCAGCCAATTGCGCAGAACAACGCCTTGCAAGAAACCTGGATTGCGCCCCCCATCGGCAACAATTCGCATGCCCAATAGGAATTTGCCAATCGACTGTCCACGTGTCGAAATCAACCACCACTGGAAGATGCACAGCACGGCCGCCAGAAAATAAATGACAAACAGCACATTGAACAGATCGAGCGCCGATTTAGCCGTCGGCTCGTGCCATATGGCGTTCAGTTTGATCAATCCGGCCGCATCGAGGACCAGCGCCAAAAGGAACCCGGCAGCGGTGGCCGCCGCCATGAGGACGGTGTCAATGATCCACCCGAATAAACGCCTGGTCGGTGCCGATGTCATCGTCGACAGCGTCAACATCTCGCCGGGGAGAACGTGCAGTTGTTTTCTCAGTTCCCTTTCGATATCGGCATTGCTCCAAGGCGCGTCGGATGCAGGTGCATTGGACGCGACCCCACCCGGCGTGGCGGTTCGGCTGGCCTCGCGTGCTAAGGCGATGCGCTCCGGAGTCACCGTGGGAATGGTCACGCGTTGTCCGCAATGGGGACAGTCCGTGGGCGCGCCGACTTCATCGGCGCTCGCGACTAGCAGTTGGTAACATCCGGTGCAGCGGTACGCAAATCGAACAGGTGCTGAAGTTGTCATGTGATTTTCCTTCACGGGATCGTCCGCGTCCTAACCCGGATTATTCATGAGCGATCTGCCGCGGAGCCGCAATTCGACCATCTGCGGCGTCAATAGACAATCTGTCCGTGCTCACGTCAGAACAAGATGTTCCGCGGACGAATTGTCCCTTTCCTTGCATCTGTCTCGACGTACGACTCCTCGGGACGAACTTCATGAACCATCCAGGCTAAACGAACTCGATTATCCAAAGTTACGTTGCCCTTATTGAGTGGGCTACCCAGCCGCAAGAAGCCGGGTTCAAACTTGGGCGGAAGAGATTGAGTTTTGCGGGTTGTAGCGAGAACGGCGGCGCTGTCCAACGTGGCCACCAGTCCACTCTGGTTCACGACCATCGCGAGTTGTCGACGATGAGATGAACATACGTGCGGGTACGGCGTCGCGCGGAAACCAGCACGCACCTGGCAGCCCAAGAATCTAACGTGGCGTTGCCTCCAACCGATGGACGGATCCCCGGCGATGGCGGCCTTTGGGACAGCCGTGTTCGGGGTGCCGCGTACGATGGACATCCATCCGCTGTGTCAAGAAACGATTCGCCCGTGCTCACGTATGAACAACATGTTCCGCGGACGAATTGCCCTTTTCCTTGCATCCGTCTCGACTCACGGTCCCTCGCGACGAACTTCATGGATAATCCAGGCAGGCTAAATCAGATGTTCCAATCCAGTCAGGCCAATCGGTTCGCGACTTGTCAAGGGCTCACCGAATTGCGTTCCGATCAAATGCCCCCAGTAGGCCGCCTGATCGCGGAGCGAATCAAGGAAAGTCGGGGCTGCCGTCGAACGCCCCGCGACAAATTGACTCTGATAGCAGCGGATGGCTTCCAACTTCGTCTGCCAGTGTTCACTGATGTCCAGGATGAACGCGGGACTGGGCAATACGCGCAGATGCACGCAGAAGTAGTAATAGACGCGCTCGGGGTGGTGAGGGTCGCCGCGCAAATCCGATTTCGTCAGTTTCGCCCAGAATCGAGCGGCTTCGACCAGCTCAGTTGCCGCCGTGTGATCCGGATGGGCGTCGACCCAGTAGGGAGCGAAGAGCCAGCGTGGGCGCGTGTGCCGGATGACACTAGCCAACTCATGGCGGGCCTCTAACGTTGCTTGCAGACTGCGGTTTGGCAAACCCAGATTTTCACGCCAGTCCAACCGTAGTATGCGACTCGCTTCAGCGGTCTCGCGGCGCCGCGTCGCGATACTGCCATGAGGTGTCGGTTCACCATCGGTCAGATCTAAAACGCCCACACGTCGGCCGGCAGCTTGCAACATCAAAATGGTACCGCCAGCCCCCAGTTCCACATCGTCCGGATGAGGTGCCACGACTAATGCATCCAACATGCGTTGCTCTCCAAAGTAAACGGCTCGTCACACATCCCCGCACCACGCCCACGTTTTTCGATTCTAGTTGGACCGTGCCACTTTGTCTGTCATGCACGACTGGATAACTTATTGTTGTGCGGCAGCTTACGGTCCCGCGCGATGAACTTCATAAATCATCCGGGCTGGGAGCCGTAATCCGCGTCGAAACGATAGCGTGCCACCATGAGGAGGGGGGTGATTGGGAAATATCGGCACTTTGATCTGGGCGCGGCGCGCGGTTTTTGCGAAATTCCAGATCGCCCACGGAGATGACCTGGGCGAAGTGACACTTCCAGACTGGAAATACGGCGGGCGTTTCCTCGTTCGCCCGATGGTTCAGAGGATCTCGGCAGTGGACGCAGGCCTGGATGAGCCGGCGGCCGGGTGTGGCGGGCTGGCGCGCGTCGGACGCGGCACAAGTCGTCGTACGGCGTGGTTATCCAGTCGCGCGGCTTACGAGGCCGCCATTTTGAGTTACCATGAGTACATGAGTAAGGAGCGAGGTGACCGTGGTGTTGAAGCAAGCAATTCGGACGGTAAGGATGTTCAGGTCCGCCGGGCGCGACTTGAGTTCTTGTTCGGCAGGGCGCACGCGCGGTGCGCGCACGTCTCGTGGTCGGGCGGCGCTGGTTCTGCCCGTGCTTGGGTGGCGAGCGTTCCCCGCAATAGGTGTGCGAGCAGCCGTGACGGTGGGCGTGGCATTCGTGCTGTTCATCTCGATCGGTGGTTGCAACGAACTGGCGGTTCACGACGGGCCACCGCCCCATGACGCGGTGGAGTCCTGGGCCACTCCTTTACGGGCCTCCGCGACAAGCGCGCACAAGAGCGCGGACAAGAAAGACAAGAAGGACAAGAAGGGTTCTAGTTTCTTCTTCAATGACAAATCACGCGAGATAGAAGAGAGTTTGGGCCTGTAGGGCACCGGCGCGAATCGACCGACGAAGCATTGAGATGTTGGCGATTTTCCGTGTTTGAGTTTGCGCGTGCCCGAGGGTTAACGGAGAAGACTATGACCATTGCCGCGTGCCCTTCGTGTCATGAGAGCGTAACACTACCGGCCGATGCCCAACCGGACTCGATTGTTCGCTGTCCGCTGTGTCAGGAGCAATTCGAACTGCGTGAGTTCCTCGCTCAGTTACCGCCCGAGCTCATCGTCGTGGACACTCCGCGGTCCACGGCGGAGCCCATGGCAGCGTGGACATTTCCACGCGATGTGGCGGCCGATGCGGAGGAGGCGGATGCGGGCGGAGCGCACGCTGTGCTGCCGTCCTGGGCGTCGTCGACCGGCATGGCAGATAGTGCCGGCGAAGCGCCGCCATTCAATTTCACGCCCGGATCAGCCCCGGAGGCTTCGGTGGTCGTGGAATCAGCATCTCGAGCACCGCGTGGGCGGAAGAAGCCGGCGGTGGAGCTCGCCAAGATCGTGGCTGGCGGCTTACTCGCCGTGCCGTTGGCCTTGTTGATTCTGTTGTGGCTGCCCGGAAAATGGCAACGTGACCCGTTGCGGATCGGCCCGTCGATTGGGCGCGTGCTACCGTGGATTGTTCCGACGAACTGTCGACCGATTAACGGGCGTTCTTCCGATGAGGTTCTGGATGACGTCACCGCGCGTCGCCGCCCGCGGCAGCGGAATGCACATCGCGCCGCGCCGGCCATGCGCCACCCGGCTCCGCAATCGGCCAGCCCGGCGCCGCACGAGTCGCCGGTCGAGGCGGCCTCGGCATCCGCGCGGCCCAACAGCCCTCCGCACGCCACGGAACCACAACCCGCGTCCAACATGCCGCCACTCAATTCCTCGACCGGCACCACGACACCTCCCGCGGACGCATCGCCGAACGCGGTCGCCGCGCCGGCGGACGAGATGGTGGTCGGAGTCAAAGGGACCGCACAACGAAGCGGAAAAGAACTCCACGATGCGCTCGAGGCCGCCGTGCAAGCGAATGCCGCATGGGACACGCGCACCAGCGAGTCGCGTGCCGCCCAAGAAAAACTCACGAATCAACTCTATGTGGCGTTCGCCCGGCTGGGGGAGGTGATCACGTTTGTTGATCCGCGTGGCGACGGGGTGCGCGAATCGGTCGGTGCCGTACAGAGCTTGCTGATGTCCATGGCCATGCATCCAGCGAAACTCGCGTCACTCGGTAACCAAGCCTTTCAATGGCTCGATCGGACAGACCGCGCATCGCAAGGGATCCTGCTGTTCGGTACGGTCAAGAAAACGCGCTTCGCGGGCCAGTTGTACGAAACCGAACTCGAACTCGCCTCACGCACGCGGCGCGCCGTGTTTATCATGAGCCGCATGGATCCGAAACGCGTCTACGGTCCCAAGGACCGTGTCTTGATCCTTGGGACTATCGTCGATGACCCGTCCGCGAATTTGGCGGGTTACGAGGGCAAACAGCCCCAGGTCGTCATGGCCGGTTTTCCCGTGCCGATCGGCCGTTGAGCACGACCTTTTAGATTCTTCGGCTGCCCCATGCGCGCACGGTGCGCGCTTGTTTCGAAGCGACGGGCGGGAGCGCGACCGAAGGAGGGCGTACTCCCTTGTGGGTTGCGGGCCTCCCGCATTAGGGCTGCTTCGCGACCTCTTCTCCGACAATGGTCGCCGACGCCGTGCAGCTGGCCGTCGCGCCAGATCCCAGATCGGTATGGATGACGATCTCGCAACTGAACTTGCCGGGCATCGTGCCGGCGCGGAATGTAATCGGCACCAGGTGGAGTTTCGCCGAACGATCGGGAATCGTGAACTCGAATGCGTGATTCTTGCAGTCGATCTTGACGATTTTGAACGGTGTCTTGCCGCGGACAACCAGCTTCTTGGTCACTTGCTGACCCGGTTTCAAAACGCCGACAAACATGGACGCGGGGCTGACGGTCAGCGGCGACACCACGTGACCTTCGACCGGCAACTCGAGCGTGCTGTTGCGTGAATCATTGGTGACAATGGTCAGCGGATCCTGGAAATACCCCACCGGGGCGTCTTTTTTCAAGCGGACCAGTATCTTGTAGGTGACTCGACCGCCACTACGCTGCTCGTCCAATAACTCGACCTCGTAGTGCTCGTTGGCACTGCGCACGTCCGCGATCTCCCAACCGGAACGGCCGGCATACGATACGCTGACGGTCCGCTCCGGCGCGGAACCTTGATCGACCTCACCAAATGCTACCACACCCGGTTCAAAGACGACGTCGCTACGAATATACCCGCGCACCGACAGTTGCACTTCCGCGTAATACGGCTTGTCGATCGTCAGCGTGAGCGTGGCACTTCGGGCGCCACGAAACGCACGCGTGTTGAAAACCGCGAGAACCGCCCCTTTTTCCCAGGTCTTGAGCGTGTCCTTGGTGATGCGCGGTTCGGTGCAGCCGCAGCTGCTGCGAACCGACAGCAAGTGAATATCTTCTTCGTAAATATTTTGCAGTTCAAAGGCAAATTCAGCCTTCGAGCCACGTGCCACGGAACCAAAATCATGGCTCGTGACCTTGAACATTTTTCGCGCCCACTCCTGAGCCCCCACCGGCGGGGTCAGCAGCGAAGTCCAGAGCAGACAAATAGCAAATAAGCGGCACACCGGCTGCCTCCCTTCAAACAATCGATGGTTCGACAGTAGTCTAGTAGGTGCGAGGGACACGCCATTCTACAAGCGCACACCGGTCCCGTCAAATCGATCGAAGTACTGCCGTCACGTCATCCACATGCGCTATTCCGATTCTTCGGCTTTTGCCGAATGTGCCAACAAGTCTATTCTAGTTTTTTTGATTCTCACGCTCCGCATTGGTCGAGTTCAGTGTTTTTTTCCCTTGCCACGGGCCGGGATCCGTGACTCGATCGGCAGTCCGTCGGCGTTGCCGATCGCCCATTGCCGCAGCGCGTGCAGACGTTGTTGGCCGCGTACGAAATAGAACATGGGAAGCGCATCGAAATATTTCTGAAAAACGTCTTGCGCCGCGCGTTCCCAATTCGGTTTGGGCGTGACGACATTGAGTGTGGCCAGCAGTTTCACCAGTGCCAGGCCGATCAGTTTATGGCTCTCGATCGAGGGATGGACATGGTCGACCAGCACGGCCCCGTCCAGGATACCATGTTCCGTGCGCGCGGCCAGCAACGGGCGTGCATCGAGACAGGCCAATGACCAGGTATCGGCAACTTCCTGGATCGCATTTTCCATGGGTTGGATAATCCGTAGCGGGCAGATATCCTGGTCGCGCGCCGCAAGATATTCGTCGCGTGCCTCGTTGTATCGGCCAAGGAGCTCCAGCAGCATCCCCAACTGGTAATGCGTGGCAGCATATTCCGGATCGATAGCAAGTGCTTCGCGGTACAACGCCACGGCGCGCACGTGCCCGAGGGTCGGCGCGGCACGGGCCGCCGACTCCAGACGGTCGAACTGGGCCAATTGCGCGGCCGAAATGCCGCTACGGTGCTCGGACTTGAAGGGTGGCGTATCGGCGAGGTTCGATGGTGGCACGATCAGGACCAATGGGACCTTGTGCTGGTCGCAGATTTCCGCCATGCGGGACAGATTGAAGCGAAAATGCTGAACGACCCCATGCCGCCATGCCGGGTCACGATGGTAGGCGCGAATTCCATTATGGTAGTCGAGCATGGCGTCCACGTCCGATCCGAGTATGACCGTTGACCGGTGGGGTGTCCGTTTATTCAGCAGGCGCAGGACGAATTGCCGATAGAGCTGGTAGGTGCGCAGCCGTGCAAGATAATGATGGGGCGTTGCCAGCAACGCCGGTTGATCACGAATATAGCCGTAGGTACGATCCTCCAAAAACTCGTTATGGCCCGTGCAGACAACAAACAGATCCGGTCCATAGTGCAAGCATTCGCGCATGACCGGCACGAGCCGATAGCTCGCATACGAGACTCCGCCGCAGTTGATGACTTCCCATTTCTTGCGCGGATCCGCACACTGCAATGCCAGCTGCATCCAGGTCGTGAAGGAAGTTTCCTTCGCGAACGGACGGCCTTGGACCGTCGAACCGCCGAGACAGAAAATACGGTATGTTCCGGGCGCCTTCTTGGCGGGAAAGGAGTCTTCGACAAAGAACTTCAAACGCGCCGGAGCAACATGGTATTCGCGCTTTGCTTGATCCAGGACGAACAACGGTTGCAGGTTGTTGAAGCCGACGAACGGATCGTCATGCGTGTTCGGCGCGCCCCAACCGAACAACCAGCAGATCGCCTCCGCAACCACGAAAACGCCGAGCCCGACCGAGATGGCGGCACCGCGCATCAACCAACCACGCAACCGTGACGGCGCCGGTGACCGTGCTGCCGAGGGATTTCCTGTTTTACCGTTCATCGCCACGCGGACTGTAGAGTTTGCCAATCGATTGCGAAAACAGTTTGCGCACGGATTCGTTCTTGATCACACGGTTGTTGATCTGAATGATCGAACCGATGACGCTCATGATCAGCGCGATAACCAGCACGATATTGAAGAACTCGCGTTTCGGCCACTTCATCATGCCATCACGCAGATAGCTTTCCTTGTTGTTTAGCAAATAGAACAACAGATAGGCGATCGGCAGCATCGCGAAGCAAACGGCCGATGCGGCGACGGGAAACCAGAATGGCAGCTTGGCGACAACGCCGAAGAGCCCGATGGCCGGAACAAGGGCGAAGATACGGAACCGCATCTTCGTGTATTCCAGGCCAAACATTTCACAAAATGTGAAACCACATACGACCATATGCGTGCTGATCGCGGTGCACGTCATCCCGATCAATCCCAGATCGAACACGATGCGCCCGGCGTTCTTGCCCAGTACACCGTGCAGCGACTCAGCCGCCGCGACCGGCTTCATTCCCTCACGCAGGATATCCTGGCCGTCGTAGACGCCCGTGATCGTCATGGCGACGATCACCAACGAAGTGACGAGCGCGAACGGCAGAAACATCGACATGCCGAGATCCCAGCGTGCCAGGGTCTTATGGTCATTGCCCCAGCCTTTGGCCAGGAGCGTGTACGGATAAAGAAATGTCATATTGATTCCGACCGCCGCGCCCAGCATTCCCAGAACCAGTGTAATGTGCTTTGGATTTGTGTAGTCGGGGATGCCGTACCAACCGACGAACCCCTTGCCCAACTCGGTCCAATTGACTTTGCCGATGCCGGCCAGGACAACGACGGCGAACATGACAACAATCAAACCGATCACGCCGCGCAGGAACCACTCGTACAGCCGAATCCCGCGCGCGCTGCCGCCGTAGCTCCAGACCGTGAACATGTTGATGCCCAAGATCAGCAGTCCGACGGCGAAACTAACGATCAGCCCCGCCGTGGTGAAATCCCCGTTGCTCCCGATCACGCTTAGACCGGCCATGCTGCTCATGTCCCGAGCGGCGCTGGCCGCCAGACTATACTGCGGAAAGTGCCAGATAATCGAGGACATGATCGTCCCCAAGGCCCAGAGGAATACGAATTTCTTGCTCGTTTCGCGGCCAAATGCCTTGTACGGCCGCTCGCCCGTCGTCAGGACGATATTCCCCAACGCCGCCAGCATCATGACGCCCAAGAACATGGCCAACGGCTGCACCCAAAGCAGTTTGTACCCAAACGAGGCCCCCGCCACGACCGACGCCGTGGCGCTGCCAGCGCCCATGGTCATGGCGCTTTGCAAAAGTCCCGGCCCGGTTCGTTTGACATATCCAGTGACCCGCGGGAAAAACGGCTTACCCTTGAGTTCACGCAGTTCCGCGACTTCTTGCTTCAAGTGTTCCGGATCCCACTTCGCCGTCATCGGCAGACCGGAGGTCGCTTTGTCAGACATGCTTGGCTCCCTTGTTGGTGTTCTGGAAGAAGGTCCTATTCTGAACCATTTCCAGGTGTCATGCAACGTAGGATCAACGTGCCAGACGCCGCGTGGCCGGACGCGCGCAACCGGACGAGACGGCCGTGGGCATGGCAAGGAACTGGGTCAACGATCTTCCGGCAGCAACGATCGCAGGATTTCAAGCGACTGCCCGGGGTCCTCATCTGATAACATCGCGGCGACCTGGGTCAAGACTTGAACATGACGCGGCAGGAACGGCACGGCCGACCCCGGCGGCGGCACGGCCGAGACCAGGCGTTTGCCGATGGCTGCCAGGAGGTCTGGAATCGCGGCGCCGGTCAGCGCGCTCGTGCATGGACCGGGCGGTCGGCTTCCAGGTACGGATGTCGCCAAATCGGATTTATTGTGAACAATCAGCGTACGGTCGTGGTCATCGGCCGCCGCGTGCGACGGTGCCTGACCTGCCCAGGATGCCGTCATGTCGGCAACCCAAATGACAAGGTCCGCGGAAACCACTTGCTCTTCGGTGCGCGCGATTCCGGCGACTTCCAACGGGTCCCGGGTCGTGTCGTGAATGCCGGCCGTGTCGACTAATTGAACGGGCCAACCGTCCACGACCGTGGCCGCGGTCAGCACATCGCGGGTCGTGCCGGGTTGGTCGTGGACGATTGACCGCTGGTATCCCAAAATAGCATTGACCAGGCTACTCTTGCCACTGTTTGGCTTGCCGGCAAGCACGACGTGCCATGGCGTGGTCAAATGCAAGCCGAACCGACTCCGATGCCGCAATATGGTGAGGCGATCCGCAGCCGCGTTCATACGGCCGGCCAGCACATCTTGCCGGATTTGCCGAATCGCGTCCGATAGCGCGCCACGATACTGATCGAGCAGGATCGCGGCGGTTCGTTGCGTCGGTGCCACGGTCAACGCGGCATATGCATCGCGCCGGATGGGGTCCGCATGGCGCGCCTGGATCCAGGCCTCGCGATCAACTTGCATGCAGCCGCCGGACACGAGCGACCGGATGATCCGATGCGGCGCGGCCAGTCCGCCGTGGCAGTGAACTTCAATGGACTCCGCGTCGCGACAGCAGACGACCAGTTCTTCGCCCACACCCTCCTCGGTTTGCCAGCGACCGAACACGATCCGTCCCCATGCCACATCGGTCAGGTGACCACCCCGCGCGGGGCGGAACCAAGGCGACACGGCCGCCAATGCGCCGCGTCCCCAAACGGCGATGGTCGCGAGCGCCCCACGGCCCGATGGGGTCAACTCGGCACAGCGGCAGCGGCCGGGCGTGTCGCCGGCCGTGGCACTCGTTGAATCGCGCATTGTATCCTACTTGAATACGGTTGGGGGACAGGTTCTTGGCGGCGAAACGAACGGCCAGCTAATGCTACGCGGCCGCCAACGGGAACGCGTCTCAATTCATGTTTCCGCGGTGTGGGCAAACGCGACCCCACGCAGCACGAGGACCGGATCATACTGGGCGTCGGCGCCGAGTTGTTCGGCGATCACGGCGCCGCCTCCGCCGGTGCAGAACAGGTGGGGAGTGGCCGGCAACTGGCGGGTCATTTGGAAGACGAGTTCCTTCACGGCCCCGACCGTTCCCCAGGCCACGCCACTGCGAATCGCGGCGGTTGTCGATTTGCCAATCGGGGTCGGCAGCCGCGCCAGATCAACGTCATCAACGTGCGGCAGCGCGTCGGTACGCATGGCCAATGCCGCGGCGGCAACCGCTGGTCCCGGCAAAATGGCTCCGCCGCGAAATGCCCCTTCGGAATCCAATAAATCGACCGTGATTGCCGTTCCCACGTCAATCACGATCGCCGGTTGACCGTGGCAACGAAGTTGGTTCGCCGCGACTGCCGCCGCCAAACGGTCCAAACCGACACGCTCCGGCAACTCGACCTGAACCTGCAGCGGGAAGTCATGCACGGTCAACAGGGAGTAGTCATCATGGGGGCGATGGGCACGCACCCAGGCGGCCAGCCGAGCCTCCATGGGACGCTGCACGCTGATGACGCACCAGTGACAGGGGGCCGGCGGGAGCTGGTTGGCAAGCCTGCCTAGCGGTGCGACGTGCGGCGCGCGCGCCACCTGCAATGGCCGCGTCAGCGCGACCGCCTCGGTCGCGGCAAACACGGCCACCTTGAGGGCGCTGTTGCCGACATCGACCGCGATCAAGGGGCGCGTGGGATTACTGTTCATTCTTGGGGTTCGCCTGCCGGATTGTCCAGCATTCGAGCTACCGCGGCTACCAACTGGTTCAGTCCCTGACCCGTGACCGCCGAGATACACAACACCGTACGCCCCGTATCGGCCGCCAGATTGCGCCGCAGGTCATCGCTTCCGGGTAGCTCGGCCTTGCTGACGACCAGGATTTCCGGACGCCGGCCCAGAAGTTCGTTATGTTGAACCAACTCATGCCGTATCGCATGGTAGTTTCGCAGCGGGTCAGTCCCGTCACCAGGCATCGGTTCAACCAAGTGGACCAGGATACCCGCCCGCTCGATGTGCCGTAAAAACTCATGCCCCAAGCCGACACCCGCGTGGGCGCCCTCGATCAGACCCGGAATATCGGCAAGGACGAACGAGCGGTCGAAATCGATTTGCACGCGCCCCAGATTGGGAATCTTCGTCGTGAATGGATAATCGGCAATCTCCGGGCGGGCGCGCGAAAGACGGCTCAGGAGCGTGCTCTTGCCGGCATTGGGCTTGCCGACGAGACCGACGTCGGCAATCACTTTCAACTCGAGAATCAAACGCCGCTGCTCACCCTCTTCTCCCGGCGTGCATTGGCGCGGCGCCTGATTGGTCGCCGATTTAAAGTGGGCATTGCCCAGGCCACCCTTGACGCCGCGCGCCGCGACCAGGCGATCGCCCGCCGCGACCAGATCCTTGATGATGAACTGCTGGTTGGCATCCAGGACGATCGTGCCGGGCGGCACGCGGATCAACAAGTCCTTACCCCGGCGTCCATGGCGATCCGAGCCCATGCCATGCCGGCCTCGCTCGGCTTTCCACATCTTGCGATGCACGAGCGCCGAGAGATGATCGACTCCGTCTCGCGCTTCAATAATGACACTGCCACCGGCGCCGCCATCACCACCGTTCGGGCCGCCTTTGGGCACATAACGCTCGCGCCGAAAACTCACGCAGCCGTCGCCGCCACGGCCCGCCGCCACCTCGATTGTAACGCGATCGACAAACATGCTGCTACTACTTGCAATGCCTCGAGCCGGTAACGAAACGGCGCAAGCGGGACGCGTGCGTGCCGGCGCGACGGATTGGCAAACTCCGGGGAAGTCCACACATGCGAATGCGTGGACCGATGGGCCACACGCAACAAAAAAACGCTCCCCGCGCGGAGGAACGTCTTATATCTTACCGACTTGAAACATGACCGCCACATAGGATCAGTTGGCAATTATGTTGATCCGACGACCCTTGCGATCGAATTTCACTTGACCATCGGCCAAAGCAAACAAGGTGAAGTCCTTGCCCTGCCCAACATTGAGCCCGGCGTGAAACTTGTTACCGACCTGGCGCACCAGTATGTTCCCCGCCCGCACGCGCTCGCCACCAAATTTCTTCACGCCACGTCGTTGGGCGTTGGAGTCGCGCCCGTTACGGCTGGACCCCTGTCCCTTCTTATGAGCCATCGCTGTTTCCTCACCACCAAACGAGTCGTTTACATTAACTGGAAACCACTACTTTTAGCGATATACCCACAAATAATCAACCCGTTGCTTCAGGCCGAATTTCTTCAGAATCCGCGCTTGCCGCGCTGGATCGGCGTCGACCGGGACCCCAAAGCGGATCTCTTCCTCGTGTTCGTGCACCGTATCGCCGGGACGCCAGAAGTTTAAACGCAACGTCTTGGCCAGTAACTGACGGCCCGAGCCGGGTGGATCTCCGGGTTTGAATGAATTCGGTAGATTCACGGGCTTGTAGGCGTTGGTCAGCCCCTTGACGAGAACCGAAAAGAAGTCGATTCGAGGATCAACGTCCTCCCATGTCGCCACGCCCCACACGTCGTTCGGCACGTCGGCCGTACTCAGTGGAATCGGGGTCTGGCTGATTTCGACACTATTCAGTAGCTGTTGGCCACGTAGTTCGCGCTTCGCAATCAGCTCCTTGGCCGCCGGTATGATGCGGTCCTGATAGGATTTGCTGAAATCCAGGCTCTCCAGTATTAGTTGAGGGAAAAAGAAGCGATTCTCATGCGCCACGGCTTTCGCGCCATACATCGTGTGACCGAATTTGTCCTTGACCGGATCCGGCTGCAGATCGTTCCCCGAGTAGCGAACTCGATACACCATGTACCAAATCCGCTTGCGCTGCATTTTGCCACTTGGTTGCGGCACGTCCACTTCAAGCATCCGCAAAGGTTTGAACGCAAATTCCAAGTTCCAGATGGTGCGGCGCAGCGTCACCAACTTCGCACGCGCGAAAATTGTACGCGATTTTGCCGTGTAATTCGGGTTCCATTCCAATTGCGGTAGCCCCTTGACGATCTCCAGGAGCTCCATCGGCCCTGAATACGTCTCTTCATACTGAGGATCCGGCGGAATCAGCGTGAGAACCCCCGGTGCAAACTGGGGGGATTGCCCCGCCGCGTGGGAACCATGAAAAACAACCGTCAATAACAGGACGCCCAACCAGGCCGTTTGTCGCCAAACCATGCGTAGATCCTGACTCGCTCGTGGAAAAAGATACACTGCCCGAAAAGAGCCGATTTCGAGAAGGGCCGGAACCTTAGTATAGTTACCTATCCTCCCTAGATTCAAGGATTTGTCTGACTGCAGTGGCCGCAAACCGACTCCGTCGCCCGCTCGGTTCGCATTTTCGCGCTAACCGGTTCGGTGCC
>Ga0114931_10005607_pt1 | contig 15512 bp, 16 predicted proteins | sample 2SBtaG_FD_89579 | JGI IMG/M metagenome (GOLD analysis project Ga0114931, IMG submission 89579) | Deep subsurface microbial communities from Kolumbo volcano to uncover new lineages of life (NeLLi) - 2SBTROV14_V59a metaG | ecosystem: Environmental > Aquatic > Marine > Volcanic | place: Kolumbo...
GAAGGCGACCCGCCGGAAGGCCACGCGCAAGAAGGCGACCCGCCGGAAGGCCGCGCGGAAGTAGGGGACCTTCTCGAAAGGTCATGGGACCCCGGCCGGCGCCTGCCGGCCGGGGTTTCCTTCGTGGTGGCGGTCGCCTAAGCTCCGACCCACCGCAGCGCAGCTCCCCCGTGGGGATCCGGGTCCGTGCGCTTGCCCCGAATCGGGAGAATCTCTTGGCACGCGTGACCGTCGAAGACTGCACGGCTCAGGTACCGAATCGCTTCCACCTCGTGCAGATGGCCGCCATCCGGGCCAAGCAGCTCAAGAAGGGCGCCCGGGCGCTGGTCAGCACCGGGGAGAACAAGGAGGTGGTGACGGCGCTTCGCGAGATCGCCGCCGGCGCTGTCAAGCCCGACTACGGCACGGCAGAAGAGGCCGAGGAGCGCGCCGGGGAAGCCGCGGAAGAGTAGGGCGCGGCCCGGTCGAGGGGCGCCCGGTCGCCGCGAGGTTCCTAGCTGATCTGCACGGGGATGGTGAAGACCATCCGGGTTCCGTGGCCGATCTCGCTCGAGACGGAGATCTCGCCATCCAGCAGGATCAGCAAGTCCCTGACCAGGGTGAGGCCCAGGCCCGCACCGTGGTACTCGCTCGATTCCGTGTCGTCCACCTGGAAGAACTCGTCGAAGATGTACTGGCGGTCATCTGCACAGATCCCGATCCCCGTATCTTCGATGCCGCAGCGCAGCAGGCCGTCTGCGGCCTCGGCACTGATCTGGATGCGGCCCTCCCGGGTGAACATCGCCGCGTTGTCGAGGAGCAGGAAGAGGATCTGATTCACCTTCCCCAGGTCCGTCCGGATCTTGGGCAGGGGCTCGGTCAGGTTCTTCTCGATGACCACGGGCTTGTCGCCCAAGGTGTCCTGGACGCTGAAGATCGCCTCTTCCACCACCTCGCGGAAGTTGACCACCTGGGATTCCACCGGGAGCTCTCCCTGCTTGATGCGCCAGAGGTCGAGGATGTTCTGGAGCGTGCGCAGGAAGGTGGTCCCGTCGCCCAACGCATCTCGCAGGCTCTGCTTGGCTGCATCCGAGAGGTTCTCATTCTCTCCCGCCAGTACGGAGATGATCGCCTCGATGATGCTGTTCAGGGGTGTTCGCAGCTCCCGGGACATCTTCTCGATGAAGTCGCTCTTGAGCTTCTCGACTGTTCCCAGCTTCTCGTTGCTGCGCAGCAGCTCGATGTCCTGGGCGAAGAGTGCCTCGGAGAGCTTCAGGATCTCGTCGCTCTGCTCCTCTTCCGAATCCTGGGTCTCCTGCAGGGTCGATTCCATTCGCTCGACGTGGTCCGCCAGGAATGCGTGGTCGAGGCGCAGGCCGACCGAATCTGCCAGGCCTCGCAGGCTGGCCTCCGCATCTGCGGGCGGAGGAGCGGGCAGCGCGAGAAGTAGTGCGCCCCGCACCCGGCCTTCGGCGCCGAGGGGGACGGCCAACGTCCCCCCGGCCCCCTGAGAGCCCAGGGCAGGAGAGGCCGCCAGCAGCAGGGGCCCGTTGGACTCGCCAGCCTCCTGAAGTGCGCTCTGCAATGCACGGGCGGCCTCCCGGGCCTGTTCTGCACTCTCGAAGCCAGCACCGGCCCGCAACGGAGGCGTTGCGGCGTCGGGCTCGGAGTCCGGTGTGTGCGCGAAGACCAGAGCACCGCACCCCGGGAGAAGTTCGGCGGCCCGTGCCGCGGCGGCCCGCAGCGTGGCCGTGAGGGAGGACAGGCGTCTCGCAGACGCCGGAGAGCTGGCCGGCAAGGGAGGCTGCATGGCTACCATCGACTAGAACCGTCCGTCCGGCTCGATCTCGAAGGGTTCGATGGTCTTCTCCCCATCCTCGACGTCCGGCTCACGCCCTTCCATCGAGAGCTTCGTCCGGAAGTCGGCCGCGTTGGAGGCCGCCGCCAGCGCGGTCTGTACGGAGATCTTGTTGGCCTTCAGCAGGTCCAGGAGGTGCTGGTCGAAGGTCTGCATGTTCTCCGTGCGGCCCCGGGCGATGAAGTCCGTGATCTCCTGGGTCTTGGCGGGGTCGCGAATGCACTCCTGGATCGAGCGCGTCGCGCGCATTACCTCTACGGCGGGAACGCGCCCGTCTTCCTTCTTGTTCACCAGGAGACGCAGGGAAACCACCGCCTTCAGGTTGTCTGCGAGGCGGGCGCGGACGTTCATCTGCTCTTCTGTCGGGAAGAAGGAGAGAAGACGATTGATTGTGGATCCCGCATCCGAGGTGTGGATGGTGGAGAAGACGAGGTGGCCCGTCTCCGCTGCCTTCAGTGAGGTATCCACGGTTTCGAGGTCCCGCATCTCGCCGACCATGATGACATCCGGGTCCTGGCGCAGGCACGCGCGCAACGCATCCGGGAAGGAGGCTGTGTCCGTTCCGATCTCGCGCTGGGTGATGATGCTCTTCTCGTGGGAGAAGACGAATTCGATGGGGTCCTCGACGGTGATGATCTTGGCCTTCCGCGTGTGGTTGACCTCATTGATCATCGTGGCCAGGGTGGTGGACTTGCCCATCCCGGTGGCACCGGTCACCAGCACGTAGCCACGCTGGATCTGGGCGATATCGCGCAGGACCCCGGGCAGGTTGAGCTCGTTGAAGCTCATCACCTGGAGCGGGATCACGCGCAGCACGATGTTGTAGAAGCGGCGCTGACGCGAGATGTTGACGCGGAAGCGCCCCTCTCCCGGCAGCTCGAAGGCGAGGTCGACATCGTTGAAGGTCATCTCCTCGGCCCGCGGATCGCCCTCGAGGAGCAGCTTTGCGATGGCCTCGGTGTCGGCGGGCGCCAGGACCTTGTAACGGAGCTCCACCAGGTTTCCGTTGAAGCGGTAGAGCGGGAGGTTCCCCACCTGGAAGTGGATGTCCGAGGCCCCTTTCTCGATGCCGAGACGCAGGAGCCGGTAGAGCTTCTCCCTTTCCATCGATCGCGGTCTCCCTGGAAGACCCATCCCCGGGGCGGACGGTCCCGGGGTGTGTATCGGCCGTCCGGCCGGGTGCTTGACCCTCGAAGCGGCGCGCCTTCCCGGCCGGGTGCTTGACCCTCGAAGCGGCGCGCCTTCCCGGGAGGCCCAGGTCGCTATGCTTTGAGGGTGCCAGTCCCCTGCTGGGAGGTGTGAGCTTGCTGGGAAGACAGCGACCGGGGCGCTCCAGGGCCTCCATCGTGCTTCGCGTAGTCTGCGCCGTGGCCTGCACGGGGTTGTGGGTCGCCAATGCCGCGGTCGCGCAGGGCCCCACGGGGAGATCTACCCCGAACCCCACCGAGCGGGCGGAGCCGGGCGCGCCCGCGCCGAAGGTCAGCCTCGACCAGCTGCTGAAGCTTCCCGAGGATCGGGACTACCGGGTGGATTTGCGGGGTGGCTACACCCAGTCGGAGTGGCGGGAGCTCTTCACCAAGGCCCATGCGGCCCTCGAGGCGCAGAAAAAGAACCTGGCGAGGGCCGAGGCGCAGATGCGGGGCGTGGCGCATGCGAAGTCCAGCTGGAAGGTGGGGCTCAGCCTGCCCGGCATCCAGGAGAGCAGCGGGGATGCGCCCCTGGACTACCAGCTGGGCCGGCGGATCGACGCCGCGAAGGAGGAGATCGCGCGCCTCAAGAAGGTGTTGCAAGACCTGAAGGTGGAGGCCGACCTCGCGGGCGTGCCGGCAGGCTGGCGCTCCTAGTCTCCGGACCAGCGTCTCGCGCGAGGCAGGAAGAAGAAAGCGGGTATCGCCACGATGGCGGTGGCGGCAAAGCAGATGCCATAGCCAAAGTGCTCGGCCACCCATCCGGAAGCGACACCCGCCAGGGTGCCGGGTAGGGCGTAGAGTCCGGTGAGCGTTGCATACTGGACCGCAGCGTGGTCGCGGTCGCAGATACGCATCAGGAAGGACATGAAGCTCGCCGCGGCGAGTCCCCCGCAGAACGATTCTGCCAGGGATGCGGCGTAGATCCCTGGCCTCCCGCCTCCCAGGAAGGCGGTGGCGGCGTAGCCCAGATTGGAGCCCACGGCGAAGACGCCGGCGATCCACAGGCCCCGTCCGATTCCCACCTTGGCGACGATCCAACCGCCCGCTGCCGCCCCGGCCAGGGTGGCGAAGAAGCCCACGCTGGTGGAGACCAGCGCGATCTCCTCACGGCTGAGGCCCGCATCCACCCAGAAGGGCTTCAGCATGGGAGCCATCGCCAGATCGGAAATTCGGAAGAGCAGCACGAAGAGCAGCACACTCACGAGGTGCGGCCGATTCACCCAGCTGCGGAAGGCGCCGCGGACGTCCCGGCGGCGGTCCACGGCGACGCCAGCTCTGGGCGCGGCCAGTAGCGCGGCAGCGAGCCCCACGAAGACCAGGGCGGCGACCTGGTGGGTTCCCTGCCAGCCGATCCAACGCGGGAGGAGCGGCAGGCCGCCGCCGGCCAGCAGCAGCGCTACGCGGTAGCCGGTGATGCGCACGGCGTTGGCGGGCCCTTCCTGGCCGCGGTCGACGATTGCGATGGTGTAGGCATCGATGGCGATGTCCTGGGTTGCCGCCGCCAGGCAGAAGATGCCGAGGATCCCCCACAGCCAGCGCAGGTTCGAGGACGGATCCACGAAGGGCATCGCCGCGAGCGCGGCGGCCATGACCAGCAGGGCGCCCGCGATCCACTGCTGGCGCTCCCCGAAGCGATCGACCAGTGGCGACCACAGTGCCTTGGCGGCCCAGGCGATTCTCAGGCCCGAAAGCGCGCCTATCAGGGCGAGGCCGAAGCCGGCTTCGCGCAGATAGATCCCCCACACATCGGTGAAGATCCCCATCGGGAGCCCTTCGATGACGTACAGGCCTGCCACCACAGCCAGCGTGCGCCGAAGCCCCACGATGCCCCCCCTCGGGCGTAGTATGGCCGAAGCGGCGCTGGACGGGGCCTCGACGTCCCCCAGGGCACTCGCTAGCCTGCGCGGAGCCAAGGCAGGGGAGCACCGCCGATGTCTGATCCGAACGACGAAGCCAGCAGCCACGAGGCAGGGACGGGCCCGTCCGAGGGGCGTGTCGACCTTGTGACGGTCCTCTACATCGTGGGAGGGATCCCCGCCATCGTGGCCTTCGTGGTGGTGCTCTTTACGCTGGTCAACCTGGTGCCGAAAATTCCCGCTTGACCGCCCTTGCCGCCCCGGGCGCTCGCAGCTTTCCAGCCAGCTCTGCGCGCTCGCAGCGGTTTTGCCGCTCGGGTGAAAATCCCTTCAAAACCGGCAAGTTGGGGTCAATCCGAGGGGCTTTCCCGCCGATGAAGCGGGGGCATGGATTGGTTCTCTCGGCAGCTCCGACGCGCCTCGCTGGCGCTTCCGGCCCTGGCACTGGTGGCGGGGTGTGCGGCGCCGCCCCTCGGCCAGGTCTCAGGGGCTCCCGGAGCGGTGAACTATTTCGTGCGGCCAGCGCCCCAGGACCCCTGGAGCCCGAAAATCGCGGGCTGGCAATCCCGCGAGCAGGCGCAGCCCGCGGTGGATGATCTACGTGCGCCCGCAGAGGTATCGAACTCCGGTCTGCTGCTCCCGGTGAAGGGGACCAAAGGCAACCTGCGGGAGAAGTACTTCGACTTCCGCCAGGAGGAGAAGCGGGAGCTCGCTGCCCAGATGGCGCGCTGGGTCCAGCGCGAGGCGCGCAACCACTATGTTCCCGATGGACCCATCGACCACTGGGCGACCCTTGAAGAGACGCTCGCGCGCAACGGGGACGACTGCGACGGCTTGGAGCTCCTTGCGTACCACTTCCTCCTCGACATGGGCTTTTCCAAGAACGAGGTCTTTCGCGCGGTGGTGCACCGGCCGAGCAATGGACAGCACCACATGGTCACCCTGTGGTTCGACAGGCCGAACGATCCCTACGTGATCGATCCCACTGGGGCCATGACCACGGGGATGCCCAGGATGTCCGAGGTGAAGGGCTGGGAGACGCTGGAGATCTTCAGCACCGACGAGGAGTTCACCCCGAGGCCTATCGCGGCCCGCTAGCCTCCTCGATGTCCGCATCGTGCTCACGGGTCGGGTCGATCTGCAGGTAGCGGGAGAGCCAAGCGACGCCCAGGTAGAACGGGACCGTATCCGCCAGGGCCGCGACAGCCTTGAAGACGTAGCTCGCCGCGATGTAGGCCCAGAGCTGGGGCCACAGGGCTGCCGACGCATCGATGGGCAGCCCCCGGGCCCAGAAGTGCGTGATGGTGATGACGCAGAAGGAGTCCACCATCTGGCTCACCAGGGTGGAGCCATTGTTGCGGAGCCACAGGTGACGGCCGCGGGTGAGGCGCTTCCAGAAGTGGAAGAGCCACACGTCGCAGAGCTGGGCCGCCAGGTAGGCCGCCATGGAGGCCGCCACCGCCCCCATGGTGAGCTGGCGTACACGGAAGAAGGCAAAGTCGTAGGCGTCCCGCGGCGGCAAACCGTTTGCTCCAAGCTCGTGAAACGGGGGCAGCACGCCTCCCAGCCACAGGAAGCCCACCACCCAGAGGTTCAGCCCGAGGCCGATCCAGACCACGTGGTTTGCCCGACGGCTGCCGTAGAGCTCGCTGATGAAGTCCGTGCACAGGAAGGTCATGGGATAGGGCAGCACGCCCACGGCGACGCTGAAGGGGATATGAACACCGGCCAGCGTGAAGGACATGTCGATGAAACGGGTCACGCCGAGGATGTTCAGCATCGTCATCGAGCCCAGAAAGAGACCGGCAAAGACCAGATAGACCCGTTCCCGCCGTTCGTGCAGCTCCGAGTCGATGTAGTCGTAGGGAAGCCCCGAACTCATGGCGGCGCAGTGTAGCCCCGTCTCGCATACGGGGCGGGCTACGGCTGGCTGGGTTAGATTTCGGGCGGGAGGTGGAGCGCTTGCGCAAGCCGAAGGGATCCGAGGACGGTTCCAGCATCGAGCTGCTGCCGATCCTCCAGAAGGAGTCGGAGCACCCGTGCTTCAACTGCGCGAAGTGCTGCACCTACGTGGCGCTGGAGATCGACAAGCCCACGACGATGAAGGAGTACGACTACGTCCTCTGGTACCTGCTCCACCAGGGCGTTTCGGTCTTTGTGGACCTCGATGGGGTCTGGCACCTCAAGTTCGAGAGCCGCTGTCAGCATCTCTCCGAGCAGGGCCTGTGCGGCATCTACGAGACGCGCCCGGCCATCTGCCGGGACTTCGACTGGCGAGAGTGCGAGAACCATCTCCCTCCCGATGAGCCGGCGGACAAGTGGGTGTGGGATGACGCGGAAGATTTCCTGGCATGGTTCGAGGAGAATCGGCCCAAGACCCATGCCCGCTTCAAGCGCTACATGCGGCGTCGCCAGGGTCGCCCACATGATTCCGCGCTCTCCCGCGTGAAGGTCACCGATCTGCCCGGTCCGCCGGGCCGTTAGCGGTGGACCCGGACAAGCTCCAAGGCTTCGCCAGACACACCTTTGGCCTGCTGGAGGGTGCCGTGACCTCCGCGCTGGTCTTTCTGGGCGATGCCCTGGGCCTGTATCGCGCCCTGGCCCTCGGCCCCGCCAGCAGTGCGGAGCTCGCCGCGCGCAGCGGGCTCTCCGAGCGCTGGGTCCGCGAGTGGCTCTACAACCAGGCAGCGGCGGAGCTGTTGCAGACCCTCCCCGAGGCGCGCTTCGCGCTCTCGGAGGAGGCCGCTGCCGTCCTGGCGGACGAGACGCATCCCGCCTTCGGTGCCGGGATGTTCTCCCAGCTCCCGGCCCTCATGGCGGTGCTCGCGCCGCTCCAGGAGTCGTTCCGTACGGGTCTCGGCCTGCCCTATGACGCGTTGGGGGAGGAGGGCGCCCTGGGCGTGGAGCGCGGCTTCGCCCCCTGGCTGCGCCACTTCCTGGTTCCGGGCGTCATCGGCGCCGTGGCTGGGCTGCGCGAGCGGCTCGAGGCCGGAGCCCGCATCGCGGACGTGGGCTGCGGCGCCGGCTTCGCGTTGCTGCAGCTGGCGGAGGCCTTCCCCAGCTGCGAGCTGCATGGCTACGACATTTCCCGCCATGCCCTCGATCGTGCCGAGGCCCAGCGTCGCAGCGCCGGAGTGGAGCAGGTTTCCTTTCACGACGCTCGCCAGGAGCCCCTTTCGGCGGCTCGGGAGTTCGATCTGGTGCTCAGCTTCGATTGCTTGCACGACATGACCCATCCCGACGAGGTCGCCCGGGAAATCCGCCATGCCATTGCTGTCGACGGGGTGTGGATCCTGGCGGACATCAAGTCCCTTCCGAGCTTCGAGGCCAACTGCGAGCACAACCCCATGGCGGCCCTGATGTACGGCTTCTCGGTGCTTACGTGCATGTCTTCCTCCCTCTCCGAGCCCGGCGGCATGGGGCTCGGCACCCTGGGCCTCCACGAGGGCAAGGCGCGAGAGCTGTGCACGGCAGCGGGCTTCCGACGCTTCCAGCGGATGTCGGTAGACCACCCGGTGAACGCCTTCTACGAGGTGCGGCCCTAGGGGCCGGCGTCGAGAGGGTGCTCGACGTCGAGCTTCAGCTCCTTGCGCTGGCGCGCGGCCCGCTTCTGGGCCGCGGCCCGCTCCCGCTCGATTTCCAGCTGCAGCTCCCGCCGCATGTGCTCGCTACGCTCGGCTTCCACCGCCACGTTGCCGCGTCGCAGGTCGATCAGCTTCTTCTGCAGCAGGCGGTTGCGTTGGACGATGAGCTCACGGGGTAGATTGACTCTCGTTGCCCCCGTCGCGTAGGCCACCGAGACCTTCGAGGTGGCCGTTTTTCCGTCGCTGGAGCGGGCGACGACCTGGATGACGTTCTTCCCCTCCTTCAGCGGGACGAGGGCGCCGAAGCTGCCGTCGGCGTTCAGCTCCGTCTCCTCGGCGGGTTTGTGGGTGCTGAGGTTCTGGATCTCCAGGTGCTCGATATCGGCGAGGCTCACATTTTCGATCACCTGTACCAGCTCGCCTGGACGGCGCACGGGGGTGAATCGGCCTCCTGTGCGCTCTGCCATCTCCACCGTGGCCACGGGCCCCTCGAGCGCTTCCGGACCCAGGGCGAAGCTGTCGATCTTGACGCCCGCGCGTGCTGCCTGGTCGGCGGCACGGATCACCGAGCGCACGTTGTCTGCCTCCATCATCGGATCGTAGGGGGCCGTGGGCTGGCCATCGGTGAAGAAGAGGATCACCTTGTTACTGTCCGGGTCTACCGTGGAGCGGCTGCCCCGGTAGCCCTTGACCTCGCGGATGGCGACCCGGACTCCTTCACTCATGTGGGTGAGACCCTGGGCGCCGCGCGCCAGCACGCGGTCCAGGGCCCGCTCCACCCGGGCGTAGTGCGATGTGAGGGGCTCCTCGGTGACGGCGTCCGGCCGTCGCCGCCCGACCGAGATGAGGCTTCCCGGAGCGCCGTTCGCGGCGCCCGCGAAGGAGACGAGAGCGATACGGGTGTTGCGCGGATCCAGCCCTTGCAGGATCCGCTTCGCCGCGGCGACCTCTGCGGCGAGGATCGAGTCGCCAGGGTCCGTGGCGCCAAAGAGCCCGCCCATGCGCTGGGAGCCGACGATGCCGTTACCGTTGACGTCTGCGCCGGACATGTCGAGGGTCGATCCCGAAGTGTCCAGCACGATCACCACGTCGAAGCGCTGGTATTCGCCCAGCATCGCCCGGGCACGCCCGGCGACGAAGGCGCCGTTCACGTCGGAGAAGATGGCCCCATTCTTCGGGGTACGGATTTCGACGCGCAGGTCCGTCCGCAGAGCCCCCGCGCGCCCCAGCAGTGGCTTGCCGGTCCGGTCGGCACGGGGCATGCGCGAGAGTGCCAGGTGGCGGTCGATGCCGGGAGCCGGCTTCGGGGGGCCCGCTGGCGCGTGCCCGTGGCCGGTCTTTGGCGCTGGGAGACTACTGGCATAGCGCGCAAAAGCGCGCCCCAGCCCGCCCGCAAGAGGCGTCTTCAACGCCTCGGCCAGCCCGGTAATCGGCGCAACGCCCAGCCGCAGCGTGCCGTTCTCTGGCCACGCGGCCTCCAGGATGCCGATTACCTGCTTGCTGTCCAGGTCCAGCACGGGAGCCCCTCCCCAGCCGCGCAGGTCCGCGACCACATCCAGCCTGACCTCGATGCGAGAGGGCAAGACACGCACCACGCTGCCGAAGAGGTCGTCTTCGTCTCGGGCGATCGACGCGGGCACTCCGAGGATGCGCACCCGGTGGCCAGCATGGGCGCGGGGGTCGCGCGAATCGATCTCGAGCACGCGGGCGCCAGTGGGCGGGGCGTCCAGCGAGAAGACCATGTAATCGCCTCGCAGCGTGGCGCCAGGCTCCGAGAAGGGACGCCCCGGCGGAGCATAGAAGCGGCTCGCGCGTGCTACGGAACCGCCGCTCTTGCCCAGCCGGAAATCCACCTGGCTGGCCTTTACCAGCTTGCCCAGGTCGATGCCATGGGCGGTCGTGACGGCCACGGTCTCGCCTTCGCGGCCCGGCACGAAGAAGGCAGTCCCGCTGCCGAGGGTCTCGGCGCCTACCTTGAAGCGTGGGCGCGCCACTGCGGGGAGCACCTTGGCCAGACACGACACCGCCCCCAACAGCAGGCAGGAGAAGAGGAGTGCAGAACGAAGTGCCATGGCCCTTTCCAGGATAGGGGATCGAAGAGGGACCGGAGCCCATCCCGGGGCCGGTGGGCCACTCCAGGCGCACCCCAGTTCCTGCCGATGACGTGATGGCCAGGATGGTCGCACAAGCCGACCGTCTCAGATACGTTCCTGCGCGGGGGGGAGTTGCGTGAAGATCCGCATGGTCGCTGCGGTGGCCCTGGCCGGGGCGTTGGCCCTTGGCGCCGGGGGAAGTCCTCGCCCTTCCTTGCCGCCCACCGCTCGCTTCGACGTCGTGGTGGTGGATGCGGGCCACGGGGGGGAGGACCGGGGCGCTCGGGGCTTCGCCGGGCTCCTGGAGAAGAATGTGGCCCTCGATGTCGCGGTACGCCTGGCCCATCGGCTGAAGGCAGAAGGCCTTCGCGTGGTGATGACCCGCTCCGGGGATAGCTTCGTCTCCCTGGCGGAGCGCACCCAGATCGCCAACCGCGCGCGTGCGGACCTCTTCATCTCGATCCACGCCAACGCCTCGCACTACCACAAGGCCCGTGGCATCGAGACCTTCTTTGCCTCCCCCGAAGCGACCGACGACGCCGCCCACGAGCTGGCAGCGGCGGAGAACCTGGCCTTTGGCGAGGCGGCGGGCAGGCCGGCCAGCGGCGATCCGCTCCTGGCGATTCTCGGGGACATGATCGTGACGGAGCACCTGGAGGATTCCCAGGAGTTCGCCCGCATCGCCCAGGCCCGGATCGCCAAGACCGGGGCCGCGCGCTCGCGGGGCGTAAAACAGGCGCCCTTTGTCGTGTTGATGGGGGTCGACATGCCCTCGGTGCTGGTGGAGCTTGGCTTCCTGACCAACGCGAAGGACGAGAAGACCTTGCGCAGCAACCGGGAGCGCGACCGTCTGGCGGAAGGGCTGGCGGAGGCCGTGGACATCTTTCGGGAGCGTCAGGACGCCCGGCAGGAGCCGAGGGTGACCGGCGGGGAGGCAGGCTGATGAAGCGAGTCGATGGCCGTACGCCGGCAGAGCTGCGGCCCGTGACGCTCATGCCCGACTTCACCCAGAACCCGCTGGCGTCCGTGCTGTGCGAGTTCGGCGCCACCAAAGTGCTGTGTACGGTATGCAACGAGGAATCGGTGCCGCGCTTTCTGTCCGGCGCCGGCAAGGGCTGGGTCACTGCCGAGTACTCGCTGCTTCCTGCCTCGACGGATCGGCGTACGACTCGCGAAGCCGCCCGCGGCAAGCAGTCCGGCCGCACTCTCGAGATCCAGCGCCTGATCGGCCGCAGCCTGCGCTCCGTCGTGGACCAGAAGGCCCTGGGGGAACGCACGCTCTACATCGATTGCGACGTGCTTCAGGCGGATGGGGGGACCCGTACCGCCGCCATCACGGGGGCCTATACCGCCCTTGCCCTGGCTGCCGGGCGTCTGGTGCGGCGGGGCGCCATCGACCGCAGCCCCCTCGTGGACAGCATCGCTGCTGTGTCCGTGGGCGTCGTAGCGGGCCAGGTGCTGCTGGACCTGCCCTACGAGGAAGACTCTCGGGCGGAGGTCGACATGAATGTCGTTGGCACCGGCGGCGGACGGCTCGCGGAGGTCCAGGGAACCGGCGAAGGCACGACCTTCAGTCGCGAGGACCTCGAGGTGATGCTGGATCTGGCCGGCCAGGGCATCGCAGAGCTGACGCGCCTGCAGCGAGAGGTGTTGAAGAAGGCCGGCGTGGGATGAGCGGGCCCGGATGACCCCCGCGCGGGCAGAGCTCGTCCTTGCCAGCGGAAACGCAGGCAAGCACCGAGAATTTCGCGCCCTGCTGGCGGCACTGCCGTTGCGGCTTCGCAGCCTGAAGGAGTTCCCCGGAATCTCACTGCCAGAAGAGGGTGCGGGCTACGCGTCAAACGCGGCGGCCAAGGCGCTCGGCGTGGCCTCGGCGACGGGTCTCCCCGCGCTGGCCGATGATTCGGGACTGGAGGTAGACGCTCTCGGCGGAAGCCCCGGCCCCTTTTCTGCCCGTTTCGGAGGCCCCGGCCTGGATGATGCCGGCCGAGTGGACCACCTGCTGGCAGAGCTCGGGCGGCGCGCAACAGAGACCGGGTCCGGCCGCTCTGCGCGCTTCGTGTGCGTGGCGGCCCTGGCGTTTGCCGATGGTCGTGTGGTCTTGAAGCGCGGCGAATGCCCGGGTCGGATCCTGGAGGGGCCCAGTGGGGGGGGCGGCTTCGGCTACGACCCGGTCTTCGAGCCCCGCAGTGGCGGGGGATGGTGGGGCTGCAGCATGGCGGAGGTGTCCGAGGCGGAGAAGAACCGCATCTCCCACCGTGCCCGCGCAGTGGCGGCGCTGCTTCCGACACTTCGGAGCAGATGGTCCGAAGGCTAGAGAGCCTCGCATCTCTGCGTGACGATCGTCTGCGTTGGAAGCGCGACAGGGGACTGGGCTCCCGCTTCGTCTTCGAGGGTACGACGCGGCGTTCGGGCCGGGTTTCCGGGCAGGGGCGGAGACTCCGGGCCTTCACAAGAGCACGCTTTCCTTGTCCTGACTGTCACGGGTTTCCGTGAGACTCGCTAGAGCAGGAGTGCGGCGCTCGTCCTTCGCACCGCCTCTTCGACCGCCTGTAGGTGCGCGGGCTCGAGACGCTCGAATTTCACGCCCATGCCAATGGGTGCACGGTGATTCATGCAGTTGCCTGGGACGTTGGTATGGCGAACCTCCGAAGCCACCGCGGTGATGCCCTCGGGCCCGGGGAGATCGATCTCGATGTGCATCCCGGCGACCCAGGGGCGCCCTGTCTCCAGAAACGCTCCGCCCGGTGACAGCGTATAGACCGCGACGGCCTTCTCCCTGCCCGTCGAGCGCGCGCGCAAGGCCATGCGTAGCGGGGCCCGCGCTTCGCGGCGCGGGGGGCCGGCCTCTCGTAGACCCATGAAGGCGCGGTTCGTCTGGAAGCGCAGGGCGGCCTGACTGAAGGGGGCCGCCAGGAAGAGGGAAACGCCGGCCTCGCGTAGATGCACCCGGCGGGCCTCGGGAAGCGATCGACCCACGACCAGGGCAGTGAGGATGCCCTCCTGGAGGGCCTTGTGGTGCACGGCCATGCAGGCCTGGAGCCAGTCCATGGGGAGCAGGGCGTTCAGAATCAGGGCACAGGGGGCCGCACCGCGCGCATGGCCCGCGGGGCTCGTGACCACGCGGGGCTTCCAGCCGAGGGCCTCCAGGCGCTTCGGCAGCCCCAGGCCCCAGGCCGCTTCGGGGGCGTCCCAGACCTCGATTCCTCGCGCCACGCCTTCTGACACGTTCTGAACCTCCCCGTTCTGCGCCTGGACTCAGTGGGTGAGTGCCATGAAGCGCTCTTCCGGTGTCGGATGCCGTGCATCGAAGCGCTCCAGGGCTCGCCGCAAGCGCCGCCACTTGCGCTTCTCGAGGTGCAGTCCGCGCAGCTGCAGCCATTGCTGCAACTGATCGTCGCAGAAGGCGATTGCGTCGCAGCGGCTGAGCAGCTCTGGATCGCTACCCCGCTCCTGGAGGGCGAGCCAGAGGTCAAAGCGGGGGACCGGCCGGCCTACGGCCACGGAGAGCTCCATGAAGAGGTGGTTGAAGCGGCGACGACGCACTCGTCCTCCAGCCCCCCTGCCAGCATGTGGTGGCAGGGATCGACTTGTGTCATCCCTCCCGCATGCGCAGATCGGAGCGTTCTTCTGGAGGGGCGGGAACGTGGCACCAGGCGGCATGCCTCTGGCTCCTGGCAGGCCTGACGGCGCTGCTCTCGTCTTGCGTGGGGAGGCTTCTGCCAGGAGGGTCTTCTCCGGCTCCCACGGCGATTGCCGCGGTGCGCCTTCAGCCCTTCGAGACGCGCGTAGGCGCCGCCCGGCAGCTGCGATTCCTGCAGCCGGTCCAGGCATTCGAGGTGCCCCAAGGGCGTGTGGCGGGGCTTTTGGAGACGGAGCTCGACCAGACCGTGTCCCGCGGTGAGTTCCGCAAGGAGGAGGCGCTGCTGCGTGCGCTGGGCCTTCTCTCCGGCCCGCGCAGCCTGCGGGAGCGAATGCTGGGGTTCCAGTCCAGCTCACTTTCCGGCTTCTATTCGCCGGCGAGCGACCGCCTCTACCTGGTGGCGAAGGCCGGCGCCAGGATCTCGCGAGCAGACGGCAGTGTGCTGGTGCACGAGCTCACCCATGCTCTCCAGGCTCAGCACACGCAGCTGCTGACGGCCACCCTTGGTATCAGCGAGGACCAGGACCTGCTCTTCGCGTTGGGAACGCTGCTGGAGGGGGACGCACTGTGGACGGAGCAGCGCGACATGCAGCTGCAACTGGGGCTCGCGCCGCCGTGTCCGGAAGCCTTTGCGCGACAGTTCGCAGCCGACGAGCGCGCCCTGGGGGATGAGGAGGAGTCGCGCTGGATCTGGGAGAGTCTGCTGGAGCAGTACCCACGAGGCTACGCCCTCGCAGTTTCCCTGGTGGAGGCGGGTGGTACTGCTGCCCTCGATGCGGCGCTGCGCGATCCGCCCCTCTCCAGCGAAGAAGTGCTGCATCCCGAACGCTATCTGCGGCCGGGGCGGCGTCACGTGCTTCGCGACCTGCGTACGCCGCTCGCCCTCTTTGCGCCGCATCGAAGCTGCCGTCTGGAGGCCCAGGACAGCTTCGGTGAGATCGGCCTGAGGATCTGGGCTCGGGAGCGCGGCCTCGCGGCGGCGGCGGCGGCCGCCGCCGCCGCGGGCTGGGATGCAGACCGGGCCTGGGTCCTCACCTGTCCACGTGGCGAGACGGTGGCCTGGCTGATCCAGTTTGACAGCCCTCTAGAAGCCCGCGCGCTCGAGTCTGCGCTCGTGGGCCACGGGTCGGCGGGTCTCAGGCTCTCCCTGCGCGGCCGGAGGTTGCTGCTCTCCCGGGGTCTGGGAGAGGCGGGTCGCCGCTATCTGCTGGAGCAGCTGAAGGGGCGGCCCGTGCGGAACCTGGCCGCGTGGCTTCGCGCGCACCCCGAGGTGGACCGGCGTGCCCAGCTCGTTCGCAGTCGCAGCCGC
>Ga0114931_10005608_pt1 | contig 15511 bp, 17 predicted proteins | sample 2SBtaG_FD_89579 | JGI IMG/M metagenome (GOLD analysis project Ga0114931, IMG submission 89579) | Deep subsurface microbial communities from Kolumbo volcano to uncover new lineages of life (NeLLi) - 2SBTROV14_V59a metaG | ecosystem: Environmental > Aquatic > Marine > Volcanic | place: Kolumbo...
CGTGATGTCGGCGCCGAAGCGCGCGGCCTCCGCACGGTCGACATCAATTTGCCATTCGATCCCCGGCAGCGGGCGCGTATCATCAACGTTGTAAACACCATCTATCGTTTCCAGCGCTTCACGAACGCGACCGGTCGCGTCGGCCAGGATGTCAGGAAACTTCGATGACAGTTCGATTTGCACCGGCTTACCCTGTTGCGGCCCTTTTTGCGTCTTGCGCGTCTGGATCGTAATACCTACGAGTCCTGCAGTGCTCTTGCGGACATCGGCGAGAATCTCATCGGCCGGGCGGCGCTTGTCCCAATCGACGAAGTTGAGCGTTATCGAGCCGATCAGGTCTTCCCCACTACCTTGACTCAGGCCGCCGCCGCGCCCGCCGCCGCCGGTTTTGGCATAGACGCTTTCGACTTCGTCGAGGCCGAGGACGAATGCCTCGACCTGGCGAACGAGAAAGTCTTTTTCCGCAGTACTCAGATCGCCGCGCGCATGCACCTCGACGACCGCAAATTCCGGCTCTACATCAGGGAACAGTTCGACGCCGCGGCCGAATATGAAAAACGCACCGTAGGTAAGGATCAGGATTGCTGTTACGGCGGCAACATTTAACCACGGCCGATACAGTGAGCGCTTCAGAAACTGAATATAGCGACCGGTCATGCCGGAAACTTCATCCAGGTCACCGGTCTCGGCGACAGTCAGGTTCCGCCGCGCCTCGTCGCTCATTGCTCCCGTTGAGCCGAACATGGAACCCAGGGTCGGGACGAAAACCAGTGCCATGAGCAGTGATGCCGACAATACGGCGATCAGCGTGATGGGGAGGTATTTCATGAATTCGCCAATCTCATTCGGCCAGAACGCCAGCGGCAGAAACGCCGCCAGCGTCGTGGCGGTGGAGGCAATGATCGGCCACGCCATGCGCCGCGCCGCGCTGGAATATGCCTCGTGGCGTTCGATGCCCTCGGCCATGCGCCGATCGGCGAGTTCGGTGACGACGATGGCGCCATCGACCAGAATCCCGACCGCCATGATCAGAGCGAACAGCACCATCATGTTGATGGTAATGCCGAATGCGGCGATCACCAGTATACCCAGCAGGAAACTGCCGGGAATGGAAACGCCGACCAGGCCTGCTGCACGAATGCCGAGAATGCCGATGATGATGATGAACACCAGCAGGACCGCCGAGATAACGCTGTTCTGCAGGTTGGAAAGCATTCTGTGGACGTCTTTCGACTTGTCCCGCGATGCGACGATTTCAATGCCCTCGGGCCAGTCTTTCCTCTCGGCCTCGACCAGGGCCTTTACCTCGTCGACGGTGCCGATGATGTTTGCACCGCTTCGCTGCACAACCTCGATCGCCAGCGCCCGGTTGCCGTTCAGGCGGGCCACGCTCTCGGCATCTTTGTACGTGCGGCGCACTTTTGCCACGTCCCGAAAATGTACTATGCGCTCACCGGCCGACTTGATCGGCATTTGCAATACGTCTTCGACCGTCTCGAAAACGCCTGGGACCTTGACCGGGAACCGGCCTTCACTGGTGTGCAGTGCGCCAGCTGCGACGAGCCGGTTGTTGCGGTTCACGAGGGACAATATCTGTGCCTGATCGAGGCCATAGCTCTCCATCGCGCGTGGGTCGACGACGATCTCCATGAGTTCTTCACGGACGCCGACCAGGGTGACTTCGAGCACGCCAGATACGCTCTCGATCTTTTCCTTCAGGTCCCTGGCGATCGTCGCAAGCGTGCGTTCGGGAACGTCACCCGCCAGGTTCAGAACCAGCATCGGATCGAAGCGCGCGAACTTGATCTCGGTGACGGTGGGCTCCTCGGTTTCCGCTGGCAGCTTCGCCTTTGCCGCATCCACCCTGGCCCGGACATCCTGTAAGGCAATGTCGACTTCCGTGCCGGCATCGAAGCGGATCATGACGCTGGCACCGCCCTCGTAGGCGTTTGCCGTCAATTCCTCGATGCCTTCGATGGTGCGGATTTCCTGCTCCACCGGCCGCACCAGCAGACGCTCGGCATCCTCAGGCGAGATGCCGTCATGCTTCATGCTGACGTAAATCATGGGGATGTTGATATCCGGCTCGGCTTCCTTGGGCACATTGGCGTAAGTCACGGCCCCGGCAACGATGATGACCACCAGCGACATGACGACAGTGCGCGAGCGGCGCATCGCTGTCTCAATGAGTTGCACTAGTTGTCGTCCTCCCGGCTCTTGATCGCTACCGCTGTATCGATCTCGACTTCCGGCACCGAATTCACGACAGCGCCCTCATTAACGAATCCCTGGCCGACCGTTATGATCGACACCGAGTAGGGAAGGCCGGTTATCCAGACGCCGTCGCTTGAGGATACGGCAACATCGGCGACGTAAAATTCCACCTGTCCGAAATCGTTTACGGTCTTGACACCGAGGTTGCCCTCGTCATCCAGCGTCAGTAAAGACGGTGAAATCTTGTGTGCATAGACCGTTTCCGCCGGGATCATGAGTTGGGCGGTCATGCCTCCACGGTAGTCACCGGCTGCATTGTTGATTTCCAGCTCGACCGTGAACGTGCGTGTTGCCTCATCGGCGACCGGCGCCACGTAGCGGATCCTGCCTTCCACCACCTGGCCGGTCGCCAGCGTTGCCGAGGCCTTCTTGCCAATGCTCACAAAGTGCGCATCGAACTCGGAGACGTTGGCGCTGACGATCAACTTGCGTTCGTCCACGAAGATGGCGACGGGATCGCCGACCTTCACATAATCGCCGATTTCGACCATCCGTTCCTGCAACGCACCATCGAAAGGCGCACGGATGAGCGTATGTTGGATGTCGAGTTCTGCCCTGGCGAATTCGGCTTTCGCCGCTTCCAGCTGGGCGGCGGCTTCCTGCAGCTGTGCTTCGGACACGTAGCTTTCATTTTTGAGCTTTTCGCGTGCGGCAAACTCGAGTTCACGCTGCCGCACAGTCGCCGTCGCCTCTGCAAGTTTTGCATGACGGTCGCGTTCATCCAGCCGAACAATGATTTCGCCGTTTTCCAGCCTCGTGCCTCGCTTGCCGCCAATTTCCACGACGCGACCGAGCGTCTCTGCATTGATTTCCACTACGCGGGCGGGCGCGGTCTTGCCATTGACCGTAATGGTTCGCGTGACCTGTTCAGCCGTTTGTGTGCGAATCCGCACGCTCACGCGCGTGTCGGCGCGGGTGGCCATGGTACCTGTCAGTTCGCCTGGCGTATCTTTGCCGGTGAATTGGCTACTCAGCAGCCATAGCGCGATTGCGATCGTGATTGCGCCAGAGGTAAGCCACGATTTGTACTTGTTCAAAATGCCAGGTTTCATTTCATTCGCCAGGAAAAGTTTTTGCCGCATTTTCAGCCGTTCGCGGCATTGACTGGCCGCTCACCGTCGCGGCCGGTCAGCATGGCGCGGTTCTTCTGAATGTAGTCGCGAAACTCCGTCGCCATGTGCCGTCCGAATCCGGCAACGAATCGCGCACCGGGTGGTACGGAGTCACAATCGCAGGACGGGAATTCGTCAAAGAGTTTCAGGAAATCGTCGATCTCCTCGATCTTCGTCGCGACCAGTTCATCAATTTGCTCGTACGACATCAGGTGGGCAAACCAGATCGTCGCAAGAAACTCGGAGCGAATCTTGTGGCTGGGCTTCGGTTTCAAGAGACCCTTTAACAACTCCTCGCGGCCTTTAACGGTAATGCTGTATACCTTGCGGTCAGGTTTACCCTCCTGCGGAACCTGTTCGAACTCAACCATCCTGTTTCTTGCCAGGGTCGCGAGCGCGGGATAGATCGAACCGTAGCCAGCCGGAAAAAAGTGGCCGAAAGACGACTCAAAACATTTCTTCATGTCATAGCCGCACGCTGGCCCGTCGGTCAGCATGCCCAAACAAACTGTCTTAACATCCATCGAACCTGAATTCCTCGGCCGGGTCTGACCATATATCGGGGCGATGCATAGTATCAATTCGATATATAATAGCCAGTGCCATCGTCAACAATCTCGTACTGGATTGAAATAAGCTTTAAAAACAGTAAGTTGAAATTTGGGCGACAGGAAAAACGGGACCCCCTACAGGCCCGGCTGTGCGGATCCGGCGCGAAAATCGAGGGCTTTTGGACGCTATTCGGGCTTGTCGGCAATAATGGTGATCATGCCGCCATCCACGGACTGCCTGGCAATTTCGAGGCCGCCGGCTTCAAGTCCGGCATTGATGCGCAAGCTGTCGAGGCGCAGCTTGCGGTAGTCACTGATCTGCATGATCCATTCGCCATCGACCTTGCGGTGCAGGATGTCATGAACGTGTACTGTATCGTCGCCGTATTCCAGGAAGCAGACGAAGATCTGTTCGTCGCTCGCCCGGACCGGAACGAAGCGATCCGCATCCGCCGGCTCGAAGTTCACGTAATCACGAATCGCGCAAATGAATTTACCACCAGGCCGGAGTGATTCACTGACGTCGCGGATGAGCGCATCGACGGCCTCCTCATTCGGCAGGTGAACCAAGGTGTCGCCCATGCAGACGATAAGCTCTGCCGGTTCGGTCAGGTGGCAGCGAAAATTCAGAATGTCATCGCAAACCGCGCGGACAGGCAGGCCGGATGCCCGCTGTCGCAATTCACCCAGCAGTTCCTCGCAGAAATCAATCGCGAGAACGTCGAAGCCCAACTCGGCGAGCGGTATGGACTGGCAGCCCGGTCCGCACCCCAGGTCCACCGCGGTCGCTGCGTTGGCGGGTACGAGTCCAAGGGACTGGAAGAAAGCGGCGTTTTTCCCCCGTGCATTCCCGAAGTCTCCGAGAATCCACGAATAAACCGACCCGAGAAATCGGTCGTAGTGATCCTTGACGGTCTCCACGTTTCCCCGTCCGAGACGAAAGTTCAAAGAAAATATTGTGACAGAAACGGATTCATCATACGGTTTTCCGGGTCGAATTGCCGCCGGATCTTGCGGAAGAACTCATAACGACCGCCGAAGACCTGCGCCGGATAATCGGCTGGAACTTCACGGGTCTGGTTGAACAACGGTGACCCACCCCAGTGCCGGGCGAAGTCGCCAAAATCGATTGCGAAATCACCCCAGCCCTTCGACTGTGTGGAGATGGCACGCAGTGCGATCATCGGCTCGTCGAAACTCGGCGACAGCAAAGCGGAACTGTCACGGCTGACACGAAAGCCGACGGTCGGCATGTCGCAGCGGAATCCACAGCTGTCCTGGACGCGCAGGCAGAAGTCGCGGTACGCCTGGACGACGATGGCGAAGTCGGCGGCGGCAAAAAACCAGGTCGAATAGTGCAGCGTCTTGACCGAGTCCTGGTCCTTGGTACTGCTCATCAAGGCTGTCGAATTGCTCCCGGAACTGACCAGGCGGTTATTGACGACACCCTGCGTCATCCTGCTGAAGTCATCGATCAGACGATAGCGGACGCCGGACACGGGCACGATACGATTCAGTGAGCGCACAATATTTGGCAGGACCGTGCTCTCCCCCCAGTCCTTGACCCTCCAGGGAATGCGGTGGGTTGCTGTTGCACTGGCGTCATGCCGCCGGATATCGAGGTACACCTTGTCACGGAACGGCATCAGGAAGAATTTCAGGCCAATATCGGCATTGGCCAGTTTTTCCGCGACGCCGCCGAACTGGTCGAACGTGCAGCTGCGATGCGCGACCGAGAATGGCCTTATCGGCCTCACCTTCAGCGTAATTTCGTAAATGATGCCGAGCATGCCAAAACTCAGGCGAAACGCGTGCATCAGGTGCGTCTGCTCGCTGCAGATCCTGACTTTTTTGCCTTCCGGCGTGACCAGCTTGAGGCTTTCGACCTGCGAGGCCAGGAATGCACCGTCGTCGCCAAAGGTCGGGCCGATGCAGCCACCGGCAACGGCACCGCCGACGGTACGGCTCATCAGGTCGTGGCCGCCGGCGAGTTCCAGGCCGTACTCCGACAGCTCCGCTGCCAAAGCACCGATGCGCACACCAGGCTGCACCGTGACCGTGTGGCGATCGATGTCGACGTGCCGAATCTCGCCAAGGGCCGACAAGTCTACGACCGTACCCACCGAAGACGAGGTGCAGTCCGTTGCCGAACTGTTCGCGCCCACGGGCCTGAACGGCGCCATGTAATGTGAATCGGGGCCCAGGGCATTTTTGATTTCAACCGCACGGGCCGGTTTAATGAACGTCGGTCCGGGCATGACCGGGGAACGGTACTTGCCGGACTGGCGCAAACGCATTGCGTTACCTGACATTGCTGGCTCCAGTATCGAACGGGACGAAATTCGATGCTTGAATCCAGGCAGCCGCTTTGGTGGCAGCTCCGCTGTCGTAGGTTTCCCCGTAGACCGGTGGCTTTGCGGCCCCTCCTTTCGAAAGGTGTGCCTTTTTCAAACGTGCATCGATCGTTGCACAGCAAAATCGGCACTGTCAATTCGGCGCCGGCCCCGATTCGCCGGTGTCCCGGGGATTGTCGCTAGATTCGTCTGAGAGCACGGGCTTACGGCAGATTGCGGCCGCAGGGACGGCCTGGACCGGTCCCGGATCCGCAGTCCCGCCTTGACATAAACCGGGCGCATGCGGAGCGTCTGGTCAAAAACAGGGATCCCGGCTAAGCTTCCCGGTCCAATGGCGGGTACGGAGCGGACCAATGAACAGGGATCGGCTGCCGGCTGACATCGTCCTCGCGGCTAACCGCATCGCGCCGCATATCCGCGAGACCCCGCTCGATTTTTCGCCCCGATTCAGTGAGCTCGGCGGCGCGAACGTTTACCTGAAACTCGAAAACCTGCAGTACACCGGCTCGTTCAAGTTGCGCGGTGCCTTCAGCAGGATGCTGTCGCTCACACCGGCGGAGCGTCGGGCCGGTTGCGTTGCCGCTTCGAGCGGCAATCATGGTGCCGCAATCGCTTATGCCATGAACAAACTGGGAGTGAGCGGCGTAATCTTCGTCCCGGAGCGGACTTCGGTGACCAAGGTGGAGGCAATCAGGCTTGCCGGCGGCAGCGTCGAATTTTTCGGCACGGATGGCCTCGACACGGAAATCCATGCCCGGCGATACGCCGAGGAGCACGCCATGGTGTACCTGTCGCCATACAACGATGTGATGGTCATCGCGGGGCAGGGCTCATGCGGTGTCGAAATCGCCAGGCAGCTGTCGCAGGTCGACGCTATTTTTGTCGCAGTGGGCGGTGGCGGACTGATCTCCGGCATTGGCACTTTTCTGAAATCGGTGCACCCGGCAATCGAGGTCGTTTCCTGCCAGCCTGCGGCCTCCGCGGTGATGACTGAATCGGTGAAGGCGGGCCGCATCCTGGATCTGTCGAGTGCGCCCACGCTGTCAGACGGCACTGCCGGCGGCATCGAGGCGGGCGCAATAACCTTCGACATATGCAGTGACATTACGGACCGCTACGTCGTTGTCACGGAAGAACAGATCGCGCACGCAATGCGCGAGTTCATCGATGCGCACCACATGCTGGCTGAGGGCGCTGCTGGCGCCGCGATCGCCGGATTTCTCGAGGTGGCCGACGACTACCAGGAGCGGAACGTCGTCATCGTCGTCTGCGGCGGCAACGTCAGCCGCGAAACGCTGAAAAAAGTGATATGAGCGTGGGCAAGCCGCACCCGGGGCCTTCGTCGATGTCAGCGATGTCGCGAAGGTCCTCGTGATCGTCGATGATGGCAGCGGTGGCCTGGATATTTAAGTCGTCGCCGGCCGGATCCATAAAGAATCCCGAGACAGGATGCCGGACTGCCCGCTACCGAATTGAATTTATTGATGAAAGCCGGGTCTGATACCGGTGTGGGCCGGTTTTCGACGCAGGCGCGGATCAGGAGCCGGTTCGAAGCCAAATACCGGTCTCGTGATATCCTCTTGTTGAAGCCGGATTTGCGCTAGAATTGCAGTACCTAAGGGGAGTCTTAATCAGTGGGCAGCCGACTCGGCATCTTCGCCATCATCTTGTTTGCAGCGCCGTTTTGCCGGGCGCAGGGCACGAGCGGCATTGCGAACGATGCACAACCAACGACCGTGATCGGGCCCCGCAACCTGCCTCTCCATGATGGTGCGCAGGCGTTGATCGAAGGTAACTTCGAAAAAGGCGTCAAGTTAACGCTGCAAGGGCTCGAGATCGCACAGGGTCGCCGCGAGGAAGAGGCCGCACTCTCCAACCTTTGTGCCGGCTACATCAAGCTTCGCAAGTTTTCCAAGGCCCTCGAGTATTGCAATCTTGTGCTGGCACGAAACGACAATAACTGGCGTGGCTACAATAACCGGGCGGTCATATACATCATGACGAAGCAGTATGACAAGGCGGAAGCCGATCTCCTGAGGGGCGAGGCGCTCAACCCCGGAGCCCGCACGATGAAGGTGGCCAGGGCGATGTACATGGATGCGGTTCACCCGGTACGACCGGAGGTGGAAATCGATGACAGCGAAAATCTGCATAACAAGGATTCGGAGAGCTAGGCGCGCAGTCACACTGGGATCTGTCCTCTCGGCTTCGCTGGCCGGAATGTCGCTGGCGCCGGCGAGCGAAGAAAAAGCATTCAATATTGCACATTTCATTAGTAACTCGACAGACAGGGTTCCCGCACTGACTGCGTTTCCAAAATACCCGTCGATTGCACGGCGCGACCGAATCCAGGGCGAAGCGACGGTGTGTTTCAAAATCAGGGCAAATGGCAAAATTTCGCGACCGGTGGTGACCACCTACAGCCACAAGATCTTTTCCAAACCGGCGCTGCGTGCAATCAGGAAGTCAAGCTTCGAGGCGATCGGCCCGGGCCAGGTGTTGCGGACTGCAAGAACCTGTCGCACCTACCGGTTCCGCCTGGAGCCGATCCGCAGGCAAGACAAGTAAATTTCGAAAGCGGTCCTGGCAATATTCCCCAGGCCGCCGGATGCCTGCGGCGACGCTCGCAGCCGCGCCGGTAATCGCGAAGGCAAGAGCAAAGCCGAAGATTGCGATAGCGTTGATTTCCATCGTTACGGGTACAGCACCCTGTCAGTCGTTGGCGACATTCCTTGCGAGTGACAGCATCTTTTCGGCAGCCTGCTGCATACTGTTGCCGAAACCGATCAAACCGCCCTCATGTCCGGTCATTACCGCGATGCCGGTTTGCGGAAACGCCGATTCCCGATACAGGCGGTGAAGTTCGAGTGCCATTTGCGGCGTGCCATATGCAACGCTGCTCTGCGTCGCCGGTAGCGAGCTTCTCAATTCTGCCCACAATTGCTCGCTGTGAATATGAACGACTGCGCGGATTTGCGAGTCAATGTCGTACAGGGCCGCGTGGGTCATCGCTTCCGATGAGGCTTCGGCTGCCCCACTGCAGCGAACCGTATTCGTATCGAGCGCATAGCCGGTTACCAGTGAAAAATGCTCTGCACCGAGTTCTTCGAGACAACCGGTGCGAGTGCCACTGATGATGAATTGCCCGGGCATGCCGGCGCGCACGCTGATGTTGCCAAAGCCGATATCGGTGCCTGCAATACAGCCGATCAGGCCCGCGTCATATAACGGTTTTCGCCAGCGCACGAGTGTGAGTATTTGGTCGTGTACGAGCGGAGCGGTCCTCGTCCATTCGGATCGAAACTTGATATAGCCTTCGTCGATCATCCGGCGATACTGGCCTGGTCGGGGAAAAGTGCGGCGAGGTGTTCTTCGCTTGCTTCACAAATACCGAGCTCCGTAATCAGCCCGGTGACGAATCTCGCCGGCGTCACGTCGAACGCGTAGTTGCTGACGCGGGTGTCGGACGCTACGGTATCAACGAACAGCAGTTCATCGCCGGCTCGGCCATAGACTTTACTGACTTCGCCGGGGTCCCGTTCCTCGATAGGAATCTCGGTGAGGCCGTCGCGGATGCTCCAGTCGATCGTCGTGGACGGCAACGCCACGTAGAACGGTACATCGTTGTCGTGCGCAGCCAACGCCTTGAGGTATGTGCCGATCTTGTTGGCGACGTCGCCGGTTCGGGTCGTTCGATCCGTGCCGGTGATGCAGATATCCACCAGCCCGTGCTGCATGAGGTGACCGCCTGCATTGTCTACGACGAGTGTGTGTGGCACACCGTTCTCGGCCAGTTCCCAGGCCGTCAGCTGCGAACCCTGGTTTCGCGGCCTCGTCTCATCGACCCAAACGTGTACATCGATACCCGCGGCCAGCGCGAAATAGACGGGTGCGGTCGCGGTGCCGTAATTGATCGTTGCCAGCGCGCCAGCGTTACAATGGGTCAGGATATTGACCGGCTGCCCTGGTTTCGATGCCGCGATTGCTTCGATCAGCTGCAGTCCGTGCTTGCCGATACCGCGAGAGATTTCGATGTCTTCATCACAGATGCGTTTCGCCTCGTTTTCGAGCAGTACTGCAAGATTGTCGCCTTCCGCTGCACGAATAACCGATCGCATTCTCTCCAATGCCCAGCGAAGGTTGACTGCGGTGGGTCGCGTTTCTTCGAGCAGCGTGGCTGCATGGAGTATTGAACCCTTGGCATGCGCACCGCCGCCGCTTGCCAGGGCCGCAAGGTAGAGGCTCCAGGCCGCAGTTGCGCCAATCAGGGGGGCGCCTCGAACCTGCATGTCCCGAATTGCCGCTGCGCCATCCTGCCAGGTTCGCAGGTCGCGGATCACATATTCATGCGGAAGCAGGCGCTGATCGATGATTTGCACGATCGCCGGGTTGTCAGGACTCTGCCAGATAGTCCTGAAATCGTCGCCGGTTCTTCTCAAGGGGTTTTGCTCCTCGTCACTGACCGCAACATTCTACCCGGGTTTGACAGACTGCTGGCTCCCCAGGCTGCGTTCAGCTGATTGCAACGTATTGGACATCAGCATTACGATCGTCATCGGCCCGACACCGCCCGGCACCGGAGTAATAGCCCCCGCGACCTCGACGGCCTCGGCGAAATCGACGTCGCCAACCAGCTTGTTTTTCGCTTCGCCATCGACCTCGGTCCGGGTGCGATTGATACCGACATCGATGACTACTGCGCCGGGCTTGATCCAGTCACCTCTGACCATTGCGGGTCGGCCTACAGCAGCGACGAGGATATCGGCGCGTTTCGCCACGGTCGGCAAATCCCGTGTGCGGCTGTGGCAAACGGTGACGGTCGCGTTTGCCCTTAGCAGCAGGCTCGCCATCGGTTTGCCGACAATATTCGAGCGGCCGATGATGACTGCATCCAGGCCGGACAGGTCCGTGCCGAGCTGTTGCTCGATCATCAGCATGCAACCCGCCGGCGTGCATGGCACGAACGCCGCGTCCAGGCGGCCTGCTGTCAGCATGCCGATGTTCTGATAGTGGAATCCATCGACGTCTTTCTGCGGCAGGATCGACTGGGTTAGCGTTTCTTCATCGAGCTCGCGGGGTAAAGGCAGCTGGACAAGGATGCCATGCACTGCCGGATCATGGTTGAGTTCATTGACGATGCTCAATACGTATTCCTGCGATGCATCTTGCGGCAGCGTTTTCTGAACGGAGTGGAAGCCGCAGGCTTCTGCGGTCCGTTTTTTGTTCCGCACATATACCTGGCTAGCCGGATCCTCGCCCACGATGACGACTGCAAGCCCGGGTTTCGAGCCCGTTTGCTCGACCAGCTGCGCGGTCCTGGACGTAATTTCCTCTGACAGCGCGGCAGCCATCGCTTTGCCGTCGATGATCGTTGCAGGTGCCATAGATTGCCCTCTCCCAATGCAAACGACCGCCAGTTGCGGCGGCCAGATCAGGGCGCAAAGTGTAACCTTTTGCTTCCGGGTGCGTAAACTCGCTGGCATGCGGGTGCTAACATGGGTAATAGCGATCTGCATATAGAACAGAGGGGGTAAGGTAATGATCGATCGCCTCTCATCGAGGTCACACTCAGTCATCCGGCAATGGCCGATCGTCGTACTGCGTCTCTATACCGGCTTGTTCTTTGCCTGGCATGGCATCGGCAAGCTCTGGCGTGGCAATTTCGACGCAGGGATTGAGGGATTCCTGAATGCGCAAACCGGGAAATCTTTCGGCTTCTACGAGCCGTTTATTCAAACTGTCGTGTTGCCGAACAAGGCCCTATTCGCCTCGCTGGTTACCTGGGGAGAATTCGCTGTCGGGGTCGCAATGCTGCTCGGCCTCGCCACCCGCTATGCGGCGGCCGTCGGCGGCTTCCTGGTACTCAATTTCTGGTTCGCCAAGGGACTGGGCTTTTTGGATGGCACCAATCATGATGTGCTTTGGTTGATCATTTTCTTCGTACTCGGACTCATCCCGGCAGGGCGGATCGCCGGCCTGGACGACGGTTTGTCCGACAAGCTTCCCTTCCTGCGGTAATGGACGAGAACTGGATCGAACGCTGGGAGACGGGCAGGACCGGCTGGCATGAGGCGCGGGGCAATGCCGGATTGAAGAGCCACTGGCGTGCGCAAGCTGGCACGGTACTCGTTCCTTTTTGCGGCAAGACGCCGGATCTCGTCTGGCTGGCTCAACAGGGGCACAATGTCACCGGGATCGAGCTGGCAGAAGTCGCCGTCCGGCAGTTCTTTGCGGAGCAGGAGCTTGCTTTTACCCGGGAGAAGGGGGCCGCACTGGATTGCTACCGGTGTTCGGATCTCCCCATCATGCTTTACTGCGGCGACTATTTCGATTTCAATGGCGCGGCGTTTGATGCGCTATACGACCGTGGCGCACTCGTCGCGGTCGATCCGTTGCGGCGCGCGGATTATGTGGAGCATACGAATCGACTGCTGCGGCCGGCTGCAGAGATTCTTTTGATCACACTTGAATACGACCAGGACGTGGTTCCGGGGCCGCCTTTTGCGTTGCTCCCGGATGAGCTGGCGACATACTGGAACGATCTGGAGCGGCTCGAGGAAAAGGACGATTTCGACACCTGCCCGCCCAAGTTTCGCGAAGCAGGGCTGACAGATATCAAGGAAGTAGTCTGGCGTTCACAGCGGTAGCTGGCTGACCGGCGTCCAGCGTTCGCCTCGGCGCGAAATCCTGCCTTCCGTGTTCTCACTGTCATAACTTATCGGCACGGCGACAGCCATACCTGGGGGTGCTGCGGTCAGGGCGCGTACGTTGATGATGCCGAAACAACCGTTCTCAGACTCGATCGCTGCGCCGATATAAATGCCACAATGGCGGCACAGAAGAAAGTCTGCAGTGCCGAGGCCGAAGCGATAGCGCTGCAGGCATTCCGGTGACCGTGCCGTAAAGGCCAGTTCACCGTTGGGGTCCGAGGTACTCATTGCATCGTGCGCGCGACAAAATGTGCATTGACACCCCCGAACCGACCAGCGATCCGGCCTGATTTCAGTAAGGTAGGCGAAACCGATTGCACCACAGTGACAGGCACCGGTGTATTCCATGTCAGCTGCTCTCCGCCCGCCCGCTGTGGGATGGCGTCAGCATTCTCCACCGGGCGGGCCATAGAAAACGACCCAGGCCGCGAAGTCGCTTGAAAAATCCTCGAAACGATGCAGCATACCTGCGGGTACGAACAATGCCTCGCCGGCCTCGAACGGCTGCCTTTCCTCCCCGCAAACGAAATAGCCCGAGCCGGATTGCACGACGTAAATTTCGTCCTGGTCATGAGGTTGCTGGGGATCCAGACCGTCGGGTTTGTAACAGCCCAAGCTCATCGTGCCATGCTTGAGCAACACGGCGTAGCTAATGTCATCGGAGATTGCAACAGATTGCATCGCTCTCCTGAGCGTGTGCCTGTCAGCCATGCTGCCTCGCCATCATCGCTCTTGCTCGCCGGGCAACGCACCGAGCGGGCTATCCGCACAATCTTCGACTTCGATCGAGAACACGACGCCGGTGATTACCCAACCATTGTCGGTGCGCAGCAGGCTGAAATTGTCGACGCCGCAGTGACTGAATTTGGCGTCTTTGTGGAAGTCATAAGGCGTCCACACGGTGGCCAGCCGGCCGTGCAGCATCACCTGCGGATTCCAGGAGCGTTCGACCAGCCGCGCGTCGCCCTTTGCAAGGTTTTCCAGGTAGGCGCTATGGGTGGTTCTGACGATATGCAGTCCGTCCGCGCCCTCGCGGTAGCTATAGATGATCCCGTCCGGGGTCATCAGTGTCCGCATGCGATCGACATCTCTCGCCGTCATTGCGGCAAAGAAATTGCTGATCACGCGCATGACGACATCGCGGTCGGCGCCGTCTTCGGCCGCTGTGATCGTCGGCGTAAGCAGGATCAGTATCGCGCTGATTTTCCAGGGTTTCATTGACGTTCCCGTCTCATTTTCGCAGCCTTCCCCGGCCATGATACCCGGATCATGCTGCCGTGTTTAATGCCGCACTCAGCGTAACTCGATGCAGCCTTGCGGTGTCGCCAGGATGGCGACCAGCGCAGGCGTGTCTGCGACGCTGAGCGACATGTCGATACCGAGGACCCTGCAACACTCGCGAACGAAATCCGGATTCGGGTGCTCGCCTCGAAGCGACAACAACGAAGTGCCGCCCGGCAGCCGCGCAGCCGGATGCGGTGTATCGCCCCAGTCGATGAAAAAAGGAATGACGCCGGCCGCGACCTCTGTTTGCGGATCGGTGAACTGCCAGGCCAGCACGGCCCCGTCGGGTTTCTGCCGGCTTCCCGCCAGCGCCGCCCCCGGCGATTGTCCCTGTGGCAGTTCGAGCGTCGCAAGTCGCCCGACATCGTCCGACCTGGCGGCCCAGGTCACGAGCCGCGGCGCATCCAGCTCGTCTATGCGAAAAGGTCGGGGGCAGCGATAGTCAGCCTGGGCAGGGTCCGGGGCGATGATTTCGAGGTAACTCGAGGGTCCCAGCCGCAGCAGCGCGTTTCTGGTTCCCATCCCGGCATGAGAACCGCCGCTCACGGCGCTCTGGCCGGTCAGCGCTTCAATGGTTGCGATGCCGGCGTCAAGATCCGGTGAGGCATAGACGAGATGATCGACGACAGTCGAGTCGAGAACCCCTGATCGTGCGATCGTGGCCGAATTCGTTGTCAATTGGTGGATAATCCCCGTACCTGTATAACATTCGGAGTGAATTTGGTGCCCAAAGCAACTGCACGACACATTCTGGTAGACGATGAGGCTCAATGCCAGTCGCTGAAGGACGAAATCGCCGGTGGCGCGGATTTTGCCGAACTCGCACGACAACATTCTTCCTGCCCGTCGGGCCAACGAGGCGGCGACCTGGGTGAATTCGGCCCGGGAATGATGGTGAAGGAGTTCGACGAAGTCGTATTCAGCGCTGATATCGGCACGGTACAAGGTCCGGTCAAGACCCAGTTCGGTTATCACCTGCTCGAAGTCACCAGTCGCAGCGACTGAGCGGCGTGCCCTGAAACCCGGCTGCTGCTAGCTTTTCGCCGTGGCAATGTCCCTGTCAGCGGGGTCCCCGCTGCCAAGGTCGTGCAACCTGACCGGCAACTCACGGATACGTTTGCCGCTCGCGTCGAAGATCGCGTTGACCAGCGCCGGGGCAATGGCCGGCGTTCCGGGCTCTCCGGCGCCGCCGACACGCTCGCCGCCGTTGACGATAAAAGTTTCGA
>Ga0114931_10005609_pt1 | contig 15508 bp, 18 predicted proteins | sample 2SBtaG_FD_89579 | JGI IMG/M metagenome (GOLD analysis project Ga0114931, IMG submission 89579) | Deep subsurface microbial communities from Kolumbo volcano to uncover new lineages of life (NeLLi) - 2SBTROV14_V59a metaG | ecosystem: Environmental > Aquatic > Marine > Volcanic | place: Kolumbo...
CTATCCGCCCGGTGTGGAAGACCATCCTTTCGCCATCCTGCGCTTCACCCTGCGCGACAAGAGCCCCTATCCGATCCCGCCGACGTCGCAGAGCATCGGCCCGCAGGACGAGATCAACAACTCCCGGTCTCAGATCATGCGCCACCGCAAGCGTTTCAACCGAAAATACCATGCCCAAGGCCAGTGGGAAGAGGAGGAGCTGTCGAAGCTGGAGATCGGAGATGACGGCACCGTTATAGTCGGAAATGGCACAATCACAGCGATCGAGGATGCACAGCTAGACCAGATGCGGTTTCAGGAGCTCGCCCTCTTCGAGCGCGACATGATCGAGCAGATGGGCAGCCCGGACAACTCCCGGCAGATCGCTTCGGCCGATAGTGCAACCGAGGCGAGCCTCATCGACAAGGGCAAGGAGGTCCGCGAGGGTGACCGGCTCGCCCAGGTCGTCGACTGGGTAAAGGAGATCGCGCGCAAGCTCGACCAGCTCGTGCAGACGCACATCACGGGGGACGAGGCGATCCGCGTCGTCGGGCCGCAGGGCGCGGCATGGGAGCTCGTGCGACAGCTCGACTACGCCCCCATCGCGGGCGAATTCGACTATCAGATCGACATCGGCGCCACCCGGGCGCGCCTGCCGCATATCGAACGCGCCGATCTGATGGGGCTCATCCAGGTGCTCGCGAGCTTCCCGCACATCATGACCTCGCGGGCGATGATGAAGAAGCTCTTCGAGATGTATCAGATCGACAACGACCTCATCCTCGAGGAGTTGATGAAGATCGGACAGCAGATCATCACCGGGCAGACCCCGATGCCGAGCGGCGGCAGCCAATCGGGCGTGACGGAGAACAACCCGATCACGCAATTGCTCGGGACCGCATTCGGCGCCCAGGGCGGGAATGCGAATGGAGGCGGAAATGGCAGTCAAGGTTAAGAAGATCGGCAAGGTGTACCGCTTTGTCGACGCGAAAGGCAAGGTCGTGAAGGGCAAGGATGGAAAGCCGCTCGACAAGGGCGGATATCTCGATCTCGGGGCCGCGGTGCGAGAACTGCGCCATGCCGCTGTTTGACACCAAGTGTCTCCAGTGCGGGGAAGTGGTGGAGCAGTACCTGAAACGCCACGAGGAGCCCGATATTTGCCGCTGCGGCGGACGTATGGAGCGGATCATCGGCTCGCGGTACTACATCAACCGCGACCTCGACTTCGTGACCGAGGACATCACCGGCGATCCGATACGGGTGACATCGCGCCGGCAGATGAAGCGGCTATGCGAAGAAAACGGCGTGATGCCGAAATACGGGAAAGGATGGGTTTAGCAGGAAACGGTGGTCCCCCGCCGTCCCTGGCAGGCTAAGTAAGTAACCACTCAGTTGCTTAGTCTAGCAGGGAAAACGCTTGAGGTCACGCGGACCCGAAGGGGATGAAATCGCGGCGAGCACTGGCCCTTTAAGAGACGGGGTCGAGGGAAAGCGAAACAGGACTGCGACACGAGATGGGGATCGAGGCGGCGAGCCAGGATGGCGACCGTTCCTGATAAGCGGTGCTCGACAGCCTAGACCATAGGATCTGGTGGCAAGGAAGCCGCTCCTCAGAGATGGGTGTCCCCCGTCTCTTTAGTCGTGCTATGGAGAGATGGGGCGAGGAAGATGAAGATTTGTGACCGCACATTGGCGCTCACCGGGAAGCATGAGAAAGCCGAGCACGAGATCGTCATCGACCAGCAAGTTGTACACTTGAGCACCGAGGCACTAGAATTGGTGAAGGAATTCGTGTTTTACCCAAAGCGATACCAGCGGGTGGAGCCGATGTCCGAGCGGGTTGGCAAAACGGCCCGCAAAGTGCTGGGACTGCGAGAGCAATAACCCGGCTTAGCGCCCGTCGAGATGACGCGCGCGAGCCCTCGTTAGGGGAGGGTTCCCATTGATGGAGATGTACCCATGGCAGACCCCGTAACAGAGAGTCTGGACAACCCGAGCGGACCGACTTCCGAGCCGGCGCCCGCGACGGATCCAGGCGACGACGTTGGGACAACTGCGCCGGCAGAGCCGACAGGACAAGCGGAGACATCCGCCCCGACTGGCGACACCGACACGTTCTTTGACCCAAACGACCTATCTCCCGAGCTCCAGCCTGCCTACAAGCAGATGCAGGCCGCTTACACACGCAAGACCCAGGCCATCGCGGAGCAGCGCCGGAAGATCGAGGAATACGACCGCTTCATGTCGGATCCTCAGTATCGCCAGGCGCTGATCCAGCAGTACGCGCAGTCCCAACCGGCGGCTCAGTCGGCCGACGAGTGGGAGCCGCAGACCTGGGATGACGTGATCGCGAAAGCCGAGGAGCGAGCTTACAGCCGATTCATGGGCGAGATGCAACCGTTGCTTCAGGAAGTGCGAGGCGTCAAGAAGACGCAGATCGAGAAGGATCTGGACGCGCACGTCCCGGAGTGGCGGCAGTACGAGGACGAGATGACGGAAACACTCCGCGCTCATCCGACCCTCGCCAACGATCCGGTCAAGCTGGCGCGCATTGCGCTTCCTGATGAAGTGCTGCAATCCAAGGCCATGCAGGCGGCGCTGAAGAAGCTACAGGCCAAGAAGCAGGGAGCATCGGTATCGGGTGGGTCGACGACGCAGGCGGCTCCAGCAGGAGCCAAACCCAACCGAAAGATGACCTTTAACGAGGCTGCGGACTGGGCAAGACAGCAGGTCGCGGGGCTCGCCAAGGGTTAAGGAGTCTGAGCCATGGCAACCATTGGCGATTCAGGCGCGCCTAGCCAACACACCATCAATTACGATGCGCTGCTGAGCACCACGCTCTTCGCGTATCGCGACTCGATGGTGGACAACATCTTCAAGGACTCCGCGTACCTCGCGGCCTTGAGGGAGTTCGGGGCGGTGGAGCGTCAGGACGGCGGCGAGCGGATCCAGGTGCCGTTGATGTACGGGACCAATTCGACCGTCAAGTCGTATCAGAACTACGAGACGATCGACACCACGCCGCAGGACGGGATGACCTCCGCGTTCTACGACTGGCGCGAGATTGCGGGCACCATCAGCATCTCACGCCGGGAGGAGCGGCAGAACTCGGGTGAGTCCCGGATGCTGAATCTGCTTCGGCAGAAGGTCCAGCAGGCCGAGATGTCCATGAGAGAGACGCTGAACCAGCAACTCTTGCAGGGCACGGTCTCCGGTGCGACGTTCGTTCCGGGCAACAGCGCGAAGGATCTCAACCCGTTGGGATATTTCCTGCGGAAGCTGAACGCGACGAACCCGACGACCGGCGGCAACGTGGGCAACATCTCGAGTTCGGCGGAGTCCTGGTGGAGGAATAACACCGCCGTCGCCGACAGCGGCTCGACCGACACCGGGAATGCGTTCGCGTTGAACGTCTCGACCTACGCCGGTCTCAAGGTGGCGATGCGGCGGATGTACAACTTCTGCGGTCGCGGCTCGGGCGGGTTCCCGAATCTCCTCGTCGGGGATCAGGTCACTTACGAGACCTACGAGAACGCGCTGGACGTGAACGTCCGCTTCCAGAACACCCGACTGGGCGAGATGGGATTCGATTCACTGAAGGTGCGCGGCGCCGAGTTCATCTGGGACGAGGTCGTGCCCGACATCGACAATGGCACGGTCGCGATCACGGCGGGGACGGTGTTCTTTCTCAACACCAACTTCTACAAGCTGATCATCGACTCGGAGACGGACATCATCACCACCCCGTTCATCGAGCCCGAGAATCAGACCGCCAAGACCGCCAAGGTGCTCTTCATGGGCAACGCGGCCGTCACCAACCTGCGCAAGCTCGGCGTGCTGTACGCCACTTCGCAGTCCATCGTGGCATAAGCCACATCCAACTAAACGGCGGATAGGGCGCGTCAGTGAAAAAACGGTAGCGGGTAGGGCGCTGCGTCAGTGAAAAGGAGTCAATCATGCTACTGCAACGGATCTCGAGGAGCGACCCCGAGAAAGTCTTCATCGTCGTCAAGAACGGCTACACGACCGCGAGCCTGACGAACGGCCAGCCAGTCATGTGGGACATGGGCGACGCCGACGGCGTCTCGGTCTCGATCCCTTCCGCCGCCTTCAAGCGCGGGCACGCCTTCGCCGGCATCGCCGCGGAAACGATCGCCGCCGGCGACTACGGGCTCATCCAGGTGTACGGCTATCACTCGGCCGTCATCGTGGATTCGTCCACCACCGCGGACATCTACACCGGCGCCCCGCTCTACATGAGCGTCAACGCCTTCAACCTGGAGGGGCCGTACCTCGCGTCCGGCACCACCGACGAGGTGTACTTCGATGCGCGGGCCGTCGCGTGTGCGCTCGAAGCCTACGGATCGGTCGGGACCACCGGGACGATCAAGGCGCAGATCTTCGCGATGTAACCACCACGGGGGAGACGTTCGCGTCTCCCCCCTTATCATGGGATAGGCCATGAACGATGAGCCGCTGAACAAGTACGACACGGCGGAACTGACAGATCCGCTCGTCCGTTGCTACCACTGCACGAAACTCGTGAGCATCCAGTACATCAGCAAGCACGGCGGTTGCAACCACTGCGGCAACCGGCGCTTCAACTACATCCGCGGGATCACGACCGAGGAGAAGGTCGCGCTACAGCAGCGGGAGTATGACCTCGGCGTTGATTACGACATCGATCCCGAATACCTCGATATCTTCCAGCCGGTGCCGGAATGAAGATCGCAGTTGGGATCCCCGTCTTCCAGAACTACGCGCCCGAGGTCGCGCACGACTACATGCGCATGTGGTACAACTTCGGCCGGCGGATGCCAGAGCACGAGTTCTTTCTCATCCCGAAGACCAAGAGCGAGCAGTTCCGGGCGCGGAATGCGATCGTCACGACCGCGCTACAGTTTGGATGCGACCGCCTGCTGTTCCTGGACGATGACCACATTTTCGACTGGCGCGAGGTGCCCAACCATGACAGCTACTCGTTCCTCGAGAAGCTGATCGCGCACGACAAGGATATCGTGGGATGCCTGTACTACCACCGCACGGGAGAATATCGCCCGGTGCTCATGAAGAACACGTGCGATCCGGGCAAGCAATACACGTTCCTGAATGACGCGGAGATCACCGGGGGCCTCCAGCGGGTGGACGTGCAGGGTGGCGGCGTGATGTTGATCAACCTGAAGGTGTTCGACAAGCTCAAACCGCCCTACTTCGAGCCCGAGATGCAGACCGATGGCGCAAGCCTCGGCACCGATATCCAGCTATGTCGGAAGGCATCCGAGGCAGGGTTCGAGGTCTGGTGCGACACGTCGATCGTCGTCGGTCACCTGAAGCAGGAGCGGGAGATCGTCCACTCGGAGAACCGCGATAGTTTCATTGCGGACAACGCGCTCCGCGGCGGTATGGCCGAGGACTGGGTGTTCGACAACTGGCTGAAAGGCTATCGGGACGACGTGCGCGAGTACACCGGCTTCGACAACGAGACCATCCTCGAGAAGGCGATCCAGTACAACGACGGTCGGCCAGGACTCACAGATCATGCCGACCCCGATGACTATTACCGGGGACTCGGGCTCGAGCAGATCTGCCGGCAGGCTTACTTTCATTCGAAGCCGAGGGTCGCGCAGCAGGGTCTCGTGATCTTGAAGCAGTTCAAACGAGGGTTCCGCGGCTACGGGATGGACTTCGGCTGCGGCTCGGCGCCTGTCGGGTTTGAGCTCCTGAAGAAGGGCCACCGGATGGACTTCGTCGACCTCGACGGGGCGCCGGCGTATGAGTTCCTGAAATGGCGGGTGGACAAGCGGCAGGTCGAGGGCGCGGGGTGGGAGAAATGCGGTCCCTACGACTTCATGCTCTTTCTCGACAGCATCGAGCATCTGAAGGATTGGGCACAGATCCTAGACGACGCGGTAGGACGGTTGAAGCCGAAAGGGATCTTGATCACTAACTATTTCGACACGCACGACTATAATAACCCCGAGCACATCAGCATGGATCACAATGCCGTGGCGGAATTCCTGGTGTCCAGACATATGGTGCCGAAATCCAATACGTTGTGGATCAAGGATGATAACTTCATGGGTGGGGCAATGCAGCGGAAAGAGGCAATCGAAGAGGTAGCCTAATGAGTATTCTGAAGCGCGAGGCCCTATATTCCGTGAAGGGCGGGCAGGTGAAGTTTCTGGACTGGGCGATCACGACCACGAGCATCGGCGCCTGCGCCGAGCCGTTCACGGTCAATGCCCGCCGACAACCATCGGCAAATGCGCTCGACTTCGATCCATCCGACATGATGGTCAAGGTCGATGACCTGCACCAGGTCGATGACGAGGGCGAGGCAACCCGCGCGCTGTCCTTCGGCTCGGCGACGCCTATTCACGGCGGGAACGCGCAGCCGCGGGTGTTGATCTTCACGGGGAACTCCTGAGCGTCGCATTCGTCACGCGGACATCCCTGGGAGATCCTTATCTCTCATCGGAGCGGCTGCGCTGCGATTGGGTTCTCCCGCACATCCCGGCCGTCAAGTGGCAGGGAGAGAAGATTGACCAGTACGGTGTGGTCGTGTACTCGAAAACGGACCCGCGGATCTTTTACGCGGAGCGCCCGGATCAGTTCCAGATGCTCGACCTCTGCGATCCGGTGTGGATCGAGTCTCCGGGGATCTTACGCGACGCGCTCGAGCTCGTGCATATCGTCACCCTCCCGACCGCCGCCATGCTAAACGACTTTCATCGCGCCATGGGTCCGTTTCCGGGCCGGGTCGTGCGAGACGGGCATAACCTTGACTGCTACCGCCCCGGAGAGAAGATCGGGCCGCACTACGCCTGGTTCGGCTATTCGCAGAATTGGCCTGCGGAGGGGGGAGTGATGCGCGGCATCCCGGAAGACGACCTCCTCGTCGTCAGCGACCTCGACCCTGGTTATGGCCGGTTCCATCGCTGGCAGGATGATCGAGCCGCATTCGCGCACATCGCACAATCCAAGATCGCAGTCATCCCGGAGGTCAGCCCGCTCAAGTCAAACAACCGCGCCATCACCGCATGGGCGCTCGGGCTCGCGGTTGCGAAAACTCCAGAAGATCTGATCCGCCTAGAAACGGATGAGGCGATCGAGCAGGATGTGCAGGGCCACCAGCGGGTAGTGCGCCACCATTCCGCGCAGGAGGCGGCGAATGACTGGCGTAAAGCGATCAATGGGGGTGGCAAAGCCTTAAAGCACGTAGCCCTATCCTGCGAGCGCCCCCTCCCATCGTGAACGCGCTCGAGAAACAGGTCTTGCGGATCATCGGAGAAGACCCGAGCGCGCCGGATGTATTCACCGACGACCCGGCCGGTATCGCGCAGATCCGCGACTCGATCAACGACGCCATCCAGGAGCTCGCCATCCTGGCCGGCGGGCACGAGGACACGTTTCATGTGCCGCTGCTCTCAGACGCGAACTTCTACCGGATCAACTTCCAGCGCGGCTATTTCGGCTGGGTCAAGGAATGCTGGCTCGTCGGCAGCAAGCGCAGGCTGGTCCAGACCGACTTCGTGCGCCTGGAGGGCGAGAATCCGCAGTGGCTACAGACGTCCGGGACGCCAACCGAATACATGCAGATCGGACTGAATGTGATCGGCATCAACCGCGCTCCGACCAGCTCGAGCGACATGCTGGAATTGCACTGCGTCGTCGTACCGGCGCCATACGACAACGATAACGACCGGGTGAAGCTGCGCGACGCCTTCAAGTTCGCGGCGGTCAATTACGCCGTGAGCGAGTATTGGGCGAGCCGAGGCGATGCGCCGTCCGCGGTCAACCACCTGTCAACCTACGTGGAGAACTCCGGCAACCGGCTGGCGTATGATCCGTCTGCAAATCGGTTTACCGTATTCCGGCAGCCGCAGGGGACTCCCGCCGCGGAGGATCAGCGGCAATGAAGAGGAAATCCCGCATCAGCCGATCCAAGGCGCGAGAAATGCTCCACAATCCGCCCGGAGGCAGGAAGCTCACGAAGAAGCAGCGCGGGCTATTCGGGCTCATCGCGAGCGGTAGAAAGGCGACGAGACGGAAACGATGACCTGGGCAGACGAGCTAACTAAGATCCGCCGCTACCTCCGCGACCCGGACGGCAACATCTGGTCCGACGGGTTGCTGATGGACCTGTGGAACGAGGTCTCGGCCGACCTGCAAAACCGCACGAACCTGCTCGAAGATATCGCCTCGATCTCAGTCCCGCCGCGCTACCAGCAGAGCTACACCCACGACTGGGAGGTGCAATTCATCGCCTCGGGCGAGACCGCGTATCGGTGCTTCCGCAACCAGGGTAACTCGTACTCGTTCACATCGCGGTTCGAGGCGCAGATCTACGCAGGGATCGGCTCGGATGGCTCGGACGAAGGCCGCGCCTTCACGCACCCATGGGAGGCATGGGTCAAGACGGATGTCGGCGCCGAGGTGCCGTTTCCGCTGCCGAATAGCTTCCACCGGATGAAGTGGATCAGCTACGACAAAGATCCGCTTTCGATCACCACGAGGCGTCGCGTGCAGGATACAGGCTCCTCCTGGGTGTTGAGCACCGGCACGCCGCAGGTTTACTACCATATGGACGAATTCGAGAACCAGATCGTCCTATGGCCGCGACCGACCACGGCGGACTGGCAGGATGTGACCGGCTCGGGAATGCTGACCCACATTTCCGGCGACACGAACGCGGTCGATACGGGGACCATCATCCGCAGGACCGGGACGTTTCTGTCCGCCGACCGCGGGATTGCCGTCAATGCCATCGAATCTGCCGATAACGTGCTCATTTCCTTCGACGTTTCGCCGACCGAGGTCACAAGCCAGGGATCAGCGATAGACTGGCCCCCATTTCTGACCAAATACGTCCGTTATGGCGTCTTACAGCGCGCTTACGCCGCGAACACGGACGGGCGCATACCTTCCCTAGGGGCGTACTGGAAAGACCGCTATCTGCTCGGTATTCAGGTGCTCAAGCAGTTTCGAGCCCGGCGTTATCAGCGGATCCGAAGGCTCGGCCCGACCATCCGCTTGCGGCGTTCCATGCGCCCGCGGCTCCCCGACACCTATCCGGCTGTGTGATGCCCGTCTTCTCCCCGAATGGCTTGCTGAACATCTCGGCGGATCCGTCGGAGATCCCCAACGATGGGCTGACGCGGGCGAAGAATGTACGCCTCGACCAGCCCGGAAAAGCCATCACTCGGCCGGGGAGCTCTAGGACGACGAGCGTCCTCGACTCGCAGGCAAACCTCCTCGTCGAGCAGGGCGGGGATCGGTACGCATTTGCTGGTGGCAACATCTACCAGAACGAGTTGGAGATCGCATCCGGGCTGACCTCGGCGGACTGGTCGGCGATCAAATACAACGCTTACAACGAGACGACGGAGCGGATCTTTGCCATCAACGGCACCGATGCGAAGCGCATCTCCGGGACCGAGGTCCATCAGTGGGGCATCGTCGCGCCCACCACGGCGCCCACCCTGGCGGTCGGTGCGGGGACGGGCCTGACGGGCTCATACAACGCGAAATACACCTATGCGCGCCTGAGTGGTACCACGGTGATCGCGGAGAGCAACCCATCGGATGCGGCTGATTCCGCGCAATCGTTGTCGAACGAAGACCTTTCTATCACCTGGACCGCAAGCTCTGACCCTCAGGTGACGCACGTCAGGCTCTACAGGACCCTACCGGGCGGCGCTGTCTACTTCCACGACCAGGACGTCGCCATCGGCACGGTGACCATCGACTCGAGCACGGCGGACGCCTCGCTCGGGGGAGAGGTGACGACGAATCACAACACGCCGCCACTCGGGACGATCACTGCTGGTCCGTTTTACGGAGGGATCTGTTTCATCGCCAAGGGAAACCTCCTCTACTGGTGCCTGGCGAAGCAACCGGAATACTGGCCGTCTACGAATTTCATCGAGGTCGGCCCGCCGCAATTTCCGATCAAGGCGATCGTGGAGCATGGCGGGCAGGCATATGCGCTCACCGAAGATAAGATCTGGTTCATCCAGGGAGCGGGGGCGGGACTGTTCAACCCGATCCCGATGCGGACGTTGGCCGGGGCATCGAATAAGTTCGGCGCGGTCGGCGTCGAGGGGGATGGGATCTATCACGTTGGACGAGATGGGGTGTATCGGTTCTCCGCCGGAAAGGACATCAAGATCACAGGGGGGGTATTCGATCCCGTATTCCCATCCTCCGACAAGATCGGAGTCGAAACGAATGGCATCGGCGCGGTCGTCAACATCACCAGCTCGTGGCTCCACCAATTCGAGAATCGGCTATATTTCCACTATGGCAACGGGCTGATGCTCGTGACGAACCTAGATACGAAAAAGACGATCTATTACGAGTTCGATGAGAAGCTGGCCGCTCCGGTGACCGACAAGACCAATTCTCGATTCTATGCCGCCGATGCAAGCCGGTATGTCCGTCAGCTCGAGGACAGCTCGCAGACGACGGATGCAGGGACGGGCATCGATTGCGAGGTGCAGTCGAAGGACTTCACATTGCAGACGCGGGCGCATTTCCCTCGCTGGGTGAAGTATGATGTGGACGTGTCCAGCGCAAGCTCGCCGGTGGGAAGCCTGATATTGGATGGCACGGTGCATCACCAGCACACGCTGAGCGGAGACCGTAAGACGAAACGACGACTGGTAGGGACAGGAAATGGATCAAGAGCAGCAGTCCGTATCGGATGGACCGGAAGCGCGACAGTCTACGCGGCAGAGTTCGAGTGAGATCACGCTCGTACCATATGCCGAGGTCAACGGGGCGCGCAGCGTCTCGGACAACTGGCTCGTGTCCTTTTTCCACGAACTCGACGAGGATGGTGTGATCGATACCGTATTCTCAGATGAGATGACGGGAGCGGAGGCGTTTCTGTCGTTCATCAAGGCCCCGGGCAACCTGGTCGCGTTTCTCGTGGTCGATGGGGTGATCGCCGGCATGGGATGGATCAACGGCATCGTGCGAAACCATGCCTTCGCGCATTTCGCATACTGCAAGCGGTCGTGGGGCAGGGAAAGCCTGCGGATGGGACACAAGTTGCTGAATTACTGGTTCAGCTTCCCGGATGCCGATGGCGCGCCGCTGTTCGACGTGCTGGTCGGAAACATCCCGGCGCGCAATCGGCTGGCGATCAAGTACATCGAGAAACTCGGCTTTGTGGAGATAGGACAGATCCCGAAGATCGCAGACGGCGAGTCCATGAGCATCAACTACAGGGTACGTGACAATGGGTAAAGGCGGCGGTGGTACGACGGTGGTGGATAACACCTCGGCGGCGGCGGAACGGCTCGCCAACATTCAGGGCGACATCGCTCAGGGTCTATTCGACCAATCGTCCCCGCTTCGTGCGGGCGCGTTCAATCTGGCCGCGGGCGATGTGGGCGCGATCCCAGGGACTCGGGCGAAAGCCCTGAGCCCGCTGCAATTCAACCCATTGGCGCCCGTCACGGTCAACGACATCACCGCAAACCCATCATTCGGCGCGCAGAAGTCTTTCGTCGAGCAGCAGTTCGGGAATGCCCGGCAGCAGGCGCTCGCGAACGTGCCGCGTGGCGGCGCCTTGCAGGACGTCCTCGGACAACTCGAAAGCTCCAGGGCGCGGGAGCTATCAAGTCGATTCGGTGCGCTAGCTCAGGACGAGGTTGCGCGTCGCGAGCGCGAGAGGACCGGCGCGCTGACAGTGGCGCAACAGAACCGGACGGCCTTCGAGCGCGATCTGGACCGGCGACTGCAAGAGATCAACCTGCTATCGACCGGGCAGACCGGGCAGGCGCTCTCCGGGCTATCCGCCGCGACTGGTGGGCTCGCCTCAGTCGGCGCGACACAGGCGCAGCTCGCCAACGCCGCGGCCAACCGGGACGCAGGGAAGTCGGGCGGGCTCGGGCAGGCCGTGGGTACTCTGGGAGCGGCGGCGATCAAAAAGTAGGTATCAGACATGGCTCTCGACATTGGCAATTTCTTCTCGGGTCTCACTCAGGGCCTTGCGAACGGCGTCAAACTGCGCCAGCAGAAGGGGCTTTTCGACGTCCAGAAGAAGCTACTGAAGCTCAAGGCGCAGGCGGCCGAGCAGGAGTTGGAGCAGAAGAAGTTGCTTGGCGAGTTCCTGGGCGGCGGCTCGCCCGGTGGAACACCAACAACCGGAGGCGTATCCCCCCTCGACGTATCGACTGATCCCAATGCGCTCGCGCCATTCCAGGGTGGCGGCGTGGCAGATACGCTCGCCTCGAAGGCTATTCCTTCTGGTGGACCGCAGACCCAGACGCCCTCGAGCGCGTTTGATATCAACCCGCCACAGCAACCGCAGGCGCCCGCCGGAGGCGTGCTCGACAAGCTCGCGAATGCGTCGCTAGGACAGTTGTTTGCAATGACCGGCGACATCACGAAGGCCGCCGCGCTCAAGAAAGCCGTGACAGGTTTGCAGGCGGGCAGGCAGAAAACGAAAAGCGTACAGGACTTCCTCGGCGGCGAGCTATCCTCGCAATTCACGGCTGGGTCCATCGCGGCGGCCCGGGCGGCGGGCGATCCGAAGTTGCTCAAGCCGATAGAGGTTGGGAGCCGCATTCCGCTCGGCGGCGGGCGACTTGCGCTACTCGACAAGCAGGGCAATCAGATCGGCACGTTCCAGGGTGGCGCGAAACGTCAGATCGTCGAGCTTTCGGATCCAGACAACCCGGGCAGTGCGATCAAGGTCGATGTCGGGGCATACCGCAGCGCTGCCGGCCAGGTGCTCGGCAGATCACCCGGCAAGACGCCGAGCGAATCAAACGTCAACCAGGCAGCGAGCGCGGTCAACCTGTCGTCCGAGGTCGGCGAATTGAGTAGCCTGGTCAAGAAGAAGCCGGAGCTATTCGGGCGGGTCAATGCCCTGTGGGAGACGGCAAAGCTCAAGTTCGGCACGTCGTTGCCCGACTTCGTTTCGAATGCGCTCCGCGACAACCTGGGGATCGAGACGAAAGGCAACCCGGAGGCGGCACGCGCTTACTCGCTCATTGGCGGCATCTTCAACCTGATCGCCAAGCTCGACTCAGGCAAGGTCTTGACCAAGACGGAGTTGGCTCGATTGAATGAAACGCTGCCGTCGAAGTATGACAACATCCCCGAGCTGGAGGGCAAGCTCCCGCTGCTGCAAAAGCGGTTGCTGGAGCTCGTCAAGACGAAGCAGGATGTGATGCGACGATCTGGAATATCTCTCGGTGATCTAACGGCGCTGTTCGGGCAAGAGAAGGCGCAGCAATTGGTCGGGCAAGGGGCGGTGTCGAGGTTCGACGCCAGACTGCCGAGCAACCCGGCGCAGGCGATCAGGGCGCCGCGCGTCATCAAGTTCAGCGAGTTGCCGCAATGACCGATGTCGAAATGCCGGATGGCACGATCATTCAGGACGTGCCGGACGGCGTTACCCAGACCGAGCTACTGTCTCGCCTCGGGAAGCTCGAGGGCGGCATGACCCGAGAGCAGACGCCGAGCTTCCAGGGCATGCGCGCCGTACCGGAGCCGGCGGTCGGAATACAGCCGCCGGCTAATTTTGCTGCGGGCGATCTGTCCAGCCTGCTCCCCGAAAACATCGGACCAAAGCTCGACCTCGCCAATAAGCTGATGCGCCGCGGCGCCGGGATCACTCAGAGCACCGAAGAGATTGCGACAATGCTCCCGCCGCTCGCCGCCACCATTGCAACCTTGCCGATGGGCGGCGCTGGTGGTGCCGTTGTCGGTGGCGCGGAAAGGTTCCTCATTCCTCCGCTGATCAAGGCGGTGGGTCGACTCGCGGCGAAGCCCGGTACTCTCGCCCTCGGCGCCGCACGTGCCGGGGCGGGAGGTGCGGCCGGCGGTGCGCTGGAGGCAGAGTTAACCGGACAAGATCCAGCCGAGCTCGCCAAACTGCGCGGCAAGCAGCAAGCCATCATCGATCCGCTGGCGAGGCTGACGCTCGGCCTCGGGAAGTTCCTGCTACGGCCGGCGGGCAATCTCGCGGCGGAAGCGACCCGCCTGCTGAAGTTTGCCCGGAAAGAAGGGTTGCAAATAGACCCAGGGGCAGCGACGGACAAGCTCGTCCCGAAGGTCGTATCGACCTTTGCCAAGGGATTTCTCGGCTCCAGGCCATTCGCGACACGTCAGATCCGAGCCATCGCGAATCACATTTCCGCCGATCCAACCAATGCATCCTCGTTCGTGAATCGGGCGATTGCCGCGGTCACACCAGCATCCATCAAGTCATCGGCAACGTTCACGAGGCCATTGACCAACATCATCCAGAAGGCGACGACCGTCGTTGGCCCGAAGCGCGCGGTCATCGTTGACGGCGACATCCTGGCATCGGAGATCCGTTCTCGCCGCAAGGCGCTCGCGGGCAAGTTCGGCGAAGGCGTGATCAGCCGCCTGGAGAATTTCGCGGTCTATGCGAAGGCGCACCCGGAGGCACCGCTGTTCCTGGCGCAAGATCCGATCTTCAGCCGTCAATCCCTGATCGTGAACGCGATCGTGTTTCCCTCGATAGCGTTGGATCCGACCCAAGCCTCAACGGTGGCGTTTTCGCTCGGGACGTTGCTCTCCAGTCAGATCTTCAACTCCCGCTCAGTGGTATCGCGCTGGCTTACGACCGGAGTTCCACCGACCGGCATGGCGGCGTTAGGTGTGCCGTCGAGCTTCGGGATCCGTAGCATGGTTCCACGTGGAGCCGAGAAGTTCCAAGGAATGGAGCCGGGAGAGAAATCCAAGCGCAGGCAGCGCGTGATGGGACTGCAAGAGGAAGCCGCGAGGATGCGCGCGCGGTGACGGTCCTACTCGTACCAGTAATCGAGCAATATGGCTATGATCCCGACGATGAACGCATACAGCAGGATGGTCTGAAGTAGGTCAATCATGCCGAGCTCTCGAGAATTCCTATTCGTGACCGCGCAAGACCTCGTGGATCCAGAGCAGGCCGCGAACCGGATCAATGTGATTCTATCGCACATTTCCGATCGCCTCGACCGGCTCGAGGGACTTCGTGACGCCTCCATCATACGCCAGCCACTTCGCGTCGAGGGTAGCGACGGCAACAAAATCCACTCATTCGGAAGCTAGCCATGGCAACCATCACGAAAGGCCAGATCCAGCGCCAGGACATCGACAACTACGACGGCACGCTGGCGACCTCCAGGACCGATGCTACCGGCGGGACGCTATCCGGCCTCAAGGTCGGCAACTGGGTGGAGGTGCTGTCCATCTACGGGGCCGGTGACACGGCGAACATGACCGATGCCACCATTTCCGCCGCAACGGGCGGGCTCGGCTCGGCAAACGTCGCGCTGGTGTTCGCGCCGGGAACCTGGGTGATATCGAACGACCTGACGATCGCCTCTAACTTTACGGTCGTGGCTCCCGCCGGTTGTATTTTCGCTCCCGCGGCTGGAAAGACGCTCACGATCGCCGGGGTATTTGATCGGCATCACGCCACATATAGCGGCGGATCGGGGACGGTCACCATCTCCGGGACCGATCTGATGGCGACGTCCATCAACACCGCGGACTACGC
>Ga0114931_10005610_pt1 | contig 15507 bp, 13 predicted proteins | sample 2SBtaG_FD_89579 | JGI IMG/M metagenome (GOLD analysis project Ga0114931, IMG submission 89579) | Deep subsurface microbial communities from Kolumbo volcano to uncover new lineages of life (NeLLi) - 2SBTROV14_V59a metaG | ecosystem: Environmental > Aquatic > Marine > Volcanic | place: Kolumbo...
TGCGACGGTAAAGAATGGAATATCACCTCGTGTATTGCCGTCATTCCGATCGGCATCCTTGTTCATCAACCCTTCCCCAAGCACAGCCAGGGTGTCCGCACTCGGCCGATCCGACAAGGGATTCCCGGTGCCCTTCGGGCCCGCCGAACCGTGGCACGCCTTGCAACTGTTCCCCTCGTTCACAGCAAAACTTGGAAATGCCTGGGCTACATTCGCCCAAGAAAACAATAAACCCAGTCCCATCATAGAAACTGCCAATGATTTCGTCATCACAATCAACCCTCCACTATAGGTGTAAAACAATGCATAAATTATTTCGCTGCGAGCCTCAACGAAAACTCGCCCAGCAGGGATTGCCCACACATGGGCTTTGCTCGAAGTCCCGCCAGTAAAAACAACAACCGATAAAAACCACAACTGGCGTCAGCCACCGGCAAGCAACCGTCCGAATGGGTTCCGCAATTAAATGATGCGGAGCCATGCCAAATCGAACCGCATGGCGGTTCGGCGGTTTTGCCTTAAGATGGGAACCCCACAAGCGGTGGAGCACCCGCAAAGATACCGGCAGCAATGCTCAGAATTTCCCCATCGCCAGCGCGAAAAAAAACGCGAAAAAAGGAAAGCCTGCTCAGCCATGCCGCACTGGACAACAGCGAGACCAGACCAAGCTAAAAAGGTTGCCGGTTATTTTAGATTCACTAGCAATTCGAATATGGACTCACTGACGCCGGGAAAGCCTTGCAAGGATCCAAGGTCCCCCCTGATCACAACTTCCGATTATGACATCATTGCCGCTGGTTGTCAACTACAAGTCTGCTGACATTAAGACATAAATATCGCAATGAGATGAGCTGTCTAAATTCCAAAGTTTTTCTACCCTATAGTTCATCGGGTCGTAAAATCCGCCCTGCATCGTGCCAGCCTGCGCGCCAGGTGTGCGGTTACGCACATCTGGCGAGAGACTGCGTGCTGAAAATCGCTACACTCACTCGTAGCGGGCCTTAAACTCCTTGGACGCCTTTTCGCGGCCCGCTTTTTCCTTGGGGCTCATCTGGCCCACGAACCACTTGTGGTCCTCCGAATGGAGGACATCCTGCAGCAGCTTGGCCAGGTTCTCGGCGGCGATATTTTGCTGCTCATCCTGCGAGTCTTTCCCTTTTTCGATCAACTCTTCGATTTCAGGGATAAACTCCGAATAGAAGTGTTTGGCCACTTCGTACGTGCCATGCCAATGGGCGTAGTCGGGGCCCATCATCGACGCCCCATGCCTGGCTCGGCGGCCCTCATGATGCCAAATTTCGAACCAGGTAAAGTCGATCTTGTTGGAAAATTTCACCGGATTGCGCAGCGGCAACGTGGCCTGATAAAGGGCCTGACCCGGCTTGGCAAACTTGTTGTTATACAACGCAATCATACCGTCGTATTGATCGTACCAGTTGTCGACCCAGGCGTTGCTATGACAGCTGATACAAACATCCTTCATATGCGCACGTCGATCCCGCCACGGAACATGCATGCCGGGAAGCTTCATCTTCGCATCCGCTACCTCGGGCCGGATGGAGACGATTGGACGGTTATTCCAGCTAATACGCAGGCCCACATCATGGGTGACCGGCTGGGTTTTGGTCTGCGACATATGGCAGGTCGCGCAGGTGGGAGCTGCCGAATAGTCCTCGCCGGGAATCCACTTGGGAGAATCCAGATTCATCTTGTCCTTGTTGGCGTAATAGGCAATCCCATGCTTCGACTCATTGTAGATTTCTATCTGGGGATGATCGGGGCCCATGTGGCACTTGCCACAGGTTTCTGGCTGGCGGGCCTGAGCCGCGGAAAAGGAATGCCGCGAATGGCAAGCGGCACAAGAACCTTCCGATCCGTCAGGGTTTAACCGGCCAATCCCCGTGTTGGGCCAGGTCGCCGCATCCAACAGCCCATCGGCCAGGACCTTGACCTCGGTTCCATGGCACTGCCAGCAGCCGTTGACAGCTGCCGCTGAAGTTCCACCGGGAAAAGCGTCCGTTTTAAAGCCATGATTTCCCTCGACCACCTCGGCCAACACATTGTCGAGGGAACCCAGAATCCGGCCCGCTTTAGAATGGTGCGAGGCGGCAAACTCTTGCACTTCCTTCTCGTGGCAACGAGCGCAGTCCTTGGGACTGACAATCGTCGAAATCAACGCATCAAAATGCACATGGGCGTCCGCATCTCCCTTATCGGCCATGTGGCATTCATAGCAACCGACATTCCCGCGAAAATGCTTACTGGAGCCCCATTGCTGGTAAAGGGCCGAATTCAGTTTTTGATGGCAGGCAACACACTTCGCCGACTTCTCACTGAGTTCCGGCAGGCCGATGGCGGCTCCCCACAACACCGAGCTATAGGTTACACCGGTCAAAAATAAAACTGCCGCTAGCAGCCGTGGTTGTCTTGAGAACATGGATAGCTCCTTGTCAAAGGGGGGTTAGCGCCGTTGGGACGATACCAGGGTATCGCCTGCTGTCGGGGTATCGATCGTCAACTGTCCCACCAGCACGGGGACCGTAATGCGAACAAAAATCGTGTATAAGAGCAGGCCAAACGCCCAAATGCCCAGGCAAACCAGGGTCTCGTTCAGCGTCGGCCGGTACTCGACAACTTCTCCCAGAGGGCTGGGAATAAACGCGGGGATAATCAGCCCCATCCCCTTCTCAATCCAGATACCCAGAATCAGCAGCACACAGGCCACATTCATGACATTCGCCCGCGGTGCAAAAGGAGACAGCAGCAGCAGCAGCGCCGTGCTGTTCATGACAATGGCCGACCAAATCCAAGGCACCAGGGCATGGGCCCCATGATATCCAAAGAAAAGATAATCGGTCGATACGACATGGGCCGAGTCGGTGTAAAACTCCGTGAAAACCTCGCAGCCCATCAGAAACATATCAATAAGCAGTGCCACCGTGACAATGCCACGGAGTAAGCTCAGGCCCTTCTCGGGAACATGGTAGCCGGTTGCGCGGGCGATGACCTGCAGGGTGATGATCACAAATGCGGGTCCGGCCGCAAAGGCGGAGGCCAGAAAACGGGGAGCGATGATGGCCGAATTCCAGAACGGCCGAGCGCCCAGGCCGACATACAAGAACGCCGTGACCGTATGAATGCTGATTGCCCACACGATCGCGATGAAAACAAACGGGATATAGACCCACCGGCTGGGAGACCTTTTCCGATAGGCGCAGTAGATCAGGTAGCCACAGATGTGCATGTTCAACAGCAAATAGACATTCAGCACAATGACGTCCCACGACAGCATTGATATCGGAAAATTCAACCGCAACAAAAGATGGTGGAAACGGAGCGGTTGGCCAAGGTCGGCGGTCACGAACAACAGGCACATGATAATGCAGGCGATGGCCAACTGCTCGCCGAAGATGACCAGATCGTGCAGCTCTCTGTTTCGATAAATATAAACGGGTATCACGAGCATCACCGCGGCCGCGGCCATGCCGACCAGGAAGGTAAAGTTGGCAATATATAGTCCCCAGGAGACCTGATCGGTCATGCCGGTGGTCGCCAGCCCCGCGACAAACTGTTTGCACCAGGCATTCAGGCCCAGGATGGAAATCACCGTCAGGATTAACATCCACAGGTGGTACTGCCAATTGCCGACAAAGCTGATTCGGAAACACCGGTAGACAAAGCGCACATACTCCTTCATGCCTCCGCCTCCCCGTGCTTCGCTTCGTCCCGCTCCTGTTCGCTGCGTGGATAGCGTTCGTCGAAGTAATAGAAAAATCGGGGCAGCGTCCCCGCTTCCTCCTTAAGAACAAAAATACGTTTAGTCTTGAGGATCTGGGAAACTTCGCTTTCCGGATCCAGCACGTTGCCGAATTTACGGGAGCCGGTGGGACATACCTCCAAACAGGCTGGCATTTTCCCTTGCCGGGTCCGTTGCAAGCAAAAATGGCACTTTTCGACGACCCCTTTAGGGCGAGGACGGTTGGAAAGGTAGGCCATGTCGGGATTCAATTTGTCCGCGGGAATCTCCGGATCGGCGAAATTGAAGCGGCGGGCCCAATAAGGACAGGCGGCCTCGCAATAACGGCAGCCAATGCACCAATCGTAATCGATGACCACAATCCCGTCTTTCTCCTGCCAGGTCGCCTCGACCGGACAGACCTTAACGCAAGGCGGATTGCTGCACTGGTGGCACTGCACCGGCATGTAAAAATGGTCGGCGTCGGGCACCTTGGGACGGTCGTAGTGATGGTCGCCCTGCTCGGGATCCAGCGTGCCCCGAGGCATTTCCAACACGCGGATATACTGGATTTCCGGTTCGCGGCTCTGGTTATTTTCCGCCACGCAGGCGTGCACGCATTTGCGACAGCCGATACAGCGACTCAAGTTCAGGGCGTAAACAAACTCCACCCCTTCCAGGGGCTTGTAATCCTGCACGTTGGGCTTCACGTCGTAGCGCTGTTCTACTTCCTTGGCGATACGCGACAAAGCCGCCTGCAGTTCTTCCGGCGACATCTCCTTGTAGTGTTTCTGCAGGAATTGTTCCGCCGTGGGCAGATCCTCGGGATCCAGTTTCGCGAGTGGACTGAGAGCGGCGGAAACCGCCACCAAACCGCCCGTGACCGCCATGCCTTCGCGCAAAAAGTTTCGCCGATCGACTTTGGTCCCCAGTTCCCCAACCATGGTGCCAGCTCCTTGGGCAGCCCCAGCCAGTGACCCATCTTGATGTGCGGACGTCGAGCTATCGTTCGTATCACTCATGAATTTTCTCCTCGCCTGTCTGCTGGCCCGCCTGCTGATTCGGCTTCTGGCCCACCTTGCTAGAAATCTTCTCTCCTGATTCCGCCATCCCGACAGGTGGATTGGCCCTCCCTCGATGGGGCCCGTCCGACGAACTCCACGTTCGCAGTGGGTTCACTTTTTCGCGTCCGCGCCCAACATGGCCGGGTGTCCGTGGAATTGCCTCCATTCGCAGGGTGTGTGGGCCGGGCAGCGGCTTGAATTTGCCAAAGGCGGGAGCGTGCGGATCGTGGCACTGGGTGCAGATGAACCGATTGGGTTTTCCCAGGCTTGCATCCCAATAGCCTTCCGTTTTGCCATGTGCCCCGCGCTGCCAGTCCCGATAGGTGGTCCCATGGCATTTCGCGCATACCAACTCGGCGTGGTCGAAGCCGACCAACGTACCATCATCCAACACCAACTTGTCACGCGACTTCAGATCGTGGCAATTGTAGCAACGCCTATTGGTGCCATGATCCATCGCCCGCTGGATTTCCCGGTGCTGAAACATCGCGAAAGGAGTTTTTGTCCTGGATTGGAACAGGGCATGGCAATCCATGCAATTTTTCTGGTAGCCGGCGACCCGGATGGTTGGCGGTCGGCTTAATGGTTTGCGCAGCGGAGCCGGATCGATTTGGCTGGGCAAAACCACAGCGGGCTCGGCAAGTGGGATGGATACGAGCCGGGGACTTAAAAAAATGGCCAGTCCCAGTAACAGGAGGGTGGGACCGACCAGCCAGGCAACCAGATGGCCTTTCATAACGCTGCTGTGCCTCCTACAAGCCAAACAAGCGTTGCCATGCTCTCCGTATCGCTTGTTGAGTTCATGTCGATCTTCTTTTCTGTCGTGGGACTGCAATTTACGCGAACCTGCTTCAATTCGGTACAGCAATTACCATGCCAATTCAACACAGAAACCCACCTGAACCCCTGATTTTAATTTTAGTAGCTCCCAAATGAGTTTTTATTTCCAAAACGCAAACCCTGCCCCGCGGCGACGGGCAATTATTCGATTTGCCCGTCATCCATGCCAATCCGGAAAAAGTTCAACTACAAGCGGGATCTGATTGTAGCCAGGCAAAAACAGGAAGGCTAGATCCTTTTGTCCGATTTATTGTCCATCGACAGCCGCCACCCCTGGCGATGGAAGCACAAAAGCCTGCTTGAAGACAAAAGCTAGTTCTTGCTGTTTGTCCCTCACGGTTGGTCCCCTTACGGTTTGTCGTAGTCGGGATGCGCCTGGTGCGCCTTGGTGATATGGCATCGGATGCAGGCGTTGCCAGGCTGGACCCGGTAGATCGTCCGGCGGGCCTGTTCTTCTGCTGCCATGCTCTCCATATTTTGTTTTTCCAGGAATCGCGCGATCGAATCGCGAATTTTTTGTTCGGCTGCCAAGGTAACTTCCGCTTCGGCGCCAAGAAAAAGCTTCTGAGCCAGTTTTGCATGTTCGCTGCCAGGCCCGTGACACGCTTCGCAGGTGGTTCCGGCCAGTTGGGGCGTCGAGGCACCTTTGTAACCGGTCGGATCTCCATAGCCGGTGGTATGGCAAATGAGGCATTTTGGCTCCTGGCGATATTTTTTGGGCAAAATCTCGAATCCCAAAGCATGCTTGTCTTTTCTCCAAATACGATATTTGGAGTAGTGGCAGGCCGCACATGTATTTTTGCCAACATAATGTTGACCCTTCGGCGGCGCCGGTTCGATCTCCTCCGCCCCGAACGCTTTGAGCCCAGTTCCCGTTGGCCCCATTGCTGTCAGTCCTACTCCAAACAGGATCTGCCCGCTCAGCATCAGGCCGGCCAGCCTGGTAACGATCGTTTGGCCGTTTCGATGATTCCATTGTCCATACATACAACTCACCTCCATTCATTTGTCTGAGGGATTTGATTCTGAGGGATTTGATCTGTTCACAAGCTACCACAGCAGTCGTTTCTAGCAATATCCCGCCAACAATTAATCTTCCCACCATTGGGTAACCGTATGGCTGAATGAATCTTTGTGGCCCTCGATGTCGAGTAGCCCGAAAATTTTGGGGACTGGGAAGCCCGGATCAGACCGGATCAGGCCGCAACCGAGAGAAACGGTCTTGGTGCGATGGTCAAGATTTGCTACATAGGGCGGCCGCCAGGGATAGCGAGTTTCTTGGCCAAGCATCTGGCCAGCCCAAACCAAAACCAACCAAGGCGCGTGACACCGCGTTTTGAACCCCAACCATACCTCCAGCGCCAGCCAGCAGGAACCCGCACAGCATGACCGCAGCGCATAAAATTTGCCTGGGTGGGCTGGCCATCACCATGGCAACGACATGCCTCGCCTACATGGGAGCTTCCTCCAGTTGGCAATTCTACATGACGGTCGACGAGCTGTTGGACCGGCCCCCATCTTCTCGAGATTATCGAGTTCGGCTCAGTGGCAAAGTCGGGCAAGATTCATTACAGATTGAGCCCGACCGTCATTCGGCTTCCTTTATCCTTACAGGTGCCCGGTCGCAACTTCGCGTGGAGTGCCGTGGGCCCCTGCCCGACAATCTCATCGAAGGCTGCGATGTCGTGGTGGAAGGACAGATGGAAAGTTCCGGCCTGTTCAAGGGCGACCAGGTAATGACTCGATGCGCCAGCAAATACGCTGCCAGCAATCACCGATGACGGCGCCCGCATTGGTCCGCTCCGCACGCACTGCAACTCGCAACCCGCAACTCATCAATGCTGATACTCGGCCAAATCTGTTTATTAGGCGCTTTTGTCGCAGCCGGTTTTGCGACGTTCACCTCCTGGATGGGCTGGTATTTCGATCACCGGCCCCTTGGCAAATGGGCCCCGCGAACGGCCCTGGCCTGTTTGCTGCTGTTGACCCTGGTTGTCCTGGTATTGGCCCAGGCTCTTGTTACCAAGGATTTTCGCTTTGATTATGTTGCCCGATACAGCAGCCAACTTTTGCCTTGGCAATATTCTCTCTCCGCCCTCTGGGTAGGCCAATCGGGTTCCTTACTGCTGTGGGCATGGATGCTGAATCTGTTGGTGATCGCATTCTGGCAGTTCCCCCGAAGATCTTCCGACGCATTGCGTTTACCCGCCTTTGCCCTGCTTATGGCTTTTACCTGTTTTCTGCTGACCACCATGGTATTTGCCGCGAACCCGATCGCTGCCGTTTCAGTTCCTACCTTCGAAGGGTTGGGGCTCAGTCCCCTGCTGCAACATCCCGCCATGCTCATCCATCCGCCCATTGTGTTTCTCGGTTACGCAGCCTGGGCCATTCCCTGCGCCCTGGCTTTCGCGGCCCTGCTGACCGGGCAACTGGATGGCAGGTGGGCACGGCAGGCCAGACCCTGGGCCCTGTTTGCCTGGGCCGTCCTGGGCAGCGGAATCCTGCTAGGTGCCCAATGGGCTTACGAAGAACTGGGCTGGGGCGGTTATTGGGGCTGGGACCCGGTGGAAAATGGGTCGCTGATTCCCTGGCTGACCGGGACCGCCCTGTTGCATGCCTTGATGACCTGGCGGCACCTGGGAATGATGAAAAAGATGTCGTTTGGGCTCGCAATCGGCACTTTCACCATGTGCAATTTCGCCACGTTTCTCACCCGTAGCGGCATCTTCAGCAGCTTGCACGCATTCAGCCAGTCCCCCATCGGCTGGCTCTTTTTCGCCATGATGGTCCTGCTGGTGGCGGCAGGAAGCATGTTTCTACTGTTACGCCGAGCGGATTTGGCTGCCGAAAACTCGATCTCTTCGCTGCTCAGTCGCGAAGCCATGGTCTGGCTGTCCACCGTGGGGCTACTGCTCATGGCCATGGCAACCTTCCTGGGGACGGTCTGCACGGCCCTGTCCCAAGCCCTGGTGGGCCACAAAATCATGGTAGGACCTCCCTTCTACAACAACACCTTGATACCAATCGGCTTGCTGATCCTGGCGGCGACCGCGCTGGCTCCCTTATTGCAATGGGGTGAAGCAGCCAGCATAACAGCCCGACGAATTTTAGCCGCTGCGGCTGTCTCCGGTGGCCTCGTCGCCGGCCTGTCCGCGGGACTTGGGCTGGAAACTGGCGGCAGACACGTCGTCCCCAGTGTCGTAACAGGAATCGTCGTTTTTGCGCTTGCGGTGCTGGCATGCTCTCTGTTCCTCGATGCACGGCGGCGCAACCCGGAAAATGGCCGCTTAGGCATGCTACAGTGTTTGCGTGAGAGACGTAGCCAATATGCGGGGTTTTTAGTCCACCTCGGTTTTTTCAGCCTGGCCTTCGGGATCACCGGTTCGGCCTTGAGCGCACGGCACCAGGATGTCGAGATCGAACAAGGTCAGACCGTGAACTGGGGTCCACGTTCCATCCGGCTGGTGGAAATGGTCGACCGCCAACTACCGGACAAACGGGTGGCGGAAGCCGTGCTTGAGGTTTCCGACCAGCATGGGGACACCTTCACGGTCACGCCAAGCCAACACTTGCATCTGCTGCAGAACCTGTGGACTACCGAAGTCGCCATTCATTCGGATTGGCGAAGCGATTTTTATGCGATCCTGCACGGCAGTGCCGGCGAGGATCGCGTTCGCATGACACTCATCGATAATCCAAGGATGCGCTGGCTGTGGTTGGGAGGAAGCGTCATGCTGCTGGGATCCGTGATCTCGCTTTGGCCCAAATTGCGGCGGCGGCAGAAAAAATCAAATGCCTTGCCGGCCCCCCGCACGCACCAAGATGCCATTCGAGTGGACCGTTTGACCAAGCGATTCGACGGTCTCCCCGTGTTGCGGCGCGTCGGACTCCGGGTTGCGGTGGGGGAATCGGTCGCCATCATCGGTGCGAATGGAGCTGGTAAAACAACCTTCCTGCGCTGCCTCGCGGGCATAACCGGGTGGGATGAAGGCAAACTGTGGTGGCATGGTGAGCCGGTGAAAAAAAGGGCTGCGCCTGGCCGTAGTGAGCTCCGCCGCAACGTGAGCATGATCGCCCATGCCTGCCAGCTTTATCCGAACCTGACGCTACTCGAAAATCTCCTGTTTGCCGCCCGCATGAGCGGCCTTGGGCAGCCGCGCACCCAGGCCCTCGGCTGGCTCGATCGGATGGGCCTGCTGTCGCAGGCAAACTGGCTGCCCCGGCGGGTCTCCCACGGCATGCGCCGGCGGGTCTCCATCGCCCGCGGTTTGATCCACCAGCCAGGCATCCTGTTGCTGGACGAGCCGTTTTCCGGCTTAGACAAGCAAGGCCGCGCCTGGCTGACCGATTTGCTGGCAGACCTGCAACGCCAAAAAAAGAGCATCTGCTTTACGACCCATGATCGGCAGCAAGCCGACCAGTGCGCCGATCGGATACTGATCCTGCTAGATGGAACCTTGCGATCGGCCGGTGTCTCCGTCGAGCCTGCCCGCGGACAATCCCAGCGGCGCAGCGCCTAACCACCCCCAAGCCCATGCTTACAAAGTTCTACTGGATGGTTACCAAGGACCTGGTATCGGAGTTTCGGGCCCGGCAGGCATGGCCGGCCATGCTGATGCTGGGCGTGCTGGTTTCCTTTTTGTTCAGCACCCAGTTGGAAGGCAGCGCGGAACAGCGATCGTCCCTGGCGGGCATGCTGATTTGGCTGGCCATCTACTTTGCTGGTGTTCTCGCCCAGCATCGCACCTTTGCCATGGAGCAGGAAGAAGGCTGCTGGGATGCACTGCGCATGTACCCGGTGGATACCAGTTGGATCTATCTGGCCAAATTCACGGTCAACTTTCTTGCCCTGGCAGCGCTCCAAGCGGTTGTCTTGTCGCTGTTCGTGATTTTCAGCAATGTCCCTATGTTGGACCATCCGCTGCGAATATTGACCATCGCCGGGCTGGGAAACCTCGGCTTGACCTCCGTTAGCACCTTGCTCGGAGGCGTGTGGGCGGTCAATCGCCAAGGGCCTTCCATGCTGGCTTTTTTGACTCTCCCCTTGGCGATTCCAGTCCTCCTCGGGGCGTCCGAAGCGACCCGAATGACCCTGGGCCACGAAAGCGGACCGCTCTGGTGGCGTTGGCTCGGACTGCTGGTCGTATTTGCTATCGTGTTTGTTGCCGCGGGCATCGTACTTTTCGAACTGCTCATCGAGGAATAAGAAAGTGCATCACCAAAACCGCAAAAAACTACCAATCCATTTTGGCACTGGAATCGTGGCCAGCTTACTCGTGACGGCCCTGTTCATGGCGATGCGGCTTGCGCCCACGGAACAATCGATGGGACCGGTGCAAAGAATTCTCTACATCCATGTTTCGGTTGCCTGGTCGGGCCTGTTGGGTTTCGCGCTGATGGGCGTCTGCGCCATGCTTTATCTTTTCCACCGCAATCTGGCCTGGGATCAATGGTCTCAGGCAGCCAACGAAGTGGGCTGGCTCTGCAGCAGCTTGACCTTACTGACAGGCTCCTTCTGGGCGCATGCGGCCTGGGGCACCTGGTGGACCTGGGACCCCAGGCTGACCTCATCGCTTTTGTTATGGGCTCTTTACACGGGCTGTTTGATTGTCCGCGGCAGCATCCATGAATCGCACCTCCGCGCGCGCATTACCAGTTCGCTGGCCATCCTCGGCCTGCTGGACTTGCCTTTGGTCATCATGGCGACGCGCTGGTTTCGAGGCATGCATCCGGTAGCGCCTGAGATGGAACCGATGATGCTGTTAACCCTGCTGTGGAACCTGGTCGGTTTCAGCCTTTTTTTCGGCCTGCTACTCACACGCCGCCGCCGCCAATTGCAGGCAGAAGGCTTGTTGGGTGAATTAGAACTGGAAGCGTTGGCAGGCAGAAAATCTTCGCTGAACAATAGGGTCCCTTCTCTCTTTCCCGATGGAGGCCTCCGGTGAATTCCTTTATCTTTGTCTACATTGTTTTCTGGCTGGTGGTGGTCCTCTATGTGCTCCGGCTCGGAAGCCGTCAGCGCAAGCTTCAGGATCGGCTTCTGGCTCTGCAGTCGCAGTTACATCAATCGGAAAGGTGACCCGATGGCGGCACGCAGCCCGATGCTTGAGAATTGTCGAATGAGTCGTGCTGCGGTTGCCCGCGGGCTGCTGCTGATCAGTTGTTGGACCGCAGCTGGGGCCGCACTGGCTGCACGCCCGGCGGTACACAATCGCTACCAGCAAGCGGGCGATGACCATGGAACCTTGGCAGGCTGGGTTTTCAACGGCAGTCGCGAGCTGGTCACGGTGCCGGGGGCGGAAGTTGTCTTACGGGCTGAACTCCGGGGACAATACGATGTCGTGGGAGCGACCACTACCGATGCGCAAGGCCAATTTCAATTTAACAACCTGCCTGTGGATGCCGACATTCAGTACGTCCCCGGAGCCAACCGTGGGGAAGTCCATTATCCTGGTCCCCGTTTGAGATTGACGACGGAAAACCCGCATGCCCAGGTTAAGGTCGTAGTTTATGAATCCAACCAGGGGCCCAGTCCGTTGGTCTTGGAACGACACGACATCGTCTTACAACCTCGTGCCAGCGCATTGGAAGTCCGCGAATCGATGATCATCGATAATCCTTCCAACATGACCTTTGTGGGGCAACCCGCCCATGACGAAGGTCAATACGGGACTTTGCGGTTGGCCATTCCAGCCAACTTCGAACGCGTCACTTTTGAAAAAGAATTTTATGGCAGGCGATTTTCCCTGGTGGAAGGAAAACTGCTGACGGAAATCCCCTGGCCACCTGGTAAAAGGCGGCTGCAATTCTCGTATGTGCTACCCCGTTCCCGGGGACCATTCCGCTGGCAGCGGACCATCGACTTGCCCTGTTCGCACCTTCACTTGACCGTACTGACGGACCAACCGGCAGAGGTTCGCTGCAATCTGGCTGCTCAACGGACGGTCGCCGACCATCGGGTGACGTACCGCACAACCGACATCCCATTGCGTGTGGGACAGAAAATTCAATTACAGCTGGGATCCGAGGTCCGTCCGCTGATCGACTACGGTCGCTGGGCCGCTTTGGCCCTGCTCGGAGTATTGATTGGCGGCACCGGCATCGGCTTGTATAGAACCTCGAAAAGCCCACTCGGCGAGTACTCCAAGGCACATCATTCCGATGCCTGATAAAACATCTCGGGCCGATCCCGTATCACCGTTCTTTTGGCGTGCCCTATCGGTGAGACTGTTTTACAAAATCATGGGAATTGGCCTGCTCGTAGCGATCATTTTTGGCGGTGTCACGCTTTTGTTTGTTCGCCACAGTACTTCCCAGGCGTTGGCGAAAACGGCCCAGCAACGGGCCGAATCGATAGCCCGACTGCTGGCCTCGAATTTGGCGGAGCCAATCCACACCCAGGATACGAATCGGCTGAAAAAAACACTGGAACAGAGCAGGAAAATGCTTTCAGATATTCGTTACCTGGAGGTGTATGACCGCGACCAATTACTTTGTCGTTCTCCGGCTCATGGAATTGCTCCCGATCGAATTCTCAACCCTGTTGCCCCCGGCAGCCATCCTCGTGGTACGAACCAGCAAATAAAAGTGCAGTACAACCGCCAGCATCTTTTTTTTGAAATTGTCTGGCCCATCTTCAAACACCCGGAAAAAAATGGTCGACAAGTCTTTCTGCAACTGGGTATTCGCGATGAGACCATCCGTCGCCAACTGACCACGGTAACCCGATCAATCCTGTGGACACTATCACTTTGCGCCATGATAGGCTTCGGTCTGGCTTTTTTGCTTTCCTACATGGTCACACACCCCATCCATCATCTGGTACAAGCTGTCAATCGGATTGCGGATGGCAAATTCGAAACCCGGGCTGATGTCTTTTCAGACGATGAAATCGGCCGCCTGGCGCTTGCCTTCAATGCGATGTCTGAGGGCCTGTTGAACTTTCGTCAGGAAGTTCAGAAACAGGAAGAGGCCCGGCTCGCCCTGATCAAAAAAATTGTTCACGCGCAGGAGAAAGAACGTAAAACGATTTCCCTGGAACTGCATGATCAGCTGGGACAATCGCTGCTTGCTCTGCTGCTGATGGTCCAGTCCTTGAGTAAAGCGCCCACCCATATCGGCCCGATGCTCAAAGATCTCGAAGTGCAGATTCGGACAATCCTGGAGGAAGTCCGACGACTCGCCTGGGGGATGCGACCTTCGGTACTCGATGATTATGGTTTGGACAAGGCCCTGGCACGGCTTGTGGAGGACATTCGAACACATACCGAATTGATCATCGATTACCATTTTAGTAAGCCTCACGAATCGGGCCGATTACCCATAGAAATGGAAGTGACCCTTTATCGCATAGCCCAAGAAGCGATTGCCAATCTTGTTCGACATGCCAATGCGACTCAGGCAAGTGTGGTTGTCCTTCGGCAACGGCATGAAGTGACGTTGCTGATTGAAGACAATGGCCGCGGATTCCAACATGACTCCAACGCGGGCAAAAGCGGCAGTCTCGGTTTAATTGGTATGCAAGAGCGAGCGATTTTGCTCGGCGGCAGCTGCGCGGTAGAATCGACTCTCGGTCAAGGAACAACTATCCGAGTCAAAATCCCCTTGGAAAATACCTGATGCCCACCCGTGTCTTCATTGCTGACGACCATGCCGTTTTCCGCAGTGGCCTCAAAGCGCTGCTGGAAAAAGAACCCGACCTGGAAGTAGTCGGCGAAGCCGGCGATGGCAAGGCGACAATGGACGCCGTCGATCAACATCGGTTCGATGTGTTGCTGCTGGATCTTTCCATGCCCAAACAGTCGGGCGCCCAGGTCGCCGAGTATGCCCTGACCAAGCGGCCCAACCTGGCGATCGTCGTGCTCACCATGCATGAAGATGAATATTACATGCAGGAGCTGTTCAAAATCGGGGCCCGGGCGTTCGTCTTGAAAAAATCAACCGGCACCCAGTTGATCGAAGCGATTCGCATCGCCCAGCGGGGAGACCAGTTTATCGATCCCGCACTGGCGGGCCATGTCATTTCCTCCTACGTGGGCCGGCCAGCGAAGAACCACGCGACCGGCCGGCTCGATCTGCTCACCCCACGCGAGCGGGAGGTGTGCACCTTGCTAGCTTACGGCCACACCAATGCTGAAATCGCCGAGAAACTGTTCATTTCCGAACGCACCATCGAGACCCACCGAACCAACCTGCTGGGCAAGCTCCAGATCAAAAGCCGAGCCGATCTGGTCCGCTTTGCGATCGACCACAGGCTGCTCAAATTCGGTTGAAAAAGGCTCCGCGCCAGAGCCGCCTACGTAGTTTTCCCGGACAGCTTTTCTCCGAAATTCGTAGATTATCCCGGAAGAGCCAATCTGGGCGCCGCGGGTAAAATAGGCATCGTAGGGCCGATACTCCGGCCCGTATCAGCAGCAATTGGCAAACCCGGGATTGGAAAAGAAAGGAGGGATTGTCAGCCTGGGACCAAGGCCATGGTGGACACGATGGCTCGAAGAACAACAAAGCATTGGTCTGTTTTCGGAGTAGCCGTTGATCGTACCGCGATCACCGGATACTGGCTCCAAGATGAATCCAACTAAGAAAGCAAAGTTTATCATGTGTAAAAAATACTTTCCCGCGATGATGGCGCTCGTGGCCATGTTGACGGTGGTAGCTCTCAGTGATGTGGCCCAGGCATTTCCCAGTTTTGCTGTGAGCCATGGCAACAGTTGCAAGGGTTGCCACGGTTCGGCGGGTACCGGAAATCCCTTGTCGGATCGGCCGAGTGCGGACACCCTGGCTGTGCTTGGGGAAGGGTTGATGAACAAGGATGCCGATCGGAATGACGGCAATACACGAGGTGATATTCCATTCTTTACCGTCGCA
>Ga0114931_10005611_pt1 | contig 15507 bp, 16 predicted proteins | sample 2SBtaG_FD_89579 | JGI IMG/M metagenome (GOLD analysis project Ga0114931, IMG submission 89579) | Deep subsurface microbial communities from Kolumbo volcano to uncover new lineages of life (NeLLi) - 2SBTROV14_V59a metaG | ecosystem: Environmental > Aquatic > Marine > Volcanic | place: Kolumbo...
CAAAAATATCGCCGACCTTCGCGGCTTCGTCCATGTTCACGACTTCATATCCCTCCATGGCCGCCTGCAGCGCGCAGATCGGGTCGATCTCGGTAATCAGAACCCTGCCTCCTAATCCCACAAAGGCCTGGGCGCATCCCTTACCGACATCCCCGTATCCAGCCACAACACAGACCTTTCCGGCGACCATCACATCGGTTGCCCGCTTGATCCCGTCCATCAGGGATTCCCGGCATCCGTACAAATTATCGAATTTGGATTTGGTTACCGAATCATTGACATTGATTGCCGGCATCTTCAAGGTGCCTTTCTTTTCCATGTCGTACAAACGGTGCACGCCGGTGGTGGTCTCTTCGGAAAGCCCCCGGATGTCTTTCAGATATCCCGGAAACTTCTGATGAACCATCGCGGTGAGGTCACCTCCGTCGTCAAGCAGCATATTCGGACCTTTGCCGTCCGGCCACTTGAGCGTTTGCTCGATACACCAATTGTATTCTTCTTCGGTCTCGCCTTTCCAGGCAAAGACGGGAATGCCTTCTTTGGCCAACGCCGCGGCGGCATGATCCTGAGTGGAGAAAATATTACAAGATGACCAGCGGACCTCCGCCCCCAGCTGCATGAGCGTCTCGACTAAGACCGCGGTCTGGATCGTCATATGAATGCATCCCGAGATCCGCGCGCCTTTCAGCGGCTGTTGCGCACCGAATTCTTGCCGCAGGGCGATCAGGCCCGGCATCTCTTGTTCGGCGATTTCGATTTCTTTGCGCCCCCAATCGGCTAACGAAATGTCTTTGACTTTATAATCCTGTGAGGTCATTGTGCTATTTCCCATTTTTTCTCCATTATTATTTTTCTAATGTTTAAACAGACGCCATAACTTCTTTCTCTAAAACGGCGGCCTTATCGGTTTTCTCCCACGAGAATTCCGGACGACCGAAATGCCCGTAAGCGGCCGTGTTTTGATAAATCGGATTCAGAAGATCCAGCGTTTCGATGATCCCTTTAGGTGTCAGCTTGAAATGCTTGCGGACAAGTTCCTCAAGCTTCTGCTCGGAAACCTTGCCGGTTCCGAAGGTGTCGACCATGACGCTGACCGGCTCCGGATGTCCGATCGCGTACCCGAGCTGAACCCAGCACTTTTTGGCGAGCTTGGCGGCCACGATATTTTTAGCCACGTACCGCGCCATATAGGTTGCTGAACGGTCCACCTTGCTCGGGTCCTTGCCGGAAAACGCTCCGCCCCCGTGGGATACCACGCCGCCATAAGTATCGACGATGATCTTCCGTCCGGTCATCCCGGTATCGGACTGCGGTCCGCCAACAACAAATTTCCCGGTCTCATTGACATAATATTTGGTCTTCTCATCTATCAGATCTTTAAGAATCGGCACAGCGACCGTACCAATGATTTCCTGCTTGGCTTCCTGGGTGATCCGTTCACCGGTTTTGTCCAGGATATCGGTTGTATGCTGACAGGCCAGAACAACAGCGTCAATTCTTTTGGGCTGGTCATCTTCGTATTCAATGGTGACCTGGCTCTTGCAATCCGGCCCCAGGTACGGCAGGACATTTTCCGTACGCACATCGGCGATCCGTTTTACCAATTTGTGCGCCAACACCAGAGGCATCGGCATCAACTCAGGCGTTTCGTCACAGGCATATCCGATCATGATCCCCTGATCGCCGGCCCCGCCGACGTCGACACCCTGGGAAATATAGGGAGACTGTTCGTTGATGGCGTTCAGAATGGAACAGGTATCCGCGGAAAACCCATACTTGATGTCGGTGTACCCAATATCCTTCAAGACCTTTCGGACAATCCGGGGGACATCAACATAAGTTTTTGTCGTGATTTCTCCTCCGACAATAACAAGACCGGTTGTGATAAACGTTTCACAGGCGACGCGCCCCTTAGGGTCTTCGCTTAAGACTTTATCTAAGACCGCGTCGGAAATCTGGTCCGCCACTTTGTCCGGATGCCCAGCACCGACTGATTCAGAAGTTAAGAAGTAGGTTCCTTTCACCATCCTGTCCTTTCGTTAAACGGATTTCCGATATTATTTCTTGTTAAAGAATTCCTGTGCTTCGTTATAAGACTCGACACTGCCAATATCATACCATGTCCCCTCAAACTTAAAACCATAAACCTGTTTTTTTTCGACCATCCAGCGGATAAAATCCCCGGCCTTGTCGGTTTTCTGGGACTCCCTGACATAATCCTGAATCATCCCGAGGGATTCCCTCGGGATAAAATAAAAACACATCGATATCAGGCTTGAAGGCGGGCCCTTCGGCTTTTCCAAAAACTGTTTGACCTTTCCGTCTTCATCCAGAGCGGCCACTCCGAATTCTTTGGCGTCTTCCTTTCGACCGATATCGAAAAGGCCGATCGTTACCGCCGGTTTCTTGTCTGCCGCAAAGGTCAGGAACTGTTCAACATCAAAATCAAAAAGATTATCTCCTCCAACGATCAAAAGGTCATCTTCGACAGCCGCGTTCTCCAGAACAAAATGGATGTCGCCCACCGAACCCAAACGGTCCTCCGGAGTTTCAGTACGATCGTTGATGATTTTAACGGCGGCCGGGTACTCGCTTTGATCTTCTGCCCAGGCCTGAAAATCATTATAAAACTTGTTATTGGTGACAACAATAACTTCCTTCAACCCCGCGAAATCCTTGATCTTATCCAAAATATGGTTGACCAAAGGCTGACCTCCCACCTCAAGAAGCGGTTTGGGAGTGTCAGTGACCAACGGATAAAGCCTGGTTCCGTATCCTGCGGCCAAAATAAGCGCTTTCATCAGACAATCTTCCCTTATCAATAAAATTCTAGTTTTCTTCTGTACTGTAAATCCCGGGCGCGAGTTTCTCGAGTTGGACACGAGAAAATTCTTCAACCTCTTTTCCGGTCGAGAAAGACAGCGCCTTTTTAGCCAATTCCTGCGCGTCTTTAAACCTCACGCTACGAATCAACTTCTTGATCTGTAGAATATTGACAGGGGCCATACTCAACTCGTCGATCCCCAGCCCTAAAAGAAGGATCGCTGAAATCGGTTCGCCCGCCATCTCACCGCAGAGTCCCACCGAAATCTTTTCCTTATGCCCGGCCTCGGCGGTCATCTTAATCAATCTCAAGACCGCCGGATGGCACGGTTCGTAAAAATCCGCTGTCTGCTCGTTAACCCGATCAACAGCTAAGGTGTACTGAATCAAATCGTTGGTCCCGATGCTGAAAAAATCGGCGCTTCCCGCCAGAAGATCCGCCGTCAGGACAGCCGAAGGGACTTCCACCATCACTCCCACTTCGATACCTTTATCGAATGGGATATTTTCTTCGGTCAAATTTTTCTTCACCTCTTCGAGAATTTGATTGGCCTCGAGAAATTCTCCCACGCCGGTAATCATAGGATACATCATCCGGATCTTCCCATGAGCCGAAGCTCTCAAAATCGCCCGCAACTGCGTCTTAAAGATATCCGGCCGCTCCAGACAGAATTTGATCGCCCGCCACCCCAGGAAAGGATACATGTCACGAGGAATCTGCAGACTCGAAATGAACTTATCGCCCCCCAGGTCCAACGTGCGGATCGTGACGTTGTCGGGAGCCATTTCCTTGGTCACCTTTTTATACGCCGCGTACTGCTCCTCCTCGCTGGGAAGATCAATGCGGTTCATATAAAAGAATTCCGTTCGGTACAGCCCGATACCGTTGGAACCCCGCCCCTTAATCATCGGAACTTCCTCGGGAAGCCCCAGGTTGGCCTTAATCAGAACCCTTCTTCCATCGGGAGTCTCCGCCGGCAAATCCCTGATATCATCGAAACGGTTACGGAGAGAGATGATCCGATCCTGTTCCTTCTTGTAAATATTCAGCGTCTCAGTCTTCGGGTTAATAATGACTAGTCCCATTCGTCCATCGACGATCAAGCAGTCCTGATTATGAATCTTTAACGTCGCGTCACTCAGGCCGACAACCGCGGGCACGCCGAGAGTTTTGGCCATAATCGCGGTGTGCGATGTCCGCCCGCCGATATCCGTGCAAAACCCCAAAATATTCTTATTAAACATGCTAGCGGTTTCCGAAGGTGAAAGATCATGTGCCGTAATAACCAACTCTTCTTTAAGATGTTCCAGATCGTGCAATTTGTCTTCCTCAATCAGATTCTTCAAAACCCTCCGGCTGATATCATTAACATCACTGACCCGTTCCCGCAAATATTCGTCTTCAATAGATGAAAAGACCTTAATATATTTCTTAAGAACTTCTGAAAAAACAAATTCCGCCGATTGTTCTTCCTCTTTGATCCGACGGATCACCTGCCCGATCAGCGTTTGATCTTCCAAAACCAGCAAGTGGGCGTCAAAGATCTGTTCATGCTGACCGCCCATTTCCTCACTGATTTTCTTCTTTAAACCGGCGATCTCTTCCCGGGTCTTTATCAGGGCCTCTTCAAACCTGGCAATCTCAATCGGGACTTCATTCTCCATAATCGCCCGCGGAGGAACGATAAAGTCCTGCCTATCGACAATGTATGCCGGACCGATGGCAATCCCCGGAGCAGCCGGTATCCCTTTTAGAACGAGTTCATTCATCGCTACTTAGGAATTCCTCCAATTCCTTGACGGCCTCTTCAGCGTCTTTTCCCTCGGCGGTAATCTTCACCTGGCTTCCCTCCTGAGCGCCGAGCATTAAAATTCCCATAATGGACTTTCCATTAACAACCTCCCCGTCCTTCTGCACACTGACATCCGATTCATATTTGGTTGCAATCTGCACAAAAAGCGCGGCCGGCCGTGCGTGGAGCCCCTGACAATTCCGAATCGTTATTTCTTTTTCAATCTTAGACATATCTAATACCGGTTACCGCTTAATGACACGGTTTTGTTCGATTAACTTGATCAAGGCCTTCGTCAACTTTGTGGAATCATGGCGGACGTAATTGGTAACCTCCAGAAGATCGGTCGCAACGGCATCATACCCCATAGCCCGGATATTCTCGATGTCGGGCTGAACAGGAAAAGATTCTTCACTCTTATAACGCCCCTGAGCGTCAATCGGAACTTCGGCATCATTCAAAAGACACGCGCTGATAATATCTTTATGCGAATGTTCAATCAAGGCCTGGATGTGATCACTGGCCCTAAAATGATCCGTCTCACCCTGCTGGGTCATTACATTGCAGACATAAATCTTGTAAGCGGACGATTTGGCCAAGGCCTTGGTGATATCATTGATAACCAGATTCGGGATAATACTTGTATACAGGCTTCCCGGCCCGAGAATAATCACATCGGCTTCTTCAATGACCTCTAAGGCCTCGGCGGTAGCCGGAGGATTTTCCGGATTCAGGAAAACCCGCTTAATCTTCGATTTCGTCGTCGGGATATCCGCTTCCCCTTTGGTGATCGAACCGTCTTCGTACTCGGCAACCAGATGAACATTGCTAACCGTTGACGGAATCACCCGTCCTCGAATTGCCAAAACCTTACTTGATTCTTTGACGGCCTTCTCAAAATCACCGGTCAGCTGAACCATAGCAGTCAAAAAAAGATTTCCGAAATTGTGTCCCTGCAGCTGGGAATCTTTGGAAAAACGAAATTGAAAAAGCTCTCCCATCAAGGCGGGGGCATCGGCCAGGGCCACCAGGCAATTCTGAATATCCCCCGGCGCGACAATATTGAATTCCTCACGCAGCCGTCCCGAAGATCCTCCACTGTCGGCGACAGTCACGATGGCCGTGATGTTAGCGGTATACTCTTTAAGTCCCATCAAAAGATGAGAAAGTCCGTGCCCACCACCAACGGTCACGATCTTCGGTCCCCGTTCCAGGTACCGGCGCTGATAAAGGATATTGACCAGTTCCCGTTCGCCCTGCGGCAAAAAAAGCGTCAGCAGCGAAACGATCATCTTCCCAATTCCCAGACACAGAATGACGACCCCACAAATGGTGATCACCACTCCGAAAGTCCGAACCAACGGGTACGATGAAAAAAGAGCAAGAATCCCCCCGGCAATAATGATCACACCGAGAAGCGAAGTGAAAAACCACCTCTTAATCCTCATCCCGGGATATAGCCATTTAATCAGGTCACTTGGCATAGCCCAAAATCCAATTTATGCGATTTGTTTATCTTCCTGCGATATTAACGTCTGAATTGTTTCTGTGTCTTTGGCAGACTTGAGGTTTTCCCTGAAATATTTGTCTTTCAATACGCGGGAAATACGAGCAAGCGCCTTAAGGTGAGGTCCTGCGGAATCGGCAGGAGCAACGAGAAGAAAGAAAATGTATGCGGGCTCACCATCGAGAGAGTCAAAATTGACGCCTTTTTTACTGACACCCAGCGCGGCCGTCAATTCTTTGACTTTTTCACATTTGCCATGAGGAATAGCAATCCCTTGTCCAATGGCCGTCGACCCCAAAGCCTCCCTCGCCAACAGCACTTCAATAACTTCTGCGCGAATTTTCTTATTCAAAGCTCCCGCTTTGACAAGAAGATCCACCAATTCTTCAATCACTTCTTTCTTTGTTGTCGACTGTAAATCCGAGGTTATGGCATTGGAACATAAAAATTCGGCGATCTTCATCAAAAAAACCCTCCTTAGAAGTTCTTGCAAGTATGGATAAAGTCTTAAAAGTTTCCAGACATTTTAAGAATAAGAGCGGCGGATGGGATTCGAACCCACGACATCCACCTTGGCAAGGTGGCATTCTAGCCAACTGAATTACCGCCGCGAAGCGTGTTATAGTTGTGGGCGGAAGAGGACTTGAACCTCCACGAGTTGCCTCACTAGTTCCTAAGACTAGCGCGTCTACCATTCCGCCATCCGCCCAAAAGTCAAAGGCCATAGCTGTTTTGACTTGTGGCGTGAATCCTGGTGACCCACCCGCGACTCGAACGCGGCACACCTGCCTTAAAAGGGCAGTGCTCTACCGGATGAGCTAGTGGGTCACATGAAATCAAAGAACAAAATTTAAGATTATAAAGCTTAAAGTGCTAACAGGAGTATCCGCTTTGGTTTCTGTTTTAACCGATTAATGCATCTCCGTCAACTCTTTGTTTTTCTTTTCGAGAATTTTGTCGATCTCTTCAATGTATCTGTCAGTCAATTTCTGGATTTCGTCTTCCGAACGAAACTTGTCATCTTCGGAAATCTTGCTGTCGCTTTTTAGTTTCTTGATCTGATCGTTGGCCTCGCGACGGATCGTCCTTAAGGAGACCCTTCCGTGTTCGGCCATTTCCTTGGTGATCTTCTTCAAATCTTCGCGCCGCTCTTCCGACAGAGACGGGATGTTGAGCCGCACGATTTTTCCGTCATTGTTCGGCGTGATTCCGAGCTTAGAATTCGCGATCGCTTTCTCAATTTCGACAATTAAGGAAGGCTCCCACGGCTGGATAGCCACCGTCCGGGAATCCGGTATGGAAATGGAGGCGACCTGTTTCAGCGGGGTCGGGGTCCCGTAATAATCGACATGCAGCCCCTCGATCAGACCGGGATGGGCTCGGCCGGTGCGGACTTCTGAAAATTCCCGCTGAACCGATTCAATGGTTTTCTTCATTTTGCCTTCGATATCTTTCCTGAGATCTTTGAGCATGGCCCCTTCCTTTTCTGAAAACTGTGTTGTCTAACCAAAACCCCTGCGATTATTTCACAATGGTCCCGATTTTTTCTCCCAAGACGACTTTTTTGATATTTCCCTCTTTGGTCAGGTCAAAAACAACAATCGGCATTTGATTATCCCTGCACATGCTGACCGCCGTTGCGTCCATCACCCGGAGGTTTTTTTGCAACACATCGAGAAAACTCAATTCATCAAATTTGACGGCGCTTTTATCAAGGACCGGATCCGCGGAATAAACCCCATCGACCTTTGTGGCCTTCAGAATCGCATCAGCCTGAATCTCGGCGCCGCGCAAAGCCGCCGTGGTGTCGGTCGTAAAGTACGGATTCCCGGTTCCGGCGACGAAAATCACGACGCGCCCCTTTTCCAAATGCCTCATGGCGCGGCGGCGGATGTAAGGCTCGGCCACCGCGTGCATGGCGATTGCCGACATCACTCTTGTGGGGACCTCAATCTTTTCCAGGGCGTTCTGCAGGGCCAGACCGTTAAGGACCGTCGCCAGCATTCCCATGTAATCGGCGACCGAACGGTCCAGACCAAACTGGGATGATGCTACCTGACCGCGGAAGATATTTCCGCCTCCGACAACCAGCGCTACCGTGATACCCATTTCCCGGATTTCTTTGATCTGTTTGGCGAGGGACGCGCACATTACGGCATCAATGCCGTGATCCTGCGAACCCATCATGGCCTCACCGCTCAACTTCAGGACAATATTCTTATAGACCGGCTTTTTAGCCAATTATCCCACCTTATATCTGGTGAATCGTCCGATACGGATATTTTCCCCAATCTTTGCAATCAACTTATTGAGCTTATCCTGGATTGTCTTGCTGGTATCCTTCACAAAGGCCTGGTTGACAAGGATCTTTTCCTTAATATACGCTTGCTTGTTCTCCTGCGCGTCCAGGACCTCCTGCGGGACCTCGTCCTCAGTGATATACTCCGGACTCATCGCCGCGATATGCATGGAGAGATCCTTGGTAAAGGCACAAAAATCTTCATTCCTGGCCACAAAATCGGTCTCGCAGTTAACCTCGACCAGAACGGCCACTTTACTGCCCGGATGGACGTAAGCCTCAATGCGGCCTTCTCGGGCTTCCCGGCTTCCTTTCTTAGCGGCGATCTCCAGCCCGCGCTGTCTCAAAATCTCTTTGGCCTTTTCCAGATTTCCATCGGCTTCCTGGAGGGCCTTTTTACAGTCAATCACACCACAGGATGTTTGCTCCCGCAGTTCTTTAATCGCATCTAAACTATCCATCATTACTGACTCCATTAATTTATGTTGTTTTGATATGTGTTATGCGCTCTTCTCTTCCGAAACAACGGCCTGAGCCTCTCCGGTTTCTTCCTTAGCCGCCTCCTCTTTCTTGGCCTTGGTGGCCTTGGCCTGCTTTTCCTCCTGCGCCTTCTTGCGCAGAGTTTCGGCTTCAAGGTACTCCTTGCGCCCTTCAGCCGCGGCGTCGGCGATGACCGAGGTAATATGCCGAATAGACTTTAAAGCGTCGTCGTTGCCGGGAACCGGATAATCGATCCGGTCCGGGTCACAATTAGTATCGATCAGCCCGATGATCGGGATCTTCAAACGGTTGGCTTCTTTAACGGCGATCTCTTCCCGCTTGGAATCGACGATGAAAATGGCGGCGGGGAGTTTCTTCATTTCCCGGATGCCACCGAGATCCCTCAACAATTTTTCTTTTTCCTTACGCAGACCCGCGACTTCCTTCTTCGTCAAATTCTGAAAGATGCCTTCTTCTTCCATCTTCTCGATCCGCTCAAGTTTATCAATGGATTTCTTAACGGTCTCGAAGTTGGTGAGCAGTCCGCCCATCCACCGGTTGGTTATGAAAAACATCCCGCATTGTTCAGCGGCCGGCGGAATGACCTCCTTGGCCTGCTTTTTTGTTCCGACAAAAAGCAGAGAACCGCCTTTCGCGGCGGTATCCCGGACAAAATCCCGGGCGCGGTCCAGACAGTCCTTGGTCTTTTCGAGGTCGATGATATAGATCCCGCTGCGTTCACCGAAAATGAAACGCTTCATTTTCGGATTCCACCGCCGGGTCTGATGACCAAAATGGACCCCGCATTCCAATAGGGTTTTTAGAACTTCGCTTGGCATGGTAACTCCTTTGCTGACACTTATGGGAAGTGTTCCGATGGGCGAAACACAACAAGTGAACATAAGTGATTTAACGTTAATCGCGGCATTTTGCTTATGGAATCCCCGGTTTGACACCGGTTGAAGCGCCCTGCCGCGGCGAACCCTGTCCGCGCCTTATAAGCCCCTTCACCTCTTCCCAGACTTATAAGAGAAATAATTTATGTAGTATACCCAATAATCCTTTTTTTTTCAACCATTTATTTCGGACGCATTTAAGACCCTGCTCCAAGACCAATCAGGCCCCCTGGAACTGGGTCTTGTACAGCCGCGTGTAGAGCTCACAGCTCTTTAAAAGCTCATTGTGAGGAGCCTGGCCCACGATCCGACCGTTTTCCAGGACCACAATCTTATCAGCCTTCTGGATAGTCGATAAGCGGAGGGCGATGACGATCGCCGTGCGCCCCTCCATCAAGGCGTCCAAGGCCTCCTGGACAAACCTCTCCGATTCCGAATCCAGCTGAGACGTTGCCTCGTCCAGGATCAGAATCGGGGCGTTTTTGATAATGGCGCGGGCGATAGTCAGACGCTGTTTTTCCCCGCCGGACAGCCTAAAACCACGGTCCCCGATGATCGTGTCATACTGCCGAGGCATTTTCATGATAAAGTTGTGGGCGTACGCCTTCTTCGCCGCCTCCTCAATCTCCTCCTGGGTCGCCTCAGGATGCCCGTAGGCGATATTGCTCCTGACGGTATCGTTAAAAAGAAATGCCTCCTGGGAGACAATGCCGATTTGCCGCCGCAAAGATTTGAACGTCGCCTCCCGGACATCATCCCCATCGATCAAGATCCTCCCCTGCTGCGGATCATAAAACCGCGGAATCAGGTTAACCAGCGTGGATTTGCCGGTTCCGGTCGGACCAACAATGGCAACCAGCTCTCCGGTATTGATTTTCAGGTTGATATCATTCAGAACGTCAGGCAAATTCTTTTCATATCGGAACGAGACATTCTGAAACTCAATACTTTTTTGAATCAGGGCGACATCTCTGGCATCCGGACGTTCCTTGACGCTCGGCTCCAGGTCAAGCACCTCATAGATCCGGTCATTGGCGGCCAGGGCCTGCTGAATAATCGCGTTCACATTCCCGATCTTCTTGAGCGGACTGATCATCAGAAGAATTGAGGCCAGAAAGGTCCCAAACACCGCGAAGGACATCTCGTGCCGGATCACTTGCGGACCCAGCCAGAACATGATGAGCACCGCGCAAAAACCCCCGAAGATCTCGGTGATCGGCGTAGTGAACAACACCCGTTTGACCGATTTCATGCGGAGCTTATAAATCGCCTGATTGATACCCCTGAAACGGGCAATCTCGTAGATCTCGGTACAGAAGGCCTTGACCAACTTGACCCCGGAGATCGTCTCCATCAGGATCGTGTGGATATCAGCCATCCTTTCCTGCGAGGTCTTCGAAATCTGGCGGAGACGTCCGCCGATAACAGTAATCGGCCAGATGATCAAAGGAAAGACGATCAGGATAATGAAAGCGGCCTTAAAGTGAATGGTGAAGGCAAGATACAGATAAAAGATGACCATAAAAAGCTGCCGGAAAAGGTCCGTCACACTGTAAGAAATGGCGTTCTCGATCAGATTGACATCGTAGGTAACCCGGGCGACAAGTTCCCCGGTTTTCTTCTCGGAAAAATAATCGAGCGAAAGGGTCTGGATCTTGGCGTACAGCTTCTGCCGGATATCCCGGATGACAGATTGGGCGACGTCATTCATCAGGTATCGGTATAGATAAACGACCACGTGTTTGATCAAAAGAAGCACGATAAAGACCGCCAGCACCTGGCGCAGCAGCGAGAAGGGATCGTGAGGGGCGTTGAGATACTCGATCACCGGCTGCAGGTAATGCGGAATCCGGTTGGCGAATTCGATCTTTTGGTTATTAAAGATCCGATCCACCAGAGGGATCAGCAGGGTGATCTGAATGACCTCAAAAAAACTGGCGACAAACATCGAGACAACCGCCGACGCGAAAAGTTTTTTGTGAGGTTTGAGAAACGCCAGTAATTTGAAATAATTCGTCATACTCTAAGGCTCCTTTTAAGAGGGCCAATCTATCATACCAATTGACTTTTGTCGAGGGCTTTGTTATAGTCAGAGTCTTATTATTTATATACTATAGGAACGGACGTCTCCTGTTTAAAAAATGGAAAAAATCAAAGTCGGCATTATCGGCATCGGACATCTCGGATCCCGCCACTTGAAGGTTTACAGTGAACTGCCCGAAATAGCGGACATCACCGGCATCTGTGATGTCAAGCCGGGACGGACCCGGCGACTGGCCAGCCATCACCACGTCAATTACTACAAAAGCTACCGGGACCTGTTGGGCAAAGTGGACGCCGTCAATATCTGCGTTCCAACCGAGGCCCATTATGAAGTCGCTAAATTCTTCCTTGAAAACGGCGTCCACACCTTCATCGAAAAACCGTTTACCATGAATCTGGAACAGGCCGATGAACTCATTGAACTGGCCGAACAGAACAATCTTAAACTCCAGGTTGGACATGTCGAACGCTTCAATTCCGCTTTTCTGGCGATCAAACATTTCACCGAACAGCCATTGTTTATCGAATGCCACCGTCTGAATTCCTTCCCCACCGTTCCCTGGACATCGGGGTGGTCATGGATCTGATGATCCACGACATCGACATCGTCCTCGGTCTGAACAATTGCGCCGTCGAACAATTTCACGCGGTCGGCGTCAACGTCCTGACAACACGGGAAGACATCGCCAGCTCCCGGATCATTTTTGAAAACGGCTGCGTCTGTAATCTCACGGCCAGCCGCGTTTCCGAAGAGGTCATGCGCAAAATCCGCATCTTCTTGAAAGACGCCTATATCTCCCTCGATTATGTCAAACAGGAGGCCTATATTTACAAAAAAGCGGGACACCAGATTCTTAAACACGCCCTGCCGATCGAAAAAGAAGAACCTCTGAAAAAAGAACTGGAATCCTTCATCCAATGCGTCCGGGAAGATTCAGCGCCCGTTGTCTCCGGCCGGGAAGGACGCGCCGCCGTCAAGCTGGCACTCGACATCATCGGCCAGATCACATCATCCCGGGAAAAAATATTCAGTTCCAGTTTACCGTCTTAACCTTCCCCTCTCACTATGGATACTGCGCGAAAGCACATTCTGATTGTTGCCGGTGAAATCTCGGGAGACAAGCACGCGGCCCATCTTGTCAAAGAAATTCATCGGATTGATCCTTCGGTCAGATTTTCCGGTTTGGGCGGCGAACATATGAAGACCGCCGGCGTCGAGATTTACGAAGACATGATGAAATATGCCGTAGTCGGATTCGTGGAGGTCTTAAAACACCTGCGGGATTTTCGGCGTCTTTTCCGTCTGGTTATCGAAAAGGCCAAATCCGGGAAGGTGGACGCCGTGGTCCTGGTGGATTATCCCGGATTCAACCTCCGTTTGGCCAAAGAACTCAAGAGCCTGGACATCAAGGTCATTTATTACATCAGCCCCCAGGTCTGGGCATGGAAGGAAAACCGCGTGGAAACGATCCGCCGGTGCGTCGACCGCATGCTGGTTCTTTTCGATTTCGAGAAAGACTTTTACACGAAACGCGGCGTAAACTCCTCTTTCGTCGGTCATCCTCTGGTCGACACCGTTACCGCGAGCCTTTCCCGGGATGACGTCCTCGCGTCTGTCGGTTTCTCCCCGCGGGCCACAATCATCAGTCTCCTTCCCGGGTCACGGACGAAAGAAATCGATCGTCACCTTCCGGTGATGTTAAAGACAGCCCGGCGATTACACCGGGATGACCAAAACACCTGCTTTCTGATTTTTAAGGCTCCGGGCATGGACAAAGAAATCTACGAAAAAATAATTGCCCGGTTCAATGAAAAACTGCCGGTGAGAATATGGGAAGATGACTTTTACAACGGCATTTTTGCCAGCGATGCCTGTATCGCGGCCTCGGGAACGGCAACATTGGAGCTGGCCGTCGCCCGGAAACCCATGGTCGTCATTTACAAGACCGCGATGATCACCTGGCTGCTGGCCAAATTTCTCATTAAAATCCCCTACGTCGCGCTGGTCAACGTTGTGGCGCAGAAAAGAGTTGTTCCGGAATGTCTGCAATTTGACGCTAACCCGGAAAAGATCGCCTCAACTCTGCAGGAGATCTACCAGGACCCTCAAAAACGGGAAAAAATGAAAGAAGAATTGAGCGCTGTGACCCGGCGCCTCGGGGACAAAGGGGCCAGCCGGCGGGCCGCCGAAGAAATCCTTGACGCGGTCAGGGACTAGCCAGAACAATCCTCCGGACAATTGCAACGGTTCTCAAATTGTCCACAGACGCCGTCACCGCAGGGAATACAGATCGGCAGTTCATAAACCGAATCCTTTCCTTCCATATCACAACTTCCATCGATGAACTGAATGCCGCAGCGACGGACAAGCCCCCGACAGCAATCGACATCCTGCCCGGCATAAGCCAAATCTCCGCACTGCGCCTTCTCTCCGACCATCGGATAATTGCAGATTTCATCATCAGAACAATTGACCATTTTCTGGCAGAACTGTGCGGGACAATGATCGGCATCGATCTTGGGACATTCGACGGGGAGGCAGACCTTAGACGCGCAGGCCCCGCCTTTCTTATCTTTCGCACATGTCAATTCACAAATGTTTTCCGGACATTTACCCTGATGTTGATAACTGTCAAAACAATAATTCAAGAACTCCGTCTGCGCGTACGCGGGGGCCGCGAACATCCCCACGACCGACAAACATAACAACCCCAAAATACTGTTTCTCATTTCATTCCTTTCGGACGGTAGTCCTGGTTAAGAAATTTCTTCCGCCGGCTGGTGTCAAAACGGCCTTCTTTCGGAGTCCAATAAACATGAACGACCTTACTGTCTTTGACCCTACGGCTCACCAAACGGGTCGTGACAAAAACCTCCGTCTTATCGTCCGGGGACTTCTCCAACTCAAAGATATCATAATATCCTAAATAGCGGGTTGCAATCTTTTGTTCACAAGGATTTTCACAGACGGCAAAACGGGCGTAATCCCAGGCTTCCTTCTCCGTCTTCGCGGCCGCCTCTTTTTTATCCTTGGCCTTAACCAACAGAACCCGCTCCTCAAACATCGTGACATCCAGATCATAATATTTATCCGGTTTGACGGGACGATCCCGGGTATCCGAACGATAAAACGTCCTTACCGCAAACCACTTGCTGGCCATCAGCGCCCCCCGTTGGAATCCTTATATTTGTTCCAAACCTTTTTGTGGGATCCAGCCCATCTGCCCATCAAGACGTTTGACCTTCACCCAGCCTCCCTGCGGCCGCAGGATCTTTACTCGGGTCCCCTCTTTCAGTCGGAAATGAGTCGCTGCCTGCTCGCGCGGTTCAAATTTGGCCTCGGAAGGCTTGACAATAAAAGCAAGGTCCTTGTAATACTGACACTTGTAAACCAGCCCCCCGAGATACCCGATCATGACCACCGCCAATCCGGAAAAAATCGCGACTTTCAAACCGGGACGCCACCGGAAAAACCGTCCGGACACGTGAACAACGGTAATCAAGCAAAGCAGCGCGTAAATAATCCATACCATTTCATCAAACGTATAAAACTGAATATGTTCCTTCAGCGCTTTGTGAAGAAAACTCCCTTCCTCCTCCGAAGGGAGGTTGGCCGCCGAATAAACGAATTGCTGATTGTGACGTAGGTCTTCGTCACGGGGCATC
>Ga0114931_10005612_pt1 | contig 15505 bp, 16 predicted proteins | sample 2SBtaG_FD_89579 | JGI IMG/M metagenome (GOLD analysis project Ga0114931, IMG submission 89579) | Deep subsurface microbial communities from Kolumbo volcano to uncover new lineages of life (NeLLi) - 2SBTROV14_V59a metaG | ecosystem: Environmental > Aquatic > Marine > Volcanic | place: Kolumbo...
ATCGAAAATGCCAGCGGCTTTGCCCAGGTCTTCCCGGAAGACAAATACAAGATCGTCGACAGGCTGCAGAAAGGCGATCACATCGTGGGCATGACCGGCGATGGCGTAAACGACGCCCCGGCTCTCAAAAAAGCCGACGCAGGCATTGCGGTTTCCGGCGCCACCGACGCCGCCAGGGCCGCCGCCGATTTGGTGTTGCTGGCGCCCGGCATCTCGGTCATCATCGATGCGATCAAGCAGGCCAGGATTATTTTCGAGCGCATGAAAAGCTATGCGATTTTCCGGGTCGCCGAAACCATCCGTGTGATTGTTTTTATGACGCTCTCCATCCTGGTCTTCGATTTCTATCCCCTAACGGCAATCATGATCATCATTCTGGCGTTGCTCAATGATATCCCGATTCTCTCCATCGCCTACGACAATACCAAGATAGACGACAAGCCGGTGCGGTGGGACAATCGGGAATTGTTTGGGCTGTCCACCCTGTTGGGCGTCGCCGGGGTTGCCTCTTCATTTCTGATTTTCTTCCTGCTGGAGAAGTACACCAATTTCACACAGGAAATGATTCAAGCGATTATCTTTGCCAAGCTGGTGGTCGCCGGACATGGGACCATTTATAATACCCGCACGACCGGTTGGTTCTTTAAGAAGCCATATCCCTCCTGGATATTGTTTTGGGCGACGTTTTCCACCAGGGTACTCGGAACGTTTATGGCAGTTTACGGCATTTTCGTGCCCGCCATCGGCTGGAAATGGGGTGGGATCGTCTGGGCTTACGCGCTGACCTGGTTTGTTTTTAACGATATCGTTAAGGTGATTTTTTATCGCAATGTGATTAAGGAAAACCGGTTGCTGCGGATTCGTTTTGGGAAACATACTTTTGACCAGTAAAGCTGGAGGATATAGCATGACGAAGGCAAGTGCGAAGTTAGAGGAAGTTCAGCCCCTCATTGAAAATTTGAAGCAAAACGGATACTCTTGACAATACCGGTAAAAAACGTGAGAAGAGACCATGTCTAACGAAGAGAATTTAGCAGACAAAAGTTCTGCACCCGACTCTCCGGACCAAGTTCGTAACCTGGTCAAAAAGTTGGATAACGATGATCAGATGGTTCGTATAGAAACGCGAACCACGCTGATTAAACTTGGCCGGCCGGCAGTCAAATATCTTGCAGAAATCGTAGCTGCGAAGAAAGACAGATTACGCTGGGAGGCGATAAAAACGCTTGCGGACATTGAAGATCTGGCCGCCACGCCTTATCTGATCGCGGCTTTGGATGATGAAAACAGCGGTATTCAGTGGCTGGCGGCGGAAGGTCTCATACGACTCGGCCCCGAGATCGTGGAGCCTTTGTTGAGCGCTCTGATCGGCAAGACTGATTCGTTGTTATTCCTTCACGGCGTTCACCACATTATTCACGATCTAAGAGATCAATTGCCACCGGAGTTTGGCACGCTCATGGAAGCTTTGAGATCTACTACGAAGGCTGAAAGAGGCGGCGTTATTGCGGCTGAGATTCTAAGAAAAATGAGGTCAAGCAGCTAAACAATGATATCACCTAATACCATTCCGCAACTATGATGACGTGCAAGGGTTTTCCGCTGCCGCTAGGAGCGCGGTTACAAGGGGACGGCGCTAATTTTGCGATTCTTAGTAGATACGCTTCGGCCGCATGGCTTCGCCTTTTTGACGGCGATGGCGATCGCGCGACGCATACCATCGAATTGGACCCACACGAAAATAAAACCGGCGATATTTGGCATATCTGGGTGGAAGGCGTCAAAGAAAATCAGCTTTACGGATACAAAGTTGATGGGCCCTTTTCGCCGCAGGATGGACACCGATTCAACAAACACAAATTGATATTGGATCCGTACGTCAGGGCAATCACGCATGAGCCGGAGATCGATGTTGCAGCGGCTCTGGCTTACGATCCGAACTCGCCCCTCCGCGACCTGTCGACCTCGGACAAGGACGATACGGCGTACAAGCCAAAGTGCGCAGTGCTAAACCACTCCTTCGACTGGCAAAACGACCGACCGCCAAATCACGCGTGGTCTGAAACGATTATTTACGAAACCCATGTCCGCGGATTAACCAGACATTCATCCTCGGATGTCGCACAGCCCGGGACCTATCGAGGCGTCATTGAAAAAATACCTTATTTCAAAGAACTCGGTATCACGGCTATCGAGCTTATGCCGGTGCAGGCCTTTCTCGAAAATGACAATGCCAGCGCCAATCCTTTGACCGGTGAGAAATTGAAAAACTACTGGGGCTATAGTCCCATGTTGATTTTTGCGCCACATGCAAAATTCTCAAGCGTGCAATCGGTCGGCGGGCCGGTGACTGAATTCAAGGCCCTGGTGCGAGAGCTACACAAAGCGGATATAGAAGTGATTCTCGATATCGTTTTCAACCATACCGCGGAAGGCAATGAACTGGGGCCGACGCTCACTTTTCGCGGCATTGACAATTGCATTTTCTATCTTTTGCAAGGGAATAAACGCTTTTACAAGAATTATTCCGGCTGTGGCAACACCCTCAACTGCAACCATCCGGTGGTGCGTGATTACATCATCGATTGTCTGCGCTATTGGGTCACCGACATGCATGTCGACGGCTTTCGCTTTGATCTGGCCTCTGTTATGAGCCGAGATGAAAACGGTGCCATGATGGCCAGTCCCCCTATTCTGGAGCGAATCGCCGAAGATCCAATCCTGCGACACACCAAACTCATTGCCGAAGCCTGGGATGCCGCCGGCGCCTATCAAGTCGGCGCTTTCCCGGGAGATAGATGGGCGGAATGGAATGGCCGCTTTCGTGACGATGTCAGGCGCTTCTGGCGGGGCGATCCGGGAATGGCCGGCGCGTTTGCCAGCCGGTTGTGCGGCAGTGCGGACATTTATCAGAAAGAGGGCAAAGAGCCGCTGAACAGCATCAATTTTGTGACTTGCCATGACGGCCTTACCCTCAATGATCTGGTCAGTTACAATCATAAACACAACGAGGCCAACGGAGAGGACAACCAAGATGGGACGTTTGACGATTACAGTTACAATTATGGCATCGAGGGCGAAACTGAGAATCCGGCCATCGAACGCCTGCGGCAACGCCACATAAAGAACATGCTGGCGACCGTGCTCATCTCCCGTGGCGTACCGATGCTGCTCGGCGGGGACGAATTTCGCCGTACGCAAATGGGCAACAACAATGCGCATTGTCAGGACAACGAGATCTCGTGGTACGATTGGCATTTTCTGAAAACAAATCAAGAAATTTATCGCTTCACCACACGCATGCTGGCCTTTCGCAAACGGTACAAGATTTTGGCGAAAGAAAAGTTCTATTCCGAAGATGACCTTTGCTGGTTCAACTGGGCCGGAGGGCCGGCGGATTGGGGCTACTTTAGCAGAAGTTTTGGCTGCATCATCCTTGCGCATGATCCGAAGGTCGCCAACATTTGCCTGTTGTTCAACGCTGATTTTGAGGAGAAGCGTTTTCTACTTCCACAGGAGCACCGTGCAAAAAAGTGGTATGTGGCCGTTGATACGTCCAAAGCCGCGCCGGATGATATTTGTGAACCGGGAAAAGAAGAAGACCGGGCCAAAAAGGAATATGTCCTGCACGAAAGGACTTTGGCCATTTTGCTGTCAGGGAAATAAGCAGTCGACTGACTTAATGAAGCTTCCAGAGTAACACGGGAGCAAGTATAAGGAGAGAATGTTATGAAAAAAGTAGCCATAAATGGTTTAGGACGTATTGGGCGCATGGTATTGCGCCATTACCTAACGCATCCGCCAAAGGACATAGAGATCGTTGCCGCCAATGACCTGGTAGCGCCGGAGAATCTGGCATACTTGCTGCGCTTGGATTCGGTACACGGTCGACCCCCTTACCCGGTGCGGGCAGAGGCGGATACGCTTGTCATGGGTGATTGCTCGGTAAAGGTTTTTGCCGAGAAAGATCCGGCCAGCCTGCCCTGGAAAGCGTTGGGAGTGGATGTGGTCATTGAGAGCACGGGTTTTTTCACAAAACGCGAGATGGCGGCCAGACATCTGCAGGCGGGCGCACGACGGGTTGTGATCAGCGCCCCTTCTCACGATGCAGACCTGACTGTTGTATTGGGGGTCAACGACCGCGACTTCGATCCGGACAAACACCAGGTCATTTCCATGGCTTCCTGTACGACCAACTCGCTTGCACCACCCCTCAAGGTTCTCAACGATGCCTTTGGCATCGAAACGGTTATGGTGACCACGGTTCATGCCTATACCGCAACTCAGGCGATCGTGGACCGACCCTCGAAAAAGCTGCGCCGGGGACGCGCGGCAGCCGTTTCCTTAATCCCTACCACCACGGGGGCGGCAGTTGCCACGACCCTGGTGTTGCCTGAGCTAAAAGGCAAGATGGATGCCATCGCTATTCGCGCTCCCATCCCCGACGGCGCGGTCACCGACCTGGTCGTGAATCTGCGGGCGGACGTCACCGTGGAATCGGTTAACTCCGTATTCAAGAATGCAGCGGAGGGAGCCTTGAAGGGCATACTGGGTTACACCGAGGAAGAGCTTGTGTCCGCTGACATAATCAACGATATTCATTCCGGCACCGTGGACGCCCTCTCCACTCGCGTGGTCAACAATCGTGTCGCCAAAGTGCTGGTCTGGTATGATAACGAGTACGGCTATTCCCACCGGCTCCTGGATGTTATCAATCGAGTCGGTCTTTAAAGGATGACGAATATGATATATACAGTGACGCTCAATCCGGCTCTGGACAGAACGATTTCCATCAAAGAGATTTGCTATGACGATGCGAATCGAATCGAGCGGGAGGAAAAGTATGCCGGTGGCAAGGGCATTGACGTCTCACGGGTGCTGACGCATCTGGGAACGCCAAATCGTGCGTTAGGCTTTTTGGGTGGGTACACGGGTATGGAAATAGAAGGAATCTTGCTGCAGGAAGGCATCTATTGCGAGTTCACGCAAATCGCCAATGAGACGCGTACCAACATCGTCCTCGATATATCAACCGGCAACCGGCAGGTTCTGTTTAGTGCCAGAGGGGCTGCGATCAATCCGGCGGAATTGACTGAATTTTTTCGTAAGCTGGAAAATTTGAAATCTGCAAGGTATTTGGTTTTCAGCGGTAGTCTGCCGCCGGGCCTGAGTTCTGTCATCTATGCCAGAAGCATCGAAGCCGCGAAAGCCAATGGGGCAATCACTTTCTTAGACACCGACGGCGAGAACCTGAAAACCGGTATGACCGGCAAACCTCACATCATTAAACCCAACATTCATGAATTAAGCCGTCTGATCGGGCATGAGCTATCTCAACAGTCAGATATCGTGAAGGCTGCCACTGAAATTCATCAACGAGGCATAGAAATCGTCCTGGTATCGATGGGGGCAAAGGGAATGCTCATGGTTACGAAAGATCAGACGTGTCTGGCGACGCCACCACAGGTAAAAGTTGTCAATACCATCGGTGCTGGAGATTCCGCGGTGGCAGGGTTTATCCATGGGCAAACCGAGGCGCTGCCGCTAATCGACAGCTTACGATATGCAGTTGCGGCCGGCACCGCGACCACCACACAAAACGGTACGGCTTTGGCACACTCGGAAGATATTAAGAAACTACTGCCGGAGGTGAGGATTCGTGACCTCTGAACGGTCAAGAGAAAGAACCCACAGGGCGACCACGCGGTATCGCATCGTTAGGTTCAATCTAGATCTTCTGCTTGCCCATTGTCGTACCGGTTGCACCCGTTTCTGGTTTTCATTGCCGAACCATGGAGGCAGGTCTGCGTGCCTGCCTTGGCGCACTACCTAACCATATTTAGAGGAGGGTATATCATGAATCAACTTTTTCTTGAACAGGAAATGCTTAAGAGATTTAGCAAGCATTCCATCATTGAAGGCATCATCTTGGTCATTATCGGGGCGATAGGTATTTTTGTCCCAACCCTGATGTCACTCACGGTTTCTTTGTTTTTCGGCTGGCTTTTGATATTTGGTGGACTCACCGCGGGTTATCATGCCTTTAAATCTTACAAAACAAAGTGGTTGGCCTGGCTCAAACCTTTTATCCTGATCGTCACCGGGATTCTTATACTGATTTTTCCGTTGATGGGTGTGGAAGGTATTGGGTTGCTATTGGCGGTTTACCTCTTCATCGATGCTTTTGCCAGCTTTAGTTTTGGATTCGAGTTACGCCCCTTAAAGGGTTGGGTATGGATGCTCTTTAACGGAGTAACCTCTGCTGTCCTGGCAGCCATTTTTTTAATCGGTTGGCCATTAGATACTTTGTGGTTGGTCGGGTTATTCGTCGGCATCAGTCTCTTCTTCGATGGATTTGTTCTGCTGGCTCTCGGAATAGCGTCACGCAAAAAATCTTGAAGGATGAGAACATAACGAGATTCATGTGGCGGATATCTCAAGACGCGAATGAAGCAATTTCCGACAACGTTTGAAGAAGTTGCTTCATTCGACCATGTTCCAGGCCAGTAGGCAAACTTGATGGAGGAATTCATCTGATGGAAGAAAAGGCTCTAAATTTAATTCAGCTAATCCTTTATAATTCACTGGGCATCATTACGATACTCAACCCGATCGCTGCAGCCGCCATCATGCTTTTATTATTATCTCATAAAACGACAAAAGAGGAGATACTGAATATTTCAAAAATGGCCAGCCTCACAATCCTGATTGCTGCGATTGCAACTGTTTTTTTTGGCGACCTCATATTCAAATTATTTGGAATTAATCTATTATCCATCAAACTAATCGGTGGTATTGTTCTCTTGACAATCTATCTGAATATGATCCAGGGTCAGATCGGCACGGGTGAGACCCATTCTGAGGAAGAGGCACATGAGGCTAAACAAAAAGATGACATATCAATCATTCCATTAGGCATCCCAATATTATTTGGGCCTGGCGTCATTGCGACCTTGATTGTTCTCAAAACAAAGTCCTCCACTATTTTTGAACAGCTAATGTTGTATGCAGCGATCCTAATTTCCGTCGTTGTTGTCTATCTGACCCTGCGAAACGCCCACTTTATATCCAAATTTCTTAAGATTACCGGACTCAAGATTGCCACAAGAATCATGGGGTTAATTGTGGGAGCCATTGCTTCCCAATTTATCGTTTCCGGAGCAAAGGGCTTGTGGAATTTGAAAGGAAATTGAAAACATGGGACACACAAGAAGAATCAAACATGCAAAGAGGAAGTCTTTAGGGTACTACTTTAAATTTAAAGTTTTTGCAATATATTTCGTGATTTTGGTAGCTATCTTCGCCTGGATCGACTACTATGCTGATGAAATTTTCAATCTGGCTCCCTTCATCCTTGTTTCCTTGCTCACAGCCATCATAGCCACCATCATACATATTCGGAGCGGTAAGAAGTCAGAGGTTGATGACCTGGCGGAGAAACTTTGATGGAAGGTTGATGTTAGTAGACGTTTTGTAGAACGACCCAAAGAAATGGCAAAGCTACAACAACACATTGTGAAGAAAACACTAGTTGAAGGAAGACGCTATGCGAGAGGCAATTTTACCACAATCGACACTTACCCTGACTCAACGGAATACGCTGGTCAGGTCAGTTTACAACTGGATGATGCTCGGCTTGTTCGTTTCGGGGATCACCGCATTTTTTACGATTCACAGCGAGAGCATGCTACAGCTCATATATGGAAACCCTATTACTATCTGGCTTCTGCTGATCGGTGAACTTGGATTGGTTTTCGCGATTACCGGAGCCGTGGGCTCCATGTCCGCGGCTACAGCATCCCTTCTGTTTGTGATATTTTCGGTTCTGAATGGACTGACGCTTTCCTCGATTCTCCTGATTTATACCGCGGAATCCATTAGCACTACTTTTCTGGTTACGGGATTAACATTCGGTGCAACCAGCTTCTACGGATATGTGACCAAAAAGGATTTGACATCCTGGGGCAATTTTTTGGTCATGGGATTAATTGGGATCATTATCGCATCGGTTGCAAATATCTTTTGGCAAAACTCCATGTTCGACTTGATGATTTCCTACATCGGCATTGTCATATTTGTCGGGCTCACAGCCTATGATACCCAAAAAATTCGGCGCTTAGCTGAAACTATCAGAACATCAGACAGCGAGCAGTTCGGTAAGGCGGCCATTATTGGCGCATTATCCCTCTATTTGGATTTTGTCAATCTATTTCTAATGTTGCTGCGTTTGTTCGGGAGAAGAAGATAGCACTGAGATTAGCTTGGAGTGTATTTCATGTTGTGTAAGTTTGGAGGATATAAAATGAGTATCTTTGAAGATTTTGCCGGGTGGTTCACAAGAAATGATCACTGGGTGACGGAGCTGCATCTCAAAAAAGACCGTCACGCATTGAAGGAAATACTGTCACGGCTAAATGATGAGCGCAGCAGACTGCGAAGCTACCTACCTCGCCTGGAAAACATCCTGGAGATGGATGAAGCAGTTTCATCAAAAAATTCGCATCAGGCGCTTACGCCTGAGCATCTTGACAATTTCGAAGACAGGTTTTCACATTCGGAAAGGCGCTTTCAAGAAATATGGTCGAAGAAAGCTGAGGACCGCAGCGATGAGGAAAGCCAATTTGTAGCACAGGAGTTGCCGCATGTAAGGATGGAAAAGCAGCGCATAATTAACCGGTTGCGAAAATTGGACGAGATCACCGCCAAGACCATGGTTTTGATCGATGACTTGGATGAAGACCTCTGCCATGCACTGACGGGCGGCCATTCGCTGGCGGCGGTTGGAGAAGCTCTGGTGGAAAAGCTTGGGAATGATCTAAAGGAGTCGAGTTACTCAGGACGTAGCGTCATTCGCCAATCTTTGGAGAAGCAGTATAAGCTTGACAAAACCGCCTCACGCAAATTATTTTCGTTACTGGAGGAACGCGGCGTATTGCAGTACAACATCGAATTCCCTGAAGATCTTTCGAAGGATCCTCTGATCTATTACACAGCGGAAATGGAGATTGCCCCACCGGACGATCTGGAAATCGCAACCGAACTCTATGGTCATTGGCATATCCGGTCCTGAGTTAGTTCGGAAGAGAACCTATATGAAGGAAAGACAAAAAAGCCAGCACCCGATGTCGCTAACCGCCGCCGTCTCCATGGGCGTCGGCGCTATGGTGGGTGCGGGGATTTTTGCGCTGATGGGCGAGGCGGGCGTTCGGGCGGGGAATGCCGTTTATATTTCCTTCATCATTGCCGGGCTCATCTCACTGTTATCGGGGTATTCGTACGCTAAGTTGGGGGTGCGTTATCCATCGTCCGGGGGGATTGTCGAGTACTTGGTTCAGGGATACGGCAGCGGCTATATCACAGGTGTGCTGTCGATTCTCCTTTACTTTTCAGTGACGGTGGTGATGGCTATGGTAGCCAAAGCGTTTGGCAGTTATGCCGCCGCGCTTTGTTCCACTGCGGCGCCAAAGCTTTATGTTGACATATTTGCCTCGGCTGTGGTGGTCTTTCTCACGGTGGTCAATTTCGCGGGTTCCGATATGGTTGGCAAGATTGAGAAATTTATTGTCATTGCCAAGCTCTCTATCCTTGCGATTTTCATCGGGGTCGGTGCAGCCTTGATCAAACCGGAACTTCTTTCCCTGCACAATCACCCTGTGCCGTTGCTTGGGATTTTAGGCACCGTCGCCATTTGCTTGCTTGCCTATCATGGCTTTGGCGTCATTACCAACACGGTTGAGGACATGCCGGATCCCGCAAAGACCTTACCGCGTGCCCTTTACGGCGCCATTGGTCTCGTGATTGTCGTTTACGTCGGAGCGGCATTTGCTGTATTCGGAAATCTACCGCTGCCCGACATTGTCAACGCAAAGGATTACGCCATGGCGGAAGCGGCCAAACCCATCTTTGGTCAGGCCGGCTTTATGATCATAGCAATCGCGGCGCTGATGTCTTCCGCTTCCAGCATCAATGCCAATCTGTACAGCACTACAAACATGACCCTGTTGCTGGCGAAGGACGGCGAGCTGCCGGAATTCGAGGGGCGCAAAATATGGCAAGCTGGCACCGGCGGCTTGTTCACGACAGCTATTCTCGTTCTTTTGATCGCCAACTTTCTTGATCTGTCACGGATTGCATCACTGGGAAGCATCGTTTATCTTATCGTCTACTCGGCGGTTCACCTTGGACATTGGAAAAGCCTGACGCCGCAAACGGCTGCTTCTAAAATCGTTATCAGCTTGGCTTTTTTGACAAATTTTTCGGTGCTCATCGTCTTCCTGATTCAGACGATAAAGGACAATCCGGTGGTTATCTATTTGCTGGTGGGACTTGTGTGCGTTTCTATCTTGATTGAAGCCTATATGCAGAAGGTAAAAAAGAGGACAATCAAGGCTGCGACTTAGTTACTGAAACTCACAACTGAATTGGGTTACCGAAAGGAGAGCAGCATGGTCAAAAAACTCGAACAAAGTTCAGGCAACATCATTGGCTTCGAGATGAGCGGAAAATTGCATGATGATGACTACAAAGTTTTTGTGCCGGCGGTCGAGGAAGTACTCAAGAAAGCAGGCAGAGCACGAATTCTGGCATCTTTCCATGACTTTCACGGCTGGGACCTCCATGCTGCCTGGGATGATCTCAAGTTTGGAAGCAAACACGTTATCGATATTGAGAAAATCGCTCTTGTGGGTGATAAGCAATGGGAGCAATGGATGGCAAAGCTCTGCAAGCCTTTCACTGTTGCAAAGGTAAAATATTTTGACGCCGCGGAAATTGAAACAGCGTGGCAGTGGCTTCGGGAACCGTCTTGATGGCATTCTGAGATGTATTCCTGAATGACCTTTTGTGAGATTGACCGAGAACTCAAAAGACACTATCCCGAAGGTGTCTCGCCGAAGGTTTTTAGGAACAAGCTCTTGAACAAGAATGCTCGGCGCGACGCCTTCGCACTAGTTTTCTCTCAATCACTATTTAGCTTGAATTATTCAGATTAGTAAAGCGAGTTTCAGTTTCAAAGAAAGGAGGGCTTAAATGCAGCAACAAAAAGGTGTCACGGACGGGAAAAATTCCCGGCGAGGGTTGCTGATTGCGAAGGGCTGGCCGCAGGCCGCCGTCATGGTTTTTGTGTTCGGGTTTTTTGTGCTGGGGCTGCTGGCTTATCGAACTTATGTCGACGAGCCCCCGATCCCGCGGAAAGTGGTGGATGCTTCCGGTCAACTCCTGTTTACCGGTCAGGATATCATTGCCGGCCAGCAAGTATTCACGCGCAACGGTCTGATGGAATACGGTACGATCTTTGGGCATGGGGCCTACCTGGGCCCCGACTTCACGACCGATTATCTGCGCCGGTCAGCGCTGATCGTCCGGAAAATTTACGGCGGCCCGGCCTCCAGCCAGGCAAGAATGCAGACCGTCGATGATTTCAAGAAGAATCGTTATGACCCGTCCCGGCAAACTTTAGTTTTCAGTGCAGCCCAGGCAACAGCATTCCAGGAACTTCGTGGCCACTATCAGGATTTTTTTTCCGAGCCAACCACCAAACATGGTCTCAGGCCAAACGCCATAACGGACGCAAATGACATCAAACAACTCACGGCCTACTTCAGTTGGACGGCGTGGGCGGCCTCCACGCTACGGCCGGATAAGGACTATACTTACACCAACAATTGGCCGCCGGAGCCGCTTGTCGATAATAAACCCGGCGCCAATGTCATGCTCTGGAGCGCTCTTTCACTGATCAGTTTGCTGGGCGGCATCGGCCTGATGATGGCGGCTTTCGGACGCTGGCGCTTTCTTGGCTGGCACGGCCGCGAGCAACAGACGCTTTCCTTCATCGAACCCGGCAAAGTCGCCCTCACGCCCGGTCAGCGCGCAACCGCCTATTATTTTCTGGTGATGGCGGCGTTGTTTTTTCTGCAATCCGTTTTGGGCGGGTTAACGCAGCATTACCGCGCGGAACTCTCCGGCTTCTTCGGAATCGATCTTGCCCGGCTGCTGCCTTTCAACCTGGCGCGTACCTGGCATCTGCAATTGGCTATCTTTTGGGTCGCGGTCTCTTTTCTGGCCGCGGGAATCTTCATCGCGCCCATGATTGCCGGCCGCGAGCCGCGACGGCAGCACTGGCTGGCCTACGGGCTGCTCGGCGCGTTGGCTGTCGTCGTCTTTGGCAGCATGTTCGGTGAGTACGCCGGTATCCACGGCTGGTTCGATAAACACTGGCTGTGGTTCGGGAACCAGGGGTTTGAGTATCTGGATCTAGGTCGATTCTGGCAAATACTCTTAGCTGTCGGGATGGTATTCTGGCTGGTCATGTTGTTTCGCGTCATGCGCAGACGTCTGAAACGTGAACACCGCGGGAATATGCCGTGGATGTTTTTTTACGCGGCCCTCGCGATACCGGTTTTTTATGCCGTGGGGCTACTCGCCCAAACTTCGTCAAATTTTACTTCTGCCGACTTCTGGCGCTGGTGGGTGGTGCACCTCTGGGTCGAAGATTTCCTCGAGCTTTTTACCACTGTCATTGTGGCTTATGTTTTCGTACTTCTGGGAGTGGTACGCGAACGGGTCGCCCTGACGTTGATCTATCTCGACTTTATCATTTACTCCGCGGGTGGCGTTATCGGCACCATGCATCACATGTATTTTAGCGGCGCTCCGGTGGAAAACATGGCGCTTGGCGCCGTTTTCTCAGCCCTGGAGGTTGTGCCTCTGGTTCTGCTAACTCTGGAGGCGTGGAGTTTTTTACAAGTTGGCGCCGCCCAAATGCAGGATTCACAAGCGCCTTTTCCACATCGCTGGGCCGTGATGTTTTTAGTCGCAGTCGGCTTCTGGAATTTCCTCGGCGCAGGTATTTTTGGCTTTCTCATCAACCTTCCCATTGTTTCCTACTATGAGATCGGGACGGCCCTCACCGCCAATCATGGACACACCGCCTTCATGGGTGTCTATGGCATGCTGGCCGTGGGACTGGCCTTGTTTTGTCTGCGCTACCTCGTTCCGAACGACCGCTGGTCGGATCGCGCTGCAAAATTCAGCTTTTGGTCGCTTAATATTGGCTTGGCCTGGATGTCTTTCGCGGCGCTGTTCCCGCTGGGCGTTGCTCAACTGTATCACTCCGTCAGCAGCGGCTACTATGAGGCGCGTTCCCTTGAGTTTTTGAGTACCAACATGAACACCCTGCTCGAGTGGGTGCGTTTGCCGGGAGATGCGCTTTTCATCGTTGGCATCCTGCCCGTTTTATATCTGACCTGGATCGGGGTTCGCTATCGGGTTGCACGAATCACACTTGAAGAACCGCAAGAAATATTGTTTACTGAAATTGTTGCAGGAGCCGGGGTGAAAGATAATGCTCGATGAGGCCCTTCATTTGGATGCCCTTCTGGTCGCCGGCTACGTAATTTTTCTGCTTTTGGCGTCAATGGCAATCGAATTGATGGCCCGGGTCACGCACCACCACGCGGAACGATTCAGAACCGCCGGGTTTCAATACCACAAGCATAATGACGCCTGGCGCTGTTCCCAAGGCAACTATTTATGGCGGGACAAGGTCGACGGCAAGAATCGCCTGGTGAGCTACCGGGCAAACGCTCAGGTTTGCAATGGCTGTGCGATCAAATATTTGTGTACAAACTCCAATGAAGGGCGAGAATTGCTGCGTCCTTTAGACCCATGGCCTCATTCAGAAGTTGGCCATTTCTATCGCGGCATCTCTCTCACCTTGATTGCCATCGCCGGATTGTTGCTGCTCATCGATGTCATACTACACGGTCACTCGCGGAGTGAACTCTTGCTGTACGGCGGTGACTTTCTCCTCTTAGCTGTCATGGGACTGCGGGCATTCACGAAGTTCCAGAGAACACGGGCGCGCTTTCCACAAGACAGGAACGCACCAACAGCGATAGAAACAGTTAATCAGGAGAAATTACGGGATGCCCTTGAAAAGTGGTAAAACCGATGGAGACAAATTATTTTTGCGAGGCTTACTTAAAAAAAAGAGAACAAACAGGAGGATAACAAAATGCAGAAAATCATGTTAGCCCTGATGCTCGTTTCTCTAATGAGTTGCAGCAAGGAGAAGGCTGAAACTCCGCATCCGGGTCCGTCTGAAAATATACCGGAAATGAACGCCAGTCAGAATTTTCAGCAAGACCTGGTAGGGACCGCATACGGCAATATTGCTAAAATGAGCAAGGCTCTCGAAAGTGACAACCTTGCGGAAGCCAAGAAGCTGGCGAACGAAACGCGCTATCTGCTACTCGGTTATGCGGACAGCGTTGAAAGAAACAATTTGCCGGATTTGCGAGAACGGGCCAGGAATGCGGTCTACCACTTCGACCGGGTGTTGTTCTACATGGATAACGGTAACCTGAAGAAGGCAAGGGACCTTGTGGTTCAGTGCAAATATGAGCTGGACGCCCTGCGCGAGGCTACCGGTGTGGAACGACTTGATTAGATGGCCAGGCCAATCTATACAATACTAAAATCAACTAACCTACAAATAACAGGAGACATTATTATGGCCAATCAAGAATTGATTTCAGGCTTAAATCAACAACTCAACCGTGAGATAACGACGTTCTTGCGCTACATGCGTCAGGCTGCGTCGATAAAAGGCGCTGAATATGAAAGCGTGAGGGAAATGTATCTGAAAGAAGTTCCTGACGAAGTGGGCCATGCCAAGTATCTTACCAACCAAATCGTCCTGCTGGGTGGAAGCGTGAAAATGGCACCCGACCTGGCGCCGCCGCCGGCTGACGTCCGCCAGATGCTGGAACATGACGCCCGTGAAGAAGCCAACGATGTCAAGAATTACGTCCGCCTGGCATTGCTAGCTGAGAAGGAAGGCTTGTTTGCGCTAAAATTGCAAATGGAACAACAGGCCGCGGATGAAGACAGTCACGGTCAGGAAATGCAGCGACTGCTCGGTTAGGGGGGAACCGATTAAACAAAGTGGGTTTCAGAAATAGGGGAAGCCCACTTTTAACATTGAGGCTGGCGGCCATATTGGGCTCGCAGGCTAAAACAGATTTAACGCTTCCGTCAGTAAAGGTTACTTTTTAAGGAGGGGCTTGTGGAAAGTATGATTATACTGGATCGGCTGCATTCATATTGGGTTTGCTTTTGAGCGTGGTGTTCATGGTCTTCCCCAATCTGCTCATTGCCACAACATCGTCCGCCAACAGCCTGACGCTTCACAACAGCGCCGCGTTGCCCTATGGTTTGAAAGTGGGATTGAACTGGTTCATCCTTGGTATGGCGCTGGCCACGACCTATACGGTTTATATGTACCGCTCATTTTGGGGGAAAGTTGAGCTTCCAGCCGAGCACGGGGGCTATTAGAATGCAAAAAGTCAAGAAGGCAGCGTCAAAGGAATCAGGAAAGCTTGGCCTAAAGGAGCTCATCGCGATGGGGGTCGGTGGCATGATCGGAGGTGGCATTTTTTCCGTGCTGGGCATGGCGGTAGACATCAGCGGACATGCCGCGCCACTGGCCTTCGCGTTAGGAAGC
>Ga0114931_10005613_pt1 | contig 15505 bp, 16 predicted proteins | sample 2SBtaG_FD_89579 | JGI IMG/M metagenome (GOLD analysis project Ga0114931, IMG submission 89579) | Deep subsurface microbial communities from Kolumbo volcano to uncover new lineages of life (NeLLi) - 2SBTROV14_V59a metaG | ecosystem: Environmental > Aquatic > Marine > Volcanic | place: Kolumbo...
ACCGCGCCGCGGCGGTCCTGCAACTGACCGAGTGGTCCGCCCGCTGCGGCGTGGAGATCGTCAAACACGATCAGGGGGCCGACCCCGGAGCCGTGGCCTACGACGCCTGCGCCGCGGCGGTTGCCAGAAAGGCCGACATCCTGCTGGTCGACACCGCCGGTCGCCTGCACACCCAGGACAACCTCATGCGCGAGCTGAACAAGATTCAGCGTGTGGTCGAAAAAAAAATCCCCGGCGCCCCGCATGAGGTGCTGCTCGTTCTTGATGCCACGATCGGTCAGAACGCGGTGAACCAGGCCCGCCAGTTCAGCGAGCACGTCAACGTCTCCGGGATCATTCTGGCCAAGCTGGACGGCTCGGCCAAGGGCGGCATCGTCGTCGGCATCCGCGACCAACTCAATGTCCCGGTGAAGTTCGTCGGGCTCGGCGAACAAATCGAAGACATCGAGCCGTTCGATCCCCAGACGTTCGTCGAAGCACTGTTTGCCGAATAATATCGAATCGACTGATATCCAACCCGACCAGCCGCGGGGAAGAGCCGCCGCTTCAAGGATGAGCCGCGGACTTCAGTCCGCGCGGACGCTCGCAGAAGTATCTTCGCAAACTTGGCCGGGCAGTATCCAATCGTGAAATGCGCTATTCGCCCGCGGCTCTTCGGAGAGAATGAAAGCGTCGGTTTGAGGCCGGGCTTCACCTGGTGGCGTCGGCAGTGGCGACCAATCGTGGGTGCGGCTGGCTGCCGCGGACGCTGAAGTATCGCGCTTCGGGGTGGTGGGCGATGATGGCGCTGGTGGATTGCTCCGGCTCGAGTTGGAAGGATTCACTCAGGGCCATGTCGATGCCGGCCGGTTCCAACAGCGGCCATAGCTTGGCCTGGTCCTCGAGGTCGGGGCAGGCAGGATAGCCGAAGCTGTAGTGGCTGCCCTGATAGCCCTGCTGAAAGAGTTTCTTCAAATCGCGAGCATCGTTGCCGGCGATGCCCAGTTCCATGCGGACCTGCTTGTGGATCAGTTCGGCCAGGGCCTCGGCGCATTCCACGCCCAGGCCGTGCAGGTACAGATAGTCGCGGTAGCGGTCGGCGGCGAACCACTCGGCGGCGACCTCGCTGACCCGACGGCCGGCGGTCACGATGGAGAAGGCCACGACGTCGACCTCGCCGCTGTCGGCCGGTCGCCAAAAGTCCGACAGGCACCAGAACGGTTTTCGATGCTGACGGGGAAAGGTGAAGCGTTGCAACTCCCTCCGCTCGAAGGATTGCGGATCCACCGAGCCGCTCGGTTCCTTCGGTGGGTGGTAGACGATCAGATCATCGCCGTCGCTGTTGCAAGGCCAGTAGCCATAAACGGCCTGCGGTTTGAGGATGTCCTCTTTGATGCAACGCTCAACCAGGTCGTGCAGGATCGGCCGCACCTCCTTTTTGAGATAGGCCTCATAGTCCTCGGGGGTGCGGCGCTGTTTTTTGTATTGCCACTGCACCTGGAACAGCATGACCTCATTGACGTAGCCAAGGACCGATTGCAGGTCGATCCGCTCGACCACGCGCCGCCCCCAAAACGGCGGCGTGGGGATGGGGTTGTCGGTGGCCACGTTGCTGCGTGCGGGAACCTCGGCCGCTTGCGTCGCGGCGACCTCCTCGGTCTTCAGGCGGGCGCTGATTTGTTTCGGTTTGTCCGCCAGAGGTTGTCCGGAACCGAGCCGATCCATCAGCGACAACCCCTCGAAGGCGTCTTTGGCATAGGCCAGATCGCCCTGGTATAGCTGGCGTAGGTCGTGTTCGACGTAGCCGCGCGTCAGGGCGGCCCCGCCAAGGATGACAGGGATTTTCAAGCCGCGTTCGTTGAGCACCTGGAGATTATCACGCATGACCAGCGTCGATTTGACCAACAGGCCGGAGAGGCCGATCACGTCGGCGTCGTGATGCTGATATGCCTCGATGATGGCATTGATCGGCTGTTTGATGCCCAGGTTGTGGACGGTGTAGCCGTTGTTGGTCAGGATGATGTCCACTAGGTTTTTGCCGATGTCGTGGACGTCGCCCTTGACCGTCGCCAGGACGATGGTGCCCTTGGACTGCCCTTCGATGCGCTCCATGTGCGGCTCAAGATGGGCCACCGCGGCTTTCATCGTTTCGGCCGAGGAGAGGACGAACGGCAACTGCATCTTGCCGGCGCCGAACAGTTCGCCGACCACCTTCATGCCGTCGAGCAGAAAGGTGTTGATGATCTCCAGCGGCTTGTATCGCTCCATGGCCGCATCGAGGTCGCCCTCCAGGCCGATGCGCTCGCCGTCGATGATGCGCTGTTTGAGCCGCTCCTCGATAGGCAGATCGGCGATGACCTTCTGCCCACCGACGGTTTCTCCCTCGGAGAACAGCGAAATGAAGTGGTGCAAAGGGTCAAAACCTTCGCGACGGCGATCGTAGATCAGGTCCAGCGCTGCGTCCCAACGCTCCTGCCCGATCTTGTTCTGCGGCAGGATCTTGCTGGCGTGGACGATGGCCGCCGTCAGCCCGCGCCGCCGTGCTTCCGAGAGAAAGACGGAGTTCAGCACCGCCCGCGCCGCCGGCACCAAACCGAAACTGACGTTGGACAAGCCGAGGATCGCCCCGCAGTTGGGGAACTCCCGCGTGATCTCCTCGATGCCGTCAAGCGTCTCCAGCGCCAGCCGCCGGTCGGCCTCGGTTCCCGTCGTGACCGGAAACGTCAAACAGTCGAAAAGAATGTCCGTCTCGGGGATGCCGTATTGGTTGGTCAGCAAATCGTGAAGACGCCGGGCGATCTCGACCTTTCGCGGGGCGGTCTTGGCCATCGCCTCTTCGGGGTCTTCGTCGATGGTCAGGGCCACCACCGCGGCCCCATACTTCCGCAACAACGGGCAGACACGCCGCAGTCGCTCCTCGCCGTCCTCCAGGTTGACCGAGTTGACGATGCACTTGCCGCCGGCCCGCTTCAACCCCGCCTCCAAAACCGGCGGCTCGGTCGAATCGAGCATCAGCGGGGCAGTCACGTCGCCGACGTAGCGAGCGATGACCGCGTCCATGTCAGGCACGCCGTCGCGGCCGACGTAATCCACGCAGACGTCGAGCACGTGGGCGCCTTCCTTGACTTGTTGCCGGCCGACATCGACCACCCCGTCCAGATCGCCTTCGACCAGCAGCCGCTTGAACTTGCGGCTGCCGTTGGTGTTGCTCCGCTCGCCGACGATGAGGAAGCTGCTGTCCTGCTTGAGGGTCACGGCCTGATACAGGCTGGAGACACTGGGCTGGCAGTCCGGCACGCGCTGCTTGGGCTTCAGGCCCGCGACGGCGCCATGCACGGCGGCGATGTGCTCGGGCGTCGTCCCGCAGCAGCCCCCGACCATGTTCACACCGTCGGTGACGACAAACTCCTTGCACCATCGGGCCAACTCGGCGGAGGTCAGGGGATAATGGGTCTTGCCGTCCACAAGCTGCGGCAGGCCGGCGTTGGGCACCACGCTTAGCAGCCGATCGCAATACTGACCGAGGTAGCGGACGTGTTCGGACATCTCCTGCGGACCGGTGGCGCAGTTGATGCCGATGACCCGCACTTGCGGATAGGCCTGCAATGCAACGATGGCGGCACCGATCTCGGTGCCCACCAGCATCGTGCCGGTGACCTCGATGGTGACCTGAACGATGATCGGAATCTGTCGGCCTCTCTCCTCCATCGCCGCGGTGGCCCCGCAGATGGCCGACTTGGCCTGGAGGATGTCCTGGCAGGTCTCGATGATGAAGGCATCCACGCCGCCGTCGAGCAAGCCGCGGGCCTGCTCCCGGTAGCTGTCTTCCAGAATGTCGAAGGTCGTCTGCCCCAGCGACGGCAGCTTGGTTCCCGGCCCCATCGAGCCGAGTACAAACCGCGAGCCGGGCCGTCCTCGACCCCGGCCCCCCCCGACAAACCGCTCGACACAGCCCCGGGCGATCTCGGCCGCCCGCTTGTTCAGCGCATAGGTCCGGTCCTGAAGATCAAACTCCGCCAGGACAATCTTGTTGGCCCCGAAAGTGTTGGTCTCGATGCAGTCGGCCCCGACATCCAGGAACCGCGTGTGGATGTTCTCGATCACGTCCGGGCGCGACTCGATGAGGATTTCCGGACAGTTCTCGCAGCCGCGATAGTCCGCCTCGACCGACAGATCGTGCGCAAAGACGCTCGTCCCCATCGCCCCATCGACGACAAGGATGCGGTCTTGCAAGGATTCGAGAAACAAACTCTTCACAGATGCAGCCTCGGACATCGTTATAGGGCAACCAAGGCGATCATTCTATGCGCATTTGCCGGTTCTCGACAGGGAGGGGAAGGGTCGATCCAAAAAGACCGCTTGCCTGAGAAGACCGGGTCTGTGAAGGAGAATCAGATCTCTTGCAGCCGCTCTATGAACTCTTCGACCGTCATCCCGGAAGCACGGATCAGTTGACGCAGGGTGCCTGCCTTGATCGCGCTGTTGCCATGATTCGGGATGGTCAAGACATAGCGGTGGCCAGGCTTCTTCATCTGGTGGTGACTGCCCTTCGTCCGATCGACAAGAAATCCGACTTGTTTGAAGACCCGAACCGCCTCAGAAGCCGTGACCACGGGCAACCTAGGCATTCACACGGACCCATTTGCTAATATCTTTTTCTGCACTGACAGGATACTCATCGAGCCAGGGGATAGGTTCCTTGTGAGACAGGTATGTCTCCAACGCGCCGCTTAGGGCTTCTCGAATGTTGCATTCTGCTTCCTTCAACGTATTGCCCTGGCTCGCTACTCCGGGCAGAGCCGGAGCATAGACGCTAAACCCACCATCAGGTTCCTCCTGGAAGCGGACCTCGCAGCGAAACACTCTTGACGGCTCGTGCATGTCCCAAGTTACGATAGAATGGTCATAGTTTGTCGGTATGCCCGTTCTCGTTGAATCGTCAGCAGATTGCAGAACAATCGCCTCATGATCGATTGTCGTTTTGACGGCACCCATTGTTCCTCTCCTATTTTTTGCGCTCGACCTGCCCGACCATGATCCTATGCGAGCCTATGAGATCTCCCCCTGCGTAAACCTCAAATGCAAAGACTCCCGCATGGGGCATGGGAAATCGTGGTATGGGCAAAACCATCTCAACCGTCCTTAACCTGTCGTCCGAACTCACTGATATCTTGTTTGTTTCCATGAGAACGGAATTGTTAGTCAAATCAACATATCGAAGCTGCACCTCGGCTTCCCCCAGCAAGTTGGTCAAGGAAACATATGCCCAGGTTTCTCTTCCAAAACGTGTCGGCAGTTCTTTCGTCCAAAGGGCATTGAACGTGCCCGCAATCACCTTCTTGCCTGTTGTCGCATCCTGATAAATTTGGTCGGCCAGTACCAGAGCTTGCAGGGTGGGTTTGATCGGTACGTCCATTCTCATCCCATCAATTGTTCGAGCTGGCAGCGAAACTTTCTAATGATAGGATCGGCAGGCACATGTTGCAAAAGACATCATCAGTCCGATAATCGGTCTGATGACGGACCGATTAAGCACCGAACTTTCGCTATGCTCGCGACATCATGCACGCCGCCGCAAGCTGGTCCAATAAGACAGTGTTTCTGCTAGCCACGATGTCGGTCTCTCTCTTGAGCTGTGAGGTCGATACCGGATTGCGGCTGCCGAGTCTCGAAAGCCCAGAGGTGGACCTTGAGGGCTTTACCCTCGTTGCCCGGATCGTCCACGTCTCCGATTCGCAGATCATCGACGAGCAGTCGCCGGCCAGGTTTGCCGGTGCAGGTGAGATTGTTTCCAGCGCGTGGCGCCCTTATGAGGCTTATTCGACGCAGCTTCTTGACGGAACCCTCCGGGCGGCGAACCGAATCCACGCCTCGGGACGCGCGGTGGACTTCCTCGTCTTCACCGGCGACACCTGCGACAACGCCCAGAGAAACGAGTTGGGATGGATGCTCAGCGTCTTTGACGGCGGCACCATCGATCCGCTCAGCGGTCCCGACGATCGCCCCGTCGAGACCCGCCCCGATCCATTGATAGACCCCCATGCGCCCTTCACTGCGCAGGGGCTCTACAGATCGGGGGTCAACGGAGACTTGCCATCGATCCCCTGGTACGTCGTCTTCGGAAACCACGACGTCTTTGGCATCGGGGTCTTCGCCATTTTCGAGGATATCTTCGGTCATCGAGTGGCCAAATTGCCGTTGTCCCGGCGACCGGGTGTTCTGCTTCCGACGGTCCTCGACCCCACCGGATGGTGGACCCACGGAAAGGTCACGCCCGCCCACCCCGGTCCGCCGGCCCTGCTTGACGTTCCGACCTTCGTGGAACCCAACCCTGATCGGGCCTTTTTCAACAAGCGCGAGTTCATCCGCGCTATGTTCACCACCGTGTCAGGGCCGCCCGGGCACGGCTTCAGCAATCCCGAATCAGGCCCGAGTTGGTACAGCGTCAGCCCGGTTGCCGGCCTCCGGCTCATCGGACTGGACACTTGTGAACCGGCCCACAAGATACCGGGCTTTCCATATCACGACGGCTCGATCTCTGCCGAGCAGGTGGATTTCCTCCGGGCCGAACTCGATGCCGCCGACCAGCGCGGCGAACTCGTCGTCGTCGTGTCGCACCATCCCAGCGCCTCGATCCGGGAAATCTACGGCACGGCCTTGCTGGGCTCGGAGCTTCGGGCGCTGCTGAATGACCACCCCAATGTCGTCGTACACCTGGCCGGGCACACCCATCGCAATCGCGTCACCGATCGCGGGGGCTACGTCGAGATCGAGACATCTTCGACGCTGGACCTCCCACAGGAAGGACGCATCGTCGAGATTTGGCGCAGCAGCCAGGACGGTGCGATCGCGATCAAGTACGAGACGTTCTCCCATTTGGACGACGATCTGCCACAACTCGGGGATGACCCGTTGCGAGCCATGCGCGCGAGGGCACAGGCCATCGCACTGAACGACAAGGACGCCGCGGCGAGGCAAAAGCAACTGGATCCATCGGGAGCTGATCCGTATGGCGCAGACGCCGACCGATCAGGCGTGGTTTTCCTGCCTGCAAGAAGATAGGTTTTCCGAAGAAGGAAGCGTGGGGCGTTTCCAGCCACGCAAGCTTTATCCAGCCAGGACTGCCCGAATCACCGCCAGTGCCTTCTCCACGCCGTCGGCGGGGATGTCCAGGTGGGTGACGGCGCGCAAGGACGTCGGACTCAGCCCATTGCTGAAACGCACGCCGTGCGGCGCGAGGCGCCGCTGGAACGCTTCGCGAGCCATGCCCGTCTCGGCGATATCGAAAAGCAGAATGTTCGTCTCCACGGCATCGACATCCACGGTGATGCCTGGGATTCCCGCCAGACCGATGGCAAGTTGTTTGGCCTTGGCGTGGTCCTCGGCCAGTCGATCGACGTGGTTCTCAAGGGCATAGACCCCGGCGGCGGCAAGGATGCCCGCCTGACGCAGGGCACCACCGAATAGGTGCTTATACCGCCAGGCCTCTTCGATGAACCCCCGGCTACCCGCGACCACCGCCCCCGCCGGACAGCCCAGCCCCTTGCTCAGGTCGATCCAGCAGGAATCGAACGGCGCGCAATAGTCCCGCGCCGCGGTCCCGCAGGCCACGACGGCATTGAGCAGCCGCGCCCCATCCAGGTGCAATCGCAAACCCTGATCGCGGGCGCATCGGGCGACGGCCTTCACCGCTTCCAACGGCCAGATGCGACCGCCTCTCAGGTTGGATGTGTTCTCGACACAGACCAGTCGGCTCCGAGGATAATGGGCGTCGGAAGGACGGATCGCCTCGCGCACCTGCTGCGACGTGAAGACGCCGGTCTGGGTCTGGAGCAGCCGAAGCGAGGCCCGACTATGAACCGCCGGCCCCCCGCCCTCGAAGTTCACCGGGTGGTAGGACGACTCGATGATGATCTCGTCGCCGGGTCGGCAGTGGATCAGATGAGAGATAAGGTTGCACATCGTCCCGGTCGGCAGAAACAGGGCCGCCTCCTTGCCGCAAAGATCGGCGACCATCTCCTGAAGGCGATTGACCGTCGGGTCCTCGCGCCGCTGCTCGTCACCGACCTCGGCCCCGGCGATGGCGCGGCGCATCTCCGGCGTCGGTCGAGTCTGTGTGTCACTGGATAGATCAATCGGAAAACGACTCATGGCTGCCCTCTGCCTTGCCTCCCAGCCCGTCGCCCGCCGGGGAGGGATGTCACTGCACCGGAAACATCCGCTTGCGATCAGGTCTGGCCCCCGAGGCGCAGCGTGATATAGTAGCAGCGCCGCGGGTGATGCGGAATGGATCGACCCCGCGAGGGAGGAGTGATTCGCGTATGAGGAGATATCGGCGACGCAAGTGGATTCTCCTGGCCATCCTGGCGCTGGGAACGACGTTTCAGGTTTCGGCCTGTCGTGAGGACGCGGCCCTGTTCGGCCTGCGTGTGGCCTTCTACTCGGTCACGCTCCCGATCAATCAACTCGTCCGCAGCATCCTGCTGAATCTGAATTGAGCACCAGCGCATCTTCAACGGCGCCCATCCGAACCAGCCCGAAGCGCAAGCGAGGGTCGCAGGCATTGGAACATTTCACCTTTGCCAACGCCGCAGATGAGCCGCGGGCTTCAGCCCGCGCGGAGCCCCGAAGACACATAGGTTCGATTGAACGGGTATCATTCAAGGGCTCTCAGATAGTGTCGGATGCTGCTGGTCATCGAGAGGCCGCGCGTGCTGAAGCCCGCGGCTCTTCGTTTTTCCCACATATCTTCGCATTCTCAAATCAATAAGGGAGATAATCGGTCAGTTGAAATGAGAAAGTTTTTCAGTTCTGTTCCCGATCGGTGCCGTGGCGCTTTTCCCAGAGCTCCACTGCCTCGGGCCGGCGGAGATAATGCGGAATCAGGTGCGTCGGCTCGGTGAACTCGCCCGCGCAGGCCATCCGCCATACGACCTGATGCACGCCGGCCGCCGACGGCCACCACAGGGCGCGGTCCAAAACCTCGGCGCCCGACGCCTCCACGGCGGCCCGGTGATACTCGATGCCCTCTCCCACGACGGCCGTCGGCAAGGGGGCGGCGGCGAAGACCTCCGCGGGGTCGGCCATCTGCGCTTCGACGGTGCGGCGATAGAGCCCGCCCTCCAGCGAAAAAACCGCCGCGAAGACCTGCCCGCGCTTGGCATCGAGAATGACAGCCAGGTGCGGCGGGGGCTGCTCGATCCGCACGCAGTTTTCCGCGATAGCGTCCAGGGTAGGGACGGCACAAAGCCTCGCCCCGCTGGCCAAGGCGAGATGTCGTGCAAAGGTCACGGCGACGCGCAGCCCGGTGAAGCTGCCCGGCCCGATGGACAAATGGCACTGCGCAATATCCCCGGGCTGCCAACCATGCTCGCGGCATAGTCGGTCCGCCTCCGGCAGCAGGTCGCGAGCGTGGTCCGTGTCGGCGGAGAAGACCCGCTGGCCGACCAGCTCCGGCCCCGTTGCCAGGGCGACCGAGCCCCGTCGGCCGGACGTTTCGATGGCGATGATCTTAGGCGGATTCATGGGAAATCGGCTGTTCGACGCGCGGCGGTGTTTCGTTTAAGATAATGACCATCGGCGGCAGAGTAAATCGGGCCGCTGATCGGTGCCGTGATGTATGTGACAAAGCAGAGGATGCTGATCCCGCTGTTGGTGGGGAGCCTGTTCCTCGCCGGGGTCATCGCCGTTATCCTGGCGAGGTTCTAGGCGGAGAGAGGAACCAATCAGATGGCCGCTTCACGCTTGATGATCGAGGACTATGCCGGCGTGACCGTCGTCACCTTCCAGGACAGCTCGATCCTGGAAATGGGGGTCATCGATCAAATCGGCAAGGACCTCTCCGAGCTGATCGACAAACAGAACAAACGGAAGTTGGTGCTGGATTTTATGAATGTCCGCTTCCTTGCATCCCACACGCTGGGCGTCCTGCTGAGCATGAACAAGAAGATGCGGGCCATCAAAGGCGCGATGGTCCTGTGCAGCGTTCGCAAGGACCTACGGAAAGTCTTCACCATCACCAACCTCGACAAGATATTCCAATTCTTTCCCGATGACGCCGCGGCACTGGCCCACTTTAAGGTGCCCGTGAATTGACCTCGTGTGGTCGTTTTGCGGACCGCCGCCCCGGATCAAAAATCACTTTGCCCGCAGGCTTGAGCGACCCGCCGGCCGACGGTAACATCGTCGCCCCGTGGCAGGCAGCCAAGCATCAATGCGCCCGATGCACGGCGGCTGCCTTCGTCTTACAAGGAAATAAACAATGATCCGACCCGCCCTGCTTTGCTCTTGTTGCCTGTTGCTGGTGGGCATGAGTTGCCCCGGTGCCGGACCGATGCTGAACTGCTCCAATCAACTGGATGGCTCGGCCTTTGGCTTCACGCTCACGGTCCCCGACGGATTTGCCTGCGTGCCGACGTCCTCCGCGCAGTCGTTATTGGTGCTCACTCGCGTCACCTACTCGCAGGAATCAACGGGCGTCTCGGTCAGCATCGCCGTCACCGAGCCACAATCGAACGATCCCGGCATGCCCCTGACCGGCGTGACGGCGGAACAGCAACCCAACCAAACCAATCCAGCGGGAATCGAGTTCCAGGTGCAGAAGCTGACACTCGACTTGCAGCCTTTTGGAATGCGGACCAGCTACAGCGGCGGTGCCACACTGCCCAGCGGGAATAATCTGGCCATCACAGTCTCCGCCCAGAACGACATGCAAGCATTGCCCGATACGCTGAACCAGATCATCGAGACGGTGGTCTTCACCAACGGGTAGTATGACAGCGCTACAAAGCACTTTTCGAGCCGCAGGCTTCAGCCTGCGCGGTCTCAAACCGCCACTGGAGCCCCCAATGCGGGGGCGCCGGCGGGCTGAAGCCCGCAGCTCTTCGGTCCCGCTATGATGCAGCGCCGTCACAGTTAAAACGACATCGCCACCGCCAGCGGCTTTCAGACGGCTGGTGTGGCGAGATTCTTCGTCGAGGTCATGGGCCGATGGACATCTACCGCGCACGGTGGATCATTCCCGTCGAGGGGCCGCCGCTCGAGCACGGCTTTCTGGCCGTCGAGCAGGGGCGCGTTGCGGCGCTCGGGCCTGGAGAACAGATTGAATCGCTCGGCGCCTCGCAAGCCACGGTCCACGAACTGGGCGACACCGTGCTGCTGCCCGGCTTCGTCAACGCCCACACCCATCTGGAACTCACCAGTTACCACGATCGGCTTTCCCCCGGCCCCTTGTGGCCCTGGCTGGAAGGACTGATCGCGCTGCGCCGCCGGGAACATGCCGCGGACCTGGAGGCCGCCGGGGTCCGCAGCGGCGCGGCGGCTTCTCTGGACGCCGGAGTAACCACCGTCGGCGACATCTCGCGCACGGGCATCGCTGCCGCCATTCTCAAGGACTCGCCCCTCCGCAAGGTCTGCTTCGTCGAACTGATCAGCGGCGCCAGCCAACCGCCCAACGACGACGCCTCGCTCAAGAACGTCTATGAGAACCTGCTGCACCTCGCCGAACCCGATCGACTGGTCATCGGCATCTCGCCGCACGCGCCCTACTCGGTCACGGAGGAGGACCTGAAAGCGGCGACGGCCCTGGCACGGACGGCCGGCGCCCCGCTGACCATGCACCTACTGGAGACTCGCGAGGAGGCAAGGTGGCTGGCCGATGGCGGTGGCCCGATGGCTGATCTCATTCTCAGTCACGGCTTGCCCAGGGCCGCGGCACGGTTCGGCGGCGACTTCGGGGCGCTGCTGGGATGTTTCGCGGGCCTTTCCGGCCGACAGCTTTTGGCCCATGTGAATTATCTCACCGACCGCCAACTCGATTCACTCGCCGCCTGCGGCGCCGGCGTCGCCTGGTGTCCGCGGGCGCATCGGTTCTTCGGCCATGCGGGCCACCGCTGGCGGGAAATGCTGGCCCGAGGGATCAACGTGTGCATCGGCACCGACAGCCTCGCCAGCAATGCGTCGCTCTCGATCCTGGACGAACTCCGCTGGCTCCATCGCCAAGTGCCGGATTGTCCCGCCGATCTGATCCTGGAAATGGGCACGCTTCGTGGGGCCCGGGGGCTCGGCCTGGATGATCTGGTCGGCAGCCTTCGCCCCGGAAAACGCGCAGACTTTGTCGCAGTTCCCTGGGAATCCAGCGGCCCGACGACGGCGGCGGCGAACCTGCTCGAGAGCCATGCGGCGGTCAGCCACGTCTGGATCGACGGCCGGACGGCGTTCCCCGGCACAAAACCTTAAAGATTGTGCGGTGTTTGGGGCTTCGTGGCAGAAGTTTCCAAAAGGGTGCCGTCAAAGCCTTGTTTTCGGATTGCCAAATGCTATACACTACAACCCCGGCCAGGGGCTCCGGATACCACGCGGTTCCCCCCAACCGCGCCCCGGACCCTGGCCGCTTTTTTCTTGCTTCATCGTGGGCTGTGGAGAGCTGGACTCATGGCTGAAGACGAAAAGAAGTTGCAGGTCGACGACGATTGGAAGAGCCAGGCGGCCGCCGAAAAAGAGCAGCTGGCCCAGGCTGTCGAAAAGGAGCAGCCCGCCGCGGCGCTGCCCCAGGCCGGCTTCCCGGCGATCGTGCAGTGGTTGGCCATGCAGGCGATGCTAGGCCTCGGCGGGATGAAGGGCCCGGGCGGTCAGGACATCCCGCCTAACCTCGAGGTGGCCAAGCACTACATCGACCTGCTCGACGTGCTCGACGCCAAGACCGCCGGCAACCTCGACCAAGAGGAGAAACGGCTCCTGGATACGACCCTCCACCAACTGCGGATGGCCTACGTGGAGATGGTCCGCAACACCGCCCCGCCTACTCCGGCCGGCTGATTCCCCGCCATCTCCGCCTGCGTAGGAGGGTCGCGCCGATGACTGGACAAGAGACGCCGGCGAGGCTTCATCAAAGCCCCGGGCAGGCCTGCCCGGGGCTTTTGCGTAAGCCCTCGCAGAAGGGTCATTCGACCCATCCACCCCACTCACCTTGACGGCCTCGCCGACGGGCCACATAAGAGCACCATGTCGCAAGGCGTCGGGGCCGGGGACGGCCCGGCTCGCTTGGACTCTCGTGAGCGATAGCCCGATTCGGTTCCTGTTCGATATCAACGGAGTTGACCTGATGGCCCAGCCGGTCGGCGAGGAGATGATTCACACCGCAGAAAACCTCTTCCGCGAGTTCCTGCGCGATCGCGGCCTGAAGTACACCGCCGAGCGGAAGAAGATTCTCCAGGCGGTCATGCACACGGACGAGCACTTCGAGGCCGAGCAGCTCCTGCTGACCATGCGCCAGCAGTCTCGACGGGTGGGCAAGGCGACGGTCTATCGCACGCTGAAGCTCCTGGTCGAGTGCGGCATCGTCAAAGAGGTCCACTTCAGCAACAAGCAGGTGCACTATGAGCACACCTATGGGCAAGACCCCCACGACCATCTGGTCTGTCGCCGCTGCGGGCGGATCATTGAGTTCGATGCCAGAGAAGTGGTGCGTCTGCGGACCCTGATCGCCGCTGAGCACCGGTTCCACGCCCTGTCGCATCGGTTTCAGGTGATCGGGCTGTGCGAGGCGTGCGTGAAGGCTTGCCCGGTCGGCCTGCGGGCGCGGGCGATTTCCAAGCGGCGGGCGTCTAGCAAAGGGCGAGGAAAGTGAAAAAGCTCAGGATCAGGATCTTCGCCCGAGGCCGAAGAAAACCGACCATGTTGTCTGCCACAATAAGCATCATCACGTTGGCCCCCCTGCGGTCTGGCAGATGCCCTGCGGCAAGCCCGCACGGCCCGCCGAAGGCGTCTGGCAGGTGAAGGGGCAAGGGCGATACCGGCGGCGTTGCGAGGCCGCCGGCGTTATAGGACGCTGCAACACATTGTCGATAAAGGGGTTACAATCTCACTCGGCGACCTGGAAGCCTGGGTGAACTGTGCCGATTATGCAGAAGCGGTGAGCGGTTTCGTCGCAACACCCAGCGAGTCGTGCATGGCAAGTTCACCACCCAGCGAGCCGGGGCTGGCAAGCACGGTACCCAGCGAGTCGGGCCGTCCCCGGCCCCGGTCTTAGGCGGCAGTGCATTCGCTCCGGGGCCGAGGACGGCCCGGTTCGCTGAGCCCAGCACGCTCCAGGGTCGGATATAATCAAGTGAGGAGACCGGTCATGAGCGCGGACTTTGCCTGGCTTACGGAACACAGCCGTGAAATCTACGAGAAGTATTCCGGCAAGTGGATTGCTGTTCTCGATGGTGAGGTTGTCGGCGTCGGCGAGACGGCGACGGCGGCTGCGCGGCAGGCGGAGGCCGAACACCCCGGCAGCAAGTATATCCTCGAAGCGGTTGATTCTGAGCCGGAGCGCATTTGATGGGCTCCTTCGCGTGGCGTCGTCGGAAGACGCTTCATTTCGGCGAGCAGTGGGTACCGTTTGCAGAACTCAATCTTCGCTCGGTTTCGGGTCGATGGCAGGCTTTTTCCGTGCTGGTGGATTCGGGGGCGGTGATTAGCGTACTATCTCCCTCCGCTGCCGAGCTTCTCGGCGTTGAACCGGGGAAAGGCGAGACGATTGAACTCGCCGGCATCGACGCGCCTGCTCGGCGTTACTTTGTGCATCGCTTCACGGCACGCATCGGCGAGATGCCCGAGTTCACCATGCGCGTCGCCGTGGCCGATCATGAAGAGGTACCAAACCTGCTGGGGCGGGTGGATGTGCTGGAACGGTTTCAGATCGATCTTGATCCATCCTGTGAGGAGACGCGGATCACAGCGCCTTGGCTTGATCCAGCCAATAGAAGGATTTGGCGACACATCCTGGAAGTAGAGGCAACGATTCAGCGCGCGTGGTCGGACCATCCACTGCCGGGGCGCCTCGATGAAGCGGCTTTGCGGTTTGTTAATCGGGTGGAGCAGCTTGTCGCCGCGGGGGCAGGTCTGCTGAAGCTCCATCGTGACTTTGAGCTCCCTTCGATCATACGATCGTTGTTCGATCTGACCGTCCAGTTCGAGTACTTGATGCGTGATCCGCAGCCGCGTGCGGCTCTCTATCTCGAGTTTGAACATGTCACAAAATACCGTCTTGAACAGGCTTGGCTCAAGTTGCCGGGGCAAATCGGACGGGATCTGCGGGCCTCCGAGGATCGGACTGAGGGGGAGAAACGTAATCGCGAGGCATACGACCGAGTTCAAAGCCAGTACGTCGTAAAGCAAGGTAAGAAACGGTTGCGCATGCACTGGTATCCGGGATCATTGCGGTCCCTCGCGGAGATCGTGGAACGCACGGCCGAGTACGACGCGGTTTACGGAATGCACAGCGCATGGGCGCATGGCGATCCTTGGACCTCCAGGCTTCTGAGAATCAGACACTCCGGGCTCGTTGACCTGTTTACGTACTTGTCGCGGTTGCTCATTCAAGTTGCAGATGCTAAGAAGATTATCCTTACCGGCGATACCTACAAATCACTGGTCGTTCTAGCCGAAGGTCTGACGAAGGAATAGTGAGAGCGGAGTTAACATGGCCAAAGACAGCGTCGAGATGGAAAAAATAGTTGCCCTGTGCAAGCGGCGCGGGTTC